>Ga0310811_10011885_pt1 | contig 11298 bp, 12 predicted proteins | sample YCmetagenome_FD_207642 | JGI IMG/M metagenome (GOLD analysis project Ga0310811, IMG submission 207642) | Soil microbial communities from experimental microcosm in Duke University, North Carolina, United States - YC | ecosystem: Engineered > Artificial ecosystem > Soil microcosm > Unclassified ... | reverse complement strand
GTAGTTGTCCTTCTACTGTTTCCTCCTGTGGTGTTTAATATACTATTTAGCTAATCAGTACAGGCAAGACTGAAAATACCACTGAAGTCATAAGAGCACTTCTGGACATCAAGAACAAGCCTATGTCCTCTCAGACAACACACCACTACTCAAGGAAATCTAGTATGAAGGCTGTAGTCAAGCAAAACACTCTTTTCTCTCCAAGTGTCATAGGAGAGCAACACCAGACTTTGCTATGAGTTAGTAGCAATGGATAGTGTATGACTGGAAAAGTGTCATATGGTCAGATAGAACCAAAATTAATCATTTGGTGTCAGATGGAAGGAAGTGGGCTTGGAAAAAGGCAGGAGATACCATTGGGGAGGTTTTTGAGATGCAAAAGAAGCTCGATGATGACCATAATATCATTCCGCCAGAGCACCATTGGAATATGGATGAGAAAGGCAATCAAATGGGTGGGGGAAGGAAAAATTCTGGCACAAAATTCATTTTGTCTGCAGAAGATTCAGATCAGTATCGGGTCCATAGTGATAATCTAGAGCTTGTAACCATTATTGAGTGCATCTCCGCTGCTGGTGCTAAGATTCCACCATGGTTTGTCCTTTCAGAGGGACCAGCACCAGATATTCGAGATCTAAAAGATAAAGTAGGTGGGTAAGTAAGCTAGATAAGCATATCATTGTCCTCTACTAACACTGTGATATCCTTGGACAGTGTTTCTTTCTCTCTGACAGGATGGACAGATCATGAGATTGCAGATTATTGGTTCAGGAACCATTTTATTCCTACAGCAGAGAAATACCATGTTGATCCTGAGAAGCCAATTGTTTTTATAGTTGATGGTCATAGTTCACACAAACAAAGAGCTATCCAAAGGGCAGCTTATGATAATGGTGTCATAATTCATGCCTTTCCATCAAAACCATGCACAAAATTCAACCACTGGATGTAGGCGTGTTTTCCTCTGTTCAGCGTGCTTGGACCAAACATTGTGACAAACAGCTTGCCAATGGAGTTGAAATTGATTGCTATAATTTTATTCACAAATACATGGCCATTCACCATGTCATTACACCAGAACTCATCCAGAAAGTATTTAAAAAAACTGGTATCTATCCTCTCAATCCATCAATCTTCACAGACAAGGATTTTGCACCAAGCTTGGTTTATTCAACTACTGCACATCTTCCCACATCATATCCTTCCAAAATTCCTTCTTCTCCAATGGCAGCTTCTTCTGACTTGGAGGATGATGATTTTTTTCCCATGGCCATCAATGAACACAACTCAGAGTCAGAGTCAGATTACTTGGAAGGAGAGATTTCTCAGTGAAATATGCAGCCTCACACCACTCACTCAACATTGCAACTATCAGGCCCCATCCCACATCCTGTTATTCCCTCATATGTTCAGGCAATGATGTTGATGAAGGAAGAACTTTGGCACAAGCTCACTCAGGTCCTAACTGCCTAGCTCAATTCTACAAATGCACACTGTACAATGGCACAGCGGGCATTGGCTCAATCTTGACTGGAGTTAGAGAATGTAAAGAAGAAGAAGCAGCTAAAGAAACTGTTTCGTGACACACCCAGAGCTCAAGGAGGACTTCAATAAAGCAGAGGAAGAGCAGCATGAAAAAGACAAGGCCAATGCAGAGGAACAGGACAAAAAGAAGGCCAAAGATGAAGTGCATCATACTCAAATTGAACATGATATCAGGTCTAAGACATTTGATGCACTCTTGACACTCCAGCACAAGGACAATTTTATCATGCTTGCCAGTGCTCTTAAAATTTCAAGGCATGGGACAGTTGAGGAACTCCAAGTGAGAATCAAGGAGTTTCTTGCTGATGCTGAAAATCAGCACTTTGCTGATAATCCACATTTTTCTGCATTGTTTCATATGGGAAAACATGCTTGAAGAATTTGGTCACTGCATCGTCAACAGGACAGGTTAATAGCGCAATGTCACAAGACAATAGTGCCACCTCATCAAATGCTGTGGCTTTCAGCAATCACCATTTCACTGCTCCCGCACATGCTTTCAATTCACATTATCCTCCACACCTTACCAATCAGCCATATTTTCATCAATTCTATGCTAATGCAGCTCCACAGGCACCATCTTACCCTACCATGCAGAACAATAATCCATCCAGTGGTCCCATTGCATTGTCATCAAACTTGCATAAACAGCCTCAAGCTCAGCATCCATATAATGTACATGGTCTCCCTACATATCCACCTCAATTTTACGACTACAGCACTAATAACAGTCACCCTCGTATGTAGTTATATCTACTAGTCAATACTGTACTTGCTCGTTTGAAAATTCACGCCCAATAATAATTGACCTTGCGCTCTTGCTTGACTGCTGAACTGACTTTGAAATCGGCGTACGTGACATATCGTGACCTACAGTGACATTTGCGTGACTGCCGACTTCTGTGGGGTGCCAATTGCAGTGGAAGGGATAGTACCTCTCCACCAGTGGTGGGAAGGAGCCTGCCCTTAGTTGTAGTTACCTTAGTGTGTTTTGAACCCCCGAATCTAGACTTTCACCCTGTCTTTTAGTTCGAAAGCACTCTTCTCACATGTACTGTTGTCTTCAAGCCTCACACGCTAAATAGTCAATGTTACAGTGAGCTCACGGCGCTGCTAATGGAGCAACACGATTGGCGGAAACAACATTTACAAATGCATGCCCTGAGCTATACCAAATGTGAGTTATTCAGAACTTTTGAACTCGCTTTCAACAGGTTGACTCTTTTAGATGTCTGATTCTCCCCCTCCCAACCGGCTATTCGCTTGTCAACCTTCATCTATCTATTGACCAGCACATCAATTTTATCTCACATATGAATCACCAAACTGGAGCCACTGCGCATTGACAGCATGTACCATCACCGCCCATTTGTCATTGCTTTGTTCCAAGTGCCTCGGTTCCCCCACATCACTTGATTCTTCTTTCTTCATACAACAATGATCTCCCATTTTGTACAAGCCGCTACTAGAATTCACGTGGAAACACGTACTTCAATCAATCAGATAGCGTCCCTCGAATCCCACTTCGGCGATGTAAACACTGGATTGTGGTATATCAAGCACGAATGCAATCGTTATACGTACACAAAGTTCCCCCACTCGCTCACTCTTATCCTCTAATAGTATGACTCTAGTCTCAAATGATCCCAGTTGGTGGCCAATCATCAACGGCCAACTTATTAGCAGCTATTTCATGGGTTCGTGGAGAGTTAGCTGCATGATGACAATGACTGACATTCACTACTGTTTCGCAGTTGCTGCCTTTGTTATGGTAATGTATGATTGGAGTGAGCAAGATTAAGTACTAGGGAAAAATCATTGACATCCTTATGGTATTCTCAGCGCTTACGTTGGGACAAGAGGTACGTCAATCCATTATAGATGCAGCCATCTCACTTAGAATTGTGTCATAGATTGAATTGATCTGGGTGAGCGAACTCCTGTATCAAAAGAACGAAGTGAGAATACAACTTGTTTGCTGCAGAGGCAACACTGGTCCCTGATGACCTTTCTCTATCTCAGTGTGTGTGCCTTGTCTTCCAATACTTACGTTTATCAAGTCCAAATTTTGCTGACATCAATTATCCCAAGGTGCGCTATGCTGGAATAGCATATGCTGTGTACGTTTTGAAGTTCAAGCCATTTATGTTGTGCTCATTCCCCATCTCTCACAATCAGGATGAACATGCTGAGTATGTATCCTCGCATAGACCCTGTTTCTTTCTTGTGACGGACATCATACAGTCAGTGTTCCAACTATTTCGATGACAGACGCAGTGAGTATCCTACACTGATGCCTTCCATTGATGTGAAAACAACTGAACTACCATGCAGGGGTGAGTGAGATTCTCAAACAACTTGTTGATTCAACATAACAACTCCCACAGTTGTGAGTTTGTTGTGATCTTCCGAAGCTGATGACTAATGTTTCTGGATTTATCAGGCCTCAACATGTACAATGCAATTGATTGGATGGGTATTGTTCTAAATGTAATACTGGGCGGTGAGTTATACACCTCCGTGATATTGACCTGACTGAAACATCATGCAAGTTATCATGATTGTTCGATTACATGCCATGTATCAGCAATCCAGAAAGGTGCTGATATTTCTTGTTGTCATCTTTCTGGCCATCAGAATCGCCAACGCAGTGATGGTCGCATTATCAATAATGCAGATATCAGGGGGTAAGCCTTAATTATGTAAATGTTTAAGCACACAGGCTTATCGACAAATACCAGAGGAATTTATTCTCTTTGACACCTATCAGTGCGTGTTTAGCTATGCAGAAGATTCCCTATTTCTGGGGTCCATGTCTTGGGTACTTGCGACTGTATGGGAGGTCCTTGCACTGTGTCTCGCAGTCTGGATTGCTGTGAAGGACTTCCGTGAGCTACGACAACACTCAACCAGAGGTATGATTGGGGACTGTTTCACAGTATTAGTGCAAACCCATGTTAGCTTCTTTGCAAGGTGAGTTCATAACGCAAATGTAGTTCTCTTGTTCTGCTGAAATTTTGCATGTGCTAGCTTTTTGGCTGTCTCTTGCTTCTATTTCGGTTTATTCTCTCCAACATTCTCAGAAGTATGCCAATCTATCACCGACCTCTACATGCGAGCATGATTCATCTTTTCTGCAGGAGACATATTCCCTGGAATCTCGAATTTATCTTGGTCTCTCTCAGATATTCCAGATGGTGCAGTTGTTTGTGCTGGGACCACGCCTGATCCTCAGTGTTCAGGAATATCATGCTAAGCTCGTGGCCAACTATGGTACAGCAACCGATATGACTTCACTTGCTTTTCAGGAGCGCGTCCATGTGTCGACCAGCAGTAGTGTGTAGCGCAAGAGGTGTGCAACATGATTGGGGGTAGTGTGCAGGGAGCGGAAAAACTTGTTTTTATCTATTCTTAGAAGATTTGATCATGGTGCTTATTTATGCAATTCACCACCTGCCAGTGCGGTTGAATTGTGGGTCAAGTTGTACTGGTACGTACTACATCGTCCAAATTCTTTGTCGAGATCATGGGAGCCTCGAGGGCAATTTCAGTTGGCAGTGCACTGGCATGCTGCAGTACCCTCCGCACGTCACTCGCACTGTCCGATTTTAACTGGGCGTGATGAGCGGGAAGTCCAAAGAAGCCATGAACAAATTACCTTCCGCATCAATGTACATGTCATAGGAGCTCGCAGGTGTAAAAACGGATGACTTGCTCAGAGAGGATGGACACAGATAGCCTGAAACAGGAGTACCACACATTGCTGAGTGAACTGTGTAGGGTGTGACCTGGTGTGACAACAGGTGGGTGTTACCTGGATCTTCAACCGGGTACTACATCTGCAAAACCACTGAAATGAACACTTAGCTTAAGCGCATTATGGACACTTACGAACGCTTACGACTTCACTAGCAAACTCAAGTGATTGGTGGAGATGTTGGATGCCAATATTGCTCACCGCATTTGGCTGATGAAACATAACACAAGTTATCTTTTGTTGATAAGATGTGATAGGCTCAGAGATGAATAGGCATTAGCACAGGTATACCTGCAGGTATCAAGAGCTCAACCCATACCTGTACCCACAATATACCCATACCCATGTACCCGCAGGTATTGACAGGTACAGGTAGCAATGGGTATGGGTGCAAGGATGGGTATTGAGCAAGTAAGTGTTATAATCATGGACCACGAGAAAAACATGTAAAGTAGTAGTGCTATAATGAAACTATTGAGTCCCATCCATCCTCGAGCTCCTTTTCATCACCCTCAATGTCTGGCAAACGAGCAACAGGCAAGACGTCCTTATCCTTGATGAGCCCGAGTTGGCTCCAGCAACCAAGACACAGAAGTGCACGAGTGGTTTGAGTTGAGAGATGAGACCATACGTGTGACAACAACAAGTGACCGCAGGAGAAAATGCACTCAACATCAACAGACGTAGCTATGAATACAACATTAAGAGTAGTAGTAAATGAAAAAAAAATGTGCACCTGGAATGGTAAGGTAATCTAGAGCCATACGTGACAGGCAAGGATAGGTAGTGTGGTGCTGCATCCACCAGATGACAACATTGTCAATGTTTTCCTCCATGGGTGCATTGAGATAGATATTGAGTTCATTGTGGTGTGACAGTGAGTGTTTCAGCTTTGCAAGAGCAGGCAAATTATCGAAAATGTTGGCATGGTCATCCTGTCAAATGTATATGAATTGATAGTGAGAAAGAAAAATAAGGAGATGCACCTGGTTTGTCACACCTTCAGTACCTGCTCTCCCCTCCTCAGCAACTGGTGTGGGCAAACGAGATTTGTATGAGCACTTGTATACTTGATGAATGATATCGCGGGCCATGGAAATCCATTCGTCCTGCCATCCAGCAGATGTGAAGTAGTCTAGCTTGTAGCTTGGGTGTAGGACTGGTGGGGTGCAAAGACTCAAAAACAAAAACAGAACAACAGAACAAGTAAAAACATACCCATTGCTATCTGGTATATTTCAGATTTGTCAGTCAATGAGTAGTACCTATTGAGAGTTATTTTTGCAATGTGAAGGGCAGCACAAAGGGCAGGGTGAAGACTTTTTGTCTTGATGATGCCATTGGTGAAGAGAGTGTCAATGTGATCCATTGCAGGAATCACCATCGCAAGGTTTGGTGTTCCGCATGAAAAGAACAATGTAGTGTGCTTGAGGATCTATCAAACAATGTGTTAGTGTTGCGGTGATGTGTGATGTGAGGGAGGTAGTGCGTGTGAGATTCCTCTATCAGTTGTGATTTTTTTAATTTGATGTAATTAAGATTGGCTACTGTACAGTTGAATGAAATTAAAGTTTTATTAAAATATTGGCTTATGACCCATTTTTGGTTGGATGGGTACGGGTACTTAGCTGACTAACCTGTACCTGTACCCGTGAGGTACCCATACCTGTGACCTGTGTGGGTTACCCATACCCATGCTAATGCCTAGAGATGAAGTATGATAGATGCAATAGCAATTGATACATGCATTAAACTACTGTCTATACAAACTCAGTACTGAATGTATGGTAACTCTCCTTGTCCGCAAAGTTATTCAGAAAGAAATGCTTGTAGCTTTCTAAGCAAGTTGCAGAGGACATGCCTTTGGACACTGCTTCGCCATAAACTGGTATTAGTTTGACTGCATGTGTCACATCTGTCACTCATATGATAGCCCCCTCCCTATGGTGGTTACCATTTTCATCCTGTGTATACACATGCTCCACACTCCACATTGCGAGTTCGGGATGATCATCAGGGCCAGAAATGAAGCAGAAAAATTGGACATAGAGGAGTGGGTCGGAGAGATAGGAGGGCAGTTCCAGGTTAAAACCTTGTTGAACCTTTGGCTGAAAAATGAGTTGAACCTGTGTTATGTAACTCGCTGTATATGTCATCAGTAGGGTTACAACATTAGCACATGAAATAGACAAACTCATTTTCCCATTAATGCCCATAGCATCAATGAGAACAGTATCACAATTTCCCAAGGGAAAATCATCGCTTGGTGGGTATGCTTGCACCACTCGACTTGGCATGATCACTTGCAGCTGGAAGGCCAAGTGAAGCTGCAATTGAAACTTGTGCCATGCCTTTAAGCGCCCATATTTTGGGTCCCAGCGAGAATATTCACCACTAGAAAGGAAGGAATGATGAATGAAGTCAGTGAGTGCACAATCAAAGTCGAGGAGTGCGTATTTCATGCATATGTCAGACAACGACAATGATTTGTAATCAGGCACGACATTGAGTTGAAAAGTGGTGAGTGCATCTCCAGAGAGGATACCTTTGAGAAAGTGATTACAGACAGGGCGGGGACCATGGATTGACTTGACTTTGTCAGGGAGCACTTGGGAAATCCAGGAGAGTGCAGGATTGGCAGTTGTAACATCTTTGTCTTCATCATGTATGGCATTAACTAGTGATGCCCTGCGAGAAGTCAACAGTGTGTACAGGCCAAACATTTTCATAGACTCTTGGCGGTTCAGAATCTGCATGCACTGCTCCATAAAATCTTTGTTTTGCCGGGACGTCTGTGGGAAAAGATCCTTACAATGTGTGATCAGCAACTGCTCTGTCACGTCAGCAGAGAACTGCATCAAAGTGCCCAATTTCTTAATTGTACCATCGAAGCTCTGCAGAAGCTTGAGTTTGGGGATGAAAAAATCATCTTTGGTACCATTCTTCCCCTTCCTTGCCTCGGCCTGGATGATAGCATCCTTGAAAATGTGGAAATCTGAAAGCGCCTGAACCATTAACTGAAGGGATTGGGGCAAGTGAACTGGATTCTGTGCAAGGTAAAAGAAGTCCACAAGGGCATGGATTGCACAGACAAATTTAGGTGGAACAGCCCCTGCGATCAACACAACAATAGTGTGTTGGATATCTCTATGCTTGTGGCCTGTCATTTGATTAACATGTGTGATGCCTTTTGTAAAGTGGCACATTCTGACTCACTTGTGCTGAACCATGAAATGAGTGTTGAGCTTGTAATCTCCCATAGCTTCCTTGATCCATTTCAGTGGATGATCAGTGAAAAACTTATGGCAAGTATGCAGCACTTCTCTGGCAAGAAAAACAGATGGACATGCAAACATCCAATCACGCCAGTATGGCATATGAACTCCAGACAGATTAAGGGCTTTGGCCGCTTTCTGGAACTTGTTGAGATCCCAGGGATTGATCTCCTGGGATATCTCCACAATGAGTTGCAATGTATGCTTCCCAGTATGAGGGGGTCAGAGAATTCCATTGCCAAAATCCTCTTGTGTTGCCATAGTTAGCGGGGATGTGTTTTTGCTGACTGCTGTGATCATGGTAGCCTCCAATAGGTTGCACACATGAGTGACAAGTGGCATAAATACATGACAAATGTGGCAGGAAGGATCAGGCATAAAGCAGCCATCCTTCACTGCGGCCTTGAGGTTGGCGCAAACAAGGTCCATACATTTATGCCACAGTCTGGCTTGGAGAATAGACTGGTAGTCTGGATGGACGCAGAACTTGACGACGGGAATGTAGGCTACACAGCACCAAGCTTGAGTGTTGCTTTGGAATGAACCTCAGAATTGATGTTACTGATGGTAACAAAGACCAGGTGCATCTCAATTCCCCCAGCAAGTCGTGTTACAGGAGTTTTATTGGATCCCAAGATTATTGGGACTTGAGTCACACCCAATGGGAGATGGTCCTAGAAATCAGTCTGTCACTTGGTGAGGAGTATATTGATAATAGGGCAAACAAACCTGAATTTTCCATGCCATATCAGCACTCATGTAGTCTCCATATTCCTGCTGATTGTTGACATTAGCTATGTGAGGGTGAAAGGTCATGTGGTTTGCAAAAGTTGGGTCACTGAATAATTGCTTGACAACCTCCAGTGCATCACACCAAATGAGCTCCATGGGACAGACAGTCTTATAGCCTTTAAATTCTAATTTAGAGACTTTCCATGTGTCATATCCCAGATTCTGGACCTATCGTATAGTTGGATTATGGACTAATCCTTAGATTAGGATCCTAGACTTCATCCATAACCAGTTCCAGTCTCATCCACTATCGCAGTTGTCCAACTACCAACTACTGCTCATCCATCTAATCCGATATGCCTATCTGCTCCGGATCCGATACGATAAGCTTTCCTATCCATTACCTGTCCATATAAGATTAACACAGCCTATTCCTTTATCCAATATGCCTATCCGCTCTGGATCTGATACGATAAGCTTTCTATTCATTTCCTGTCCATATAACGTTAACACAGCCTTATTCCGTTATTCGGTATTCTCTACCTTTCGGATAACCGGTTCTATACTTACCCGACATCTTTGCTACATGTCTATTACTGGTACTCGGTTGTTTACCTATCCGATATGCTTACTGATCTGTTATCCTTTGACTGCGCTAAAGTACATAGCCTCGGACACTGCCTCTGATTATTCCATTAGCTACCTACAGTATATAAACTCTTGTACATCTCGATAGATCCTCAGTTCGAATATAATACAGTCTTGCAGCATTCTTGTTCTCGCACATTAGTGTTGTAAGGACCCCTTCTCTATCCCTTGGGCCTAGGGATTGATTCCCTAGGCCAGAGCTCCACTCTTCCGCGTTTCCGGACTTCCTCCATTTCCGGATTCTATCTTAAGCCTAAAGGATTGTATCCTTAGGTTAAAGTCTTGTCTTCTGATACTTACACTCTTTCCGATCCTTATCCATCTGTGTCTCTACCTAAGGGTAGTCTATATCCGTCCGCGTCCGCTCCGGAACCCCTATCCGGAACTCCGGACCACTCTTCCTGCCTTGGACTGTGTCCATTGCAGTATATCCACCCTATGTCTTTACTAAGGATTGATATGTGCGGCTATTCCACTTTCTATCAAGTAGACGGGACTCCATCCGAGTTTCAATACTCGTCCGGAAGTTTCCTGCACTCATCCGGACAGTTCCCGTGCTCATCCGGAAGTCCTTCGGACACTCCACCAGAGTTGTCTGCCTCCGGAGTCCTCTGGACTTTGTTAGGACCTCATTGGACTTTATCTGAAATTAAGGGCACCGTACTCAGGTGAGGGGCACAGCGTACGAGCTGAGGCCAAAGCCCTTCTGAGTCAGTCACATGCACCCCTCCGAGAGATTGTATGCACCCGGCGTGCCACGGTCTTTAACACCATGGGGCAAATGAAGGCAATGAATCCATCCAGTCTAGGAGGTTATCTTTTGTGGTGAAAGATGGTTTTGTGCAATCCGGAGTGTTAAACTGTAAAGGTAAGATCACAGTTAGGAGGACAGCTTTGATTGATATTCATCATTTACCCATCTTAACTTCAAGAACTTGGTTATTTGGGTTTGAGTAAGGTTTTCCACCAAAAACCTCCCCAATTCCCATTCGCCTTCATCATGGAAAGGGTAGTAAGGATTTACCTTCCATTGATATGCATATTGATCATCTTCTACAGTGGCTCAAAAAGTGTCCCAATGTTTATGGCTTTTCATGTAATTGCTTCATTAGGAGTCAGGGTGTGGGAATATGACTAAGCTATAAGGAGATGTTGGACAGCTCTGCCTCTTAGCATTATATTTGCTCCATATAGCGTGGGAAACAGATGACATCGTGTGAAGATATGGTTATTTAAATTTGGTGACTCATTGGGACACTTTTTTGACTTTCATTCTGATCAACACAATCTCTATAATTATGGTACTCTGTGTGGCTTCCTTTTACTCTAATCACCTCTGCC
>Ga0310811_10011884_pt1 | contig 11299 bp, 8 predicted proteins | sample YCmetagenome_FD_207642 | JGI IMG/M metagenome (GOLD analysis project Ga0310811, IMG submission 207642) | Soil microbial communities from experimental microcosm in Duke University, North Carolina, United States - YC | ecosystem: Engineered > Artificial ecosystem > Soil microcosm > Unclassified ... | reverse complement strand
TGGAGGGGTTTGCTGACGCGGCCCCAGGTGGTCGGCGGCGTCGCGGCGGGATATCTTCCCGACCCATCGCCGCGCCAGCCTACCGGGCTTTCTCCCGCTCCAAGCCCGAGGAGAACCAGAAGAATGAGAGGACGAATCATCACTCTATTATGGCGTGGCCGCCGGAGACCTAGGGCGACGCAGTTTTTTTTCGATTCGGGCGACGCGTCCGCAATCCCGGGCGCGCCGGGTCGAAGTAGGGCGCGGGCGCCGGCTGCCCCAGCGGACGTTCGCGCCGGCGGGCCAGGATCCGCAGGATGGGCAGCCCCTTGCGGCGCGCCACGATCTCCCGCTGCGTCCGGCCGAGCGGCGCGTCGGGCCAGGGTCCGTCCTGGATCTCGGGCGCAAAACTGTCCGCGACCGCCTCGAGGAGGTGCTTGCCGTAGCGACGGTTGTCCGTCTGAAGGACGAGCAGGCCGTCGGGCCGCAGCAGCGTCCAGGCCCGGTCGAAGAACTCCCGGGAGAGGAGTTCCACCGGGACCTGGCCCGGATCGTAGTACGGCTGCGGGTGATAGACGTGGATCTCGTCGATCGAGCCGGGGGCGGCCTCGGTCCGCAGCCACGCCGCGGCGTCGGCCGCGACGAAGCGGGCGTTGGGGAGCTTGCGGCGCAGGGCGTCTCGCGACGCCTCCTCTACGAGAGGCGCGATGGCCTCGACGCCGAGGTAGTCGCGGCCGGGGTTCGCGGCCGCAGCCTCGATCACGAAGCGGCCGGTGCCGCAGCCGACGTCGACGATGCGCGGCGCGACGCGGCCGAAGACGCGCTCCCAGTCGAACGGCATTACCAGGCCGCCGGACGGTAGTCCTTGAAGAAGACGCCCGACGCGTGGACGCCGCTGTTAAGGCCGTGGAAGAGCGGGTCGAGGATGCGGGCGGCGCCGTCGACCACGTCCAGCGGCGGCTGGAAGTCGTGCACGGCCTGCTTGCGGAGCGCGTGCGCGACGGGGTCCTCGTCGGTGACCCAGCCCGTGTCGACGGCGTTCATGTGGATGCCGTCGCGCGCGTAGTCCGGCGCCGACGTCCGGGTCATCATGTTGAGCGCGGCCTTGGCCATGTTCGTGTGGGGGTGCTTGTCGGTCTTGGTGCCGCGGGAGAAGACGCCCTCCATGGCCGAGACGTTGACGACGTGGACCGCGCCCGTGCGGGCCCGGAGCATGAGGGGCTTGAGCCGGGCCGCCAGAACGAAGGGGGCGACCGAGTTGATCAGCAGCACTTCGAGGAGCTCGGCCGTGGGAACCTCGGCGAGCGTCATGCGCCAGGAGTTCTGGGTGCGCAGGTCGACCTGCTGGAGGTCGGCGTCGAGGCGGCCCGAGGGGAACACCTCGCCTCCGCAGATCCGGTCGTCGTAGGTCATGCGGAGCTGGGAGAGCCGCGCGGAATCGCGGATGCCGACGCCGACGGCCGCGCCGTCGAGGAGCGAGAGTTCCCGCGCGGCGGCGGGGTCCGCGGGAGCGGAGCGTTCCAGCGCGCCGCGACATTCGTAATGGCCCTCGAGGACGGACCGCTCGGCGGCGCCGAGCTCCTTCCACGAGCGGGCTTCGAGGTCGAGGAGGTGCTGGTAGAACGCGACGGGGCGCCGCACCGTCTGGGCCGCGTTGTTGACGAGCGCGTCGAGGCGCGTCTCGGACTGGCAGAGGTAGCGGGCGAAGACCTCGACCGAGGGCGAGTGGCGCAGGTCGAGCCCGTGGATGCGGAGCCGCCGGCCCCAGTCGGCGAAGTCGGGCTCGACCGCGTAGCGCCGGGCGGCGTCGTGGGGGAAGCGCGTGGTCACGATGACGCGGGCGCCGGCGCGGAGGAGCTTGAGGCCCGCCTGGTAGCCGATCTTCAGCCTCGCGCCGCTGATGACGGCGCTGCGGCCTCCGAGGTCGGCGCTCTGGAAGCGCTTGGCGTAGTTCAGGTCCGCGCAGGCCGGGCACATGCCGTCGTAGAAGTGGTGCAGCCGGGTGTACTCCTGCTTGCAGACGTAGCAGGAACGCGGCTTCCGCACCTCCTCCGAGGGACTGTCGGGGGCGGGGAGGAGGGGCTGGGGCGCGACGAAGACCTCGGCCCGCCGGGCTTCGCGGATGCCCGTGGAGGCGACGGCCGCACGGTCGGCCTTCAGCTCGCGGCGGTGGCGCTCCTTGCGGATCTTGCGCGAAACCCGGAGCCGCTCCAGCTTCGCGGGGCGCGAAAGTCGCCCGGCCGCCGCCATCAGGCGGACGTGATCCTCCTTCGAGAGGCCCGCCGAGAGCGTGGGATCGGCGACGATCGCCTCCAGGGTCTCGATGGCCCGGAGGAGATCCAGTTCGGTCGGCGTCAGGGCCTGCGGGTTGGGCGCCATGGGCGGCGATTATAGCATCCGGAAGTGCCACCGTTTTAACGACGTTGGAACTTCGCCGAGGGAAGTGACGCCAATCCAACGACGTTAGAGGTTTCCCAACGTATTAGAGTCGATGCAGACAACCCTCCGACTGGCCACCGTCGTCCTCCTGGCCGGCTGCCACTCCCCGGCCGAACCCGAGTTTCAGGAGAGCGAGCTGCGCTACCACTCGGCGCCGAAGGGGACGCGGCCCGAGATGATAGAGCAGCATCGGTACACGATCCCGACCTGCCTGCAGCGCGACGACGGCCGGGCGGTCGCGAGCGCGGACGGGTGGTTCCAGGGGCGGCGGCCGGAACTTCTTCGGCACTGGACCCGCATCCTCGGGAAGATCGATCCCGCGCCCGAAGACCAGAAGTGGTTCGGGGACGTCACGAAGGCGGTCGAGATCGGACGGGAAGAGAAGGACGGGTACACGCGGATCGTCCTCGACCTCCCCATCGAGAAGGATTTCCTGCAGCACCATCTGCTTCTAATTCCGAAAGGCCAGGGCCCGGGCCCCTTTCCCACGGTGATCGCCTGGAGCTCGTCGACCCCGGACTGGCAGCAGCCGGAGGAATGGTGGGGCGCCTGGCTGGCACGCCGCGGCTTCGTCGTCCTGACGAGCTGGTCCTTTATCCGCTACTACCGCGACGGCACGACGTGGAAGACGGGCGCGATGGACCGGCTGTACGAGCGCTTCGGCCACTGGCTGCCGATGGCGAAGATGGTCCACGATACGAAGCGCGAGATCGAGTACCTGAAGTCCCGTCCCGAGGTGGACTCGAAGCGCCTCGGCTTCATCGGGTTCTCGCTGGGGGCCAAGGCGGCCGTCTACGTCGCCGCCTTCGTGCCCGAAATCCGGGCGACCGTCTCGGTGGATCCGCACATCTCCATGCACGGAGATACGAACTGGAACGAACCGTGGTACCTGGACTGGAAGCGGGTGTTTCCGGACATCCGTACCGAGGGGTATCCGGTTCCCGAGCTGCGCGGGACCGTCTGGAGCCTGCTCGACGCGGACCCGAAGCGGCCCGGCTTCGAGCGGAACCACCACGAGCTCCTCGCGCTCTGCGCGCCGCGCGCGTTCCTGCTGGTCGGCTGCAGCATGGACAAGCGGAACGGCGGCCACTCGGACGACCAGCAGAGCCTCGGCTATTTCAACCGGGCCAAGGAGGTCTACCGCCTGCTGGGGATCCCGGAGCGCCTCGAGTTCTTCGGCACCGACGAGGGACACCGGGCGAGCAGCCCGCGCATGGATCCCGCCTGGCAGCGCTTCTTCGTCCGCTGGCTCCAGGAAACACCCGTGCCCTGACGGCGGCCGGAATTCCGGCCACGGGACAGGCTATAAAGCTTTAAGCGGACAGCGGGAAGAACCAGCCAAGAAAGGGCGGGCATGCGACTCCTCGAGACGGCTCTCACTCTCTCCCTTCTCCTTTGCACGCAGGAAGGGCCTGAGCAGATCCTCGGCACCTTCGACCGGCCCGAAGACGCCCGCCTCTGGGAGGGCTCCGGCGCCGGCACCCTGACCTTCGAGCCGCGCGACCCCACCGACCTCAACAAGATGGCGAAGCTCGTCACGGGCGGGGGCTCGTACGCCGGCATCTTCTCCTTCCGTCAGCCCAAGGACTGGTCCGCCTACGAGGTCCTGTCCTTCGTGGTCTGGTCGCCGGACCGCCGCGGCCTCGGGATCCGCGTGGACGACGAGAACAGCAAGAACTACGCGACGCGCTACAACGGCGAGGCCACCCTGGAGGCGGGCCGCAACCTGGTCCAGATCCCCATCCGCGAGATGAAGGCCGTGATCAACCCGGCGAAGGTGAAGTCCATGGGCCTCTTCGTCCACGAGCCGCCCAAGGGCCTCGTCCTCTTCTTCGACGACATCCGCCTGGGCGCGCGGCAGACCGACAAAGTCTCCTTCATCCCCTATGAGAAGCGCCTGGAGCTCGTGCCGACGACGGACGTCGAATCGCCGCACTTTCCGCTGGCCCGGCCCCTGGCCGGCGGCCCGTTGAACGCCTTTGCGGTCTACGACATCGAAGAGGGCCGCGACCTGAGCGAACTGATGCAGCGCCTCGACCTCAAGGTCTCGCCCGTGTCGTGGTCGCGCGAGGGCGGCATCCAGAAGTGGATCGGGATCGCGTACGGCCAGCGCAGCTACGACCTGAGTCGGCGCTACCTGGCGAGCAGCCTTCAGGGGCCCGAGAAGTTCGACACGCTCCTGATCAGCACCCCGACGGGCTGGGGCCCGCTCGGCAAGGCCGCGACCGAGCCGCTGGTCGACCGGGTGAAGAACCGCGGCGAGGGGCTCGTGCTCGTTTTCCCGTTCCCCGGCGAAAAGCGCAACGCCCCCTGGCCCGAGGACCTCAAGTCGGTCTCGGCGCTGATCGACAGCGAGACCGACCTCCAGTTCGACGACGGCTACGTGCGGCCGGCGATCAACGGCCACGTCTCGGGAAAGAAGTGGAAGGTCGTGAAGGACCATCCGATCGTGCGCGGGGTCCCTCTCGACGCGCTGCCCTTCGAGGCGATCGACGTGCAGACCTACAAGCCGGCGCCCGGATCGGAAGTGCTGATCGAAACCGAGACCGGCCAGCCCGTGCTCGCGGTCCGCGAGGCAGGGAAGGGCCGCGTCGTCACCTTCGCGGTCCGCTGCCGCAGCCTGACGCCGTTCATCCGCGACGCCGGCGCCCGCCGCCAATGGCGGGACTACCGCTACTGGGAGGTCTTCTACGACCTGCTCGCCCGCGCGGCGCTCTGGAGCGCCCGTCGCGAGCTGACTCGCGAGGGCGAGGCCCGGCCGCTGCAGGCGAAGCACGCCGATCCCCGCCTCTCGTGCCGGCAGTGGACGAACGCCAAGGGCGAGGTCACCGCGTGGCAGCTCGACTTCGCGCCCGCCTCTACTGCGTCGATCAAGGTGACGGCGCCGGAGACGATCGCGCGGGGTGAGAACGTCGCGGTCCGCTTCGAGCCCGTCGCGGGGGCGGCCCACACGGTCCGCCTCGTCGACTACGCGGGCGGGCGTCGCCGCACTCTTCTGGAGCAGGCCGCGGACGGGCCCAGCGCGATGCTGTCGACCCGCGGCATGGACTCGCTCGCGCTCGTCGCCGAAGTCGAGGCCCTGCAGGACGGCCGCCGCGTCGCGTTGGGCGAGGCGACGACCTACGTGACACCCGGTTCGGACTGGAACGACTACGAGGTCTACGGCTGGAGCGCCGGAGGGATCAGCTATCTACGGGAGCTTCAGCTGCTGCAGCTGCGGAAGTTCGGCCTCAGCACCGAGCAGGTCGGCAGTCCGGAGAATGCGAAGGAAAGCTTCCGCCACGGGTTCCGCGTCCAGGCGATGTTCTCGGCGACGGGGCTGCACGTGAGGGAGTTCGACCGCGTCTTCCGCGACTACAACCGGACCGGCGACCCCAAACTGCTGGTGCGGAATCCCTCGTTCAGCGACCCCGCGTTCCTCGAGGATCAGCGCAAGAAGATCGCCGCGTGGTCCCGTTCGATGATGCCCTATTCGCCCCTGACCATGTCGCTGGGCGACGAGACGTCGCTGACGAGCTACCGGGCCGAATTCGACTTCGACTTCCATCCGGAGAACGTCCGCGCGTTCCGGGAGCGGATGAAGGCGAAGTTCGGCGACGTGGCCGCGATGAACGAGGCGCTCGGGACGTCGGCCACCTCCTTCGACGACCTCGCCCCGCCCTTGACCGCCGACGCGAAGAAAAGCGGGAAGTGGGCGCTCTGGAACGAGTGGCGCGATCACAACGACGACCTCTGGACCGGCGCCTTCGCGTTCTACCGGGACGAGATGCGAAAGCAGTATCCCGCGACACGCCTGAGCGTCTCGGGCACGCAGACGTCGCACGTCTTCAACGGCATCGACTGGGCGAAACTGGCGCCGGTCATGGGGGCGACCGCCGACTACACGGGCCGCTTCCAGCTGCCCCAGCGCCTGAGCTTCAATCCGGACATCCGCAGCACGCCCTGGGCAGGCTACGGCCGGACGGGGCCCGGCGCGAGCCATCAGCTCTGGTCGAATCTCACCTTCGACGGCTCGGGCACGGCGTTCTTCTGGTACCCCTCGCTGCTCAACGCCGACTACAGCTTCAGCCCGTCGGCGCGCGATTATTTCCCGACGCTCCAACTGCTCCGGCAGGGACTGGGAAAGCAGTTCCTCCAGACGAAGCGCCGCTTCTCGCCCGTCGCGATCCTGTGGAGCCCCCGGAGCCAGCGCGCCGCCTGGATGGAGGGCAAGTACGACGACTTCGAGAAGGTCGAAGCGGCGGCCTACCATTCGCTCGTGGAAGCCGGCTTCGATCCGTTCTTCATCTCCGAAAGCGACGTGGCCGCGGGCGCCTTGGAGAGCAAGAAGGTGGAGGCCCTGATCTTGCCCATGACGATTGCGCTGGGGCGGGGCGACAAGAAGGGCGGCCTGGCGGTCCATCCTGCGCTCCAGCGCTTCCGGGGCGTCGTCTACGTCACTCACGAGGCGACCCACGACGAGTTCCTCCAGCCTCGTCCGCTGTCCGACGGCCCAGCCCGGAAGGCCCGGAAGCTGCCTTCGAAGGCAGAGGACCTCTGGAATGAGCTGACGCCGACCGTGGTCTCGCAACCGGTTCCGGTCGACCTGGAGGGAAAGAAGATCCCGGGGATCGTCGTTTCTTCGCATGTCTTTCCGGGAGCGGCGGACGCGGAGATCCTGGCGATCCTGCGCCAGCCCGTCGGCCAAAGGGAGGAAGTCGGCGCCGACGGCGTCGTCCACATGGTCTCGGATCCCCAGGGCGGGCGCCCGGTGGAAAAGGCGTCCGTCGACGTCTCCCGCTTCGGATCGCGTCGCTTCTTCGACCTGCGTCGCCGCCAGGAGATCGTGCCGAAGGACAAGCACTTGCTTCTCGATCTTCCCGCCGGCGAGTGCGTCCCCATCGCGCTGCTCCCGTACGGGCGGCTGGACCTGAAGGCCACGGTCGTGCGCGCCGGCGAGCGCCTGAGCGTCGCGGCGTCGGCGCCCGCGAAGCTGCCGCACGTGCTTCGGGTGGACGTGATCGACAAAGCCACGGGCGATGGAGATCTCCTGCTGTCGCGGAACCTGCTCCTGGACGCGAGCGGCCGGGTGGAAGCGGAGCTGCGCCTCGCGGTGGAGGAGCGGGCCCGCGCGTTCGAGGTCCGCGTCACGGACATCCTGACGGGGGCCTCCGTGCGCGTCTCGCCCTAGCTCAGGCCGACCAGGATCATCCCGCTGGTGATCAGGGCGACGCCGAACCAGGCCTGCGGGGACGTTTGCTCGCGCAGGAGGACCCGCGCGGCGACCACCAGCAGCACCAGGCTGATGCCCTCGAAGGGGTAGAGGTAGCTGATGTCGATCCCCTGGAGCAGCTTCAGCCACGCCAGGAACCAGAACGTGAGCAGCGCGACGCCGCCGACGACGAGCAGAATCCTCGTCCGGGGCCCGCTCATCCCCCGCTTGAGCAGCAGCTGCCCGCCCACCTGCGCCGTCTGGGCCACGACGACCAGGATCATCTGAACGAGGGTCATCGGACCCCCTCTTTCCGGGCCGACGGCCGCGCGACGAACCATGTTCCCGCGATGATGAGCGCGAAGCCCAGGGCCCGGCCGACGCCGAAGCGTTCCCCGAAGAACACCCAGGCGCCCATCGGAATCAGCGCGTGCGAAAGGTTCGTGACGGGAAACGCGATGTAGAGGGGGACGATGCGCAGCAGGTAGAGCCAGTTGGCGAAGCTGAGCAGATAGCAGAGGATCCCGGCCAGCACCCAGCCCGAGCTCAGCGCGGGCACGCCGCTCCAGTCGAGCCAGTGCGGCGTCCGGCCGGCGGCGGCCTCGCGGGCCCCCGCCTTCAGGAGCAGTTCGGAGACGGTGACCAGCGCCGCGTTCAGCACGAGATGCAGCGTGGGATTCAGAGCCCAGGAAGGCAGCGCCGCCGCTTTCACAGCTCGTGCGCGTTCGGGAATCGCTGAAGCAGGGGCTCGTGGCGTGCCGGCGTCAGCCAGGGTCCGGCGCGCTTCAGGATCCCGTTGACCACGCGGCTCCGGTGCCAGAGGTAGAGGTCCAGCGGCTGCAGCGAGAAGCCCAGCCGCAGCTTCGGGTCGTAGTTGAGCGGGCCGCTCACGTAGCGGCGCAGCCCGTTCCGGCAGGCCCAGTCGATCACGTCGCGCTTGACGATGAAGTAGAGATGGAGGTCGAGCGCGACGCGGTAGTCCATGCCGATCGCGGCGGCTTCGAGGACGCCGTCGTGGACGAAGCACGTGTCGAAGGCGACCGGCCGGCCCTCCTGGCTCCAGATGAAGAAGCGCGTCCGGTCGGGCATCTGGCGTCCCACGCGGCGGAAGTAGTCCGGCGTGAGCGTCTCGAACTTCATCCCGGCGCGCTCGTGGGTCTGGAGGTAGAGAGGGTAGAGCTCGTGGAGCCGGTCGGAGATGTCGCTGCGCACCTCGACGCTCAGCGGAGGATGGCGGTCGGCGTCCCGGCGCTTCCGGCGCAGATCGAAGCGGGTCTTCGAGCTGAGCGTCTTCACGTGCTCCTCGAAATCCTGGAAGCTCAGGTCGAGCGACACGCCCGGCATGCTGGGGATCCGGGTGTAGCCCCGGTCGACGAAGCTCCTCAGGAGCGGGCGCAGCTCGGCGGGGAAGTCCTTAAGCACGATCATGCGGGCGCGGAGGCGGCGGGCGGCCGGCGGCAGCGCCTGCTGCAGCGCCCAGGCGCACCACGCAAGGTCCCGGGGCTCGGCTCCCAGGGCCGCCTCGCCCACGGTGGGGCCGACCCAGAGGACGCGGAACTTCGAGAGGCTCGGGGACATCGCGGTCGCGAGATGGACGACGCGGCGCCAGCGCTCCGGAATCCCTTCCAGGATGTCCTGGTCGTGGATGAACAGCGGCTGGATCGCCCGGACATTGCCGCTGCGGTCCTCGAGGACGAGGTAGTGGTATTCGAAGGGCGGGATGCTCCCATCGAGGATTTCGTAGTAGCGCGAATCGTGCCGGGCGTCCGCCCAGATGCGCCTCCAGGCTTCCACCCCGCTCAGATCGTTCAGTCCGACCAGGTACGCGTCGCCGGCCTGGGTCCGGATCGGCGCCCCCCAGTCGGGGAGGCGTCGGAAGGAGGGGGGCATGGCCCCCCGCTCCGGGCGGAAGGGCCGAAGCTTGCTCTGTCCCACTATTCTCCTGAGTCGGAAGTCTCGGGGGTGTGATCATTGTCGCGAAAAAAATCGCGGCGCAGGTGCCATAATTCTCTCGGCATGATGGCGCTGGCACACGCGGGCTTGGGATGGACGATCGGGACGCTGGCTCCAGGCTCGGGCCGCCAGCTCCGGATCTGCTGTGCCGCCGCGGCGCTGCTCCCCGACGTCGACGCGCTGGCGACGCTGATCGCCGGGAGCCCGCCGGCCGCGTTCGTCCACAACATGTTCGCGGGCCTGCTCTGCATCGCGGCCGCGGCCCTCTTCCTGCGGGACTACCCGCCCCGCGCGTGGGCCGTCGCCGTCCTCCTGGTGGGCTTGTCCTTCGGGCTCCACCTCGTTCTGGACGCCCTGCTCAGCGGCACCGAACTGCGGCTCACCTGGCCGCTGAGCGCCCGGAGCGGCCGCTTCCGGCCGCTGCTCGGGGCGCCGCTCGTGACCGCGCTGGGGCTCGTGCTGGCCGCACTCCCCTGGGCGCTCGCCTTCTGGAAGCAGGTCACGCCGCTCGAGATCGTCAGCGAGCGGCTCGACCTGCTCTTCCTGAACCTATTCCGCGCGAAGAACCGCGACTGCCGGGTTTGCGGCAAGGGCTGCAACAACCGCTGCTCGGCGTGCCGGAAGCCCGTGTGTTTTCGGCACGCGAGGCTCGGGCGCGGCTTCCGCCTGACGTGCGAGCCGTGCCGCTCGGGGCCGGCCCCGAAGACCGCGACGGCCGTGACGGGAGGGGTGGAAGACTACCTGGCCCGTCACCTCAGCTGGCTGCGGGGCAAGGAGGCGGTCCGCCTGGACGCCGACTTCGCCTCGTTCCTGCACCGCAAGCTCACCGAAGGCCTCCGTCGCCTGGACGATCTCCCGAGAACCCATGCGGTCTGGCAGGGGAGCGACCAGAAGCCGACGCTGCAGAAGCTGATCGACCTCTCCCGGACGCTGCTCCGGGAAACGCCGGACGACGACGCGTCCCGCTGGGTGCTCTTCGCGGACCGCATCCTGACGAACAGCCCGGACGCGGAATTCTCGCTGATCGAGCCGGCGATCCTGCGCGACTTCGGAGAGCTGCGCTGGATGGTGTCGGCGGCGCGCTGGCGCTATGTGTTCTCCGGGATCAATCCCGTCCGGGAGCTGCGGGCGCCCCTCGAGAGCCTGGGCAAGACGGTGGGCCCGATCGAACCGTTCCTGGAAACCTTGAAGGGCGACCCGAACCCCGCGACCAAGGGCGCGGCGGAGAAGTGCCTGGAGCTGCTGCGCGGGAATAATCCCTTCAAGGTCGGCGAATCTCGGCAAGAGTTGTCCCCCACGGCTCCTCCCCCCCAGGGAGGCCAGGAGGAAAAGCCCGACTGGCCGTGATTCGGGCTTTAGTGGCGGGCTCCCTCATGGCCCGCCGGATTCCGCAGCACGTCGTGCGTCTTCGTCCGGATCTCCGTCGCGATCGGGCCCATCCGCGGATCCGCCGCGACGAGCAGGCCCGCCTTCTGACGGATCGCGCGCACCACCCAGCGGAGCTCGCCGGCGAGCTCGTCCTGGTTGTCGCCGACCTCCACGAGCGGCTCCGTGTACGCCTTCACGCGGGCGACGGCGTCCGGGCCCTCGTAGTCCAGGAGGCTCTTCCGGAAGTCCTCGTTCAGCTTCTCGATGTGGGCGGGCGTCTTGATCTTCTCCTCGCGGGCATGGTAGCGGCGATCGGCTTCCTTCGCGATCCGGTCCAGCGCCGCGATGGAGTCCTTCAGCTCCGGATGC
>Ga0310811_10011883_pt1 | contig 11299 bp, 7 predicted proteins | sample YCmetagenome_FD_207642 | JGI IMG/M metagenome (GOLD analysis project Ga0310811, IMG submission 207642) | Soil microbial communities from experimental microcosm in Duke University, North Carolina, United States - YC | ecosystem: Engineered > Artificial ecosystem > Soil microcosm > Unclassified ... | reverse complement strand
CTTACCAACCGGAGACGGCGTACGCGACCTTTGAAGAGCTGATGGTGAAATGGCACGCGGTCAACGCCCGTTTGAAAGAGGGCATGAGCGGGCTGACCGTGGATGGATGGCTGGCGCGTCACCACTATGTCAGCGAGGCCGACTTTGCCAAAGAGCCCCACCGCTGCGTGCTCAACCTCCTGATCAGCCGCACGATGCACCTGGCGCACCATTCGGGGCAGCTGGCGCTCGTGAAGTAACCAGCTTTCAGGACGGCACCTCCGCGGGCGAATATCCAAATCGCTTCTTGAAGGCAAACGAGAAATGCGACAGGTCGACAAAACCCACCTCGAGGTAGACGTCTACCGGCTTTTTCTTTTGCTCGCTGATCTGGTAGTGCGCGTATTCGAGCCGTTTTTGCGTCAACCATTTTTGGGGGGTGGTATGGAATATCCTTTTGAAATCCCGGCTGAAGGTGGACAGGCTGCGACCGGTGAGCGTCGCGAAGCGCCCCAGCGGGAGGTTGAAAATAAAATTCTTTTCCATAAAGGCGGCCAGGTCGATCTTGCCGGGCTCTTCGAAGTTGGCGAGAATGCCGTCGATGGACGGATCGATCGTCCTCAGCACCTGGATCGCCTCGGTGATTTTCAAGGTAGCGATGGACTCCGGAAAGGCGTCGGAGAGGTCAAAATAGGGCATCAGCGATGACAGGCAACTCTCCAGCAGCGGATGTTTGCCAAAGCGGAGGATCTCCTGCGCCGCCCACGGGGCCCTCACGGGTCGCTGATCGGCGTAAAACGCGCGCAGCCGCGCCGGCGTCAGGTGCATCACCACCGACCGGTGGGGATGCCCATCCCGGACCGTGCTGATGATCGTGGCGATCTGGTGGCGCGGGATCAGGAATATATCCCCCGGGCCAAAGACATAGCTGCCCTCGCTCCGGACGATCCTGGTTTCCCCGGACATGAACCAGACGAGCATATGGTGCTCGAAAATGACCTCCGTCGTATAGCCTGGACCGGTATACACGGACAGCTTTATATCGGGAGTGATGTATGTCGTTTCGAAGCCCATCGACAGCTAATTTACCGGAAATTCCAGACCGGTGACGCTCTCGCTCCACGCCCACAGCCGTTGCGCGCCGGCCGGGTCGAGGCTGTAAGGTTTGACGCCCCTAAGGGTCGATGGCTCGTCGAAGCGGTAGGCTATGTCGCCTTCGTCCAGCACGGCTACGTCGCCGTCCTCGCAATACACGCCGCCAAGGTCGTTCAACGCCGGGCTGGTGGCGCACCACACGGTCGTGGCCGCGCCCTGTGGAACGGTTTTCAGCTTTTTCTCCACGTCCGGCAGTATTTTACCATCGGGGCCGAACTGTCCCATTTGCTGGAACAGCTCGACAGGCGCCTCCCGCGACAGCTCCGTCCCATACACGGCGCCCGGGTGGAGGGCCAGCGCACGGACGCCCCGCCGGTCGAGCTCGACGGTGAAAAGGTTGTTCGCGGTTTTGGACTGGCCATAGGCCAGCATCATATCGTAGGGCCGCCCGATAAAATTGGGGTCTTCGAAATCAAAAGGGGCAAATGCGTGCGCAAAAGAAGACACGGTCACCACGCGGGCCGCGCCCGATGCCCGTAAAGCCGGCCATAACCGCGCTGTAAGACGGAAGTGTCCCAGGTGGTTGGTCGCCAGGTGCGACTCGTTCCCCCGGGCGTCCCGGCGCAATGGCGCAAACATGATGCCCGCGTTGTTGATGAGCAGGTCGAGGGGTTTGCCTGTAGTAAGAAACGCCGCGGCAAACGCGTCGACCGACGAGGGGTCTATGAGGTCCATCGGGTGCAGGATCGCTTCCGGCGTCTGCGCCCGCGCCTTGACCATGTCCCTGGCAGGTACCCATACTTCCGCCCCGGCGGCTTTCAATGTCTTTACGGTTTCCAGCCCGATGCCCGCGTACCCGCCGGTGACGATGGCGGTTTTGCCCGTCAGGTCTATCCCTTGTATGACCTCAGCGGCCGTCGTACGCCAGTTGTTGCCCGTGCCCAGTGGTTGTTGCTTTGTCATCTTTTTTTACCAAAGGTAGAGGCCCGCGCCGCCGCCCCGGTTTGTTCAAAACGTCATTTTTGTTTGCTGGCAATGTCAATCTTGCACTAGTGCAACTTTCCGTTTTGCGCACCGGTCTAGCTTTGCATTATGACAAATGTAATCATGAACAATACCAGGCAATCTATCGCGGCCCTGCTGCTGCGCCTCTCCCTGGGCGCGGGTTTTATCGCCCATGGCCTCGCCAAGATCACCCGTGGCCCCGCGGGCTTCGAAAAACTGTTGCGCTTCGAAGGCGTACCCTTCGCGCACATAAACGCGTTGGTGGCGCCCTATGTGGAACTTGCTGGTGGCGGAGCACTTGTGCTGGGTTTGTACGTCACGGTCTCGGCCATCCCATTACTGGCGACCATGCTGGTCGCCACGGTTTTCGTGCAGGGGCACTATGGTTTCAGCTCGGTAAAAACCATGGGATTGACGCCGGAAGGGCCGGTTTTCGGGCCGCCGGGATGGGAGATAAACCTATTATATATGACGGGTTTGCTGGCCCTCATGTTGCTGGGGGAAGGAAAATATTTCAGCCTCCGACGCTTGCGGATTAGGAAAAAGAGTTCTACTTTTATCCAAGATCAGACTAGACCAGACTAGTTGGATAAAAGCTAAAGAACTCCAAAAACTAACGTCATGCTTGCAAGAACGCTCTTTAGGATGTGCCTCCTCGGCTTTGCCGTAGGGGGCTTTCTTATGCCGGCCGGTGTCGTAACGGCCCAGGCCCTCAGACAAGTCACGGGCCGGGTTACGGACTCGACGGGCGCTTCCCTGGGTGGGGTAAGCGTCGGCGTCCGGGGCTCCAAACGCGGGGCGACCACGGATTCGACCGGCTATTTCGTGTTGAACGTTCCTGGTAGCGGGAACGCGGTGCTGACCTTCTCCATGGTCGGCTTCCGGGACCAATCGGTTCCACTGAACGGACAGACTTCGATCACGGTCGCGCTGTTGGGCGGCCGTAAGGACATGGGCGACGTCGTCGTCATCGGTTATGGCACCCGGAAAAAGGTGAACCTAACCGGGGCGGTGAGCGAGATCAGCGGGGCGGAGATCGCCAAATCGCCGGTAGCCAATATTTCCAACACGCTGGGCGGCGCGATGCCCGGGTTGATCGTCAATACGCGCAGCGGCGAACCGGGGGCGGACGACGCCTCGTTCTATATCCGGGGGATCGGCACGCTGGGGAATACGGCGCCGTTGATCGTGATCGACGGCATCCCGGACCGGCAAGGCGGTTTTAACCGGCTCGACCCCGCCGACATCGAATCGTTCACGGTGCTCAAGGACGCATCGGGCGCCATTTATGGGGCCCGCGCGGCAAACGGGGTGGTGCTGATCACCACCAAGCGGGGGGTCAATGGGAAGCCTACCCTTTCGTTTACGACCAACAGCGCATGGACGCAACCCACGCGCGTGCCTAAAATGCTGGACTCCCACGACTATGCGGAGTCGGTGAACGAATACGACGCCCTGGTCGGGCAGCAGCCGACGTACACGGCGGACCAGCTCCAGAAGTACGCGGACGGCTCCGATCCGCTGGGTTATCCCAACACCAACTGGTGGAAGACGGTGATGCGGCCCTGGTCATACCAGAACAACGACGTGATGTCGCTCAGGGGCGGCTCGGATAAAGTGAAATACTACCTGTCTGGCCAATACCTCCGGCAGAACAGCATGTACCGGGGCGGGTCGGACTACTACACCAACAAGAACGCCCGCGCGAACGTGGACATCCAGGCGACGCCGTCCTTCCGGCTGGGCCTGGATGCCATGTACCGCAATGAATACAAGCTGGGCGAAGGGCCGCAGTACGGCAGCGCCGGCGATATCTTCCAGGAGCTGTGGAGCGCCTATCCCTACCTGGTGCCCAGGTATCCCGACGGAAAGGTCGGCGTCGGCATCGGCGGCGGCCCGCAAAACAGCATGGTCTACGTCCTGAACGGCGCCCTGGGCAACACGACGACCAACTACGACTTCCTGCAAACAAAGACCTCGTTCAACTGGAACTGGGACCGGATCACGCCGGGGCTTCACTTCGACGGCTACTACAGCTACGACCTGTTCTACTACGGGTACAAGGGTTTTAACGCACAGCCGCCGCCCGCCTACAGCTATAACGAGACCACGCAGACCTACACCGAGGTCCAAAGCTCCATCCCGCCGAACCTGTCGATCACCGATAGCAAAACGCAAGACCAGCTGGTCAACTTCAAGCTCGGGTACGACCGGAAATTCGGCAAGAGCACCCTCGAGGCGTTCGCGGCCTACGAAATGTCCCGCGAAACTTACACGGAACTGGACGCCTATCGAACCGGTTTTTTGAGCAACAGCGTGCAGGACTTGTTCGCGGGCAGCACCATCGGGCAGACGAACAACTCGGTGACGACCTACACGGCCCGGCAGAACTATATCGGCCGTGTCGCCTACAACTATGACGACCGCTACCTCATCGAGGTCAACATGCGGGAAGACGGATCACCCAACTTCCCCCAGGGGAAACAATATGGCTTTTTCCCGGAAGTACAGGCGGGATGGCGCGTGTCCAACGAATCGTTTTTCCACTCCGGGGTGATCGATGAGCTGAAGATACGGGGCAGCATCGGCCAGACGGGTAACGACGCGGTCAACCCGTTCCAGTACATACAGACCTACCAATTACAGGCAGGGCAGCTGTCTCAGTACCTGGCAGCGGGTTATTTCTTTGGTACGACACCGACACAGGTCCCGGGTTTTGTGCTCGGACCGACGCCCAACGTGAACATCACCTGGGAAACCGCCACGACGACGGATCTGGGCGTGGATATGCGGCTCTTCAAGAACTTTACGATAGACCTCGACGTGTTCCGTAGCATGCGGACGCACATCCTGGTACCCCCGAACGAGACCGTGCCCCAGTATACGGGGTTGACGCTGCCGGATGAAAACCTCGGCAAGGTGCTGAACCACGGGCTGGACTTCCAGCTGGGCTGGCGCAAGAGCCCGAGCCGCGACTTTTCCTATTTCCTCACGGGCAACTTCACGTTCGTGGTCAACAAGGTGGTGTATGAAGCGGAGCCCTCCAGCGTTCCCTCCTACCAGCGGATGACAGGGCACCCGATCGGGTCGTTCCTCCTCTACCAGTCGATGGGGTTATACCAGGATACGGCCACGGTCAGCCACACGCCCCATCCCCTGGGATCGGGGCCCGGCGACATCCGCTACAAGGACGTCAACGGCGACGGACAGATCAACGGGCTGGACGAGGTCCGGACCAACCTTTCGGAGACGCCCGAAATCATGTACGGGCTCACCTTCGGCGGGAAATACAAGGCCTTTGACGTGACCGTGTTCTTCCAGGGCCAGGCAGCGGCCAAAGCCATGCTACAACCCGGCGGGCTGAACATGGCGCAACAGTTCTACGACGGCCGGTGGTTGAAGCCGGGCGACGACAAATATCCCCGCACCTTCAACGGCCCCACGAATGCCACCTACGGATCGAATACCTACGGATCGACCTTCTGGCTGCTGAACGACGGCTTCCTCAGGATGAAGAACGTGGAGATCGGGTACAACTTCCCGCGGGGTGGCGTACTCGCAAAAGCAAAGATCGCTTCGGCCCGGTTGTACGTCAGCGGGAACAACCTCTTCTCGATCGACAAATGGGGGCCGTCCTTCGATCCGGAAGCGCCCAGCGGGCCGTCCACCAACGGCCGGTATTATCCCCAACAGCGGGTGCTGAATGTAGGCTTGAACGTAACCTTTTAAACGAAAAATCATGAAGACGATATATAGCTTGCTGGCCGTGTCGCTGCTGGCGCTCGGCGCCTGTAAAAAGGTCCTGGACATCCAGCCGACGAGCTCTTTTACGACCGACGCGGTCTGGACGAGCCCTTCGCTGGTGCAGGTCTTTGTCAACGAAATTTATACCGAAGCGGTGCCCGCCTTCAAGGACGGCGGCTTTGGATGGGGCTCGCAGACCGACGAGCTGTTCAGCAATTTCAACTGGTGTAACGAAAACCAATACGTCCAGGGACAGGCGACGCCGGACAACCAGGGCAGCTCGTTCCCGCTGAACTACAGCTCCACCCTGAACTGGTGGCCCACGCTGTACAGCACGATCCAGAAATGCAATACCTATTTCCAGAACATCGGGAGTTTGGACACGGTGGGTAACGGGGCGCTGATCGCCTCGTTGAACGGCCAGGTGCACTTCCTGCGCGCGTTGTGCTATTTCCAGCTCCTGGAACGTTTCGGGGGCGTGCCGCTGATTACGAAGGTGTATACCACGAACGACACCAGGTTCAATGAGACCCGGGCCACCTGGGACTCGACGGAGGCGTTTATCCTGTCGGACATCGCCGCCGCGCTGCCGGGCCTGCAGCCCACCCCTCCGTCGGGTCAGGAAGGAACAGTGACCACCGGGGCCGCGCTGGCCCTGAAGTCCCGGCTCCTGCTCTACGCCGCCAGCCCTTATTTCAACACCGCCAACGACCAAACGAAGTGGCAGGCGGCCGCCGACGCGGCCCTGGCCGTGATCAACCTGAACCAGTACACGCTCTACGGTAGCTCCACGACCTATGGGAAGATCTTTACGGATTTTTTCAACACCGAGGTCATCTTCGCCCGGGTCTTCGGGGATGTATTCGAAGACCGTTACAATACCGTGTATCGCGACCTCAGCCCGAACGGGTATAATGGCTACAGCGCCTACAACGTGCTCGAGCAGATGGTGGAAGCCTTCCAAATGAACGACGGCTCGGCCTTCAGCTGGAGCAATCCGGCGGAGGCCGCAAATCCTTACCAGAACCGGGACCCCCGTTTTTATGCCGATATCCTTTTCAACGGCGCTTCCTTCCAGGGGCGGGCGGCCCAGTTCTGGCTGGGCGGCCTGGATTCGAAGCTGAGCTCGCTATCCCCCTGGAACGCTTCCAAGACCGGTTATACGATCCTGAAGATGGTCGATTCCACCTATAACTTCAACGTAGAGCCCTACAGCGCGGCGCAGTGGATCATCTTCCGGTTGTCCGAGATCTACCTCAATTACGCGGAGGCGGAAGCGGAATTGGGACAGACGGGCCCGGCGCTCACCTATCTGAATAAGATCCGGGAACGCGCCGGCATGCCGGACGTTAATTCCCCGGGTGGGGACGACCTCGTCCAGAAGATCCGCCAGGAGCGGAGGATAGAGCTTTGTTTTGAGGGGCACCGGTTCTTCGACCTCCGTCGCTGGGGCATCGCCGACCAGGGCAACGGGGATGCGCTGGGTATCATCATCACGCCCACGAACCCGCAGAATACTACCTTTAAATACCAGGTGGATACGGTTCAGACGCGGGTGTGGATGCCGGGCTTTTATTTCTATCCGATACCCCGGTCGGAGATACAGGCCAACCCCAACCTCACCCAGAATACAGGATATAACTAGTCGCGTGGCGGCCGGGCGCAACCCGGAAACTTGGTGTATATTGGAAATTATGAAATCGGTTTTTGGTGAAATAAAGAAGCTGGCGGCCGTCCCTTCCTTCTCCAAGCACGACCGCCTGGTACAGGGGATCATCAACGCCATTGATGAAAAGGTGCTGGTGACGGACGACCTTTTGCCTTCGCTCAACGAGATGATCCGGGAGCTGCGGTTTTCGAGAGATACGGTGGTCAAGGGATACCGGGAGCTGATCAACCGCGGGTTGATCGGCTCCACCCGCGGGCGGGGATATTATGTGACCAACGGGAATACCGGGCAGACCCTGCAGGTGGCGTTGATGATGTACAATATGGACACCTTCGAGGAACAGTTCTACCGGAATTTCCGGGCGGAGCTGGGGCCCAACGTCCACCTCAACGTTTTTTTCCACCACGGTAACATAGAGGTCTTTGAAACCATCCTGGCCCAGATCAAGGGCAAGTACGGGATGTATGTGATCGCGCCGATCCCGCACCAGCGGACCCGCGAGCTCCTGGAGACCATCCCCCGGAACCGCTTCCTGATGGTGGACCGGCACGAACCGATCGAGGGTGCGTTCAACCATATCACCCAGGAGTTCGCGCATTCTTCCTACCGGATATTCATGGAGCTGGCGCCGGTGATCGGGAAGTTCGACGAGATGATCTTCTATCATTCGGCGGATTCGCTCGACCCCAAGGAGATCGTGGGGGCGTTCAAAAAATTCCTGAAGGATGCCAGGATAAAGGGCAGGATACTCCCCGAGTTCAAACCGGGGACCCTGGAAAAGGGCAAAGTATACTTTACCCTCGACAACTTTGCCGTATTCGCGATGTTGAAGGAGTGTAAACAAAAAAAGCTGAAACCAGGGAAAGACCTCGGCGTGCTGTCGCATAACGACGAGCCTGCCAAGGAGCTGATCGGGATTACGACCTATTCGGCGGACTTTTCCCTAATGGGGAAAAAGGCGGGCGAGTTCGTGATGGGCAGGGTGCCGGTGCGCGAAACGATGCCGATGGTGTTGTGGAGAAGGAACACGTTATAGGTGGGAAATATCGTCACGATAGGCAGTTTTCTGCTGTTCACGGGGATCATCGCCTTTGTGGCCTGGCGACAGGCCAGGAAAACAAAAGTGGATACCCTGAGCGGGTTGTTCCTCGCCGGACGGAGCCTGGGTTTCCTGGTGGTGGGCGGCGGCTTGTTGTTCGCCAACATCAACACGGCGACGATCGTCGGCGAGAACGAGCTGGTTTATACCAACGACATGACCGTGATGGCCTGGGGGATGACGTCGGTGCTCGCCATGCTGGTGGTCTCCGAATTCATCATGCCGATCTATCTGCGCACCGGTATCGCCACCACCCCGGAGTATCTGGCGCGACGGTACGACCGGTCGACAGGGAAACTGGTGTCGGTGATTTTCCTGGTGAGCTATGTGGTGAACCTTTTGCCCACCGTCCTCTACAGCGGGGCGGTCGCTTTCAACGGTCTGTTTCACGTGTCCGGCCGTCTGGGGATCGACTATTGGAGCGCGATCTGGATACTCGTCTGGATCATGGGCGCGACGGGTTGTCTTTACAGCGTGCTGGGCGGCCTCCGCGCGATCGCGGTCTCCGACACGTTGTTGGGCATGGGGATATTTGCCGGTGGGGTGCTGCTGCCGTTTTTTGCCCTCCGCTATGTGGGGCATGGCGACCTGGCGGCGGGTCTCCACACGGTGCTCGGCAGTCACAAGGAACACCTGAACAGCATCGGCCGGGCCACGGACCCGATCCCCTTTTCGACCCTGTTCACCGGTATGATCCTGGTCAACCTGTACTATTGGGGGACCGAGCAGTATATCGTACAGCAGGTGCTGGCCTCCCGCGACCTGAAGACCTGTCAGCAGGGCATCGCGGTGGCCTGTCTGGGGAAGCTGGTGTCGCCCCTGCTGCTAAACATCCCGGGGTTGATCGCGGTACACGTATTCACCCACCTGTCCAACAGCGCGGAGGTGTTCCCTGCCCTGTCGGCGCTGGTGTCGCCCCCCTTTATCACGGGGTACCTGGCGGCGATCATTTTCGGGGCGGGCCTGAGCACCTTCAACGCGGGGTTGAACAGCAGCAGCACCCTCTTCGTGCTGAACATCTACCGCCCGTGGCGGATCGAGAAGGGACGGAGCGTGGAGGAGCGGGCCATGGTCCGCGTGGCGAAGCGGTTCGAGCTGGCGGTGTGTTTCCTGGCTATGTCGATCGCGCCTTTCCTGGTACTGGCGCGTCATGGGTTCTATACTTACGTGCAAACGGTCAACGGGTTTTTCAATGTGCCGATCTTCACGGTGATCCTGGTAGGAATGATGACGAAAAGGGTCCCGCCGCTGGCGGCAAAATGTGGGTTGTTGTTTTTTATTGTCACCTATGGGCTCACCCAGACGGTTTTCCCGGTGCGGTTGCACTTCCTGCACGTGCTGGCCATCCTGTTTGCCGTGACGGCGGCGCTTATGCTGGCCATCGGCCGGGTCCGGCCCATGGCCGAGCCCTATCGTCCGGTGATGGATGCCAAGGTGGCGCTTGCGCCCTGGAAGGACAGGCACGTATACGCTTTCTTGCTGCTGGCGGCGATGGTAGCGGCCTTCACGTTGTTTTCCCGGGCGGGCCTGGCGAAATGACCGGCCTCGCCTGAAGTGCGGGCCTGACGAGATGAACAGACCCCGGGAAATAGTTCTATATTGCAGACTAGATCAGACTAGTATACTATGAGGTATTGGATTGTATGGATGTTGCTGCTTGGAGGGACTGCTGTGTCCGCGCAACCGGTACGGTGGTGCCTGACCGGGGATGGCGGCATCCGCTGGACGGTGGGCTCGGGACGTATGCATACCGATCACCTCGAAATGGCGGGGAAAGGGATGGCGGTCATCGTTACCTATGGCGTCGACGCGGACGGGGCGTTGGTCTTGTGGCAGCACCTCGTTTTCCCGGGACTTCGCATCCTGCCCAATGATACAAGGGGTAGCTACAGCCTGAAGGTGGCGGAGCATGTGGCGGACTCCATCACGGTGGACGGCCGGCCGATCGTCGAGCGGCCAACGGCTTTTTATATCAAGGGAGTGCTGAGGATCGAGAGCGGGACGCAGACGCCGCTGACAGTACAGCGGACGATCTTTCCTTCGGTGGACAAAAGGGCCTACCTGGAGCGATACGTACTGACCAACCATGGCGATGCATCCATAAAACTCCATTTGCCGGTGGTGAACACGGACAGCGTCACCGACGCAGCAAAGGAAGTGCTGGGCCCGTTCATCATTACGCGCCGGAGTTACGATGGCGGAGACTACGACCTGGCGCCCGGAGCCAGTCTGGCTTTTTCATATGTCCTTTCCGCCAGAAGGTCCTCCGACAATACGTATACCTTTTCCGCCGGCTATGAATTGAAAAGACGCCAGGAGCTGGTCGGCCATGTATTCGACAAGCTCGTCCTTAGAACACCCAACGACACCATTAACCGCCTTTTCAGCTTCGCCAAGCTGCGGGCGGTGGAGAGTATCTACGACACCAAGGCGGGGTTGATGCACGGCCCCGGCGGCGGCGAGTACTACGCCGCCCTCTGGGCCAACGACCAGGGTGAGTATTCCAGCCCGTTTTTTCCCTTCCTGGGGAACGCGACGGGGAACGAGGCGGCGGAGAACACGTACCGGATGTTCGGCGCCTATATGAACGCCGCTTATCGTTCCATCCCGAGCTCGATCGTCGCCGAGGGCGACACCATTTGGGCCGGTGCGGGAGATCGCGGCGACCAGGCAATGCTCGCCTACGGCGCGGCGCGTTTTGCGCTGGC
>Ga0310811_10011882_pt1 | contig 11300 bp, 8 predicted proteins | sample YCmetagenome_FD_207642 | JGI IMG/M metagenome (GOLD analysis project Ga0310811, IMG submission 207642) | Soil microbial communities from experimental microcosm in Duke University, North Carolina, United States - YC | ecosystem: Engineered > Artificial ecosystem > Soil microcosm > Unclassified ... | reverse complement strand
GCTCGCCGTCATTACGGACTCTTTCCTGAATCCGCGCAACGAAGAAACGGCACAGCAAGGCGACATCTGAACGACCGAGAACAAAGACAATTACAACCAAGGAGGAAGCAATGAAGACTTTTGGCAACCCGACCAGGGTGACCCTGGCCGTACTGGCTCTGACTGCACTGACCGCACCGGCTCTGGCTCAGCAAGGGCTGGACGAACCGTTCCAGAAGCCGTTCAAGGAAGCGCTTGCCGGCAAGACCGTGGCCTATGTGCCGGTGGCGATGAACTTCGATCTTACCGAGGGCTGGTATGCCGGCCTGAAGAAGGAGCTCGAGCCCTACGGCGTCAAGTTCGTGATTCGCGACGCCAACTGGAACACCAATGCCGGCGCGCAGGCAGTCACCTCGCTGATCACCGAGAAGCCAGCGGTGATGGTGGTCCATAATCCGGACGTGCAGACCTACGCAAAACTGCTGCAGCGTGCCGAGAATGAAGGCATCTACGTCATCCAGATCAATATGGGCTCGGCCTATCGGAGCTCCGCCTTCGTCGGCGCCAACTGGGTCGAGATCGGCGAACGCCAGACAGAAGCCGTGGTCAAGGCCTGTGAGGGCAAGTCGAACAAGATCGCGATCGTGCAGGGCGCCCTCTCGGCCGCGGCCAGCGCCTACACATTGAAGGGTGTCGAGAACGTTCTCGCCAAGCATCCGGAGATCAAGGTGGCATCGAGCCAGGCTGCCGATTGGGATGCCGCCAAGGCCAAGGCGATCACGCAAACGGTGCTGAAGCAAAATCCCGATCTCTGCGGCATCGTCGGCTTCTGGGATGGCATGGACATCGGCACCGCCGCCGCAGTGAAGGAAGCCGGACTGACCGGCAAGGTGTTCCTCACCACCTCGGGCGGCGGCGAGCGCAAGGGCGCCTGCGAACTGGTGAAGTCAGGCGCGTTCGATCTCGACATGAGCTACGACGTGCCGACCCAGGCCGCGCAGATGGCCGGCACGATCAAGTGGCTGCTATCCTCAGGGGCCAAGCCTGGCTCGGTCAAGGGCTCGGAATACACCACGCTGATCCCGATCACCAAGGAGAACGCTGACAGCCAGACGTCGTGCTGGAATCTCAGCGACCTCAAGAAATAGTTCGCGCTGACGCCCGTGGTCCCCGGGATCGACGCCCGGGGATCTCACTCTCAATCATTTCCATGCCCCGTTGGAATGCCGATGCGCGACACAATCACAAGCCTGCGTTACCGCTACTGGCCTGATCATCTCCTCGGCGAAATCCTGTCCAAGCGATGGACCGAGACAGCCATCCCGGTCATCCTCCTCCTGATCGTCGGCTTCGCCTTCAGCCGCTCCATCGACAACTTCCTGTCGCCGGCGAGCCTAGCCGATACTGCGCGCCAGGCCGGCGAGATTGGGTTCATCGCACTCGGGCTCGCGCTGGTCGTCATCGTCGGCGGCATCGATCTGTCCGTGGGGTCGATCTTCGCACTGACCGATTTCTGCGCCCTCTATCTGCTTGACGTCGCTGGCTGGCCGGTTCCGGCGGTGGTGATCGCGACGCTGCTCTGCGGCGCCGTGCTCGGCGCCGTCAACGGCATCCTGGTCGGATATCTGCGGCTGCGCGCCTTCATCACCACGCTGATCACGCTGATCATCTACCGCTCGGCTTACGATCTCCTGATCCAGCGCTACTCCAACGCCATCGCGTCAGCCTTCCCCGACATCCCGTCGTGGGATTTCATCGGCGCCGGTTCTGTCTTCGGCATCCCCACCGTGGCACTGGCTTATATCGTCATCGCGATCTTCGGCCACATCTTCCTGACCCGGCTGCGCCCCGGCTGGCACATCACCGCAATCGGCGGCTCGCGACGCTCGGCGTACAATTCAGGCATCCCCGTTCGCCGCACCATCGCGCTCTGCTACGTCGCGAGCGGCGTACTGACCAGCATTGCCGCGCTGTTCTTCGCCTCACGGCTCGGCACTGTCGGCGGCGACATCGGTGTCGGCCTGGAAGTGATCGTGCTGACTGCGACCGTGCTCGGCGGCATCACGCTCGGCGGCGGCAAGGGCTCGGTGGCCAAATCGGCGGTGGGCGTATTGATCGTGCTTCTGATCACCAACGGCCTCACCACCATGAACGCACGCGGCGGCGTCAACCGCATGGCGCTGGCCGGCATCCTGCTCGTCGCCGCGATGGTCGACATCCGCTGGCAGAAGAACCGGACCCGCATCATCAGCAAGGTCTATGTCGCACCGACCTACCACGAGCTGCCGCCACCGCCCCCGACCGAGATCGGACAAGGCGGGCCATTCGAGCAGAACGACAAGCTGCGTATCGTCGAGGCGATCGGCCTCGGACGAATCGAGGCGCCGGAAGACGTCATCCTCGATCGCCACGACAATCTCTATGCGGGTTCGCGTCACGGCGACATCATGCGCTTCCTCGCGCCCGACTATCAGAAGATGGAGGTGTTCGCCCATATCGGCGGCCAGCCGCTCGGCATGGCCTTCGACCGCGAGGATAATCTCTACGTCTGCATCGGCGGCATGGGACTCTATCGCATCAAGCCTGACGGCGCTGTCGAGAAGGCCACCGACGAGACCAACCGCAGTATGCGCTCGGTCAACGACGACAGCCGCCTGCGGCTCGCCGACGATCTCGACATCACCGATGACGGCCTGATCTTCTTCTCTGAAGCGACCGTGCGCTACGAGATGGACGAATGGCCGATTGACGGCTTGGAGGCGCGCGGCAATGGCCGCATCATCTCCTACGACACCAAGACCGGCACGACCCGCACCGAGCTGCGCGGCCTCAAATTCCCGAACGGCATCTGCGTCGCCAGCGACGGCCAGTCGATTCTGTTCGCCGAGACCTTTGGCTGCTCGATCAAGCGCTATTGGTTCGCGGGACCGAAGAAGGGCGCGGTTGAAGTGGTGATGGACAATCTGCCTGGCTACCCCGACAACATCAACCTCGCCTCCGACGGCAATTACTGGCTGGCGCTGGTCGGCATGCGCAGTCCCTCGCTCGACCTCGCCTGGAAGATGCCCGGCTTCCGCCGTCGCATGGCCAAGCGCGTGCCGGTCGACGAGTGGCTGTTCCCCAACATCAACACAGGCTGCGTGGTCAAGTTCAACGAGCAGGGCAAGATCGTCGAATCGTTCTGGGACCTGCACGGCGAGAACCATCCGATGATCACCTCGATGCGCGAGCATCGTGGCTATCTCTATCTGGGCGGCATCCTCAACAACCGCATCGGCCGCTACAAGCTCGACAACGCCGATCCGAACTTCGTCCAGTATGACAAGCGGTGGGGGAAGCAGTCGTGATAGCAGCCGTGAGAGACTTCGCCAACCGTTTTCTCGGGCGCGGCGACGCCACCATCACCGTGCCGTCCTTCGACGGCGCATTGAAGCCGAACCAGAAACTGGAATCGGCCGAGGCCTTGCTGACATGCGAGTCGCCCCAGGATCTCGCCACCGACGGAAGCAATCTCTTCATCGCGGACGGCCCGCGATTGATTTGCCTTGCCGGCGGAACGGTCTCCGAGGTGCGAAGCTTCGAGCGGCCGATCTCAGCGCTGTGTACTCTTCCCGGCAACGGCCTTGCCGTCGCGCTCGGCGGGCGCGAGGTGCATGTTTACGCAAATCCCTCGGCCGAACAGCCGAGCGTGAAATTCGCCGACGCAGCGTTCAACGCCATTAACGCGCTCGCGCTGGCGGACGACAACACGCTGATTGCGACGGACGGCTCGGCGACCTCGGCTGTCGACGATTGGGCGCGCGACTTGCTGGAGCTCAATCGAACCGGCCGCGTGTTCAAGCTTGATTCCGGCAGCAAGAGCGTGACACGGTCGGCCCAGGGGCTCGGCCATGCTTTCGGCGCCTGCGCGCATGGCAACGCGATGCTGGTCAGCGAGAGCTGGCGTCATCGCCTCGTTCTTGTCGGGGCCGGAGCGTCGCCGAAGGTCGTGCTCGCCCACCTCCCCGTCTATCCGTCGCGGCTATCGAAGGCTTCGGGCGGCGGCTACTGGCTCACCGCCTTCACCGCGCGAACCCAGCTCGTCGAGTTCGTGTTGCGTGAGCCCGGCTACCGGCGCCGCATGATGGCCGAGATCGATCCGGCGTATTGGGTTGCACCGCGGCTGAGTTCCGGACGCTCGTTCAAGGAGCCGATGCAGGGCGCACACATCAAGACCATGGGCGTCATCAAGCCCTGGGCGCCGCCGCGCTCCTATGGCCTTGTCATCCGTCTCGATGCGGAAGGCCAGCCGCTTTATTCGCTGCACAGCCGGGTCGACGGCATCAATCACGGAATCGTCGCGGCCATCGAGATGGACAATGATCTCGTGCTGATCGCGAAGGGACCCGGCCGTATCCTGAAGCTGCCCCTTGCTGGCCTTGCCGAGGAGTTTCGGACATGAGCGACATCGCACTCTCGCTACGCAAGGCCACGAAGCTCTACGCCGGCGTGCCCGCCATCGACGGGGTCGACTTCGACCTCCGCCGCGGCGAGATCCACGCGCTGGTCGGCGAAAACGGTGCCGGCAAATCGACGCTCACCAAGGTGATGGCGGGCGTGGTGACGCTGACCGGGGGCACGATGACGGTCGACGGCGCTGAGGTCGCGCCGAAGACGCCGCTGGAGGCGCGCAATCTCGGCATCGCCATGGTGTTCCAGGAGAACAGCCTGGTGCCGACCATGACGGTCGCGCAGAATTTGTTTCTCGGGCAGGAGAAGTTCTACAACCGCCTGCGCGGCATCTACATCGCCGCACAGCAGTTCCTGCAATCGCTCAATTTCGACGTCACGCCGACGGCGACCGTCAGCGGCCTCGGTGCGGCCAAGAAACAGATGGTGGAGATTGCGCGCGCAGTCCTGCATCGTGCCAAGGTCATCATCTTCGACGAGCCGACCGCGTCGCTGACGCCGGAGGAGAAGAAGTACTTCTTCGACCTCGTCCGCGACCTCAAGAAGCGCGGCGTCTCGATCGTCTTCATCTCGCACGCACTCGAAGAAGCGCTGCTGCTCGCCGACCGCATCACGGTGCTGCGCGACGGCAAGCATGTCGTCACCGACGATGTCGCCAAGTTCGACCGCGCCGCAATCGTGCAGGCCATGGTCGGGCGCGATCTCTCCAACACGCTTTATGGCGCACGCAAGAGTACCGTGCGGCCGGCCGGCGCGCGGGTGCTGACGGTGCAGAACCTGAAGATGGCGCCGATGGTGAAGAACAATTCGCTGTCGGTCTTCGCAGGCCAGATCACCGGCGTGTTCGGCCTCGTCGGAGCGGGCCGCACCGAGACCTTCAAGATCGTCGCCGGCGTGCTCAAGCGCGACTTCTTCCACGGCGGTGAGATCCTGCTGCATGACCAGCCGGTGCGCTACCGTGTGCCGGCGCCGGCGGTCAAGGCCGGCATTGCCTACGTCACCGAGGACCGCAAGGTCGAGGGCTTCTTCGAGACGTCCTCGATCGCGCGCAACATCTATCTTGGCCTGCTGTCGAAGTTTCCCGGGGGACGCATGATGCTGTCGCGGCGGGAAACCGACACCGTCGGCAAGACCTGGATCGAGCGGCTCAAGGTTCGCGCCATCGGCGATGACGGCAAGGTGGTCGAGCTCTCAGGCGGAAACCAGCAGAAGGTCGTGATCGCGAAGTCGCTGGTGCAGGAGCCGGACCTGATCATCTTCGACGAGCCGACCCGCGGCGTCGACGTCGGCGCCATCGTCGAGATCCACGAGTTGATCAACCGGCTCGCCGATGAGGGCAAGGCTGTCGTGGTGATCTCATCCTATCTGCCCGAGATCATGGCTCTCTCGGACCGCATCCTGGTCTCACGCCAGGGCAAGGTCGTGGAAGAGTTCTCCGCACTCGAAGCGACGGAGGAGAAGATCATGTACGCGGCGATCCACTAGGGGCGGTTAGAGCTTGTGCCCCTTCTGGCGCAGCGCCTCGATCAGGCGCTGCTTCAGTTCGTCGGCGGCCTTCTGGCTGGCGTCCTGGCCGATCCGGGCTGTCGCCTGCGCCAGCGCGTCCGATTGCACCAAGAACTTCTGTCCGACCGGCTGGGCGTAGAAGGCCTCGATCTGGCGCAGCTCGTCCAGGGTGAAGTTCGCGGCGTAGGCGGCGGCGATCTGGTCGACCATGGCGGTGAAGAACGGCGCGTAGATCTCGGCGCCGGGCGCCGTCATCGCATCATAGTCGCGCTCGATCTCCGGCCGGTCCTGCGCCACGACTGGCCGCAGCTTGAGCAGCAGCTGCGGCAACAATGCGCGATATTGATCGGCGATCTTCAACGTCACCACGAGCTTGCGCGCCGTATTCATCGCTTCCGGTGACGGCGCTTGCGCGGATGCGCTGCTAACAAGAAGGAGAATGCCGGCGACCGTCAACAAGCGTCTGAACATGGCTCTCTCCTCAGCGGCTCGCCGGCGCGATGTCGGTCGCGGCCTCGGGCCCTTCGGCCTCCGACACTTTCACGAAGAGGTTCGGCACCCGCTCGGCGCGGTCGAGCAGCCACGCGGCGCCGATCATGATGACGATGCCGACGGCGGAGACCGCAAGCTGCTCCCAGACGCCTTTGGTATATTGAGTCAGGATCCAGTGCGCGGAGAACGACAGGAATACACCGAGGCAGAAGATTGGCAGCGAGTGCTGGCCGCAGAGGATGACGGGACGCAGCCACGCCGCGTGCAGCACGTTCCACTTGCGCGAGACGAAATGCGTCACCCAGATTGCCAGCGCCAGGAAATGCGTGAAGCGCAGCATGTCGAGGTCGGTCTTGTCGATCGGGTAGATCGCCTTGAGCATCCATTTCGGGATCAGGACTTCGAGCGCATGGACGTGCCAGGTCATCACGATCAGGAGGGCGAAGATGAGCCACGCGGCGGCCAGCGTCATCGCGACCTTTGACCACACTAGCTGGCTGATCTTCTCGATTTGGCCGATGCCGCACCAGGCGGCGAACACGAACATCAGCTGCCAGCAGAACGGATTGAAATACCAGGTCGTCCCGGGCGGATAGGAGGCGACGTTCCAGTCGAACCAGCGCGACAGCACATAGAGCACAGCGGAGGCCGCGAGGGTCAGGTTCGGCCGCCGCACCAGACACCAGACGATGAGCGGCGAGGCGAAGACCAGCGTGATGTAGAGCGGCAGCACGTCGAGATTGACCGGCTTGTATTTGAGCAGGATCGCCTGCCCGATCAGCTCGTCCGGATGCGCCAGGAAATTGAACACGTTGAACTCGTGCTCGTACATCGGGTTGTCGAAGCGGCGCGCGGTGCGGGCGATCTGCGCCGTGAACAGCAGGAACAGCATGATGTGGGCGACATACATTTCCGCCGCCCGCCGCCACAGCCGCTTCAGCGCAGCGAGGAACCAGCCGCCGGCGACGATCGGCCCGTAGATCCAGCCGACCAGATAGCCGGAGATGAAGACGAAGAATTCGGCGGCATCGCTGAAGCCGTAATTGCGCAGCGTCAGCCACGCCACGACGTCGTGGGGGATGTGATCGAGGAAGATCATCCACAGGCCGATGCCGCGAAAAAGGTCGAGCCGCAGATCGCGCTCGACCGGCGCCAAGAGTGCTGCCTGGTCCCGTATGATCATGGGCCCCTCGTCCGGTGGGCGCCGCGCCATCGCGGCGCCGGTGAAAATCGGGTGCTAAAAAAGATCAATCAAAAGGTCACCTAACCCTGCGGTTAGACACGCGACGGTAGCTCACCTTGATGCCCGCGCAAGGGACTTTGTCATCACAACGCGCGAGCCTCGCACAAAAGAGGCGAAAACAACCCCATGCACCGTAGCTAAGTCCTTGCGCAGCTTGCGAAACCTGTCCGACCCGTCGGGCAAGGTGCCGGCGGCATCCCGCTAGCCGTCGAAGAAGCCGGGATGCTTCTCCACGAAGGCGTGCAACTCGCGCGCGACGCGGTCGAGATGGTTGGCCATCTCGGCCCTGGCCCTTTCGGGATCGCGATCTGCAATCCCGCGGTAGATCGCCTCGTGCTCGGTGTACGTTCCCTTGGGCCGGCCCGGCTCCGGGAGCAGCGTACGGCGCACGCGCTCAAGATGGGTCCGGATCGTATCGAGAGCTTCGCCGACGCGCGCGAGGCTCAGGCTCTCGGTCATCTGGTGATGAAACCTGGTGTCGAGCTCGTGGAAGCCTTCCAGGTCTCCGCTCGCGATCGCAGCCTTTTGGTAGGCGAGATTCTGACCGAGCGCACCGATCGCATCGTCCGACATGCTCGCAGCACAGACACCGACGACCTCGACCTCCAGCGCGCGACGCATCAGCATCCACTGCCTGACGTCCTCGAGATGAATCCTGGCGACATAAGAGCCGCGCTGCGGCTCGACGACGACGAGCCCTTCGAAGGCGAGCCTGTTGATCGCCGTCGTGATCGACAGCTTCGACACGTCAAAGCGCGCGCACCACTCGTTCTTGTCGATCGGCGTCTCGGGCGCGAGCGCGCCTGAGACGATGGCGCGCTTCAGCGCAAGATAGGCCTGATCGACTTTCGAGCCGCCCGCGCTGCGCCCGCGCGCCGGCCTCGCGCCGCCCCTGAACCCGCCGATCGAATGCATGCTGTGTTCCCCCGGCCGATCTGCACATTTCGATGCCGCAACGCCAATCGCACGGCCAAAAGGCTTGACGAGCATCAACTGATATAACTAGCATATCAGATAACAAATAAACCATCACCTGCGGCTCTGATGTCTGCAAAGACTGACGGCACGCCGGGAGGAAAACCCAATGGAGACACGCTTCGGCGCGCTCGGGGCAGACGACGAGCGCGGCGCGCCGCGTTCCTCTCGCGTGGTCGAGCTTGGCAGCCGCGCGGGCGTGCCGGCCGGACATGTCGTGCTCGGCGCGGAACGGATCTCCAAATCCTTTGCCGGCGTGAAGGCGCTCAACGACGTCGATTTCGATCTGCGCCACGGCGAAGTGCACGCGCTGATGGGCGAGAACGGTGCCGGCAAGAGCACCCTGATGAAGATCCTTGCCGGCGTGCACACGAGCTACGACGGCACCATTGTGGTCGAGGGCCATGCCGTATCCTTCACCGGCGTGCGCGATGCTGAGGAGGCCGGCGTCGCCATCATTCATCAGGAGCTCAACCTCGTTCCCGAGCTCAGCGTCGCCGACAATATCTTCCTCGGCAGAGAGCCGCTGATCGGCGGCGTCCTGATCGATCGACGCCGTATGGTCAGGGCCGCCGCGCGCCTGCTGGCGCGCCTCGGCGTCACCATCGCACCCGACACCCGGATTGCGGGCTTACGCGTCGGCGAGCAGCAGCTCGTCGAGATCGCCAAGGCGCTGTCGCTCAATGCGCGCATCCTCATCATGGACGAGCCGACGTCCGCGCTGTCCTCGTCGGAATGCGACACGCTGTTCAAGATCGTGCGCCAGCTCGCAAGCGAAGGCGTCGCGATCATCTACACGTCGCATCGCATCGAGGAGGTGCTCGAGCTTGCCGACCGCGTCACCGTGCTGCGCGACGGACGGCGCGTGGTGACGGCGCGGATCGACGAACTCTCGCGCGGGGCCATCATCTCGGCGATGGTCGGCCGCGAGATGGCCGCGAACGAGCGCGGCGCGACGGTCGCTGACGGCGCCGCCGTCCTCTCCGTGCAGGACCTGACGCTGGATACGCTCGGCCCGCACGGATGGCGGCGGACGCTACACGGCGTGAGTTTCGAGCTGAAGCGCGGCGAGATCCTCGGTATCGGCGGCCTGCTCGGCTCCGGCCGCACGGAGATCCTGGAGTCGATCTTCGGCGTGGCACACGGCTGGCGGACTGGCGGCATCGCGATCGACGGTGCGGCTGTCGAGATCAACTCCCCTTCGGACGCCTACCATTTCGGCCTCGCGCTCGTCAGCGAAGACCGCAAGGAGCGCGGCCTGCATCTGGCCGACTCCATTTGCGACAACGTCGCGCTGCCCTCGATCGGCGCGCTCTCGCGATTCGGCCTGCGCACGTTTGCGCGCGAACGCGGACTCGCCGCCGACATGGTCAAGCGGCTCTCGGTTCGCTGCACCGGCATCGGCCAGCAAGCCGCCGCGCTGTCCGGCGGCAACCAGCAAAAGGTCGTGATCGGCAAATGGCTGGCGACTGAACCGCGCATCCTGCTGCTCGACGAGCCGACCCGCGGCATCGACATCGGCGCCAAGCAGGAGATCTACCGATTGATCTTCGATCTCGCCGCGCTAGGCCTCGGCATCATCGTGGTCACATCGGAAATGCCCGAGCTGCTGCTGTTGTCCGACCGCATCCTCGTCATGTGCGAGGGACGGCAGACCGGCATCCTCGCACGCGAGAACGCATCGCAGGAGACGGTGATGCGCCTTGCTGCACCGGGGATGGCGAACTGGATGCAGGAAGCCGCATCATGAAGGCGCTGCTCCGCCTGCTCTCCCGCACCAAGCTCTATTGGGGGCTCGTGCTGATCTGCCTGATCGGCGCGCTGATCTCGCCCCAGACGTCATCCGGCCACAACATCTTCCTGTCCTACGGCAATCTGACCGACGTGCTGCGCCAGGTCTCGATCACAGGCCTCGTCGCGACCGGCATGACCATGGTCATTCTGCTCGGCGGCATCGATCTGTCGGTCGGCTCGGTGATGGGCTTCTCGACGGTGATCTGCGCGATGCTGCTGACCAAGCCCGGCTGGACCACGGCGTCCATCATGGGCGTTCCGGCGGCGATCCTCGTCGGCGGCGTTGCCGTGGCGCTGGCTGCACGCTTCGTGTTTGCCGGCCTCGCGCGCGGCCGCGATGTCAGTGCCGGACGGCGGCGCGAGATCGCGCTGCCGCGCTGGCAGAGCGCCGGCATTCCGGGATTGCTGGGCCTTGTCGCGGCCATCGCGATCGGCTGGTGGACGATGCACCAGGTGCCGGGCAAATTCGGCGTTCTCGGTGTCCTGCTGATCGCCCCCTGCCTCGCGATGGTGCTCGGCGGCATCAACGGGCTCCTGATCGTCACCGGCCGGCTGCAGCCCTTCATCGCGACGCTCGCGATGATGGTCAGCGCGCTCGGCATCGCGCGATTGACGGCGGGGTCCGACAACGCGGTGGTCCCTGTCTACACCGGCACCAATGCGACCGAGGCCTTCGAGCTGCTGCGTTCGATGCTGTGGGGCGTGTTGCCGGTGCCGAGCGTGTTCTTCCTCGCAGCGATCTGCCTGTTCGGCGCGATCCTGCGCTTCACCACCTTCGGGCGCTATGCCTATGCGATCGGCGGCAATGTCGAGGCCGCAAAGCTGTCAGGCATCAAGGTCGCGCAGGTGCAGCTCACGGCCT
>Ga0310811_10011881_pt1 | contig 11301 bp, 13 predicted proteins | sample YCmetagenome_FD_207642 | JGI IMG/M metagenome (GOLD analysis project Ga0310811, IMG submission 207642) | Soil microbial communities from experimental microcosm in Duke University, North Carolina, United States - YC | ecosystem: Engineered > Artificial ecosystem > Soil microcosm > Unclassified ... | reverse complement strand
AGTCGTTGCTGTGACAGGCCGCCAGGCTGAAAAGGACAAAACTTCCAATGACGAGTGAACGGGTAAGTCTAGCTTTTTTTAGATTCATGACAAGATCATTTGATTCTGGTGAACGAATACTAATACTATCAGCGTATTTCAACCTACTGTAGTCGTTTCAAACCAGATGCCAGGCCCTTGTTCAGCACGTTTCGACCCGTTATATGGGGAAATATGTAGACATAATGCAACAGCCTAAGGGAGTTTATCGCTGGCGATCACTGTCCAGTCCTCGCCGCCGTGCCCTTCGGCGATAAAGCGGTCCATTTCCGCAGCGATAGCGGGTATAACCGCGAGTTTAATTCCAGCCTTATCGGCCGCCTCCATAAAAAGTCCGGTGTCCTTTCGGGCCATATTCAGTTCCCACGACGGTTTGCTATAGTCGCCGCTGGTCATTCGTTTCAGACGACCGGGCAGCATCGCGCCGGGATTCCAGTTGTCGAAAAGGGAAGAGATATCACTGACGGGGATGTGCATGGATTTGGCGAGGGCAAGGGTATCCGCCAGCCCGGCGGTAAAGGTGACCAGGAAATTGTTGCCGATCAGTTTCATAGCCGCGGCCTTGCCCGTTTCGTTGCCGAAATTGAGGAGTTTGCCCGTCATTTTGGAGAGGGCCGGTTCGTTGCTGGCGATAACAGACTGGTCGCCGGATACCAGCATGAAGCCGGTGCTTTCGAGGGCGTTGACCGGGCCCATGAATACGGGCGCGTGCAGATAGGTATATCCCTTCGCCTTCCAGTCGGCGGTCCTTTTGATGGCGCCCGCTGCTGAAGTGGTAGTGTGGTCGATAATGGTCGCGCCCGTCTTCAGGCCGGCGACGGCAGCCGCGAGGACCTCGTCGACGCTTAGGTCATCCTTTAGCGTGAGGTGAACGGTATCCGCCCCCTTCACTGCGTCCGCAATGCTGCCAAAAGCTTTCGCCCCATATTTCTCCAACTCTGTCGCTTTCGCTGCAGTCCGGTTCCATACCTGTACTTTTTCCCCTCTGCCGATCATCGCCCGGACAAAATTTGAGCCCAGTAAGCCCATTCCTAAAAATGCTATCATGGAAATTTTTGATAAATTTAAGCATTACTATGGAACAGATAAGCGCTTCTCTCATCGACACAAGACAGTTATTCAGACCGCTGAACGAAAAATTACTCGAATTGCTGCGTTCCCTGACGCCGGAAGACTGGATGCGCCCAACGGTCGCGAAGCTCTGGAATGTCAAGGACGTAGCCGCGCACCTGCTGGACACCAATATCAGGACCATGTCCTCCCGGGGCGATAAATTTATTGGAGAGATCCCTCCGACCTCGTCGGCCTACGCCGTTCTGGTGACCTGGCTCAACGGGCTCAACGCCGACTGGGTAAAGGCTTTCCGGCGGGTGAGCCCCTCCGTGCTCCTGTGGATGCACGAGATGACCAGTGAGTCCGTAACCGCCTATTATGAATCGCAGGACCTCTATAAAGAAGCCGTTTTTGCGGTGTCGTGGATGGGCGAGGAGAAAAGTATCAACTGGATGCATCTTGCCCGTGAGTATACGGAGAAATGGCACCACCAGCAGCAGATACGCGACGCCACCGGCCGGGAGGGGATCATGACGCGCGAGTTCTTCTTCCCGATGATCGATACCTTTCTTCGCGGCCTTCCTCATGCCATGCGCGGCGCGGATGCGGAGGCCGGCAGCGTCATCCGGGTCAGTATTCAAACCGATGCCGGCGGCGACTGGTATCTGGGGAGAGGCGACAGCGGATGGTCCTTTTGTGAAAGGCCTGTCAACGACCGGTATGTCGCGACGGTCAGTCTGTCGCCGGAAATAGCGTGGAAACTGTTCTCGAAGAGTATTCGTCCGCAACAGGTCGCCGCCTTCATCAAAGTGGAAGGAGACCCGGGACTGGCCTCGGCAGTCCTGCAGATGGTTTCCGTGATGGCCTAGCGCTGAGCGTGGACGGCTCTGAGGTATAGCCGCATCGACTGTCCCTCCGTCTCACACCACCTAGTATAGGCGTCGATCGCCGCCTGGCGTTGCACCTCTGTAACATAGCCATCCGAGACCAGTTGCTTTCCTCTTGTCTCTGCGACCTTTGTCCAGATGCCCGCGTGCGTCTGCCAGCCGTCCCCGTCCTTTTCACGGTATTCCGACTTGTCCTGGTTCAGCGTGATCCGCAGCCCCTGCGACCCGAGCATGGCCGGGAGGCGATCGATGATGTCGTTGTACATACCGGAGTCCGAACGCCAGCGGAGGAATTGGTCGTAGAAAAAGCGCATCTCTGGCGGAGGAGCCGGCTGCCAGCCGATAAGTTCGTGGTTGTAGTCGAGCACGCAGAGCACACCTTCGGGGCTGAGCAGGCCGATCATCTTCTTAATGACATTTATGGGTTCAGCGATCCATTGCAGCGTTCGCGCAGTGGTAATGACGTCGTAGCGGACGTCCGTGTCGTATTCGAGTATATCGACGGCTTCAAAACCGAGGTTGCCGACGGCCGCGAATTTCTGCCGGCCCTGTGCGATAAGGTCTGCACCTCTGTCGATGCCCAGGACGAAGCCGTCCATTCCAACCTGTGCGGCGATCCCCGCCGTGATCGCGCCCGATCCGCAGCCGACGTCGAGTACCTTCTGTCCCGGACGTAAAACGGTCAGTAAGTTGGCGTTGGAGGCGCTGAGGGATCGCTGGTCGAGCACTGAGTTGGTGCCTGCGGGCATTTCGGCGCGTTGATAAGCATTTGTTTTCATCGGGCTAATCTACAGAAAGTGAATTGCAATTTATTTGCATTTTCTGATCGTTTTTTGCAATTAAATCTTATATTTAATGCAAATAAGTTGCAAAACCATGGAAAAGCAAAGGAGAAACATCCTCAAAAGGATCTTACTTTCTGTAACGGGCGCAGCCGGAATGGGCCTGATGGCCAGGGCGGAAACCGCGTCTAACGGGGCATCGTCTGAGAAAAGCGCCGCGCCTGGGAAGGGCGCCGAAAAAGAAGTCTTCAACGTCGTCGACAACCAGCAAGTGCCGCTGTTCTCCAGCGTGACCAAATACAACGGGATGGTGTTCATCGCCGGTATCGGCGCGCACGTGGAGCCGTTCGAGATCAAGGCACACACGGAGATCGTGCTGAAGGAGCTGGAAAAGCAACTGATCGCTGCCGGCTCGTCGATGGAGAAGGCATTAAAGGTAAGCGTCTTCCTCAATGATATCGCGGACTATAAAGGTATGAACGAGGTATATCAGGGACGTTTCGGCCCTAAGCCGCCGGTGCGTACGACGGTCGCCGTTGCCAAAGGCGGGGTGCCGGGCAATTCCCTGGTGGAAATGGATTGTATCGCCTACGTCTAGCCGATATAGCGCCAACTCAACTTTAACACCCAAAACTTACTGTTTATGCAACGAAGAGAACTCTTCAGGCATCTTTCTTTTCTCACCCTGACCGGCGGGGCTGTCAGCCTGACCCTGCCATCGTCGGCAAGAGGCTTTGTCGCCGCGTCGCCGCTAAAACGCGACCTTTTCAAAGAGCTGGGTATTCGCACATTTATCAATGCCGCCGGGACGTACACCGCTATGACGGGGTCGTTGATGCATGACTATGTCGTGGAGACCATACAGGACGCTTCCCTTCAGTTCTGTATGCTCGACGAAGTTCAGGACAAGGCAGGGGAGAAGATCGCGGCACTGGTTCATTCCGAAGCGGCCGTCGTCACGTCGGGCGCTTTTTCCGCCATGACCCTGGGCCTGGCGGGTATCCTCACCGGTATGGATCAAAAAAAGGTCGAGCAGCTGCCGCACCTCGAAGGCACGGATATGAAGTCCGAGGTCATCATCCAGAAGGCGCACGAGATCGTCTACAACCACGCGCTGAAGAATACGGGATGCAGGCTGATCTATGTCGAGACGCGGGAACAACTGGAGGCGGCGATCAGTGAGAAGACGGCGCTGCTGCATTTTCTGAATATCGAAGCAGACAAGGGGCAGATCAGGCACGAGGAGTGGGTAGCGATCGGGCGCAAGCACGGTATTCCTACGTCCATCGATATCGCGGCCGACGTCCCGCCGGTATCCAATCTTTGGAAATTCAACGATATGGGTTTTAGTTTTGTCGCCATATCGGGAGGCAAGGCGATACGCGGGCCGCAGAGCGCGGGTCTGCTGATGGGTAAAAAAGAGATCGTCGCCGCGGCCCGGCTGAGCATGCCGCCGCGGGGTTTCAATATCGGCAGGGGGTTCAAGGTGAACAAGGAAGAGGTGTTGGGGATGTATGTTGCGCTGGAGAGCTATATCCACCAGGACCATGACAAGGAGTGGAAAGAGTGGGAGGCGGCTACGGCGGTGATCCACCAGGCCGTGAAGCCGGTAAAAGGAGTGACTGCAGAAATAAAGGTGCCCGCTTTGGGCAATATCACTCCGACCTTGCACATCAGCTGGGATCCGCAGACCGTGAATCTGACCGGCAAAGACCTGCAGGAGCGGATGCGCAACGGCGAGCCCTCCATCGAGGTGGGCGACGTGCAGGAGAGACAGATCGCCGTGACCGTCTGGATGCTGAAGCCGGGGCAGGAGAAGATAGTGGCTACCCGGCTACGGGAGGAGTTGTCACGGGCTGCGGGCTGATCATTTTAATTTATTATTATGCACTATAAGACGGGCGTCCTGATCCTGTTGTTTTTCTGTGGCTTTTATTGCGGGGAGGCACAGCAGCCCTATGCGATCCTGATCCGAAACGGCTGCGTCCTCGACGCGCGCAGCCGGCTCCACGACACCCTGGACATCGCCGTTGCCGACGGTCATATAGTCCGAATGGAGAAGCATATCGACCCGGCACAGGCCGTTCAGGTGGTAGACGCCCGCGGTCTTTATGTGACGCCGGGGCTGATCGACCTGCACACGCATGTCTTTTATGGCATCGATCCGACCCGGGCCTACTGCGGTGGAACGGAAGGCGTAGTTCCGGACGGGATGTCATTTCGCAGTGGGGTCACGACGATGGTGGATGCCGGTTCTTCGGGGTGGCGCGATTTTCCGGCCTTCAAGAAACAGGTGATCGATAATTCCCGCACCCGGGTGCTGGCCTTTGTCAATATCGTCGGTTCGGGGATGCGGGGAAGCGCGTACGAACAGGACACGAAGGATATGGACGGGAAGCTCACGGCGCAGGTCGCCCGCCAGTTCAAGGACTTTATCGTTGGTGTCAAGGTGGCACACTATGTCGGACCCGAATGGACACCGGTCGACGAAGCCGTGAAAGCGGGGCAGTTGGCGGGAATCCCTGTAATGGTGGACTTTGGAAGCAGCTCGCCGCCGTTGTCCATCAACGAGCTGTTCTTTAAGCACCTGCGGCCCGGGGACATTTTCACCCACTGTTTTGGCCAGTTGAAGAGCCGCGAGGCGATCGTCGATGTTTCGACGGGGACGGTGAAGCCCTTTGTACGCGAGGCGCAGCAGCGGGGGACGGTCTTCGACGTGGGGTATGGCGAGATCAGCTGTTCCTTCAGCCAGGCCATGCCGGCGCTGAAAAGCGGCTTTTATCCCAACTCCATCAGCACGGATATCCATGTCCGTAATATCAACGGTGCAATGAAAGACCTGCTGAACACCCTCTCCAAATTCATGGCTTTGGGGATGAGTCTGGACTCCGTGGTCGCCGCCGCCACCTGGAACCCGGCGCGCGAGATCAGACACGAAGATCTGGGCCAGCTTTCGGTCGGCGGTCCGGCGGATATCGCGATCCTTGGATTGCAGCATGGGCGCTTCGGCTTCTTTGACTACACGGGATACCGTATCGAAGGCCGGCTCAAGCTGGAATGCGAGATGACGATCCGGGACGGGAAGATCGTCTATGACCTCAACGGGATCGCCAGCCCGGTAGTGTTGCCGCGGAATATCTGGTGGGATTGAGCGCGGGCAGCCGTAGCGGTTATTTTCGGGAATTTGGCTATCTTCCGCATATGAAAATAACCGCCAGCATAAAAAGCTCATTCAACCAGCACCAGACGGTCGTGCAGACCAATGAGGCTGCCAAAGAGATGACCATTGCCGTTAAGCCTTCGGGTTACGGCAGTTCGATCAATGGGGGTGAGTTGCTTTTGTTGTCGCTCGCGACCTGTTTTTGTAACGATATCTATAGGGAGGCGGCCAAACGGAATATAAGCGTCGCCAGTGTTGCCGTCGAATTTACCGGAGAGTTCGGGGCGGAGGGCGAGCCGGGTTCGAATTTCAGGTATACCGCGGACGTTGAGGCAGATGCGCCGGCTGCCGTGGTTGCGGAGTTGATCGCGCATACCGACCGGGTCGCAGAGATACACAATACTTTGAGAAAAGGCCTCGATATCACCCTGAGCAAATGAGGAAGATCATCGTTATAACCCTGCTAGCCCTTACGTCCTGTATGGGTTTGAAAAAGAAGACCGGTTATTACCGATTGCAGCCGGCCATGAACGCCGATTCGGCGGAAACTATAAAGACCAAAATCCTCCATACGGTTGATACCGGCGTCTTCAAACCAATCGCATATACCGGCACCGGCATGATAACCATCAACACCCGGCTGCTCGAGCCCGTGAGTCCGGATACCGGCAGGAAATATCCGCTGGTGCTGGTCCTGCATTCTTAGGGCCGGCCGATAGGGACTGACAACGTCAGCCAGCTGGGAGTGCTCGCCAGGCTATGGGCGCAGCCTGCGATCCGCGAAAAGTATCCTGCCTATGTCCTGGTTCCGCAATTCCCCCGCCGGTCATCCAACTATTCGCCCGATCCGTCCCGGAAAGTGCTTTCTTCCGTGCCGGACTCCTGTCTGACAACGGCGCTGGAGCTGGTGGATGCGATCCTAAAGATGTTCCCCATCGACAATCGCCGGATATATGTGGTGGGCTTCTCGATGGGCGGGTCCAGTGCGATCAATGCGATGGGGCTGCGGCCCGATCTGTTCGCCGCCGGCCTCTCCATATCGGGTATCCCGGACTTCGGACACCTGACCACGTTAGCGAAGACCCCTCTGTGGCTCGTCCACGGCAACGCCGACACGGAGAACCCGATGAGCAGCGATTCGGTGCTTTATAAAGAGCTGGAGGCTCTTCACGACGAGCATATTACTTTTTGGGAAATCGAAGGGCTGCAACACGAACTCTACCCGGAACTCTATACGACCGACGCCATTCCCGCCTGGCTTTTTCAGCAGCAGAGAATAGACTAGACGAGCTTTTCAAAACAGACGCTGTTGTCGACGCCGATATATTGTCCGTAGTTGGGGGTGATCGAGTAGCCGCGGTTTTTGTATAGGGCGATGGCTTCCGGCTGCCGCCTGCCGGTCTCGAGCACGGTCTTTTGATAGCCCAGTTCCCTTGCCCATTCTTCGAGGGCGGTAAGGATCTTTGAGGCGGTGCCCATTCCGCGTCGCTGAGGCAGGACATACATTCTTTTTACTTCCATCGCTTCAGTTGAGAAAGCCTTTATGGCGCCGCATCCGACAGGGGTATCTCCTTCATAGGCTACGATGGCGTTTTGGATAAGGTCGATCTTATTGAACTGGGCGTAAAAGGAGTGATCGGTGCCGTCGCGCATGGCCAGTTCCTGGTCGAGTCTTTGGACCAGTTGCCGGAAGTCGGGGTTGTCGGAATTGGTTCGTATCGTGGCGATCATGTCGGATCAGTATTTTGTATACAACGAATAGAGGATCTTTTTGTCCGCGTCTCCCCAGCAGCGAAGCGTATCCTGTTCGAAATGCCGTTTGAATGCGAGGGCAGCGGCGCTGCTGTCGCGTACGTCGTAGCCGATGAGCCGCAGGGCGGTCAGGCTGCTGAAATTATCGGGAAGGACGACACCCGTGGTATCGTTATACCATAGCCCGAATCCGCGGTCGGCCAGCTGTCGCCACGGGAAGGTGGCATTGGGGTCGTTCTTGCGGGTGGGAGCGATATCGCCGTGTCCGATAAAATTGGCTGCGGGGATATTGTAGCTGGTCTTCAGCCTGGTCAGCAGGTGGAGCAGACTGGTGATCTGGGCGTCCGGAAACGAATCGCGACCATTATTGTCCAGCTCGATCCCGATGGATATGGAGTTGACGTCCGTGATATTCCCCCATTTACTGACGCCTGCCTGCCAGGCCCGCAAATAGTCGTTGAGCATATGGTGGACTGTGCCGTCCTTACAGATCACGTAGTGGGCGCTGACCTGGGTGCTCGCAGTGGTAAAGGTCGACAGGGTCTGGGGGCAGCTGTTCTGTGCCGTGTGGTGGATAATGACAAAATTGGGTTTGCGCAGGTTGAAATTGGTCGTACCTACCCAGTACGGCGCGGCCGGCACCGAGTCGGCTCCAGTGGGCAACGGGCTCTCGCGGATAGTGGCGGCGAGGTCTTTTGCCATGCCCTTATAGACCCTATTGGTAGATTTATAAGGGTTGACGGTACAGGCGGACAGCAGGAGAATAACGATGGTGAACGAAAACGGATACTTCATCACCAAATATATAACTCATACCCTGAATATCCTATTGAGAACGCGGACTGTCTGGCGGATGGAATCGGTCAGTTCTTCCACGTTCTCTCTGTGGACCGGCGTGCCGGTCGCCCTGCGGCAGGGCTGTGGACAGGATGCCTTGCGGTGGCCAGTGTCGCAGGAACTGTTATCGGGGTAGCGGGTTACACCTGGGAATAACTGGCTGGGCTGAGAAAGGTCCGGGTGATCTTTGAGATCAGTCTGGCGTCGGAGTATTCGGGGATCGAGCTTACTTTCTTCCAGTCGGGGTCGCTGCCGAACGCCTTCCAGCGGGCGTCGTGTCCTTCCATGTTGTCGAAGCAGAGCAAATAGGTGAGGTTGGGGCGGCGGTCGCCGATGATGGTCTCGCCGAAGAATACGGGTCTTGCTCCTATTTTTTTGAAGATATCGATCTCGCCGGCGTCGTTGAACATTTCGATCTTTTTTTGTCCTGCGGATTCGGTAGGGCTCTCGTAGCAACGAAGTTCGAAGAGCCGGTCTTTTTTCTCAGGGGCTTCCATCTGCGGCATATGCGTGAAGGCTTTGAGCAGGGAGCTTTCGATGCGCTGGTAGGCGGGACTGGAGGGCTGAGCATTTAGGTAGGCTTCTCCGGTTTGCAGGTAGCCGGGGTCGTGGGAAAGCCTGTCATTGATGCCGGTGAAGGCTTCGATGGTTTCAAACGGGATCAGCACGTATGTTCTGGCGATATTTTGCGGCTGCTGCTCCGAGAATACCCCGACCTGATGGATGCCGGCCCGGTTGAGTGCGGGCAGGTATGCCTGTTCCAGATAGGTACTGGTCAGCTGTCGCTGGTCGTCATTGGCAAATTGGTATGTTCGAAGCTCATACCATTGCCGGGTTTTTTTGGCATTTTCCATAAACTGGTCGGTCAGCGTTGCGGGGCCCACGATGGCGGCGCCCCAGGTCGATTTGACAAAATTTCGGCGGTCCATGCTATAAAGATAGGCGCAACCAGCGGAAAATATCCCTGTTCGCCGGAAATCCCGTTGTTTTAGCCGTCGTCTGCCATTAATTGCAGCATGCATTCCATTAACATATTTATTCATGTATTGGCCGGCACCCTGGCGCTGGTCACCGGCATTATCGCGCTGACCGCCGCAAAAGGGGGAAACGCGCATGTCCTGTCAGGGCGGCTCTTTGCCAGACTGGTCGCCATTGTCATTGCTACCGGCCTTATCGGGGTCCTTGTGTTTGGCCGTAACAATTTCCTGCTTGTCATCACGCTGCTGAGCGGTTACAACTGTTTCAGCGGGATACGGGTGATCCGGCTAAAGGGGCGGGCCCCGGATATTTTGGACCAGGGTATAGCGGTCGCGGTGATGGTTTCCGCGCTGTACTACCTGTATTTTATCCGGCAGGCGGGCTTCTATTGGGCGGCGGCTGTCGTCTGGTCGACGGTAGGGGCGCTGTTCCTTGTGACCACCTGGGATCTTGCAAGGGCAGCTTTTTCGGCGGGTTTCCGCAGGAAGGCCCTGCTGTATGAGCACGTCTACAAGATGGTCAGCGCATTCAGCGGTATCTTGTCTGCCTTTACCGGTACGGTATTTCCCCACTACCAGCCCTACAGCCAATTGTTGCCGTCCGCAATGGGTTTGGGATACATTATCGTTATCTTTATCCGGCTCAGCAACCAACGAGTATGCACCCAGCCATAAAAACCGTCCTGATCTGCGTCCTCATCGGACTGGCCTTTGGCGTATTCTTCTTTTTTGCATATGACCACCGGCCGGTGCGAATAGCTATCAACGTCATATCAACCGTCACCATCGGGTCGATGATGATGGGGGTCATCCATTTCCGGTTCTACCTGACCCGCCGTCTGCGGCAGGATAGCGCACGTATCCTTGTCATGATCGCTGCGCTGACAGCAACAGCGGTTGCCGGTACAGAACTGATCCTTGTCCTGCAAAGTTTTCTTCCTTCCGGGGAGCGCTATCGTCCCTTCAGCGGAGGCAGCATCTATTTTCTGAACGTCCTGATCGTACTGGTAACCGGCATCCCAATTTATGTCAGCGAAGAGTCGAAAAGCCGTCTTGCTATGCGGATAGCTGACCAGCAATACCGGCTGCTGCAGCTGGAACAGCAGCAGACGGCCGCGGAGCTGCAGCTGCTGCGCGCAAAGATCAATCCCCATTTCCTGTACAATGTCCACAACACCATTGCCGGGCTTATCTCCGGGGACCCGTCGAAGGCGGAGCAGCTGGTACTTCTGCTATCGGGGTTTTTCCGATTGACCCTGGGCAAGGACAGCAGCGGTTTTCATTCCGTACGGGACGAACTGGAGATCGCCGATACCTGGCTGCGGATGCAGCACATAAGATTCGGGGACAGGATGAAGTATACGATAGACGCGGACCCTGAATTGCTGAATCTTCCAATGCCTTCCTTCCTACTGCAACCGCTGATCGAGAATGCAGTAAAGCATGGGATCGAGCCCGCGACGGACAGCGGATGGGTAGAGATAAGAATTGTGTCCGGTCAGTCCGGCCTCGTCGTCAGGATCGCGGACTCGGGCGCGGCGTTTCCCGAATATCCCGGCTCGGGTCATGGCTTAAATATGGTTTTGACTAAGCTGAAGTTGCTGTACGGCGACAATTACACTTTCGAATTGAACAATAACCCGAAATATGTCCACCTTGTCATCCCTGCGCGACATTAAGACCCTGCTGGTCGACGACGAAGAGGTGGCTATCCGCCGTCTCCGGCAAATGCTTTCCCGTTATCCCGATATCAGCATCATCGGCGAAGCTACGGACGGACCGTCGGCAGTGGCAATTATCAACGAACGGCGGCC
>Ga0310811_10011880_pt1 | contig 11301 bp, 8 predicted proteins | sample YCmetagenome_FD_207642 | JGI IMG/M metagenome (GOLD analysis project Ga0310811, IMG submission 207642) | Soil microbial communities from experimental microcosm in Duke University, North Carolina, United States - YC | ecosystem: Engineered > Artificial ecosystem > Soil microcosm > Unclassified ... | reverse complement strand
GTGCGGGTCGGAAACAATTCGGCGTAGTGGCTGAAGGCGCCGACGCGGTATTTCGGCTGCAGCGGGTTGCCCGGCACGAAGCCCAGCGCGGGATCCTTGATCGGGTAATTCTCCGCGGCGCCGTAAAGCTCGGCGTTGGGGCCTGAGGAGGAGAATACCGGGCCGCCAATAGTTTCGGCGGCGTGGCTGCCGGGCATCGATCCGGCGAAACAGGTCGCGGCCAGCCCCGCGAGCGCTTCGCGGCGGGAGAGACGAAAGCGCTGATCATCAGACGTCTGATCAGCCAAAGGGTCACTCCTAGGCCGCGGCTTTATTGTTGAGCCCGAACGCATCCGCCAGAAGACCATACGACTTCTTGCGCGCGTCGTGGTCGTAGACGGCGGTGATGATCATCAATTCATCCGGCTCGCCGGCTGATATCATCGGCTGTAGCTTTGCCATCACGGTTGCGGGGCTGCCGACGAACAGCCGCGAGCGGTTGCGCGCGATCGAGGCGCGCTCGGCGTCCGTATAGGGATAGGCCAGCGCTTCCTCGACATCAGGCAGCGGCAGAAACTGGCCGCGGTCGCGGCGCAGGCGATTGAGGTCCATCGAGGAGGCGAGCTTTTCGGCTTCCGCATCGGTTTCGGCGGCGACCGCTGCGACCGCCAGGATGCCGTGCGGCGCCGTGCGCCAGCCCGACGGCTTGAAGCGCGCGCGGTAATGCGTCAGCGCCTCGATCGCGTCATAGGAGGCGAAGTGGTGCGCGAAGGCAAAGCCCATGCCGACCTGGGCTGCGAGTTCAGAAGAGTAATCGCTGGAGCCGAGCAGCCAGATCGGCGGCAGCGGCGAATCGTCCGGCATCGCCACCACATTGTTGTAGGGATGGCCGGGCGGAAAATCGCGGGTCTCCCACAGCGTCAGTTCGTGCAGCCGCTCGAGGAAATCATCGCCCTCGCGGCGATCGAGCCGGCTGCGCAGCGCGTAGGCGGTCGCGCCATCGGTGCCCGGCGCACGGCCGAGACCGAGATCGATCCGGCCGGGGAACAGCGCCTCCAGCATCTTGAAGCGCTCGGCCACCACCAAGGGCGCGTGGTTGGGCAGCATCACGCCGCCGGAGCCGACCCGGATATTTTTCGTCACCGCCGCGATCTGCCCGATCATCAGATCGGGCGCGGGGCTCGCCACCGAGGCGAGGTTGTGGTGCTCGGCGAGCCAGTACCTGACATAGCCGAGCCCGTCGACATGGCGCGCCAGATCGATGCTGTTGCGCAGCGCGGCTGCGGGTTTGGTGCCGGTGGTGACGACGGAAAGGTCGAGGACTGAAAGCGGGATCATCGCCCTAAACTAGTGCGGCGGGTGAAAGGCACAAAGGGCCGTCACGTGCAGATCAGGCCCGCGCCGAGGGGGCGAAGGTGCATTCCGGCGCTGGTAAAAGTGGGATAAAACATGACGGTATCAATAAAATATCCTCTGCCCACTTCCCATACATGGTGCTGCGTCTGCTCATAGTTGCCAAATATGCCTATAATTCTTCAATTGCCGTCGCAGACAGCTGACATATCGTCCTGCCCACAAATTCAAAAAACTGGCCATTTGTTCCAGCTTATTCACACTGATTGGGCAAATTCCCACCTTCAATGGGCTATTTGGTCGCCCACGTTTGGCTTATTTTATTCGTCTGCCGCTAGGCCTGTCGCCCGTTGATATCTGGGGAGCTTTGTGAGTGCCATGACTGAAGTGAAGCCCGCCGCGTCCGCACTCAATTCTCCCAGGATCTCCTTCGAGTTCTTTCCGCCGAAAACCGAGGAGATGGAGCGCTCGCTTTGGGAAACCATCAACCGGCTGGCGCCGCTCACCCCCAACTTCGTGTCGGTGACCTATGGCGCCGGCGGATCCACGCGAGAGCGCACCCATTCGACGATTGCCCGCATCCTGAAAGAGACGCGCCTGACGCCGGCCGCGCATCTGACCTGCGTCGGCGCGCCGAAAAGCGAGATCGACGACGTGGTCGCGCGCTATCACGAGATCGGCGTCCGCCACATCGTGGCGCTGCGCGGCGATCCCACCACCGGCATCGGCACCGCCTACCAGGCCCATCCCGACGGCTATCAATCTTCGCCCGACCTGATCGCCGGCATCAAGAAGCGTTATCCCGATTTTGAAATTTCGGTCTCGGCCTATCCGGAGAAGCACCCCGAGAGCCGGGATATCGACGCCGACATCGACACGCTGCAGGCCAAGGTCGACGCCGGGGCGGCGCGCGCCATTACGCAAGTGTTCTTCGACAACGATCTCTACTTCCGCTACCTCGACCGGGTCCGCGCCCGCGGCATCAACATTCCCGTAGTGCCCGGCATCATGCCGATGCACAATTTCAAGCAGGCGCGCGTCTTCGTGACCCGCGCGGGCACCACGGTGCCGTCCTGGCTGGCGGACAAGTTCGAAGGGCTCGACGACGACGCCGATACGCGCAAGCTGGTGGCCGCAACGGTTGCGGCCGGCCAGGTGCAGAAACTGGCCAAGCACGGCGTCGACACCTTTCATTTCTACACCATGAACCGCGCGGACCTCGTGTTCGCGATCAGCCATTTGCTGGGCATCCGCCCCAATGGCGCACAGAAAGCCGCCTGATCCGATGACCGTGCCCGTGTCTCCCAAGCGAACCGCCCTGCTCGCGGCCGCCCGCGAACGCATCCTGGTGCTCGACGGCGCCATGGGCACCATGATCCAGGGTCTGCAATATGACGAGGCCGCGTTCCGCGGCGAACGTTTTGCGGGTTTCCACCGCGACGTCCGCGGCAACAACGATTTGCTGATCCTGACCCAGCCGAAGGCAATCGAGGACATCCACGCCGACTACTTGCGCGCCGGCGCCGACATCGTCGCAACCAACACGTTTTCCTCGACCTCGATCGCGCAGGCCGACTACGACATGTCGGATCTGGCCTATGAACTCAACCGTGACGGCGCGCGGCTGGCGCGTGCCGCCGCCGAACGGGTGACCGCCGAGGACGGCAAGCCGCGTTTCGTCGCGGGCGCGCTGGGCCCGACCAACCGCACCGCCTCGATCTCGCCTGATGTGTCCAATCCCGGCTACCGCGCCGTCACCTTCGACGATCTGCGCAAGGCCTATGGCGAACAGATCAACGGGCTCCTGGACGGCGGCGCCGATTTGCTGCTGGTCGAAACCATCTTCGATACGCTGAACGCCAAGGCCGCACTCTACGCCATCTCCGAAATCACCGAGGCGCGTGGCATCGACGTGCCCGTGATGATCTCGGGCACCATCACCGACAAATCCGGCCGGCTGCTGTCCGGGCAGTTGCCGGAGGCATTCTGGAATTCGGTGCGGCACGCCAGACCGGTCACCATCGGCTTCAACTGCGCGCTCGGCGCCGAGGATCTGCGCGCCCATATCGCCGATATCGGCCGCGTCGCCGACACGTTGGTGTGCGCCTATCCGAACGCCGGCCTGCCCAATGAATTCGGCCAGTATGACGAGAGCCCGGAATACATGGCGCGGCTGATCGGCGAGTTCGCGGAAGCCGGTCTGGTCAATATCGTCGGCGGCTGCTGCGGCACCACGCCGGACCATATCGCGGCGATTGCCGTCGCCGTCGCGCCGCACAGGCCGCGCGCCATTCCCGTGATCGAGCCGCGCTTGCGGCTGTCGGGCCTGGAGCCGTTCGAACTGACGCCCGCGATTCCCTTCGTCAATGTCGGCGAGCGCACCAACGTCACCGGATCGGCGAAATTCCGCAAGCTGATCACATCAGGCGATTATACCGCAGCCCTTCAGGTCGCGCGCGACCAGGTCGAGAACGGCGCCCAGATCATCGACGTCAACATGGACGAAGGCTTGCTCGATTCCGAAGCCGCGATGGTGACGTTCCTCAACCTCGTCGCCGCCGAACCCGATATCGCCCGCGTCCCCGTCATGGTGGATTCCTCGAAATTCGCCGTGATCGAGGCCGGCCTGAAATGCGTTCAGGGCAAGCCGGTGGTGAATTCGATCTCGATGAAGGAAGGCGTGGAGAAATTCATCCACGAGGCCCGCATCGCCAAACGTCACGGCGCCGCCGTCGTCGTGATGGCGTTCGACGAGGCCGGACAGGCGGATACGTTTGCGCGCAAGACCGAAATCTGCAAGCGCGCCTACGATATCCTGGTTGGCGAGCTCGGCTTCCCGCCCGAAGACATCATCTTCGATCCGAACATTTTTGCGATCGCGACCGGGCTCGAGGAGCACAACAATTACGGCGTCGATTTCATCGAGGCGACGCGCTGGATCCGAAAGACACTGCCGCATGCGCATATTTCCGGCGGCGTCTCCAATTTGTCGTTCTCGTTCCGCGGCAACGAGCCGGTGCGCGAGGCGATGCATTCGGTGTTCCTGTATCATGCGATTCATGCCGGCATGGACATGGGCATCGTCAATGCCGGACAGATGATCGTCTATGACGACATCGATCCCGAACTGCGCCAGGTTTGCGAGGACGTCATCCTCAACCGCGACCCTGGCGCCTCCGAGCGATTGCTGGCGCTGGCCGAAAAATTCCGCGGCAAGGAGAAGCAGACCAGGGAGCAGGATCTCGCCTGGCGTGAATGGCCGGTCGAGAAGCGCTTGAGCCACGCGCTGGTGCACGGCATCACCGAATTCATCGAGGCCGACACCGAAGCGGTGCGGCTGACGGTGGAGCGGCCGCTCAACGTGATCGAAGGGCCGCTGATGGCCGGCATGAACATCGTCGGCGACCTCTTCGGCGACGGCAAGATGTTCCTGCCGCAGGTGGTGAAATCCGCCCGCGTCATGAAGCAGGCGGTGGCCTACCTGATGCCGTTCATGGAGGAGGAAAAAGCCCGCAACCTCGCCAACGGCGTCACCAGCACCGGCGGCCGCAACGCCGCCGGCAAGATCGTGCTCGCGACCGTCAAGGGCGACGTCCACGACATCGGCAAGAACATCGTCGGCATCGTGCTGCAATGTAACAATTTCGAGGTGATCGACCTCGGCGTCATGGTGCCGGCGGCAAAAATCATCGAAACCGCCAAGGCCGAGGGCGCCGATATCATCGGGCTGTCCGGCCTGATCACGCCCTCGCTGGACGAAATGAGCTTCCTCGCCGGCGAGATGCAGCGGCAAGGCATGAACATGCCGCTGTTGATCGGCGGCGCTACCACGAGCCGTGTCCATACCGCGGTCAAGATCGACCCGAATTACAAGGGCGGCCCGGTGGTGCACGTCAATGACGCCAGCCGCGCCGTCGGCGTGGCGTCGTCGCTGCTGTCGCCCGACCGGCGCGAGGCCTATGCCGCCGACATCCGCACCGAATACGCCAGGATTTCCGCGGCGCATTTCCGCGCCCAGGCCGACAAGAAGCGACTGAAGCTCAACGACGCCCGCGCCAACGCAGTTCAGATCGACTTCGCCAGGACGCCGCCGAAGAAGCCGGCTTTCCTCGGCATCCGGAGCTTTGATGCCTACGATCTTGCGGAGCTCGCCGAATACATCGACTGGACGCCGTTCTTCCAGACCTGGGAACTGACCGGGCGATATCCTGCCATCCTCGACGATCCCAAGATCGGCGAAGTCGCGCGTTCGCTCTATGACGACGCGCGCAAGATGCTTAAGCGCATCATCCAGGAAAAATGGTTCACCGCGCGCGCCACCATCGGTTTCTGGCCGGCGAATGCCGTGGGCGACGATATCAAGGTTTATGCCGACGATAGCCGCAGGACAGAAATCGCGACCTTCCACACGCTGCGCCAGCAGCTCGAGAAGCGCGAAGGCCGATTCAATGCGGCGCTGTCGGACTTCATCGCGCCTGTTTCCTCCGGCGTCCCCGATTATATCGGCGCTTTCGTGGTCACCGCCGGAATCGGCGAGGACGTGGTCGCCGACCGCTTCAAGAACGCCAATGACGATTATTCCTCGATCCTGTGCAAGGCGCTGGCCGATCGACTGGCCGAGGCGTTCGCCGAGCGGATGCATGCGCGGGTGCGCCGGGAATTCTGGGGCTACGCGCCCGACGAGACGCTGCCCCCCGATCAGCTCATTCTCGAGCAATATGCCGGCATCCGCCCGGCGCCCGGCTATCCCGCGCAGCCCGACCACACCGAGAAGGCGACGCTGTTCCGCCTGCTCGATGCGGAGAAGAATTCGGGCGTCAGGCTCACCGAGAGCTATGCGATGTGGCCGGGCTCGTCGGTCTCCGGGCTTTATTTCAGCCACGCCGAGAGCTTCTATTTCGGTGTCGGCAAGATCGAGCGCGACCAGGTCGAGGATTATGCCGCGCGCAAGGGCATGAGCGTCACCGAGACCGAGCGCTGGCTGGCGCCAGTGCTCAACTACATCCCCGCCCAGGACCACCCCGCCAGGGAAGCCGCACCCGCGCCGATGGCCGCGATCCCCGCCAACGACGTCACCTCGCACCCGCCCGGGTGTACCTGCGCGGTGCATCTGGCCTGGCGCAAGAAGGCGGTGGGGGCGTAGTTTTTCGCGCCCATCGTCATCACCGGGCTTGACCCGGTGATCCATCTTCTTCCAAGATTCTTGTGAAGATCGACGGATGCCCGGATCAAGTCCGGGCGTGACAGGGAGCCCCCATGAAATTCTTTTCCTTCTGGCGATCGCAGGCGAGTTTTCGCGTTCGGATCGCGCTCAACCTGAAAAAGCTGCCGACCGAGGTCGTGTTCGTCGATCTCGATACCAACGCGCACCACACCGACGAATTCCGAAACGTCAATCCGCAGATGGCGCTGCCGGCGCTGGTCGAGGATGACGGCACCACGCTGTTCCAGTCGCTCGCCATCATCGAATATCTCGAAGAGACTCATCCGACCCCGCCGATACTGCCAAAGGATCCGCGCGGCCGCGCCCGGGTGCGGGGCCTGGCGCTGATCGTCGCCTGCGAGGGCCATCCGCCGCTGGTGCCGCGGATCCGGCGCTATCTCGATCGCGAACTGAATTTGCGGGAATCGCAGCAGACCGAGTGGCGCCGCCACTGGACCCTGGAGACGCTGACCGTGCTGGAGAAACACCTCGCCCGCGACAAGGAGACCGGCCGCTTCTGCCATGGCGACACGCCGACGCTGGCCGACATCTGCCTGGCCGGCCACGCCTCCGTGGCCGCGATGCTGCAGATCGATCTGAAGCCATGGCCGACGGTGAAGCGCATCTACGAGACAGCGATGGCGATGCCGGAATTCGCGACCGCCCACCCGCTGGCGCAGCCCGACACGCCCGAAGCGATGCGGCCGAAGAAGTAGTGAGCGCCTGTTCGGCGGCGAACCACACGACCTGGACACAGAATCGCGAAACAACCCCATGCAAAGTAAGAACGCCGCCCTGTTTGCCATTGGATTGCTGTCCGCCGGTTTCTGGCTGCAAGACGGCGCCAGATGCCAGACTTCACTGGCCCCGCCGCTTTCGCTGGCCCGGCCGGCGCCGGCACCGGAGGAGACTGCGCCGCCTCCGGCCGTCATCATGGCTTCGCCGCCGACGGAAGCCGACGGCACACCGCCACCGAAGGCGGCCGGCAAGCGCCCGGCGGCACCGGTTGCCGTCAGAGACATACCGTCGCCTAAACCGGCCGCGGACTATGATGGCTTCACCACCGGCGTCGTGGACGAGCCCGTGCCAAAGGCGCCCGCCAAACCGCGGGCAACCAATCGGTCGAAGCCGGGCAAGGAGCCCGATGGCGTCGCGAAGCAGCCGTCGCTCGATTACGGGGACGACGACCAGCTCAAGCGCAAGCTGACGATCTGCCGCGACTGCCGATAGTGACGCTCACCCCTTCGGCGGCGCCAGCACCTGCACGAACGCCTTGAACGGCGGTAGCGCCTCGCAGGCCGCGGCGTGGGCTTGCAGCGCCGGGTAGCGCGCATCGAACAACGCCGAATGCGCCTCGCCGATGAAGCGCAGCGCGCAGGCGATCATGATGTCGGCGTGGCCGATGCGCGTCCCGAACCAGTACGGCGATTTCACCGCGGCGCGTTCCTTTTCCAGTAACGCCAGCACGCCGCCGATCTGCCCCTCGCAGCGCTCGACCCAGAGTTTCAGCTGATCCTTGCGCAGCACCCGCTCGTACAGCAGACTCACGCCCTTGTCGGCCAAGCCGCTGCCCAGCGCGCAAATACGGAATTGCCGGCGGCGCTCATCGCCGCGCGCGGCCATCATCGCCTTTTCAGGCCCGACCAGGTCATCCAGATAATCGAGGATCGCTGTGCTCTCGATCAGCGCCTCGCCGCTGTCGAGCACCAGCGTCGGAACCCGGCGCAGCGGATTATACGGCGCGATCTTGTCGCCCTCGCCGAAGGTCGACCACGGCCGGTGCTCGAACGGCAAACCATAGAGCCGCAGCGCAATCGCCACGCGCCGCACGAAGGGGGAGTCATATTGGCCGATCAGGATCATGTCGTTCTCGCTTGTCATGGCCGGGCATCAGCGCGAAGCGCGTGTTTTGTGCCAGGCTTCCCGGCAATCCATCTTCATTGAAGTGGCCATATTGAGGTTGGACGGATATCCGAAGCAAGTCCGGATATGTCCTCGGAGCAATCTACATGCGCCCGTCACGCAGGAATTGTTCTGAACGAGCCGCAACCACACCTCGTCATACTCCGCAAAAGCGGAATATCCAGTACGCCGCGGCTTCTCGGTTCTATCGTTGACGTCTCTGGAATACTGGATCGCCCGCCTTCGCGCTTCGCGGGCGATGACAGCAGAGACTACTCGATCATCGGCACATGCCGCGCGACACCGCGCGGCGCGGTGCCGTCGAGCCGTGGATCGTCGGCGATTTCAACCTGCCGCCGGAAGGGACGAAAGCCCGCGCGCTGATAGAAGGCGAGCGCGGACGGGTGATCCAACGTGCAGGTGTGCACCCAGAGGCGCGTGATCGGCCGCGACCATGCAAGCTGCAGTGCGCGATTCATCAGCCAGCGGCCGGCGCCGCTGCCGACCAGTTTTGCGGTGACGCCGAAAAAGGCGATCTCGCATTGGCCGGCATCGCGAAAATCCAGTTCCAGCAGGCCTTCGTCACGGCCCTCATGCACCAGCGCAAATATTTCCACCAGCGGCGCGTGAACGATCGCGGCGAGTCCGGCGTCCGCCATCTGCATCCGTGAAAACCAAAGCCATTCCTCACCGACGCGGCGATAGAGATCGCGATACCAGTCGAGCGCAGGTGATTCGACGCGGCGGAGCGTCCAGGCGCCTTGCGGATCGGGCGACAGCGCCGGGCGTTCGGTCATCTCCAGATGCGTGACAACGGCGGCGATCTTGCCGGCGGGGACGTCGGAGTAGCCGTCGGGGAGGATCATGAGACTTCTTTTTCTAGAGCATGATCTTGATCGGAAAACCGGTCCCCACTTTTCCGGATCATGCTCCCTCCCCCTCATCGCTCGCCAGCACGCCCTTCACCGCCCGCGCCCATCCCGCCAGCTTCCGTTCCCGCGTGGTCTTGCTCATCGCTGGCTTGAAGCGGTGCTCCAGCCGCCAGTTGTCGGCGAATTTTGCCGGCTCGGGATAGACGCCAGCCTGCAGCCCGGCGAGATAGGCCGCACCCAGCGCGGTGGTTTCCTGGATCATCGGGCGGTCGACCGGCGCGTCGAGCAAATCGGCCAGGCGCTGCATGGTCCAGTCGGAGGCGGTCATGCCGCCGTCGACGCGGAGCACGTTGGCGGCCTTCTCGCCGGGCCAGTCCGCGCGCATCGCCTCCCGGAGATCGAAGGTCTGGTAGCAAACACTCTCCAGCGCGGCGTGCGCAAGTTCGGCAGGGCCGGTGTTGCGCGTCAGCCCGAACAGCGCGCCGCGGACGCGCGGATTCCAGTAGGGTGCGCCGAGGCCGACAAAAGCCGGCACCAGATAGACGCTTTGGGTGGAATCGGATTTGTCGGCGAGCGGACCGGTCTCGGCGGCCTGCTTGATGAGCCCGAGCCCGTCACGCAGCCATTGCACCGCGCTGCCTGCGACGAAGATCGAGCCTTCCAGCGCGTAGGTGCGTTTGCCGTTCAGCTGATAGGCAATGGTGGTCAAGAGCTTGTTCTTCGACGCCACCGGCGTCGCGCCGGTGTTGAGCAGCGCAAAGCAGCCGGTGCCATAGGTCGATTTGATCATGCCGGGGGTGAAACAGGCCTGCCCGATGGTCGCGGCCTGCTGGTCGCCGGCGATGCCTGAAATCGCGATCGCACCACCGAACAGGTCGACGACGGTCTCGCCGAAATGGTGCGAGGAGTCCTTCACTTGGGGCAGCATCGAGCGCGGCACGCGCAGGATTTTCAGGAGTTCGTCGTCCCATTCGCCGGTGTGGATGTTGAACAGCAGCGTGCGCGAGGCATTCGTCGCATCGGTCGCATGCACCTTACCGCCGGTGAGCCGCCACAACAGATAGCAATCGACGGTGCCGAACATCAGTTCGCCGCGGCCGGCGCGTTCACGCGCGCCCGGCACGTGATCGAGGATCCATGCGACCTTGGTGCCCGAGAAATAGGGATCGATGATCAGGCCGGTCTTGGACGAAATCAAAGGCTCGTGACCTTCGCTCTTCAGTTTGGTGCAGATGTCGGCGGTGCGGCGGTCCTGCCAGACGATGGCGCGGTGGATGGCCTGACCGGTGGCGCGGTCCCACACCACGGTGGTCTCGCGCTGGTTGGTGATGCCGATCGCGGCGATATCCCTGGCCTTCAGGCCCGCTTTTTCCAGCGCATCGCGGCAGACCATGACGGTCGAGGTCCAGATGTCCTCCGGCTCATGCTCGACCCAGCCTGACGCCGGGAAATGCTGCGGAAACTCCTGCTGCGCGGTGGCGGCAATCGAAATATCGGATCGAAACACGATGGCGCGCGAGGATGTGGTGCCCTGATCGATGGCCAGAACGAAGGACATAATGTTGTCTCCTGGCGATTCTTCCCGGAAGTTTGGTCGGGGCAAGGCAAGCGGATTGGTGGGAGAAGGTCAATATGACGGCGTTCTGCTCTGCTCCCCTCCCTCCGCGCGCGTAGCGCGTGGTGGGGAGGGGTCGGGGGTGGGGGGTGGTTCGGCAGACTCACTATCAGCGTCTTGCGCGGAGAGACCCCCCACCCCGACCCCTCCCCGCCGCTTCGCGGGAGGAGGGGAGAAAGTAACTACGCCGACGCCGTCGTCACGCCGCCGTCGACGACGATGGTTTGGCCGGTCATGAAGGTCGAGGCGTCGGAGGCAAGGTAGGCCACCGCGCCGGCGATTTCGTCGGGCTCGCCGATGCGGCGCAGCGGGGTGGTGGCGCAGCGGCGTTTCAGCCGCTCTTCGTCTTCCCACAGCGCGCGGGCGAAATCGGTCTT
>Ga0310811_10011879_pt1 | contig 11301 bp, 10 predicted proteins | sample YCmetagenome_FD_207642 | JGI IMG/M metagenome (GOLD analysis project Ga0310811, IMG submission 207642) | Soil microbial communities from experimental microcosm in Duke University, North Carolina, United States - YC | ecosystem: Engineered > Artificial ecosystem > Soil microcosm > Unclassified ... | reverse complement strand
ACGCTGCGTCTGGAACAGTGGATAGTAAAGACGTTCACAAAGATTCTAAGAGTTCTGGTAACAACTCGGATGAAGAACCAAAAGAGTTTGCCGATGCGGCAGCTGAAGGAGTAGATGATGTAAAGGATGACGAAGATAAGACCGAGGAGATTGAAGGTGCAGAAATCTCAAAAAACTTTGAAAAACCTGCAGATGTAACCGAAGTGGACTTTAAAAAGGTCGTTGTCGCGAGATACAGTAACAAGATTGTGATGACCGATCCTCCAAAAAAGATTGCTACAACTGTTGGTTTGTCCGAAGCGATCGTTGGTCAAATTGTTACAAAGTACACGTTCTTTACTAAAAAATGGCCTAAAATTGTCGAAGACGCTCGATCGAAGACTAGTTCCGAAAAGGAGGTTAAAACGACAGAATCTTCGAGTACCAAGAGTATCACTACTAACAGCAGCTCCTTAGTTGTTGTACCAAAGGGTAAAGCCGTCGGTGGTCGCCAAAAATTAGCGGCTTACGGTCAAACATCACGTAAGTAAACTATTAAAGGCTGAAAAATAGGTTGAAGTGTAGGTTATCTTTTCCCACGTACACTCGTGGGAAAAATTAATGTGTAATGTTAATTCAGAACTTTCATACTTGTGTACACACGATCAATTATTAATAAAGCTATTACCTTGTAATAATTAAAAGGTATGAATATACTCAACACGTATTTTGATACACTCGTTTTTTATTATATTGAGGAGAAGAAAGGTCTTGCAGTATACGTTGCATCTGTTGCCGGTATGCTCGGGGGTGATAAAATGCGATGTGTTATAGCATTCGTTCCTGTACATCTGGGGATTGTTGATAAAGCAAAACTAAAAGATTTACCTTGGGTTAATTTGCAGATGAGAATATGTCCTAAAGGAACGTATAAAACGGTTGCACAAAAATGGAAAGCACCCGTTAATAATTGTGAAATACCCGATATAACATTGGCCGTTATCGATCGTGATAAAACTTACAGTAAATGTGTAAGTACATCACCCTCCGTTTATTTTCCTTTCGATGTGCTGATGATACATTCACCTAAAAAAAATACAATCTATCAATACCCCAACACAATGAATTTACATTGGGCTATCGATCAATTCAATACAGTTTTCAATCTTCAGAAGGAAATAGAATTATATCCCAAAACAGAAGATCAAACAAGTTTTACCAATACAAATAATATAGAATGGATATAATAGCGAACTTTCGTGTACGCGCGAAGATCATTATATCCATTACGTTATCTTGATGAAAATCATCAAGATTCAAATGTTAAGTTGTATTTTGTTCTAATAATGTTCTTTGATTGATTTGCCACAATTTGAACAATATTCACTTGGCTTCATACTTATTACAAATTCGGAAACTCCTGGATGATTTTGACTACATGCATTATGTAATGCGCGCATCAAAGTTGTTTTTGATATTACATGTTCTTCGATGATCATTTTAGCAATGCGAGTGTGACCCCCTTTACACGCAGCTATAAAGCAACTATTCCAATTAAGTTTAATGCAACTCCTTTCCTCAATTATTTTTACGACGTCCATATGTCCTGCTTTGCATGCATTTTTTAATCCACGGTTCCATTTAAAACTAAATTCTCCTTTATCTTCCCCTAGTACGATGAAAAATAGCTCAATAATATCTGCATAACCTGCTTCGCACAAATCCAAGAACAAATGTTTGTTCCAACAGAACAAGTCTATGAATCTTTTGAGATTCAATCGAACAATTAGATGATATTCTCCGCCTCTAAGAAGAGAAAGACATTCGGGTTTAGTTAATTCACGTTTTGGTTTTGCGTCAAATAATTTAGGAAAACGAGAACATTTCTTTGAAGAATGAACCGATTGCGCGTTTATATAGGTCGATACGGTACACAACGTACTTCTACATTTCGAAGTTAACAAACCAAAAATTTCAATGGTAAGTTCAACAGGTATCGATTTGAAATAATCGCACATAACACTAAAGTTTATATTGAAAGTAATTTCATTAATTATTGAAGAAAAATCGTATTATTTTGTCAATTTTTGACACAATAAAACAATAAGAATTATTGTACCGATCTTTGTGTAAACAAATATCTGATTTTACCGAATATTTCTAAATGTCTAAAACGGTCACATATATTCGACACTTTAAACAAATCTCTCACAAAAATACGGATTCTGAAATAAATACAAGGACGTTACCCAATCCCATTCCGACTTTCGAATACGATCTAATTTTGTGTTCGCCATATTTAAGATGTCGCCAAACGGCCAACTTAATTAATACACAAAATAAACCTATTGTGATTGATTCAAATCTATCGGAATATCAGGGTCACAAGAATTTAAAAGAACTGAGATTAACACCTTCGACAAAACAACACGAAATTCCATCACTCAACGAAACATGAGAAGAATGCGCCAAAAGATTGGATAATCACATCGAAAATATTATAAACGGGTCGTCTAGTGAACAACTTTCACACATCCTTGTTATCACACATGGAATAGTTGTAAATTATATGCAAGAGAGGTACATGGGGTACACATCGTATAAAAGAGGCCGAGATGTTCCTTTTGGTAAAGGATTCACAACAGTGATATAAGTTATTATCAGATTATCAGATTCTCATATGCTAGCATATGAGAATCTTTCTTATGAAGTAATGTTTTTATATTTAGACAGCTCATTACTTGGTAGATTGTAGAACCCGTCTGTAACTATAATGTTACTGTTACGTTTTTGTTATCGCGAACCCGAATTTGATCATGCCCTATAATTATGTTGATTGGTAACGTCAATTTATTTGGGGAAAGTAATTCATCATAACATTCTTTACACGAGCCAATGCTTAACACTGATCTCAAATTTTGCTGAGGTATCGGATGTTTCTCGTCTAGTACATTGATAACAAAATCGTATAAATCTTCTGGAACATAATCATATTCATCATCAGGCACTGCATCATCATCTATCTTATAAGATTTGATTGTTCCCTCCCATTCCAAAAATCCTGTCTCTATTAACATAACACCTAACGAATTGTTTTTACTCCAATACATCCAACAAATAGCTCCCATTATCTTAATAAATTTTTCGTTCTTATGAAACATTTTGTTAATGTTGGCGCTCCTTTTTCCTAATTGCTTTTGATCAGGATTACATATTAAACTATGTGTTACCCAATGTTGTTTTTGACATTCTCTACTACAATATAATATTATTTTACAATTTGAGCACGTCGACATCTTCTTTTCTTCCTTTTTACAAACATAACACATTTTATACGCCTCCATTTTTGAGTAATGTATCGAATTATGTTGATAATTATTGCAATATAACAAAGCAATGATATTTATTGCTTTATTGCGTTGCTCGAACCTTCATGTAAACACGAAGGTTCGCATTTACTATTTCATTTTTTTCCTTCAAATACTCAAAAAAAAATTTAAAGTACAACAAGAAGATGACTCATTATATTGACACAACTATTCGATAATTCGCGAGGTAATAATTTAGAACCTACATGCATGTAGGTTCTGTTTTAACATTAACATTGTATGTTAACACAAAACTTCTTCACATTACATGTTAATAAAAGTGAGTTATTTTATATACTTTACACGTTGACTTGTTAAGTATGGAATCGGAAAATTCTATTCTAAACTTCGCGTCAAATAAAGAATTAAAGGATAAACTTGCGGGGTGTATTGTGGGATGTGCTGTTGGTGATGCTTTAGGTGTTCCACATGAATTTAGATTCCATAAAAAGAATATTTATACAGGGGAACTACATATTGTTCCCGAATTTCATTTTCTGTTCTCACATAGAAAAGATGTCGTTGGACAATACTCCGATGATACGGAAATGACATTATGCACCGTCATGTCGATGATCGAATCGAAAGGTGTTTACGATAAACGCATATTTGTTAAGAACTATCAAAAATGGGCGGCAACAGCTAAAGCGTTAGGTACAAATACAAAAGAATTATTTAAGGGTGTCAAAACAATGAAAGGTTACGAAAATCGATATAACAAAAAGTTTAATGTTCCTGAATCCGAATGGGGACAATCGAACGGTTCGTTGATGAGATGTAGTATTTTGTCGTTTTTCGGCGAGGACGTTATTATTGAGGATTGTAAACTAACCAATCCTCATTACGTAAATATCGATTGCTGTAAAGTCTACTCTCTTCTCATTAGAAATGCAGCAAATCATGTCGATACAAAGATTACGCGCTCAAAAATTAAAAAGATGGATGTGTGCGCCGAAGTCATGGACGTATTTAATGATGCTATAAAGCAACCTATCCCGAAGAGAGATGTCACTGGTAAAAGCAAAGGATGGGTCCTTCATGCATTTTACTGTGCATGTTGGGCATGGTATCATTCAACATCTTATCAAAATTCGATAGACACAATTATCAAGATGGGAGGAGATACCGATACTAATGCGGCCATCGCAGGAGCATTACTCGGTGTTAAATACGGATTAAATAAACTAAAAGAAGAATCGAGAACATCGAAAAACATTGACATCGTACTATCGATAGATTCGACTCAAGGGGAAAATCCAATACCTGAATGGTTGAGATTGACTAACGACTCTGTTAGCGATATGGTTGATAAGTTACATGTGTTATTATTGTGAACAACAAGAATCTATAAAAACGACAAAATACAATAAAATCGTGCAAGCACGAAGTATCGCGTAATATAATTTAACATTGTATGTTAACACATGATCTTTGCGCGTGCGTGATCGTGCTTTAATATGAGAATCAGATGATTCTCATATGCTAGTATATGAGAATCTTTCTCGTGAAGTAACGTTTATTCGAAAGCATTATTGATTTTATTATAGATCGACGAACTTTCCATTATTTTTTTGAACACTCAGTACATACAATTGTCACTCGTTCACTATAATATGGGCAAAGTTGATTAATACAACCTCTTTTCCTTTTTTCTGTGCATTCAGTGCATTCGTACGTTATGTATTTGTCGTAATTTTTGCAATACTCATTAACACAATAATTGCCATTTGATTGACCTCCACCCATTGTTGTATATGTAATACTACATATACATATTTCGTTCCTTTATAAAGACCTAATGTTCAGTTTTTCGTGTATTAAGAGACTGTTTTTAGCAACATACATTTTGATCGTTTGACAAGCTTCGTATAGTATCGATTGTCTTTGTACATTGAGTAGTTTACATGCATCATCGTACGATACCCACACTACATCGCTCACCTCCTCCGATATACTCGATGTACGTATACATTTTTTAGTTTCGATTCTTGGTGGTATAAATCGTTCTTTCACTTCGCATAAAAAGTACTCTGTTGAGTAACTTACACCATTGCTGCCTGTGAACTTTTCGGAATATTTGAAAGGTAACACTCTATACAGGTCTCTCGGTACGCGCGATTCCTCCTCGGTTTCACGTATAGCACATTCTTGTTCTGTTTCCGAGTAATAATGTTTTCGACCTTTAGGAAATCCCCATGGAAGGGATGAAAGTTTGTTATCGATCGATTTATTTGCCTCTTCAATATACGATTTAAGATTGAATATATCATCGTACCTTTTCTTTGCTCTTGCATATCCATCTTTGTACATTCTTGTTGTTTTATCGATCCATAAATCGTCCCACAACTCTTCGAATGTATGCGCATATATTCTATCGCGTTCAAGATGCGTCATCGATATAAACAACTCCTTTAATCTCTCCTCTGTCAACCATAAACCTTGCATAAATTCGACATATTCGAATGTGTCTCTTCGTTGTTGAATAAGGAATTCGACAACTAATTCCCCTTCATTGTTTTTACTACAAAAAAATAGAATGAGGCCAAAACTGGGAATATTTTCTTTACAACCCTTGAACTCTTTTTTGTAGTTGTTTCTTTGCGCGGAAAAATTGGATGAAATTGCTCGATCAAACTCTCCCTCGGTTTTAATGGAATAATAATTATTCCGCGATACTTCGTGCGAGCACGAAGTATCGATTTTATTACATTTTATTGCGTAATCTTTACGTAATGTGGGTAACATGAATGAAGTTGCAAAAAATTGCGTGTTGTATTTTTTGTATTTAACTTTGTGCATGTCATATACTACTAATATAATTCTTAAAGATCAAAACAACAAATTGTAATCCACACAAATTATACGAAATTTTGTGAAAAATGCAACAATTCAAACATGGACGACGTATTACAGTCCAAAATAATAATAGCAATAATTTTTATTGCTCAATTCCCAGTGTAACACTGGGAATTGTTAATTTGTTAATTATTAATAAAATCGATACTTCGTGCTTGCACGAAGTATCGCGTAATAAGAATTATTATAAAGACGCTCGGCCAATAATATAAACACAGTAAAATGTCGAAATTATTTAAACTTATTTCAAAAAACGAAAAAGACCAAATTGCATTATTAACTGTCGGAAAATTTGGATTTAAAATTGTGGAACATAACACGCGTCAAGTTTCTATATTTTTTGATGATGTTCAATTAATTGAAGAAATAAACCAAATAGCTGAACTTCCATGTGGGATAGGTGGCACATTTTATTCGGTTCTTGTTCGTTATAAAGTTAAAGATGACGACGAGTATACTTATTTGTTCTCCAGCGATATTGAAACAATGAGAGAAGTGTCAAAAGCGTTAATAAATGGACATAACGAATCATTGAAAAGGTTGGATGTCAAATTGGGAATATAATTAACATTGTATGTTAACACAAAACTTCCGCACTTGTGCGGAAGTTTATTATCAAAATAATGGTTATATATGAAAACAGATTTTTGTGTTTTTCGAAGAATATGAGTAAAAATTACGGTAATAATTATTACTACTTTTATTGCTTTGCTATATGTAAATGTTACAGAAACACGTAATTCTTATCGTATCGGCGGTCACATGTGTAGCCGCCGTTTGGTATGTTCGAATGCAAAATCCAACATTTCAGTATGCACCGTTTCTCACAACGTGTGTTATAGCTGCAACCATATATGTATACTGGAAAACAAATAACCCCACTAAAAAATGTGTATCGGATAGTTCTATTAATAGTAACTCTTGTGAATTAGATTCTGATTGTAATGCACCAAATGGACAATGCTGGAAAAATGCAGATGGTGTATGTGGGTGTGTATGTAATAATGGATACAGCGGTCCAAATTGTAAAACACAAGGAATACCATGGAATAGTCCAAATTGTATGGGACCTAATAAACAATGGCCCGCAAGAAAAGATAAAAATGGTATGTGCGTTTGCCCGCCTGGTCATTGGCAAAGTGGGACGGATGGCACTTATGGATATGTTCAATGTCTTCAATGTGCTGGTAATTATGGCCCTTTAGCTGGCGACGCGCCATGTTCATATCAATGGGGTCAGCAAACCATGTTATCGAATACCTGTATTACAAATAATAATAGCAACGAAGAGAGTTGGTGTCAAGAATTTGGATGGGCTGTACAAAATCCTCCAAAAGGCCAAACCGGTAATATTGTTGCGTTGGAGCAATGTGGAACAGGCGCGCCAAACGCGCCTAACTCGTGCAGATGCGCCGAACCTAGCGGTCGTGCTGTATGCCAAGTTAATGGATGGGTTGCTTCCAATGGATCTAATGCAACGTGTTCAACGGATAATGTTCCAAGGAAATGTTCAAGTTATACATGCAAATAAAGTAGTAAAAACGAACCTTCGTTTTTGTATTACATAAAAAAGACTTGTAATGTTTTTGAAAAATTGAGATTTTATCGAAAATTACGATAAAATTATCGACTTTGTCTTCATACAATTTTACTGGTTACCTTATTAACGACCTATTATCAGTCTGATGACATCCTCTTTTGCAACAGTAGAAAACTTAATTGTACATGAAAGATACGGAAATCTGATTCCGTTTACACCTAAACCTGATTTTGGATACGCTGCTAGATTGAAAGTTGTTGATTGGATGTGCGATATTAGCATGATGTTTAAGTTGAGAAATGAAACTTTTCTTCATGCCGTATCGATGTTCGATGCATGTTCAGTGTTTGTGACACTCTCAAGCAATAACGCTCAGCTATATTGTATCGCGTGCATGTTTATTGCGTCAAAAAAATACGAAATCTATGCTCCGGAAGTTTCTGATTTTGTATATGTTGCTGATAAACTTGAACAAACCATTACCGAAGAATTAATATTACAAACTGAGATTGAAATATTGAAGTATTTCGGATATAACATTGAATTGGCAAATGTGATGGAGTATCTCCGACTTGCGAGCTCAAGAAACGATGTCGATATAAAAGTTCACAATATCGCGAAACTGATATGTACTTTTTATACAATAGGTAAGAAAGTGGACTTTTTGCCGTCAGTTTTAGCGACCATCGCTCTTCGTATCGCCCAACAATTCGTGTGTGGTGAAAGTAAGGTAACTGATACCTATAATGTTCCAGAATTTGTGATAAATAATATTTTGCATGTTATCGCAAAAGTAGTACTTAAATTTGTGAAGTCATCAAGTGAAGTTAGTAAGAAACAACAAGAAAGACACATTACAAAAAATGGTTTAAGTTGCGATAAGTTTATAACAACTTTACAACGATTTGTTGATGGAGGTCGTAATAAAGAACATTCAAGTAATTTTGACGCATATTTAACAGATAATTACCGGAATTTAATTGAAACTCCTTACATAAACAAGAAAGATTACAAACGTATTGCATCTTTAGGTAGCGGTACGTACGGTGAAGTTCATAAAGTGGAGATAATTAACACAATCGATGCTCGATGCGATTATTATGCTTTCAAAAGAACTTCGCGTGATTTTTGTGATGATCAAGGATTGGCTGCTTCTTTTATTCGAGAAGTATCGATACTCTTATCTCTGAAACATAAGAACATCGTTACACTTACACATATTGCTTCGAATTCATCCGGATATTTGATGGAGTTGATGGATTCCGATCTTAAAACATATTGTTCAAAGAACGTTTTGGTAATAAGTAACGTTAACTTTCAGAAGAAAGTTACTATGGATTTGTTAACGGGTTTAGAATATATGCATTCTCATGGTGTACTTAATAGGGATATTAAACCGCAAAATATATTGGTAAAAGGTATGTGGAACGAAGAATATCCTGATAGGCTTCAAATAAAATACTGCGACTTTGGATTGGCAAGAGGAAAGGGTATCGCTATCGATTCTGTTATCGCTACAACAGAAGTGTGTACTTTATTTTATCGACCTATGGAATTGTTACTTGGTACAAAAAACACATACGGTCCGCATATTGATGTGTGGAGCGTTGGTTGTACCATATTTGAAGCATGTACAGGAAAGCCTTTATTTGTAGGCGATTGCTGTATCGATCAAATACATAAGATTGCCAAAATATTGGGAACTCCTCTCAAGAGTGATTATCTTGGGTGGATATCGACGAATCGATTCTTAACAAAATACCAAAATGGGATAAACAGCAGAATTATATTAATAGTGCAATTAACAAAGACGTAGCGAATGTGATTGAATCTGCACTTGTGTACGATCCAAATGTAAGATTAACCGCAAAATCGTTACTCCAAAATTTTAAGGAAGCGATTGAAGCTAATAAAATCGCTAGGATGGAGAGTCGCAATAAAATTGCGACTGCATCTGCAACAAAAGTGTATATTGCAAAAGGGGCTTCGAAAACTTGCTCCCAAGAATGTAGTGTGAAGAAAGGAAATTCTGCATATTTGTTTTGGAAGCAAGTGATTGGCGTTTAATAAGTAGTGTAATAATTTATAGCAATGATTTTCATTGCTATGCGGTGCGCAAGCACACCGCATTGAGTAATAAGAATTATTACATTGAAATCTTATGCACTTGCATAAGATTGGAATTTTTATTACTCAACACTTAAAGGTTATAACACGCGTTTATAAGCAAACGATAAAATATTATTACTCGTAGAATGACCGAAAAACAAACTAAAGAAACTCAAATTGCTGCTCCAACATGGCTCATACCCGATTATCCACCACTAAAATCATCGGATGATGTTGGTAAAGCCGCAGTGAATGGCCAAATTGTTGAATATCCACAAGTCGTGCGTAAAATGGTTGATCCGCCTATTAATGGCCAAAAATACGGTAACATATCGTTTATGTTATTCGATCAACCGAAAATGCTGAATAATAAACCCGTGTACGGTTATGTTAAATTAAGAGGGAATCATGAATCGGAAGAAACGGCGAGAACCGATTCGTATCGTATTGTGAGAGAGGTCGATTCCAAATTTATGGTATTGATCGCTCCTGTTGGGTGGTGGGTTCCCATTACCGAAAGTGACAATGTCATTAAAGAAAAATACGATGTACGTGAAGATGATAAAGAGATTTTATTACGCGACGAAGCTGTTAAAGAAAAGGAAAAGAAACAAGCTAAAATTGCGCAAGAGATTCGTGATAATGAAGAAAAATTAAAAACAGGGGGCGATATTTACGATAATCCCGAATCACTAACTTTTTACGCAATGAAAAGAGTCACCGAAATGACTTTAATGGAGACGCGCAAAGCTCAACAAGAAAAGATCGATCAAATGCAAAAGAAAATTGCGGAACAGCGTATTATTCTTAAGAGATTAGAAGAAAAATACCCTGATTATTCGAAAGAGTGGATCGGCGTTTATAATGAGGAGAGAGCCAAATCGGGAACTCCTAAATTTATACCCGGTGAAAAACAATTTGATGATTATGAAGCATCCAATCTTGAAGAGTTGTTAAAAGAATACGGTGATCACAAACCTGAGGCGATCGGTAAATCGAGCCTCATTCGAAACGATGAACCTGAAAAAGATCCTCTTATAGGAAGTGGCGAAACATTAAAAGAGGTATCCCAAACAATTATGAGAACAGTTAAATCTACTAAGAAATAATGGCATCTGCCGCTAAAACTTATGTAATATACATAAGTTAAACTTGAAAGAGTTCAGTTTATTTCCATTCATCACGCGAATTGAACCCTATTTGTTTAAAAATATCATTTAAACACGATACGCGGTGGTTACCGGAGTAGTGATCTCCGTAGCACATGCCACCAGATTCGAATAACATACCGACAAAAGGTTTGTCCTTTGCATATTGTGTTCTATCATAAATTTCGACGCGTGCAAGACAATCGCTTTCGTTAGGATATTTTATGATTCTAAAACTGTTGATGGTGTGTAATTCACGATTCTTAAAGATTTCAATACTCGATTCGACAAGTTCGAACCC
>Ga0310811_10011877_pt1 | contig 11302 bp, 10 predicted proteins | sample YCmetagenome_FD_207642 | JGI IMG/M metagenome (GOLD analysis project Ga0310811, IMG submission 207642) | Soil microbial communities from experimental microcosm in Duke University, North Carolina, United States - YC | ecosystem: Engineered > Artificial ecosystem > Soil microcosm > Unclassified ... | reverse complement strand
GCGTTGAGCGGCGTCGTTACGCTGGCGGCATGACGTGGGCGCGGCCGGTTGCGATCTTCTTCCTTGTGCTTGCGGTGCTTGCCGGCATCGCCGTGCGGGTCGAGGTCGGGCAGGAGCACGGCTCGTGGCTGCTCACGGTCGTCTACGTCGTGCTGGGTGTCGTTGCGGCCTTGGTCAGTGCGGGGCTGTTCGTGATCGCCCGGCGCGTTGAGTCACGACGCTAGGACGGAGCGCGCCAGCGCGCCGACCGGGTCGAGGTAGGCGCCCGCTACTAGCGAGATCCATTGGTACACCGCGTCCTCGTTGTTCGCGAGAGGGCCCGGCACGTAGTGCGGCGATGACAGGCCGCGCTGGACCGACTCGCAGGCCGCCCAGTCCTGCCGGTTGGTGAGGTCCCAGAAGTCGACCGCGTACGCGGTGTCGATGTCGGTGTGCGGGAAGTACCAGCTGCATTCGATGTCGGTGCGATCGGGTGCCACGGGCGTTAGCCGGTGCGTCATCACGTAGTCCGGGTGCGCCGAGACGAGCAGGTTGGGGAACAGTGCGACGTAGAGGATGGTCCGCCGCGGTGCCCCGTCGATGAACGTGCCGGGGCCGGTGCCGTCGAACGACATCGTCTCGGCGTGGTCGCGCAGGTCCATGGTGCCGCCGACCCATGCGCCCGGCAGCACCCAGTTGTCGCCGGAGGTCGGCGGCGAGACGCGGCACAGCTCGGGGTGGATGAGCGGGCAGTGGTAGCACTCCTGGTAGTTCTCGACGATCACCTTCCAGTTCGCGTGCACCTGATAGTCGTGGCGCGCGCCGAGCCGCAGTGTTTCGATGTGGTACGGCCTGAGCAGTCCGTCCAGCGCCCCCGCGTACGCGTCGATGTGCGGCGCCGCGTGTCCGGCGTTGACCAGCAGCCAGCCGTGCCACGTTGCCAGGGGCAGCTCGACGAGGCCCAGCGCGCCCGGGTCGAAGGCGGCGGTGCCGGCCATGTGCGGGGCGGTGGCTAGGGAGCCGTCGAGGCGGTAGGCCCACCCGTGGTACGGGCAGACGGCCGAGGGGCGGTCCACCGCCTCGCCGTCGGCGAGCAGCTCGTGGCCGCGGTGCCGGCAGACGTTGGCGAACGCCCGCACGCCGCCGCCCTGCTCGGTGCCCGGGAACGTCAGGAGCACGCCCACGTCGCCGGCGGTGACCGCGCGATGGGTGCAGCCCTCGGCGAGCTCGTCGAGGCGCCCGAGGCACGTCCACGCGCCGGCGAACAGGTGGCGGCGCTCCCAGGCGAGCACGGCGGGGTCGAGGTACGCGGCCGCGGGGAGCGTGCGCGACGCCCCGAACGGCCGCAGCGCCGGCTCGACCCCGGCAGGGTCGAGCGGCGCCGCGGGAATGTCCGTCATGCCTTACGAGGATGCCCGCCCGTCCGGCACAACGCCACCGTTGTATTACGCCTCGCGCAGTCCCACGGTGGCGTAGAGGCGGCGCAGCGGTGCGGGGGAGTACCAGTTGGCCCGGCCCAGCGCCCGCAGGATCGCCGGGACGAGCACGCCGCGGATGAGGGTGGAGTCGAGGATGATGGCCAGGCCGCTGCCGATGCCGAACATCTGCAGGAAGCTCACCGTGCTGGTGCCGAAGGCGAAGAAGCTCACCGCCAGCAGTGCGGCCGCCGCGGAGACGGTGCGGCCGGTGCGGGCGAGGCCCGCGACGACCGCCTCCTGCGTCGGCATGCCGCGCTGGTGCAGCTCGGCGATGCGGCCGATGAGGAACACCTCGTAGTCCATCGACAGGCCGAAGACGATGCAGAACATGAGCACCGTCATCGCGGTGTCCATCGGGCGCGGGCTGATGTGCAGCCACGAGGCCAGGTGGCCGTCCTGGAAGATCCAGGTGAGCACGCCCATCGTGGCGGACAGGCCGATGATGTTGAGCACCAGGGCCCGCAGCGGCTGCACGATGCTGCCGGTGAACAGGAACAGCAGCAGGAACGTGGCCAGGGCGACGATCGCGATGCCCAGCGGCAGCCGGTCGGCGATCGCGTGGGTGGTGTCGATGAACTGCGCGTCGGTGCCGCCCGCGTACGCGTTCGCCGGGGCCGGCGTCGCGCGCACCGACCTGACCAGGCGCTGCGCCTCGTCGGACTTTGCGGCGAGCCGGCTGGTGAGCGTGAGGCGCTCGCCGTCGGCGCGGCCCAGGGCCGGGTTGCCCTCGCCCGTGCGGTCGCCGTGGCTGTACGTCCCGGCACTGCTCGTGACCGCCGCCGCATCGTCCAGTGTGGACAGTCGGCGGGCGTAGTCGGCTAGCTGTGCCTTGTCGACGTGGCCGGCGAGCACGACGTCGACGGCGGCCTGCTGGTTGCTCGGGAAGCCGGTCGCGATGCGGTCGGCGACCTGCCGGCCGGCGCTGCCGGGGCGCAGCACGCCCTCGTCCATCGTGCCGAACGAGACGCCCGCGAGGGGGCTGGCCGCGACGAGCAGGCCGAGCACGACCGGCAGCGCGGCGAGCGCCGGGCGGCGCATGACGGCGCCGGCGACGCGGCCCCAGAACGGCGACTCGGCGGCGGGACCGCCCCGGCGGGCCCAGGGCAGGCGCCCGGCCTCGACGCGCCGGCCGAGCACCGCGAGCAGCGCGGGCGCCACGACGAGCGCGCCGACCGCGGCGATGACGACGACGCCGATGCCCGCGTAGGCGAAGGAGCGCAGGAAGTACAACGGGAACACCAGCAAGGCGGTGAGTGCGGTGGCGACCGTCGCCGCCGCGAACAGGATGGTCCGCCCGGCCGTGGCGACCGTGGTGGCCAGGGCTTCGTCGGGCGCCATGCCGGCGCCGAGCTGTTCGCGGAAGCGGCTCACCATGAGCAGTGCGTAGTCGATGCCCAGGCCGAGCCCGAGCGCGGTGGTGAGGTTGATGGCGAACACGGACACGTCGGTGACCGAGCCCAGCAGCGACAGCTCGGCGAACGTGCCCATGATCGCGACGCCGCCGACGGCCAGTGGCAGCAGGGCGGACACGACGCTGCCGAAGACGAGGATCAGCAGCAGGAGCGTCAGCGGTACCGCAATGGCTTCCGCAATCGCGAGGCTCCGCGCGACCTGGGCGTTCACGTCGACGTTGACCGCGGCGAGGCCCCCGGCCCGCACGCTGAGCGCCGCCCCGTCGGTGGCGTAGCGGTCGATGAGCGCCTCGGCCCGCTCGCGCCGCTGTGTGTCATCGCCGTCGACGTGCGCGATGACGAGCGCGTCGGCGCCGTCGCCGGAGCGCAGCTCGGGCGCCTTGGTCGCCCAGTAGGACACGACGTCGCGCACGCCGGCCTCGCGGGCGAGCGCGTCGGCGAGCTCGCGCCCCGCGGTCGCGGCCTCGGGCGCGTCGACCGACCCGCCGGCGGCGTGCGCGAGCAGGACCAGGTTGGGCGTGCCGCCGAAGCGCTCGTCGATGAGGCGCTGCGCGGTCGAGGACTCCGACGACGGGTCGTCGAACCCGCCGCTCTGCAGCCGCCCGAACACGCCGACCCCGGCCACCCCGGCGCCGATGAGCAGCACGAACGCGACGACGAGCACGAGCCGGGCGTTGCGATGGATGAATGAGCCGTACCGGTACAACATCGGGACCTGTCCCCCCTGCGGGATGTTGACGGTGTGAACTTAACGGTGTCAACATTGCATGAGATGTCAACGCTGTCAACATCCGGAAAGATGGGGTAGTGCCTTCCAGCAAGATCAGCCGCCACTCGTACCACCATGGCGACCTCGCGAACGCCCTGACCGGCGCCGCGCTCGAGCTCGCCCGCGCCGGCGGCCCCGACGCCGTGGTGCTGCGCGAGGCGGCCCGCCAGATCGGCGTCTCGGCGACCGCGGCGTACCGCCACTTCAGCTCCCGCGAGGACCTCATGCACGCGGTCAAGGACTGCGCGCTGAGCGAGCTGGCCGAACGCATGCAGGAGGAGATCGAGCGCGTCCCGCCCGACGCCGACCGCTCCGCCCAGCTCCGCCTGCGCCTGCGCGCCCTGGGTGCGGGGTACATCGGCTTCGCGCTGGAGAAGCCGGGCCTGTTCCGCACCGCGTTCGCGCACATGGAGCCCATGACGGGCCGCCAGGGCATCGACCCGATGGAGACCCCGCCGTTCCGCATGCTCATCGCAACGCTGGACGGCCTGGTCGAGTCCGGCGTGCTCGACGTGTCCCGGCGCCCGTTCCTCGAGGTCGCCGCGTGGGCGACGGTGCACGGCATGGCCGAGCTCCTACTGGACGGCCCGATGCGCCACCTACCGCCGGAACTGCAACAGGCCGCGGTGGACCGCGCCCTGGACATGGTCACCGACGGCATCATGGCCCACTGAGCGCCGGGCCGGCGATCCCGACAAGTCGGGCGCTCCGCGCCGCGACTTGTCGGATTTATGCCCCGGCAGGCGATAAATGAGGCAGGACCGTGGTACAACCGGAAGAGAACCACCAAGCACGCAAAGGTGGTGAACCGCCATGGCTGGTTCGCATGCGGGACTCTCCCTGTCCGCCTGGTGCTCGCCGCCCGACGAAGACGTGTTCGCCGAGGTCGCGATCCATGACGAGGACATCGACCGCGCCGAGTTCGAGCATCTCACCGGTGCGGACCGGCCCGGCTCCTACATCCTCGCCCCCGCCACGGCCCCGCACGAAGCGCCCGCCGTGACGCCGCACGAAGCGGCCGCCGCAGCGCCGCACGAAGCGCCCGTCGCGGCCCCGCACGAAGCGCCCGCCGTGACGCCGCGCGAAGCGGCCGCCGCAGCGCTGCACGAAGCGTCCGCCGCAGCGCCGCACGAAGCGCCCGCCCCGGCGCGGAGTGAGGGGACGAGGCCGGGCGGGGTGCGCAGCGAGCGCTAGGACGACAGGGGGCGGCGGCCGGCGAAGCCGAGGTCGATCCGGTGGTACCAGCCGATGCCCTCGTCACCCTCCAGCCAGCACAGCAGCACGTCCTGGCCCTCCAGCGACGCCGGGAAGTCCAGCAGCAGCGGGGCGAGGCCCTTCAGGTGGGCGCCGGTGTCCTGCACCGACGTGATGAGCTCGTCCAGCAGGGCCTCGGCGGCCTTCAGCTCCGGCACGCCGCCCAGCGGCGTCGGGGTGCCGCCCGGGCCCAGGGACGCGGCCAGCTCGGCGGCGTCGGCGCGCACGGCGACGAGGCGGTCGAGCGTCGGGCGGAGCCGGGCCAGCTCCGCGCGGGCCTCGGCGACGGTGAACAGCGGCATGCCGAAAGCGTGCCACCGGCCGTCGGCGGGCCGGTAAGCGGGTACCACCGCGCTCATCGGATTTTATCGACACAATTCGGGCTCGGTAGCGCTCCGTAAGGGGCGTTGCGTCGTACGATGGCGGCCAACGACACCCGCGGATGCCATGATGTGTGCGGTGGTCGGCAACCGGGCGAGAGAGGGGCCGCGGTCTGATGGCGCGGTTCGATGCGGCGACGTCGGTCGAAGGGCAGCGGGCGGACGTCGCGTTGTCCGGCGAGTGTGACCTCGCGGCCCGCGAGCACTGCATGGAGGCGCTCATGACCGCGGTCGGGTCCGCGCGGACCGTCGTGGTCGACCTCGCCGAGCTGCGGTTCATCGACTCGAGCGGCGTGCACGCCCTGGTCACCGCGCACCGCGCCGCCGTCGAGCGCGGCGGCCGCCTCAACGTCGTCAACGCGGGCGGCATGGTCGCGCACGTCCTGGACATCACCGGGGTCGGCGGGCTGCTGTCCCCGCGGGACGGTGCGCGCGATGGGTGAGCACGCGGGCGGGCGCGCCGAGTCGATGGTGTACACGCTGGTTTCCGATCTGGCGGCGGTACGCGCCTTCGTCACCGACCGCGCCATCGCGCTCGGCCTGTCGCCGGCCCGGGCCGACCTGCTGACCCTGGCGGTCAACGAGCTGGCGACCAACACGCTGCAGTACACCCGGCAGGGCGGCCAGGTCAGGCTGTGGGCCGAGTCCGGCCAGATCGTCTGCGACGTCGAGGACCAGGGGCCGATGCGCGCGTTCGGGGCGGGCATGCCGCCGGCCGAGGCGGTGCGCGGGCGCGGGCTCGCGATCGTCGAGATGGTGTGCGACCACGTCGCAGCGTTCGCCAGCGGCCGCGGCACGGTGGTGCGCATGCGGCTCGGGATGGCGTAGCCGAAACCTACGCCGCGACCTGGACCGCGAGGGTGCAGGTGTCGTCGTCCGGGCTCGGACGGTGCAGCCGGGCGCGCAGGTGATCGAGCGAGTCCGCCGCGGCCAACGCCTGCTTGACCGAGTGCAGCAGCGTCCTCGCGTCGTCGGCGTTGCGGCGCTCCACCAGGCCGTCGGTGTAGAACAGCACGACGTCGCCGGGCGCCAGCGCGGCCGTCGCCACCGGGTAGGCCACGTCGCCGTCGGCGCCGAGCAGCAGGCCCGGCGGGGCGGGCAGCTCGGCGACCGAGCGGTCCCGCGCCACGGTGAGCAGCGGCGCCGGGTGCCCGGCCCGGGCCCAGGACAGCGTGCGCGCCGACGGGTCGTAGACGCCGACGACGGCGGTGCCGGTCAGGCCGAGCTGCACGCAGAGGCGGTTCATGTGGCCGAGCAGCACGCCCGGGTCGCGCAGGCCGATCGACAGCCAGGCGACGAGGGCGAAGCGCAGGTGCGCCATGCCGTTCGCGGCGTCCAGGCCGTGCCCGGCCACGTCGCCGACGGCGAGCGCGACGAGCCCCTCCGGCAGGTCGCGCGCGTGGTACCAGTCGCCGCCGACCCGCAGGGCGCTCTCCGCCGGCAGGTAGCCGACCGCGGCGCGCAGCCCGGCGAGCGGGAACGGCTCCCGCGGTACCGGCTGGATCATCTGCTGCAGCTGGGCGGCCAGGCGGTGCTCGGCCAGCGCGGTCAGCTCGCGCGTGTGCAGCTGGTCGCTGAGCCGCTCGATGAGCCCGCGGGTGTCCTCGCGGGCGGTGACGTCCTGCACGACGGCGTAGATCTTCAGCGTCGCGCCGGCCGCGTCGCGCGCGATGTCGGACAGGATGCGCAGGTGCTTGACGCTGCCGGCGATGCGGAAGCGGACCGTGACGTCCGAGGTGGCGCCGGTGTCGAGGACCTGCCAGGACATCTCGGCCACCGCCCGGTCCTCGGCCAGGACCGCCGCCGCCTGCTCCGCGCGGCTCAGCGGGCCGAGAGCCGGGTCCCGCTCGAATATCCGGTACATCCCGGGCGACCACTCGCTGCGCCCGCTCACGAGGTCGTGCTCGACCCAGCCGAGGCTGCCCAGCAGCTCGGTACGGTCCAGCCGGCGGCGGGCCTCGTCGACCCGCGCCCACCAGACCAGCAGCCCGCCGAGGACGCGGTGCACGGCGACCTCGAAGCGGGAGTCGGCGACGACACCGGCCCGGTGCTGCGAGTAGCGGAAGTCCTCGAGGGTGGCGGGCGCGCCGGTGTCGAGGACCCGCCGGTAGAGCTCCCACAGCGGATCGTCGACGAGGGTGGGGTACAACTGCGACAACAGGCCGCCGACGCGCTGGACGCCGCGGCCGTAGATGTCGGCGCCGTAGCCGCTCGTGGCCTCGACCCGGAAGTCGGCGACCCGCCCTTCGGCGTCGCGGACCGGGCGCAGCCAGGTGCAGCCGGCGGGCACCGCCGAAAGGATCTCCCGCACGACCGCCGCGGTCGCGTCGGCGCCGTCTGCCATGCCCGCAGCCTATCGGCACCGGGCGATCGCGGCGGTCGTGCGGTTGGGTTCAGCTCGCCGAGCAGGAGGGCGTCAGGCTACCGGCGGTGCCGGTGCCCTGGAACCCGAACTCGGTGTACTGCCCGGCGTTCACATGCCCGTTGTAGGACACGTTGCTCCAGGTGTTGCCGGAGCGCGACACGTTCCAGGAGTTGGTGACGCTGACCCCGGCGGGCAGGGCGAGCGACACGCTCCAGGCGTTGATGGCGGCGGAGCCGGCCGTGACGCGCACGGTCGCGACGAAGCCGCCCTGCCACTGGTTCACCGACACCGTGGCGGTGCACCCGCCGCCGCCCGGGTTGCCCGGGTTGGACGGCGAGGTCGACGCCGACGGCGACGTGGAGACCGGCGGCGTGGACGACTGGGTCGGGCCGCTGCCGTTGAGGCCGAAGAACGCGATCGCCATCGCGGCCTGGCCGGCCAGCGGCAGCGAGTGCCCGACGCCGCTGATGCTGATCGCCTCGACGGGCGCCTGGGTGGAGGCGTTGCCGTAGCGGGTGCGGGTCCAGCCCGACTGCGGGGTGTCGGTGAGCACCGGCGTCTGGCTGACGCCGAGCACGTTCGTCCACTGCTTGATCTCCTCGCCGAAGTTCGGGTAGGCGAGGGTCGTGTCGGTGGTGCCGTGCCAGACCTGCATCCGCGGCCGCGCGCCGCTGTAGCCCGGGTAGGCGGCCCGGACCATGTCACCCCACTGTTGCGGGGTGTAGATGCGCTGGCCGGAGGAGCACTGGCTGTTCCACGACGAGCCGTCCGTGGTCGCGAAGCAACCGAACGGCACGCCCATGAACGCGGCGCCGGCCTTGAACACGTCCGGGTAGTCGCCGAGCAGGACGTTCGTCATCATGCCGCCCGAGGAGGCGCCGGTGACGTACACCCGGTTCGGGTCGCCGTTGTAGTGCTGCTCGGCGTACGTGACCATCGACATGATGCCGACCGGGTCGCTGCCCCCGTTGTGCTTGAGCGCCTGCGGCGACGACACGTCGAAGCAGGAGCCGCTGCGGGTCGCCGACGGGTACACCACGATGAACCCGTACCGGTCGGCGAGCGAGGCGAACTCGGTGCCCGAGTAGAACGCCGGCCCGGAACCGGTGCAGTAGTGCACGGCGACGAGGATCGCCGGGCGCGCCTGCACGGCGTTGGGCACGTACACGTACATGCGCAGGTTGCTGGGGTTGTTGCCGAAGCCGGTGACCTCGGCCAGCGTCGCGGCCGAGGCCGGCTGGGCGAGGACAACAACACCGGTGAGCGCCGCGGCCAGGGCGGCCGCTACTGCGAGCAGGCGGCGGCGCATGTCAACTCCCCGAGCAGCTGGGCGTGAGGGTGCCGGCGGTGCCGTTGGCCTGGAACCCGAACTCCGTGTACTGCCCGGCGTTCACGTGGCCGTTGTACGACACGTTGCTCCAGTTGTTGCCGGAGCGCGCGACGTTCCACGAGTTGGTGACGGTGACGCCCGACGGCAGCGCCATCGTCACGGTCCAGGCGTTGAGCGCGGACGAGCCGGCCGTGACGCGCACGGTGGCCACGAAGCCGCCCTGCCACTGGTTGACCGACACGGTCGCGGTGCAGCCGCTGCCGCCCGGGTTGCCGGGGTTGGACGGCGAGGCCGACGCCGACGGCGACGGCGAGGTGTTCGGCGTGGTCGGCGGAGGCGAGGACGGGCTGCCGTTGAGGGCGTCCAGCGCGGCCGTGTACGCCTGCTTCTTGTTGCCGTTGTTGTCGAACAGCAGCGGGGTGTCACCGCTGCGCCACGAGTCGCTGTCGCGGATGCCCCACACCGTGATGCCGGTGCAGCGCGACACGGCCAGGCACGCCTTGACCACGTTCGCGTAGGAGTTGGCCTGCGCGGTGCCGGAGCCGGCGATGTCGAGCTCGGTGATCTGCACGTCGACGCCGAGGTTGGCGAAGCGCTGCAGGTTGGCCTGGTAGTCCGACGGCAGCGGGGACGCGGAGTTGATGTGCGACTGGAAGCCGACGCAGTCGATCGGCACACCGCGGGACTTGAAGTCCTGGACCATCGCGTACACCGCGTTGCTCTTCGCGTTCACGCCGTCGGTGTTGTAGTCGTTGTAGCAGAGCTTCGCGCCCGGGTCGGCGGCCCGCGCGGTGCGGAACGCGACCTCGATCCAGTCGTTGCCGGTGCGCTGCAGGTTCGAGTCGCGCCGGCCGCCGCCACCGCCGTCGGCGAAGGCCTCGTTCACCACGTCCCAGGCGTAGATCTTGCCCTGGTAGTGCGTGGCGACGTTGGTGATGTGGTTGACCATCGCGTTGCGCAGCGCCGTGCCCGACAGGTTCTGCACCCAGCCGGGCTGCTGCGAGTGCCACGCAAGGGCGTGCCCGCGCATCCGCTGCCCGTGCGCGTTGGCGTGCGACACGATCTGGTCGGCACTGGAGTAGCTGAACTGCCCCTGCGTGGGCTCGGTGGCGTCCCACTTCATCTCGTTCTCGGGCGTGATCATGTTGAACTCGCGGTCGAGAATGCCGCTGTAGGTGGCGTCGCTGAGCTTGTAGGCGGCGACGGCGGTACCGAAGTACCGCCCCTTCTCCGCCGCCGACGCCCCCAGTGTGGTGGCGGCGTCGGCGCTGCTCGCCAGGCCCACGATGGTGGCGATCGCGGCCGCACCGGCCAGTGCGATCGCCCCTCGGGTCCTTGCTCTGTTCATGGCGCAAGACCTCCGAACGTTTCGAAATCCGCTGATCAGCGGACCGCCTCCAGCATTCCGGAAAATGCACGGAGTAGAAACGTCACGGCGGGTCTCACCAGGTCGAAGGCGTTATCGATAGCGCAATTCGCGAAACTTACAGTCTTTCGAAAGACGCCAATGTTTCAGCCCTTTACTGAACCGGTTAGGCCACCCACGATGCGCCGCTCCGCGAAGACGAAGAAGCCGATCGCCGGGATCATCGAGGCCGCCGTGTACGCCAGGATGCGGGCGGTGTCCTGCGAGTACTGCGTCTGGAACGCCGCGACCCCCAGCGGCAGGGTGAAGTCCGTCGGATCGGACAGCACGAGCAGCGGCAGCAGGTACGCGTTCCAGCTCGTCACGAACGCCAGGATGGCGACCGTGGTGAGCGCCGGGCGGCTCAGCGGCAGCAGGATCCGCCAGAAGAAGCCCAGCTTGCCGGCCCCGTCCATCGCCGCCGCATCCTCGAGCTCACCGGGGATCGCGTGCATGAACGGGCGCAGGATCACGATCGTGATCGGCAGCGAGAACGCCGCCTCCGGCAGGGCCACGCCGAGCGCGTGCTCGAGCAGCCCGAGCTGGCGCAGCAGCAGGTACAGCGGCAGCGCCGCCGCCGTCACCGGGAACAGCAGGCCGATCGTGAAGAGCGTGTAGAGCCCCTCGCGGCCCTTGAAGGTGTACCGCGACAGGGCGAACGCCGCCATCGCCCCGACCGCGACCGCGAGTGCGGTGGCGACCACGGCGATGAAGGCGCTGTTGCCCATCGCGCGCCAGAACACCGACGACGTAAGCACCTCGGCGTAGTTGGCGAACACCCACGGCTTCGGCCAGCCGGCCGGTGCGTTGTTGATCTGTGCGTTGGTGCGGAACCCCCCGAGCACGGTGAACAGCAGCGGCACCACCGTGACCCCGACGACGAGCAGGGCCGCCAGGTAGGTGAACGGAGTGCCCACCGTCATGGCGGAC
>Ga0310811_10011876_pt1 | contig 11303 bp, 6 predicted proteins | sample YCmetagenome_FD_207642 | JGI IMG/M metagenome (GOLD analysis project Ga0310811, IMG submission 207642) | Soil microbial communities from experimental microcosm in Duke University, North Carolina, United States - YC | ecosystem: Engineered > Artificial ecosystem > Soil microcosm > Unclassified ... | reverse complement strand
TATGGCTTTATCACCGCATTCTGCTGCGCCATAGTCGAATTCAACCAGGCAAGCCGGGTTTCTTTCCATGGTTCGTTTATACCTTTATCGTTTAATATCTTGTCGCTAACATTCAGGGTGATCTTTATCTCGCGCGACGGTAACCCGGCTGCTGTAATAGTTGCAGTACCGGTATATTTCCCCGGCTTTATTTCCGTCGGGATGTTAACCAGGCACCACATAGCCTGAATGTGTCCTTGTTCTACATCGACAGTTTTCTTAAAAGGTTTTCCTTCGGCAGTGATACCATCGGTATTCAAACAGCTTATTGCTGAAGTTGATATTACGCTTCCTTGCCCTTTCAAATCGCTAAATGAGATTTTGATATCATCCAATTTCTTAGCGAACGCATAAATGCCTAACTGGTAGCTATAGTTCTCGCCGCGTGCAGCTTCACCGGTAAAACTTGTTTCATTTGCCTTATCTATCCAACGTTGTGGCAGGTTGGTATCCATACTTATTGGATATATCCTATTCTCAGGGAATATTAGATAAGGTTGTTGCCCGGCATTGCTGATCAATTTTTCTGTTTCCGCTTTAGTGGCGATGACCTCCATCGGGTAAAGGTTGTTCAGCGAGTTGTAAGATTCAAAATAATCGATCTTAACACTTGCCTTTGCACCATCCACTAGTTTCAGCCACTCATCAGATGCCGTGTTATTTTCTTTCTTATATACAGCGTTAGGATAGTTTACCGGCTTTTTCAGATCGTAAGGTAAAAAGTAGATATAGTACTCACCCTTGCCCGAAACAGGTTCAAAGTCGATAGTACCTTCCTCAGGACCAACATTTTTTGTTTTCACATTGTTAATCGGTTGACCCGTTTTGGCATCCTCTACAATGATCAGCTGATCGGGCCTAACCGTGCGGCAACGCCATGGTACTACCACTTCGGCCACTTTACCTTCACCGATAACGGTGACCACTGCCCTTTGATTTCCCAACTTATCCGGGTTCCAGGTTTTATTGCCTGTTTTATAAGGAATGGTTTGAGCCTGTGATATGCCTGCGGTTAATACAAACAAACAGGCGGCTAGCAATACGTAGGTTTTGCGCATCATTATTTTATGGATGAGTGATTGGTCAACTGAATTTTCTCTTCGAGTTTTATTAATTGGTTCAGTAAAGTTAACTGGTTATTTGTCCGGTTCAGGTTTTGCCCGGCGTAGGTTGTATGGTAGTACACGTCGCCATTCAGGTAGTCTGACAGGAAACGGAGCGCCTGCATATAGATCATAAACTTACCGGCATAAATAAAACGATCCTTCTCAAAAGCGGTCAGCTCTGTTCCCATTTGAGAAAAATATCCGTTGTAAATTGCATCAAAACATTGCTCATCCACCACAATTTTCGAAAGGTCGGTTTCATCTTCATTGGCAGGCGACAAATAAGTCCTTAGCATATCACCCACATCGCTGATAAAATAGCCCGGCATTACCGTGTCCAAATCGATGAGGCATATGCCGTTCCAATCATTATCAAATAATACATTGTTGATCTTAGCGTCGTGGTGAATTACGCGGACTGGCAGCTTTCCGCTGTGTTTTAGTTCTTCATAGGTAGATAGGATATCTTTATGCTTGTTGATCTCGCCGATGGCCCATTTTGCCTGTTTCAATTTAGCGGTAGTTGCGTTCAGGCTTGCTTTCTCAAATTCTTTATAGCGTAATGTAAGATCATGGAATGATGATATTGTATCGCGTAACCTGGAGGCGTCAAAGTCCTTTAGTAAAAAAGTAAACTTTCCGAATTGCTTGGCCGCTTCATAAGCCTGCTTATAGTTAGTTACCGAGTCGATACTGGTTGAGTTTCCTATAAAAGGAAACAACCTGAAAACGCCGTCCTCATTAACTGCTAATGATGATCCGTTTAAGGCTAACAATGGCGCTGCAAAAAGGTAATCAGGATATTGGGTATTCAGGTAATATTGCAATTGAGATAAGTTTTCAGCAATGGCTTCAGGCTGCTTAAACACATCTGTGTTTATCCGTTGCAGAATATAATCCTTCTCGCCGCTTATTTTCCACGTGCTATTGATCAGACCAGAACCATATTCTTCTATCTGGTAGTTCAGCACGTTAATTCCGAACTGTTCAAGTATTTGATTGAGCATTATTGGGGTTTATTTCAACCAAACCTATATAAATGGATGCTAATAAAATTACGCAAACGTTTGACTGATTTTAAGGCATTGTTACCCCATTGCTAAATCATTGCTTGCGGTTTTCAATCAGCTGCGATTCGACGATACTTTTATAGTAAGCGCTTTGCTCATCGGGTGCATTTTCTTTGCGGGCAAGCAGGTCGAGCAGTATTTCGGCAGCCTTTTGCCCCTGCAGGTAAGGGAACTGCTCAACAGAAGCAATTGGGATGTGTTCGATATAATTTACCAGTGGCAGATTGGAATAGCTTACAAACTCGATATCCTTATTTATCTCCAGGTTTAAGCTGCGCGAATGCTTTATAGCGAACAAGGCCACATAGTCATTAAAAGTTACTATAGCCGTGGGTTTTCTCTTATTATTGAGCAAATCATTTAGCGCATTACGCGTTCCTTCTTCGGTCAGATCGCAATTAACTACCAATGATGGATCAAATTTTAACCTGTTCTTCACCATTGCCTTGATATAGCCTTCTTTGCGTTCGTTAGTAGCGAATAATGTTGCCGGACCGTTGATCATGCCTATAGCCCGGTGACCTCGTTTCAGCAAATAATTAACTGCCTCAATGGTACCTGTCTCCATATTACAGGCCACATAATGAATATTGGGTATCGCCGGTATACGATCAAAAAATACGATAGGGATATCGTATTTTTTCATCAGCTCAAAATGATCATATTTCGAGGTGTTTTTCGATACAGATATCAGCAAGCCATCGACCCGATTATTCTTCATCTTTTCGATCAATTGCCGCTCCCGCTGTTCATTATCGTGAGATTGGCCCAATAAAACGGTATAGTTTTTATGATAGGCTGCATCTTCAATGGCGCTGATGGCAACAGAAAAAAAAGTTTCGGTCAACTCAGGCAGGATAACGCCAATGGTAAAGGTTTTGCCCTTCTGAAAGGATATCGCATTCTGGTTAGGTTCGTAACTCATGTCACGCGCCAATTTCTTGATCTTTTCGCGTGTAACTGTTCCTATGCTGGGATGGTCGTGCAGGGCCCGGGACACAGTTGATACCGAAAGGTTCAACAAGCGTGCGATCTCTTTTATAGTTACCGGCCTCGACATAAAAACAATCTAATGAATTACCCCGTCCCAAGGTAGCAATTTCATATTGAATTCATACTGGTACATACAAGGATGCTATAGCATAAATACACTCAAACGTTTGCGCATAGTTATATCGGTGTAGTATTGCCTGCTCTGCCGCTTAATGTATAATTTCAAAAGATGAAAAATAAAATACTGGTGATCGGTGCTAACGGACAGATAGGTACAGCACTTGCCCCTCTTTTAGAAGAAATTTACGGAAAAGGAAATGTAGTAGCATCTGACATCAATAACCCGGTTAATTATACAGGAGTATTTGAGCACCTGGATGCAACCAGGGCCGATCATCTCGCAACGGCAATCAGGAAACACAGGATAACACAAATCTATCACCTGGCAGCTATTCTTTCAGCCCGAGGTGAGTCCGATCCGGTTTGGGCCTGGAACATCAATATGCAAACCCTGCTGAATGTATTGGAAGCATCACGTGAGTTTAAATTGCATAAAGTATTTATCCCTAGCTCGATAGCGGTATTTGGGTCATCATCAGGCAAGATAATGACGCCGCAGGATGCCAGCCTTGAGCCGTCGACTGTATATGGTGTCAGCAAAGTGGCTGCAGAGAATTGGTGTTCTTTCTATCATCATAAATATGGTGTCGATGTGCGCTCACTGAGATATCCGGGAGTGATCAGCCACCAATCAATGCCCGGCGGCGGCACTACTGATTATGCTGTCGATATTTTTCATAATGCGATCAATGTCGAAAAGTACACGTGTTATCTCAAACCCAATACTGTTCTGCCCATGATTTATATTGATGATGCTTTAAGAGCAACCCTTGAACTAATGGAAGCGCCTGCGAAAAAGATCACGATAAGAACTTCATATAACCTGGCTGGGTTAAGTTTTACGCCGGATGAGCTGTACCAAAGCATAAAGAAGATTGTACCATCTTTTGAAATTGAATATCAACCGGATTTCAGGCAGGCTATTGCGGATTCATGGCCCGGAAGCATCGATGATTCGGCTGCCAGGCAAGATTGGGAATGGCAGCCAGAATTTGATTTGAACAGGATGAGCAGGGATATGTTTTTCCACTTAGCAAAGCATAAAGATTTAGGATTCCAACCCATAAAATAAATACATAAAAAAGGGAGCCATTTCTTATCGAAAAGCTCCCTGCGTTAATTAATCAATCAATCCCGATAAAGGTTCTTTAATACGTTTTAGTAAGCCGGTTCAATTCCCCGTCCCTTCCAATAATCAACAATAGGTTTATATGGGCCGTATTTATGCTGTTGGTCCGAGAAAGGATCTTTAAACGGTCCCCTGTCATAGTCTATCGCTTTTTCTTCTGCGTTTGGATATTGGTATTCTTTTACAAATGGCCGTTGATGTATTTTGTCATCGTTAATAAATGCCGCCAGGTCAAGCGCCTGGGCCGATGTAAGGAAAGGCTTCTCATGTGTAGCTTTATCATAAGGCATGTTCGATACCAGCCATTGGGCCATTTTCACAATACGGTGCATGCTCGATCCAGGTTGGTAAGCTTTCAATCCCCATAATGGCGGGTATTTATAGGTACTGTTATCAAGCCTCATCTCACCCTGTCCGGAAGTGCCATGGCAACGGGCGCAATTGTCAGCATATAATACAGCACCGGCTGCCGGCGAGGCAGCAGTATCCGGTAATTCAATCTCTACATTCTTTAATCCTTTTGTGGCTTTGGTCACACTGGCTGAATCGCTCAGCCATTTCAGGTACGACATAATGCCGATCATCTCGCGGCTGTCCAACGGCAACGGTTTGCCCAGATGCGGGTGCATAATACAGTTGTTGATCCTTTCAGCCAGCGACAACACCTTACCTTCACGCGCCCGGTAAGACGGATAATGTCGAAATGCCGTTACCAGGTTAAAGGAATATGCTTTTGTACCTGCATCCTGGTGACAGTTGGTGCAATTCATTTTATTGCCCAAATATTTACCGTTAACGCCATTAGGACCGATATAATAGGCCGTATGCAGCATCAGCTCTCGGCCATATTTTATGGCATCGCCAAATTTATCGTGCGGTATTTTTGTGGTATCCACACTGACAACTGCAGAGTCAGCCTTTGCTTCAGTTGACCTGGCATCGCTTTCTTCGCCCCTGCTTTCACTGCACGATGAGTAAAGCTGCACCATACCCACAACAATCAATAGATAAATAATGTACAGATAGCTCTTTTTCATTTTCCTCAATTTATTCTGTCAATATTATGGTTTCAGATAAGGAGCAAGCTCACTGCCCTTTATAAACTCAGCTCTGTAAGTTGGCATGGCTGTTTCCATTGTCCACAGCAGGTTGCCTTTCCTGTTCGTCAGCACCACCACGTGCCGTTTTGAACAACATACCAATACCGATGTGTCATTAACCAGGTAAGCGCTGCCCATCCTTCCGTTAAATACTTCTTTAGGCAGTTTGATATGCATGTCTATTTGCGAACTCTGGTTTTTCTCATCCAGCTTCATAGCAAATACTCCCGATTGCTTCTTTTCGACGCCATTATCAAAAAACATCAGGTTGCCCTGCGAATTGATATGTACGGCGTGCGCCTGTGTAAAATCGCACTCCGCCGGTTTTGCTATTGTGCCACCCCGGCCGAATTTCCAGATCACTTTGCCGGTATGCGCATCGATCTTCCATATCTGGCCGTTGTTGTAGAAAGACATAATATAATTGCCATCTTTATCAAAATTCAGGCTGTTGGCGTGCATCCAGTCTTTCCTGGTTTTTACAATGTTTTTATCCTTCAATGGATCAAGCACATCAAACACACTCCATTGCCACATTTTCTTGCCGGTTTTATCCAACACGACGATGCCATCACCGCTCACGGTATCCTTTTTACCACCGCCGACCGAGCCTAAATCCATGATCTTTTTATCAACATAGATCGTTACCAGCTGGCCTTTATCATTTTTGATGATCTCATGATGGATGGTCATTTGTTTGAAATCGTTCTGACCCTGCTTCAGATGCAGTATTGTATCACCCATCATATTAAGCTCCAATATCTCATGCCCATAGCTGGTTGGCTCGCTATTACTGCCCAATAAGGAAAGTATGGTATGATCTTTTGTAAAATGAATCACTTTAAAACCCAAACCATCAACCATGTGATACCAGCGGATAGTACCTCTTTTGTCGACGAAATAAGCTATCCCCGGTGCATACCTTTTATTGATGAGCATCAGCCCATCTGAAAACGTCGATGGTATTTTGGCTGATTTGGCGCTATCTGCCTTAAACTGTTCCTGCAGGAACATAGGCAAAGGGTTTGTCTTGAAAGTGTAGGTCTTGCTTATTTTTTTTACGCCATTCTTTTCAGTTACGATATGGTAGGCATAATTGGTTTCTGCGATAACATTGCAAAGGATCAGCTTATGCTTTTCCGCATTATGCGAGACGGTTGATAAGAATTTACCAGTATCCTTTCCACCCGTTTTCCAATATTCTGCATACACATCTGCTGGCTGCGTAGTGATCACATTGATCTGAATTTTCAACTCGTTGTTGTTATGCACTCCTACCCTGATCTCCTCGATATTCAAACCGCCGCCAGAGCAGCCCGCAAGGATTGCAACTGCTGTGACCACCGTTATGCATTTAGTCAAAAACTTTATCATTATTCAGATCGTTTACGTGTCCCTAATTAAAAAACACCAGGATAAAGTAGCCTTTACCCTGATGCGGAAATTTAATTTGGGTTGTTTATTGTTGTCTTCCTGAATTATTCAAATTAGAATTTATCTGAACCTGGTTTAAAGGATATGGAAAGTATTGGTCACGTGGCATTTGCACATGTGGCGTCTGGCCTGTTCTGCTTAAATAAGCATTAACTACCACATCGTATTTACCCATTCGCATCAGATCGGCTCTACGTTTTCCTTCATAAAAGAATTCCCATCCGCGTTCCTGTAAAATAGCATCACGCAAAGTTGACTGGTCAAAGCTTGCAATGTTTAGCAATGGAGCATGAGATCTGCCTTTTACCTGGTTGATCAACGATATACTTTCAGCATTCGGGCCATTCAGTTCGTTTAGTGCTTCTGCCCGACTTAATAACACGTCTGCATAACGCAAAATGTCCACGCTGTGCCCGTCGTAATAGGTTTGCGGGCCATTCGGATCAGCATATTTCATTGTGGCAACATCCGGCATGTAGTAATCCCCGGCAGGAGGAGTAGCGCCCGGTGTGGGGGCTTCCATATGTACCAGGCCATCTGATCCGGTATAAATAGGGAAGAACTCTTTTTTCCTGTCGTCAGCATCATTAAAAGTGTGGTAGAAATCCCAGGTCACGGCGTAATATTGCCACCTGTTTTGAATAATCGGATGCAATAGTGGGCCAAAATGGTTCAACAACTCGGTGCCATTCACATTGGCATCGCTGAGTACTGAAAATATATTTTCGGAACACCATTTGTTTTCTTCAGCAAAAAGGCCCTGGTAGGAAGGATAAAGCTGATAAATGTTCAAGTTCATTACCTGCTGCGCCATATCAGCAGATTTTTGCCACTGATGCTGACGAAGATAAAGCTTCATTAATAGTGTCATAGCAGCGCCTTTAGTGGCCCGGCCGGGATCGTTGGTGCTATAAATGCTACTATTGGCATAGTCGACCGGCAACACGCTTATAGCATTATTCAGATCGCCAATTAACTGAGTTTCAATATCCGCAACTGAGGTTACAGGGAGTTTGGTGGTATAAGCCGGGTTAGCCAGGTCCTTTTCGGTAATTAATACTACAGGCCCCCATAAATCAGTCAAGTCCATATAACCTACTGCGCGTAAAAATTTTAATTCGGCCAGAAACTGGTTTTTTTGTGCGTCAGTTATACCTTTCATCGGAGTGATATTGAAGATAGCACTGTTGGCGTCGGAAATCATTTTGTATATCTGTCGCCAGTCTTCAGCGATCAAACCGTTTGCCGAGTTCCATTGAACTAATGAAAGCTGTCCGGGGTCGCCTCCGTAACTGCAATGTCCCAAATCGGTTGTCAGGTCGGTAAGTGCAAAGTGCCTAACGGTCCAATAATCAAAGTTATCGCCTACCGAAGGTCCTTTCAAACGACCGTATACAGCATTAACTGCAGCTATAGCATCCGATTCAGTTTGAAATGCATTAGTATTAGTTAATGTAGTATATACCTTGGGATCAAGATTTTTGTTGCAGCTTATCTGCATAATTGCTGAAGCCGCTAATAACAGAAATATATATTTTTTCATCGTTTTCTATTTTATAATTAATCCTTTACAGATAAATCTCATCGACTATTGAAGAGACAGTCTTATACCCAAAGCATAAGTTCGAAATGCCGGGAATGCACCAAAATCCAAACCACCGCCGTAATTGGTTGAGGCTGCACTTGTCGCATGCACGTTTACTTCCGGATCGGTACCTTTATATGAGGTGATCGTCAGCAGATTCTGTGCAGTTCCGTATATTTTTAAACCCTGTATGTGTTTAATATGCGCAAACAGTGATTTTGGCAGACTATATCCTAGTGAAAGTGACTTTAGTCGCAAATAAGAAGCATTTTCCACAAACCTTGAGTTTACATAGCTTCCGTAAGTGCTCAGGAAATAACCTTCGCGCGGAATTGAAGTATTCTCATTTACACCAGGAACGAACCTGTTCAATGCATCAGCCGATGTAGTAGATTCTAACACCAATCGGTTCATATCATACAAATGATAACCAAACGCCCCCTGGAAGAAGACATTCAGGTTGAATCCTTTGTATTGAAAATCGTTGCCAAAACCACCGATAAAATGCGGTGTGGTATTACCGAGGTAAGTTCTGTCGTCAGGAGTAATTTTACCATCTCCGTTCAAATCGGCGTATTTCGGGTCACCTGGTTTTGAATCAGGCTGAGGAGCGTAATTTTCACCTGTTTTGATAACGCCTTCATATACATAACCGTAAAGCTCGCCGAGTTCCTGTCCGGGAACCAGTTTGGTAAACTGCTGTCCTGAAACTGTACCACTTGGATTGGCCGTGTTTGCATCTACTTCATTAATGCCCGGAGCGAACGACAACAATTTCTGTTTATTGTACGCAAAGTTGATAGTTGTATTCCACGCAAAGTCGGATGTTTTAATATTGGCTGTATTAATACTCAACTCGATACCTTTGTTTTCAATTGATCCCCCGTTTGCCCATACTGTGTTGAATCCCCAATACTGGCCTATAGGAACCTGCATCAGCAAATTAGTTGTTTTTTTGCGATAAACATCCACGGTGGCCGTGATCCTGTCGTTCAGGAAACCCATATCAAAACCGAGATCAAATTGTGCTGTGCTCTCCCATTTCAAATTAGGGTTCTTTAGCGTAGCCGGTTCAATTCCGGGTAACAACGTCCCGTCGGGGTTTAAAACAACATTCCAGCTCGTAAATGAGCTCAGATACAAATAATTATTATTGTTGGTGGTCGGTATACGGTCGTTGCCGGTAACACCATAACTCGCACGGACTTTCAAACTCGAAAATGTGTTCAGGTTCTTAATAAAACTTTCTTCGCCTAAACGATACGCAATCGCTCCTGATGGAAACAAACCATAGCTGTTATTGGAGCCAAACTCGGATGAACCATCCCTTCTTAAGCTGGCTGTTACCAACAGTTTATCTTTATAGCTATAGTTTACCCTTCCGAAATAGTCGGTAAGCGTATTTTGGAATTTGTTGCTTGAATATCCGTTAGATATAGAACCAGCAGTTAAGTTGTGATAAAGAAGCTCATCTGTCGAAAAATTCTTACTGCTTGCGTATAAAGCTTCGCTAACATCTTTTTGATTTGACGTACCTAAAAGCAAATTAAAATCATGCTGTTCATTGATCTTGAATTTGTAGGTAAAGTAATTTTCTACTAACCATCTAAAGGCGTTCTGATTCTGGATAGAAGCTATACCATGATTTGCCGCGCCAGCCGGAATAGTACTTGGCGTGTACTTTCCTTCATTAGAATCACTATATTCTGCGCCCGCATTCAAGTGATAAGTAAAGTTTTTAAATAATTGGTAGTCAACCGTTACGTTGCCATTGAATAATTTACTCTCTAAATCATCGGTAGGCTCTAGTAAATTAGCCAATGCGTTTTGCACGCCGCTGTTGCCAGGCGGGATGTAAAAATAATAGGAACCGTCAGCATTGTAAATAGGCGCTGACGGCGGGGCCGTCAATAACCCATAAAGCGGCGCGGTAATATCACCTGAATAAGATTGCAGGCTGGATTTAGTACTGGCGCCATAAAAATTTGTATTGATAGTTAGATCGTCGCCAATTTTTTTCTCCGAACCTATTCTGGCCGAGTATCTTTGCATCCCGGTGTTTTTTAGAACGCCAAGCTGGTTCAGGTAATTTCCGGATACGTATAATTTTGAAGTCTCGTTTCCGCTGCTAATGCTCAGGCTCCGGTTGGTTACATTAGCATCCTGCATGGCTGCATTAAGCCAGTTGGTATTGGCTATTGGTGTGCCAGAAGGGAACGGAGGGGTCTTTCCATCTTCAGTAAAAGTAGCATTTTGTATCGATGCATATTGCGGTCCCGTTAACAATGAAGGTTTATAAGTTAAATATTGTTTACCGTTTGACACATCGGCATCAATACTTGCTTTACCCAGTTTACCTTTTTTTGTGGTGATCAGTACGACACCATTGGCACCGCGCGAACCAAAAATAGCTGTTGCAGAGGCGTCTTTCAGTACCTCAATATCCTCAATATCATTTGGGTTTACCTGGTTACCGTTGTCGGAAATAAAGCCGTCAACCACATATAAAGGCGAGTTGCTGGTATTAAGGGAGTTACCGCCACGTACAGTGATGTTAATACCACCGCCCGGCGCAAAGTTTGATTGCTGCACCTGCACGCCTGCTGCCTTACCCTGTATGGCCTGGCCGATGTTTGCAGTAGTACCGCCAAGGTTCAGGTCGTCGCCTTTTACAGAGCTTAGGGAGCCGGTCAGGTCGCTCTTTTTTACAGCGCCATAACCGATAAC
>Ga0310811_10011875_pt1 | contig 11303 bp, 10 predicted proteins | sample YCmetagenome_FD_207642 | JGI IMG/M metagenome (GOLD analysis project Ga0310811, IMG submission 207642) | Soil microbial communities from experimental microcosm in Duke University, North Carolina, United States - YC | ecosystem: Engineered > Artificial ecosystem > Soil microcosm > Unclassified ... | reverse complement strand
ATCGCGGGGGCGGACCGACTATCCGCACGCGGCGAGGCGGGCGGGGCCTGCCGTCCCGCGCATCGCGAGGGCAGGCCGGCTGTCCGTGCGTGGGGAGGGCGGACGGGGCGTTCGCGTGCGGCGTTGACGGGCGTTCGTGTGCGGCGCGGACGGGGCTTCGCGCGTGTGGGAGGCGAGGGATGGCCGTTCGCCGGAGGGCGAGGGTGAGGCGGGCTGGTAAGACTGAGCCGTGACCGCACGCCGTGTACTCGCCCCGCGCATCGACTTCAGTGCCCTCCGGCGCGAGCTCGACCTGCCCGAAGGGTTCTCCGCCGAGGCCGAGCGGCAGGCCGGGCAGGCCGCCGCGCTCGGGTTCGACGGGCGGCCGGACCGGACCGACCTCGAGTTCGTCACCATCGACCCGCCCACCTCCAAGGATCTCGACCAGGCGCTGCTGCTCGTGCGGCGCGACGGCGGGTACCGCGTGCATTACGCCATCGCCGACGTCGCCGCGTTCGTCGAGCCGGGCGGTGCGCTCGAGCGCGAGACGTGGGAGCGCGGGCAGACCGTGTACCTGCCGGACGGGAAGGTGCCGCTGCACCCGCCGGTGCTGAGCGAGGGCGCGGCCAGCCTGCTGCCGGACCAGGTGCGCCCGGCGGTGCTGTGGACGATCGACCTCGACGCGGACGGCTCGACCGTCGCCGTGGACGTCGCGCGGGCGCTCGTGCGCAGCCGGGCGAAGCTCAACTACGAGGGCGTGCAGGCCGACGCCGACGGCGGGAAGCTGCACCCGTCCGTGGCGCTGCTGCCCGAGATCGGCAAGCTGCTCGTCGGGCTCGGGCTGGCGCGCGGGGCGGTGAACCTGCCGATGCCGGAGCAGGAGATCGAGCCGGACGGGGACGGGTGGCGGCTGACGCTGCGCGCGCCGGTCGCCGTCGAGGAGTACAACGCGCAGATCTCGCTGCTCACCGGGATGGCGGCGGCGCGCATCATGCTCGACGGCGGTGTCGGGCTGCTGCGCACGATGCCCCCGGCGCCGCGCGAGACCGTCGAGGCGCTGCGCGTGGCCGCGGGGGCTCTGGGGGTACCGTGGCCGGAAAATGCCACTCCCGGGCAGGTCATCGCCGCGATCGACCCCGGGCAGCCACGGGCCGCGGCCTTCCTCGACCAGGCGGCCGAGATGATGCGCGGGGCCGGCTACACAGCCTTCGACGGTGCGCCGCCCGAGCAGCCGCTGCACGCCGCCGTCGCCGCGCCCTACGCGCACGTGACGGCCCCGCTGCGGCGCCTTGCCGACCGTTACGTCACCGAGGTGTGCCTGGCCCTGCACGGAGGCGCTGAGGTGCCCCGGTGGGCGCGTGACGCGCTGCCGAAGCTGCCCGAGGTGATGTCCCGCACCGACCGCGTCGCCGGCTCGGCCGACCGGGCCGCGGTGGACCTCGTCGAGGCGGTGCTGCTGCAGGGGCGCGTCGGCGAGACGTTCGAGGCCGCCGTGCTCGACGTCGACCCGGCACGCCACCGCGCGGACATCGCGATCGACGACCCGCCGGTGCGGGCCCGCTGCGAGGGCTCCGACCTGCCGCTGGGCGAGCGGACCACGGTGCGGCTCACCGAAGCGGACCCGGTCAAGCGAAAGGTGGTCTTCCAAGGGGTACAACAGAAGGCATGACCTACGACCAGAGCGCCCTGCCCGACGTGTCGGGCCTGTCCGTCGGCATCATCGGCGGCACCGGGCCCCAGGGCCGCGGCCTCGCGTACCGTTTCGCCCGCGCCGGCCAGCGGGTCCTCGTCGGATCCCGCTCGACCGAGCGCGGCGAGCACGCGGCGCAGGAGCTGCGCGAGATGCCCGGCGTCGGGCCGGACGTCGTCGCGGGCGGGGACAACGAGTTCGCCGCCGGGGCCGACATCGTCATCATCGCGGTGCCGTGGGAGGGCCACGCGGCGATCGTCTCGGAGCTGGTGCCGCTGCTGAACGACGGCAAGATCGTGGTGGACTGCGTCAACCCGCTCGGGTTCGACCAGCAGGGGCCGTATCCGCTGCGCGTCGAGGAGGGCAGCGCCGCCGAGCAGGCCGCGACCCTGCTGCCCGAGGCCCGGGTGTGCGCGGCGTTCCACCATGTCAGCGCCGTGCTGCTCGCCGACCCGGCGGTCGACGCCGTCGACCTGGACGTGCTCGTGCTCGGCGACGACCGCGACGCCTGCCTGCAGGTGCAGGCCCTCGCCGCGCGGATCAGCGGCATGCGGGGCGTGTTCGCCGGGCGGCTGCGCAACGCCGGGCAGATCGAGGCGCTCACGGCCAACCTGATCGCCATCAACAAGCGGTACAAGGCGCACGCCGGCATCCGGGTGACCGACCTGTGAGCCACGCCTTCGACCCCTGGTCGCCCGAGTTCGTGGCGGCGCCCTACCCGGCCTACGCGCGGCTGCGCGAGGAGTCGCCGGTGCTGTGGTTCGAGCCCAGCCGGCAGTACCTCATCAGCCGCCACGAGGACGTCAACGCACTGCTGCGGGACCGCCGGCTCGGCCGCAGCTACCTGCACGTGGCCACGCACGAGGAGATGGGACGTTCGGCCCCGCCCGACTACCAGGAGCCGTTCTGGACCCTCAACGACAACGGCATGCTCGACCGCGAGCCGCCCGACCACACGCGGCTGCGGCGGCTTGTGTCGCAGGCGTTCACCCCGCGGCGGGTCGAGGCGCTGCGCCCGGTCGTGCAGCGCCTCGCCGACGAGCTCGTCGACGCGTTCGTGGCCGAGGGCGGCGGCGACCTGATCGCAAACGTCGCCGAGCCGCTGCCGGTGACCGTCATCGCCGAGCTGCTGGGCATCCCCGAGGCCGACCGGCACGCGTTGCGGCCCTGGTCGGCGGCGATCTGCGGGATGTACGAGCTGAATCCGTCCCGCGAGACGGCCGAGGCTGCGGTGCGGGCGTCGGAGGAGTTCTCGGAGTATCTTCGCGCCCTCGCCCGCCGCCGCAAGGACGACCCGCGCGACGACCTCGTCAGCGCGCTCGCCGCGGTCGAGGGACTCAGCGAGGACGAGCTCATCGGCACCTGCGTGCTGCTGCTCAACGCGGGCCACGAGGCGACGGTCAACGTCACCGGCAACGGGTGGCGCGCCCTGCTGCTGCACCCCGAGCAGCATCGCGCATTACAAGAAAACCCCGATCTCATCGGTACCGCGGTGGAAGAGCTCATGCGCTTCGACACCCCGCTGCAGATGTTCGAGCGGTGGGTCCTCGAGGACATCGAGGTCCGCGGGGTGGCGATTCCGCGGGGCAGCGAGGTGGCCCTGCTGTTCGGCTCGGCCAACCACGACCCGGCCGCGTTCGCCGACCCGGAGCGCCTCGACGTGACCCGCCGGGACAACCCGCACATCTCCTTCGGCGCCGGCATCCATTACTGCCTCGGCGCACCGCTCGCCCGCATCGAGCTGGCGGCCTCCTTCGGTGCGCTGCTGGCCAAGGCGCCCGGGCTGCGGTTGTCGAGCGAGCCGGTGTACAAGCCCGGGTACGTCATCCGCGGCCTCAAGAGCCTGGATGTGTCCGTCGCGTAGTAAAGAACGCATCCTTCCCACGCGGCCTGCCACGGTGACAAGCCGGGCGCCGCTGCTATGGACTGTTTGCGCAGATTTATCGCCTGTCAGGGTATAAATCCGACAAGTCGTGGCGCGCCAGCGCCCGACTTGTCGCAAACGCCCGACGAAAAGGCCCGACGAGTCCGACGAGAAGCCCGGCGAGTCGGCGTGAAAGTCCGAGAAGTTTGCGTGAAGGGTCGAGGAGGCCGGCGGGCCGGCCCGGCTCCGGCGGCAAGCGTCGGAGCCGGGGTGAGAGGGCGGGCGTCAGTCGAAGGTGTGTTCCTGGGCCGGGAAGATGCCCGAGCGGACCTCGTCCGCGTACGCGCGCGTCGCCTCGGACAGGGCGCCGGCCAGGTCCGCGTAGCGCTTCACGAAGCGCGGCGTCCGGCCCGTGCGCAGGCCGGCCATGTCCTGCCAGACCAGCACCTGGGCGTCGGTGTCGGCGCCCGCGCCAATGCCGATCGTCGGGATGTGCAGTTCGTGCGTGATGCGCTTGGCCACCTCGCCGGGGACCATCTCCAGGACGACCGCGAAGGCGCCGGCCTCCGCGACCGCGTGCGCGTCCTCGACCACGTCCTCGGCGGCGTCGCCGCGGCCCTGGACGCGGTAGCCGCCCAGGGCGTGCTCGCTCTGCGGTGTGAAGCCGATGTGCGCCATGACGGGGATGCCGGCGCTGGTCAGGGCCGCGATCTGCGGGGCCACGCGGCGGCCGCCCTCGAGCTTGACGGCGTGGCAGCCGCCCTCCTTCATGAAGCGGACCGCGGTGCGCAGCGCCTGCGCGGGGCCCTCCTCGTAGGAGCCGAACGGCAGGTCGCCGACGACCAGGGCACGGTGCGTCGAGCGGACCACGGCGCGCACGAGGGGCAGGAGCTCGTCCTCGCTGACCGAGACCGTGGACTCGTAGCCGTAGACGTTGTTCGCGGCCGAGTCGCCCACCAGCAGGACGGGGATGCCGGCCTCGTCGAAGATGCCGGCGGTGTACTGGTCGTACGAGGTGAGCATCGGCCACCGCTCGCCGCGTTCCTTGGCGGCGATGAGGTCCCTGGTGCGAACCCGGCGGTTGACGGCGCCGCCGTACAGGGACGGGATATCGGACATCAGCGTCCTCCTGTTCACTCCTCGAGGCCCCATGCGGGGTCCCCGGGCTACCTCCCGATGGTCGCACCGGCGGCGCCGGATGCGCCCGGTCGGATGCGGTTTTTCACAGTGCTGAACCAATGCGCGCGCGGAAGCGGTTGGTGATGGGCACACGGGCGGTGCGACGAGCGGAGATGCGCGTGCCGGGCGGGCTCTGGCGGCGTTTGTACTCCGCCGCGTCCACCATCCGCAGCGTGCGCTCGACGACCTCGGGGTCGTGCCCGGCCGCGACGAGCTCGTCGCGGCCCAGCCCGCCGTCGACGTAGCCGGCGATGATGTCGTCGAGGACCTCGTAGTCGGGCAGGGCGTCGGTGTCGAGCTGGCCGGGGTGCAGGTCGGCGCTGGGTGGCTTGGCGATCGAGTGCTCGGGGATCGGCGCCGGGTCGCCGCGGCGGTCGGCCTCCTCGTTGCGCCAGCGGGCGAGGCGGCGCACCAGGGTCTTCGGCACGTCCTTGAGCGGGTTGAAGCCGCCGGCCGAGTCGCCGTACAGCGTCGAGTACCCCACCGCCAACTCGCTCTTGTTGCCGGTCGTGAGCACCAGGTGCCGCTCCTGGTTGGACAGTGCCATGAGCACCACACTGCGCACCCGCGCCTGCAGGTTCTCCTGCGCCGCGCCGCCGAGCGCCAGGTTGGCCAGGAACCCGTCCACCATCGGCTGGATGGGCTCGACCCGGAAGTCCAGGCCGGTGCGCCGGGCCAGCTCGCACGCGTCCTCGCGGGAGTCGTCCGAGGAGTACTGCCCGGGCATCGACACGCCGACGACCGCGGCCGGGCCGAGCGCGTCGCAGGCGATCGCGGCGACGACCGACGAGTCGATGCCGCCCGACAGGCCCAGGGCCACGCTGTGGAAGCCGTTCTTGTGCGCGTAGTCGCGCAGGCCCAGCACCAGCGCCTGCCACACCTCCGCCTCGACGGTGACCCGCGCGGCGATCTCCGGCGCCGGGGCCGGCCGCGCGGGCTCGGGCAGGGGACCGGCCAGGACCAGGTGCCCGGCCGGCGGCTCGGCCGCGGCGGGGGGCAGGTCCAGGTCGAGGACCAGCAGCTTCTCCACGAACTGGGGCGCTCGGGCGACCAGGGCGCCGTCGGGGCGTACCACCAGGGAATCGCCGTCGAAGACCAGCTCGTCCTGGCCGCCGACCAGGTTCACGCAGGCCACGACCGCGCCGGCCGTCGCCGCCCGTGCGGCCAGCCGGGCCAGCCGCGAGTCGTCCGCGTCCTGCTCGTAGGCGAGCCCGCCCGCGTGCACCACCAGCCCGGCGGGCCGGGACGAGGCCTCGTCGCCGGTGGTGAGCGCGATGTCGACGCCGCCGACGCGGACCACGCCGCCCTCGGGCTCGGCGTGGCACTCGCCGCGGTGCAGCACGGCCACCGCCGGGCGCGGGCCGCGGTCGTCGGCGTCGAGGTACCCCGTGAGCACCACGACCTCCCCGAGCCCATGCGCCGCCAGGCGGGCGGCCAGGTCCTCGACCGCGCGCCGCGACGCGGCGACGAAGGACTCCCGTGATGCGAGGTCCTCGACAGGGTGGCCGGTGAGCATGAGCTCCGGAAACGCCACCACGTGGGCGCCCTCGCCGGCCGCGCGGTCCGTCCAGGCGATGACCAGGGACGCGTTGCCGTCCAGGTCCCCGACCGTCGGGTCGGCCTGGGCGAGCGCGAGTCGCAGCCTCGGCATGCCTTCAGTGTCTCCCAGCTGGGAGGGAGGCGCCCGGTGACCGTTCACTCCCGTGCGGGTGGAGATACCTCGGTCCGGTAACTTGTGTGTAACACCATCGGGCGAGACTTGCCCGAATTGGCCGTAGACACTGCAGCTCGTGGGGGCATAACCGTGGACCGTCAGCAGGAGTTCGTGCTCCGGACGCTCGAAGAGCGCGACATCCGCTTTGTGCGGCTGTGGTTTACCGACGTGCTGGGCACGCTCAAGAGCGTCTCGGTCGCGCCGGCCGAGCTCGAGGCGGCGTTCGAGGAGGGCATCGGCTTCGACGGCTCCGCCATCGAGGGCTTCGCCCGGGTCTACGAGTCGGACATGGTGGCCATGCCCGACCCGACGACGTTCCAGGTGTTCCCGTTCGAGGGCGGCATGTCCGGCGAGAGCGCCCGCATGTTCTGCGACATCACCCTGCCCGACGGCTCGCCGTCCTGGGCCGACCCGCGCCACGTGCTGCGCCGGGCCCTGTCGAAGGCGGCCGAGAAGGGCTTCACCTTCTACACCCATCCCGAGATCGAGTTCTTCCTGCTCGAGAGCCTCGGCGAGAACGGCTCCGTCCCGCTGCCGGTGGACACCGGCGGTTACTTCGACCACACCACGCACGCCGTCGCCCGCGACTTCCGCCGCCAGGCGGTCCTCGCCCTGGAGCGGATCGGCATCTCGGTCGAGTTCAGCCACCACGAGGTCGCGCCCGGGCAGCAGGAGATCGACCTGCGCTACGCCGACGCGCTCACCACGGCCGACAACATCATGACGTTCCGGCACGTCATCAAGGAGGTCGCGCTGTCGCACGGCGTGCACGCGACCTTCATGCCGAAGCCGTTCACCGAGCAGCCGGGCAGCGGCATGCACACGCACCTGTCGCTGTTCGAGGGCGAGCGCAACGCGTTCCACGACGCGAGCGACCCGATGAAGCTGTCGAAGGTCGGCCAGGCGTTCATCGCCGGCCTGCTGGTGCACGCCCGGGAGTACACCGCGATCACCAACCAGTGGGTGAACTCCTACAAGCGGCTCTTCCCGCAGACGCTGCCCAACCGGATCACCGAGTCCCCGGCGTACGTGTGCTGGGGCCACCGCAACCGCTCCGCCCTGGTGCGCGTGCCGGCCTACGGCAAGCCCAACTCGGCGCGCGTCGAGGTCCGCTCGCTCGACTCGGCCAGCAACCCCTACCTGGCCTACGCTGTCATGCTCGGCGCCGGCCTGCGCGGCATCGAGCAGGGCTACGAGCTGCCGCCGGGCGCCGAGGACGACGTGTGGGCGCTGACCGACGGCGAGCGCCGCGCGGCCGGCTACGAGTCGCTGCCGGAGAACCTCGCCGAGGCGATCGACGTCATGGCGGGCTCCGAGCTCGTCGCCGAGGTCCTCGGCGAGCACGTCTTCGACTTCTTCCTGAAGAACAAGCGGACGGAGTGGGAGGAGTACCGCCGGGTGGTGACCCCGTTCGAGCGGGAGCGCTACCTCGGCATGATGTGACGGCTCACCCGTAGCGCTCGGTCTTGATGCTCCTGGCGTCATGGCCGAGCGCCACCATGATGTCCGCCACGGTCTCCACGAAGCCGGTCGGCCCGCAGATGTACACGCTGGGCTCGAAGTCCTTCGGCCACGCGTGCGTGTTGACGTCCGCGACGCCGACCCGGCTGCCGCGCACGCGGGTGTAGACGTACTGCACGTCGAGCCCGCCGTCGTCGCGCGCCCGTTGACGCAGCTCGTCCGCGTAAATCACGTCTTCGGGCGTTCTGACCGAATACATCAGCTTGAACGGCGTCTTCGCGCCGCTCTCCGCCCGCGCCCGGATCATGGCCATCAGCGGCACCACGCCCGACCCGCCGGCGATCAGCTGCACGGGCGCCGGGTCGGTGTCCCGCCACACGAACCAGCCGCCGATCGGCCCGCGGACCTCGATGGATTGCGAAATGTCGTAAATGTCGGTCAGATACGGCGAAACCTCGCCGTCGTCGACGCGCTGCACGGTGATCTCGACGCCGGAAGCCGACGCGATCGAGTAACTACGCTGCGCCGTGTAGCCGTCGGGTGCCGTCAACCGCACGTCGACGTGCTGGCCGGGCAGATGCCCCGGCCAGTCGGGAACGTCGAGCACCAGCGTCCGCGCGCTGGCCGTCTCCTGCCGGGCCGAAACCAGCGTGGCCTTACGCCACCTCAGTCGCCCTCCGCTTCGCTCCGGGCGCCCGAGCCTAGAAGCTGTGTTCATTGCTGATCGGCCCCTCCGCTTCGCTCCGGACCGATCAGTCGCCCTGGTACCGCTGCTCGCGCCATGGGTCTCCGTAGTTGTGGTAGCCGGCCTCCTCCCAGAAGCCCGGCTCGTCCTCGAGCATCATCCGCAGGCCGTGGATCCACTTCGCGGACTTCCAGAGGTACAGGTGCGGGACCAGCAGGCGCGCCGGTCCGCCGTGCTCGGCCTCGAGCGCCTCGCCCTCGTACCGGTACGCCACCCACGCCTGTCCGTCGAGCAGGTCCTCGAGGGGGAGGTTGGTGGTGTAGCCGTCGTAGGAGTGTGCCATGACATAGTCGGCGGCCGTCTCGACGTCCTCCATGAGCGTGTCGATCGGCACTCCCCGCCAGCCGGTGTGCAGCTTCGACCACTTCGTCACGCAGTGGATGTCGACGGTGACGTCCTCGTACGGCAGGGCGGTGAACTCGCCCCACGTCCACTTCTTCTCCTCGCCCGTCTCGGTGGTGATGACAAACTCCCACCGTTCGGTGCGCACCCGCGGCGTCGGGCCGGCCGACAGCACCGGGAAGTCGTGCGCGAGGTACTGGCCGGGCGGAAGGTCCGGCTGCTGCTTGCGGCGAAGACCGCCGAATCCCGGCGTCAGAGTGCTCATGCGCCTATCCTGCACCGCGCCGGCCGTCAGTGGCGGCGCTCAGTCGATTGGTGAGACGCGGCTTACCAGCGTCCCGGCGCCGGCGTCGAGCACCGCGGGCGCGCCGACCACCACCGTCTCCTGCCCCTCGCCGTGCCCGATCGGCAGCCCGGCCAGCACCGGCACGCCCAGCCCGCCGAGCCGCTCGGCCAGCACGTCCTCGGCGGAGCCGGTGCCGGCGCACTCGGTGAACTGCCCGAGCGCGATGCCGCGCACGCCGGCGAGCGCACCCGAGCGCAGCAGCTGCGTCAGCATCCGATCGATGCGGTACGGCGCCTCGCCCACGTCCTCAAGCAGCAGCACGGCGCCGTCGAGGTCGGGCAGGTCTGCGGTGCCGATCGTGCTCACCAGCATCGCCAGGTTGCCGCCCAGCAGGACGCCCTCGGCCCGCCCGCCGCCCGGCGTCGGGGTGCCGTGCACGGTCAGCGGCCCGCCGGTCATCAGCGCGCGGCGCAACGACTCAGCCGAGGCCGCCGGGGTGCGCGCGTCGAGCCAGGCGCCGCCCGGGCCGTGTACCGAGGGCCAGCGCCCGTGCCGCCACGCCGCCAGCTGCAGCGCGGTGATGTCGGAGAAGCCCACGATCGGCTTCGGCTCGCCGAAGCGCACGCCGTCCACGATCCGCTGCACGCCGTAGCCGCCGCGCGTGCAGATCACCGCGCGGACCCGCGGATCGGCGAGGGCCGCGTTCAGGTCGTCGAGGCGGGCATCATCGGTACCCCCGAGATATCCGCGGCGGTCCAGGACGTGCGGCGCCGGTTCGGCGCGCAGGCCCCAGCCCTCGAGCAGCTCCACGCCGCGGTCGACGCGCTCCGGCGCTGCGGGGCCGGACGGGGACACGAGCCGGACGATGTCGCCGGGTTCCAGTGCGCGCACGGTCGTTATTGTCGGTGCGTGACGATCGAAGGCCCCGGCCGGGGCAACCTGGCGCTCGTGGTGGAGAACGACCCGTCGGACGGGCCGGGCCGGTTGGGGGACTGGCTCATCGCCGGCGGGCTGCGGCTGGAGGTGTGCCGGCCGCACGCCGGCGACGCGCTGCCGGCCGACCTCGACGCTTACGCGGCGGTGGTCGTGCTCGGCGGCGAGCAGGACGCCTTCGCCGACGCCGAGGGCCGGCGGGGCGCGCCCTGGTTCGACGAGCTCGACGGGCTGCTGCGCAAGGCGACCCGGCACAAGGTGCCGACCCTGGCGATCTGCCTCGGCGCGCAACTGCTCGCGCAGGCGCACGGCGGCACCGTCGAGCGCAGCGCCGCCGGGCCGGAGATCGGCGTGCGGCTCGTCGCCCGCCGCGACGCCGCCGACAACGACCCCATCTTCGCCGCGGTGCCGTTCGCGCCCGACGTGTTCCAGTGGCACCTCGACGAGATCGTCGAGCTGCCCGTGAACACCACGCTGCTGGCGGCCTCGACGAACTATCCCGTCCAGGCGTACCGCATCGGCGGCTCCGCGTGGGGCCTGCAGTTCCACATCGAGTGCGACCTCGAGATGCTCGCGCAGTGGGCGATGGAGGGCGTCGACACGCTCGGCGACCTCGGCATCGACGCCGTCGAGATGCTCGAGCGCGCCGACGCGGTGATGGGCGACGTCGAGGAGATCTGGAAGCCCTTCGCCGAGCGGTTCGCGGCCGTGGCGCTGCGCGGGCTACAGCAGGGCGGCGAGGGCGGGCTGCGCTCCCTGCCGCTCATCAGGCCGAGTTGATGGCCGCGGGTCACCTCGCTCGGTTCGGCTTCACCGACAACGAGCGCACCGAGGCGGTGGCCGGCCCCGACGGGCTCGGCCTGTGGGACCCCGTCAACCGCCGTCCCGCCGACGACGAGGCCGCGGCCGTGCTCGACACGCTGTACTTCGCCGCCGACCCCGACCTGGCCCTGTTCGAGCTGCACCGGCTCGTCGAGGCGGCGGGGCCGGAGGTGGCCGCGGCCGTGCGCGAGGACAAGGCCCTGCGCCGCCGCCTCATCGGCGTCCTCGGCGTCTCGGCGACCCTCGGCGACCTGCTCGTGGCCAACCCGGACGAGTGGCGCGAGCTGG
>Ga0310811_10011874_pt1 | contig 11303 bp, 8 predicted proteins | sample YCmetagenome_FD_207642 | JGI IMG/M metagenome (GOLD analysis project Ga0310811, IMG submission 207642) | Soil microbial communities from experimental microcosm in Duke University, North Carolina, United States - YC | ecosystem: Engineered > Artificial ecosystem > Soil microcosm > Unclassified ... | reverse complement strand
GGCCGTTGGGCGCGTGCGTGCTCATTGTTTGCCGTTGACGAGCTCCACCTGCACCGGCATGCCGGTCGGGATATTGGCAGCGGCGCTCTCGTCCAGATCGATCAGGGTCAGATAAGAGAGCCGCGAGCGATCGGCCTGGGTCAAGGCGTAGTACGGCGTAAACGCTGCCTCCGCGGAGACGAAGCGCACGACGCCGCTCAAGTCTTCGGCGCGGCCGTCAACGCGGACGCGAGCGCGCGTGCCCGGCAGGAATTGCGTACGCAGCGGTTCGGGAACGTACACACGCGCGTACGGCTTACCGTCCGCGAGCATCACGATCAGCGGCGTGCCCGGAGCCGGCCGCTCGCCGAGCTTGTACGGAATGGCTTCCACGCGGCCCGGCCGCGGCGCTTTGATCACATAGCGAGCGGCGCTCGTTTGCAACTCGGCCAGTGCTGCCTCCGCTTGCTTGAGTGTCGCGTCGGCCTGCTGAAGCTCTTCACTGCGTGTACCTTCGAGCAGCAGGTGCAGACGCGCAGTGGCCTGCTTTTCGGCTGCAACGGCGCTGTCGCGCGTTGCTCGCTGCTGCTCCAACACGGACTGACTCACGAGCTTATGAGCCACGAGGTCCAGTCCACGCTCGTACTCCTTCGTTTCCGTGTCGAGCGTGCTGCGCGCGGATTCCAGCGCGGCTCGCGCCTCGGTGATTTCCTGCGCACGCGGACCCTTGACCAGCTCGGCGAGCCGACGCTCCGCAACGTTGCGTGCCGCAACCGCCTGATCGAGACGCGCCTGCATCGCACCCAGCTCCTGGCGCAGCAACGTTGCGCCGGCAGGCACGGCGTCGCCTTCGCGCACCATGATCTCGACGATCGGCTCGTTCGACTCCGCCACCAGCTCCAGCCGATCGCGCTCCAGCGTGCCGAGGATCTGTCCCTTGTAAGCACCATCGCCGCACGCCGTGAGAACCACGACACTGCAAGAGAATATGAGAGCAGCTCGTAACTTCATTGCTCAGTGCTCCGAACGCGTCGCACGCCCTGCCGGCGTCGTGCCGACAGCGAACAACCGCGCAGTGTGTGCGATGAGACGCTCGATCTCGTCCTCGTCGAACTTCAGGCCGAGCACCGGGCCGGCCACGTGACGCGCCAGGAACGGAAACATGCACAGCGACAGCAGCGATAAAGCCGCGAGACGTACGTCGAGATCCGCGCGGACGCTGCCGCTCGCGCGCGCTCGCTGCAGCAACTCGATGACGAGCGGTGCCTGCCGGCCCGCCACGTCGCGAATGAACGTGCTGCGAAAGCGCCCTTTCTCCGACAGCACTTCATTGACGATGAGCGTGGCGATCCAGGGATTCGCGGCAGCGGTTTGCATGTGCACGCGGATCAGCACCGACGGATCGACGGCGCCGGCCTGCAGGGATCTGGCAATCAGCTCGCGCACCGGGCCGATCGCGCGCTCGAGCATCGCGCGGAACAGGCCGAGTTTGTTGCCGAAGTAGTAATGAATCATCGCGGGTGTCGTGCCGGCCGCGACAGCAATCTGCCGCGCGGTCGCGCGATCGAAGCCGTGCTTCAGGAACAGCTTGCTGGCCGCCTCCAGCAAGGCGCTGCGCACGTCGCTGTCGGCGTCGACCGGCGGCCGCCCGGGGCTGCGCGGCCGCTGGCGCCTTCGTCGCGAAAGATGTGGACCAGTACTCATTCGGCTCCTCAAGCCGGATATTAAACATCTGTTTAAATCGAAGCCAGTGTCATAACAAGTTGCAAAGAATTCCGACACTCGCGGAACTGCTTCGCGAAAGTCTGTAAAGGATGCTTTCGTTCCTTGTGGGCGGGCCGCGCCTATGACAAAAAGGGCGCACGTTTCCTGGGGAGGAAGCATGTCTGTTCGCAAGGTCGCCGGCGCGGTGCGCGCCGGGATGTGGGCTGTCGCGGTCGCGGCACTCGCGCCGTCCGTGGCGGCTGCGAACGATGACGCCCGTACGGGCCGCATTACTTATTTCGAACCCTTGCGTGCCCTGCCCGCCGCGCCGAGCTCCGCTCAGCGTAAGGCCGGCGGCAGCTCCATGCAGCAGTTGCGCTTCGATGCGTTCGGCCGTCGCTTCGACATCTCGCTCGGCTCGAACGACCGTCTCATGATGAGCAAGCCCGCGCATTCGCAGCTCGAGCTGTACTCCGGCGCGATCGACGGCATCGCCGGATCGTGGGTGCGGCTCGCAACGAACGGCGCTGTCGTGCACGGGATGATGTGGGACGGCACGCAGCTCTACGCGATCGAGCCGACGGCCGAGGTCCGCGATGCTCTGGCGCAGCCGCCGGCAGCGGACGCGCCGCAGACGATCATGTTCCGCCTCGCCGACGTGACGATCGATCCGGGCGCGGCCGCGTGCGGCTCCGAAAGCTCAGCGACCAAAGGCAGCGACGCGTTCGCTGCGCTCAGCAGCGAGCTGAAGAATTCTACGGTGGCAATGCAGGCCATCGGCGCGGCGCGCCGGCTCGAGGTCTCGGCGTTGAGCGATGCGAATTTCCGCGCGCGTTACGGCAGCGACCAGGAAGCGCGCGATGCGATCCTGACGCGACTCAACAACGTCGACGGCATCTTCAGCTCGCAGCTCGCGATCCAGATTCACGTCGCGTCGGTGTCGGTGCCCGATGCCGCCAGCGATCAGCTCTCCGACGCCACTGTTCCCAATACGTTGCTGCGTGAGCTCGCACTGCTGCGTAAGCGCACGCCCGAGCTGAGCTCACAGGGCCTGACGCACCTGTTCACCAGCCGCGATCTCGACGGCACCACGATCGGCATCGCGTACCTCGACTCGGTGTGCGACAGCCAGAACGCCGTCGGCCTCACCGAATCGCGCAACGTCTGGCTGGACTCGCTGGTCGCCGCGCACGAGATGGGTCACAACTTCGGCGCCGACCACGACGGCGATTCGCAGGGCAGCTGCCCGAACACGCCCTCCTCCGGCTTCCTCATGGCGCCGGTTGTCAGCGGCACCGACGACTTCTCGCCCTGCAGCCTGACCCGCATGCGCCAGCGCACGCAGCACGCAAGCTGCATCACGAATCTGCCGCCTGCCAACGTGCGCATCGCCAGCAACCTGGGTGTCGCGCGCCGGCAGTTGGGCGCGTCGTTCAAGTGGCAGCTGCCGATCACCAACGTCGGCGGACTGGATTCGCGCAGTGTGCATGCTGAGCTGACGCTGCCGCCCAGCCTCGCGATCATCGATGCGAGCGTCGTCGGCGGCTCGTGCATCAGCGGCGGCGGCGCGGTCGAATGCGACCTCGGCGACATCGCCGGCGGCAGCGTGCGCGCGATCGAGCTGGAGCTGGATGGAAACTCTGCCGGCGCGCACAGCGTCGCCGCGCACGTGACCGCTGATCACGACCTCGATCGCAGCGACAACGACGGCTCGGGCACGATCCTCGTCGAAGCGCCGGCCGACGTCTTGGTCCGCCTGCACGGGCCGACCAGCGCGACCGCGAACGAGCGTTTCACGGTCGGCTTCGACATCGCGAACGTTGCGACGGACAACGCCGGCACTGTCACCGTGAGAATCGATCTCCCCGCGGGCGCGACCATCGGCAGCGCGTCTCTGGCAAACGGCACCTGTACCAGCGACGCTGCGCGCATCGAATGCACGCTCACGCCGCTCGGCGCGGGCTCGACCGCGAGTGGCTCCATCTCCTTGATGGCAGCCGCTGAAGGAAGCGCGGAATTGCACGCCACCGTCTCGGGCGATTACTTCGATACCAACAACGCCAACGACACAGCCGACCTGGTCGTTGCCGTCAGCAGCTCAGCCGTGCTCGCGAACGCGCCGCCAACGTCGAGTGGCGGCGGTGGTGGCAGCGGCGGCGGCGGTGGTGGTGGATCGATCGGCTTCCTGCTGCTCCTCGCATTGGCTCCCCTGCATCGCGCCCGCCGGCGCGGTGCTTGAAAGCCGCTCGACTGTCGCCATGTAGCCCTCCATGCTTGCGGCTCCCGCAGGCCCGAGAGTGCACGTGGCTACTTACAAGGACTACTACCAAATCATGGGCGTGGCTCGCGACGCGAGCCAGGACGAGATCAAGCGCTCGTATCGGCGCCTCGCGCGTAAATTTCACCCGGATGTCAGCAAGGAAGCGAATGCCGAGGACAAATTCAAGGAAGTGCAGGAAGCGTACGAGGTCCTGAAGGATCCGCAGCGCCGCTCTGCCTACGATCAGCTCGGCTCGAACTGGCGCGCCGGTCAGGAATTTCGTCCGCCGCCCGACTGGGGCCGCGACTTCGAGTTCTCGACGTCCTCATTCGGCGGTGGCGGCGGCGCCGGCGAAAGCGACTTCAGCGATTTCTTCGCCTCGCTGTTCGGACAGCGCAGCCCGTTCGGCCAGCGCGGCTCGTTCAGCCAGGGGGGCGGCCGCGGCCGCGGCGGCTTCGCCTCGCCCGGCGAGGATCACGTCGCGAAGATTCAGATCGATCTGGAAGATGCGTTCGGCGGCGGCGCGCACACGATCGAGCTCAAGACTCCGCAGCTCGGCGACGACGGTCATGTGACCGTGCAGCCGCGCACGCTCAAGGTGACGATCCCGGCAGGCGTGATCGAAGGTCAGCGCATTCGTCTCGCCGGCCAGGGCAGTCCCGGCATCGGCGGCGGGCCGGCGGGTGATCTGTATTTGGAAATTGGTTTCCGCCCGCACCGCCTGTTCACCGTCGAAGGCCGCGACTTGACGCTGACGCTGCCGATCGCACCGTGGGAAGCCGCGCTCGGCGCAACGGTGCAGACGCCGACGCTCGCCGGTCCGGTGGATCTGCGCATTCCGCCCAACGCACGCGCGGGACAGAAGATGCGCCTCAAAGGTCGCGGCCTGCCCGGCGCGACCGTCGGCGATCAGTACGTGGTGTTGAAGATCGTGCAGCCGCCGGCGGATACGCCGCGCGCCAAAGAGCTCTATGAAGAGATGCAGCGCGATCTGCCGTTCGACCCGAGAAGCGAGTGGAATTCCGAATCGGGCTAATGCGTTCGATCCAGCAGATACGCAACCCGGCGCGGAATCGCCAGGTCCATGTGCTGCTTCTCGATGAAATCCGCCGCCCCTTCCCGCATCGCATCTACCGCCGCGCGCACGTCGGTCTCTTCTCCGAGCACGATCACCGGCGGCGAGGTCTCCTCTGAACGCAAGCGTCGCAACAGCTCGAGCCCCGACATGCCGGGCAGCCACACGTCGGTGATCACACAGCCGAGTGTGTCGTGCGCGCCCGCGAGATAACTTTCGGCGCTGTCGTAATCCTGGATTTCGGCGTCGAGAGAACTGAGCAGCGAGCGCAGCAAGCGGCGGGCGGCTTCATCGGCTTCGATCACTGCGACGATGGGACGATGGATTTGCACGGCGCGACGACGCTGAAGAAAAAAGCGGCCACGGCCACTGTACAAGGAAAGCCCGAGCCGCAGGGAGGATTGGGGGCGGTGGACTCACCGGTGGGCCGTGGTCGCATAGGACTTCATCTTTCGTCCACCGGCCCACGGCTAGAAGTCGGACTTGTACTTAAGATTTGCACTGCATGCGAAGCGTGCAGGTGCGCCAGAACGTAAGAAATTGCAGCAAGAATCTTTCCTTCACGCCTGTCCGACTTCGAGCACCATGCGCACCAGATGTGCGAGCGAAGACGCCTGCATCTTTTCCATCACGCGCGCGCGATGAATCTCCACGGTGCGCTGACTCAGCTTGAGATCGCCGGCGATCACTTTGTTCGCCTTGCCGTGCACCACGAGATCGAGCACCTCGCGCTCGCGCGGCGTCAGGGTTTCCAGGCGGCGGCGAATGTCGTTGCGTTCGCCGAGCGCAGCGCGATTGCTGCTGTCTTTCTCCAGCGCCTGGTTGATGCGGTCGATCAGGTCCTGATCCCGAAATGGCTTTTGAATGAAATCGACTGCGCCCGCCTGCATCGCTTCCACTGCCATCGGCACGTCGCCGTGGCCGGTGATGAAGATGATCGGCAGGATCGAGTGCTTCTCGTTGAGCTTCTGCTGCAGCTCCAGCCCCGACATGCCCGGCATGCGGATGTCGAGCACCAGGCAGCCCGCACGATCCTCGCCGTACGCGTCGAGAAACTCCTGCGCGGAGCCGAACGTCTCCACCGCGTGCCCGACCGAGCGCAGCAACAGCTTGAGCGCGTCGCGGACTGCGGCATCGTCGTCCACCACGAAGATGGTCGGCCGCGCAAGGTTGGAAGGTCCCCTCATTTATCAACTCCCTGCTGACGCCGGAACTGCCGGCAACGTAAAGAAGAAACGCGCGCCGCCCCCAGGATTGGCGCCGCACCACAACTTGCCGCCGTGCGCGCGCACGATCGAGCGGCTGATCGACAGCCCGAGACCGGTGCCGCCGGGCTTGGTGGTGAAGAATGGATTGAACAGCTCCGCCATCGTCGTGGCGTCCACACCGATGCCGCGATCCGCGACCATGAACTCGACGTCGCCCTCGCTGTCGACGAGCGTGCGCAGCACGATCTCGCGTCTTGCTTCAGGCACTTCGACCATCGCATCGATGCTGTTGCGTACCAGGTTGAGCACGACCTGCTGAATCTGCACCGCGTCCGCCTGCACCAACGGCGCCTGCGGAGCCGCCTCTAGCAGCATGCGCACGCCGTTGTGACGCGCGTCGGTCTGCGCGAGCGTGAGCACGTCTTCGAGCAGGCGGTTCGCCTCGACCAGCTCGCGTTGACACGCCTGCGCGTAGGTCGCGATGGCAGTCAGCGGCTGATTGACCTCGTGCGCGATGCCCGCTGCCATCTCGCCCATCGTCGAGATGCGGCCGAAGTGCGCGATGCGATCCTGCATCTGCCGCGCTTCGTCCTCGGCGTGGCGGCGATCGGTGATGTCGTGCAGCGTGCCGACCTGGCGCAGCGGGCGTCCATCCGCGGCGCGCGTCGTCTGCGCCAGGTGATGCACGTAGCGCAACGAGCCGTCGGGATGAATCACGCGATACTCGATGTCCATCTGTCGTCCGGTCGCATCCAGCTCGGCGTGCGCCTGCTGCCAGCGCGCACGGTCCGCCGGGTGGACCATGGGTTCTAAGTATTCGTACACCGCGATGTACGGCTCGCCGTAGCGGCGGCCGAGCACGCGGTACAGATGCGGCGACCAATAATCCTCGTATTTGCCGTCGAAGTGCACGACGTAATTGCCGAGATTGGCGATCTCCTGCGCGATCGTCAGCTGCGCCTCACTCCGGCGCAGCGCTTCCTCTGCGTTGCGGCGCACCGTGATGTCGCGAATGAAGCCGACGAAGCGCGGCGGATCGGTACCTTGTACACGGCCGACCGCCAGCTCGGCGGAGAACTCGCTGCCGTCGCGCCGCTTGGCGATCAGCTCGCGACCGATGCCGATGATGCGCGGCTCGCCGGCCTCGATGTAATGGCGCAGATAGTCTTCGTGCTGCGAGCGGTACGGCTCGGGCAGCAGGATGTTCACCTTCAGCCCGATGACCTCCTGCTCGTTGTAGCCGAACATCCGCTCGCCGGCGTGATTGAGCAGCTCGACCCGCCCCTCGTGGTCGAACAGCACAACCGCGTCCACTGCCGCATCGAGTACGGCCTGGAATTCCCGCTCCAGGCGATGCGCCCGCTCCTCCTGAAGCTCCGCTACTCGCAGTAGGGTCATGCGGCAAGATTCTAACCGCAGCTTCAGCGGCCTTATACTCCCCGCCCGCATGGCGAACTCAACAGTTCTCCTGATTGACGCGAGCACGGACGACGAGCGCCTGTTCCGTGAAGAGCTGGCGCTCGTGCGCGACCAGCCCTTCATGCTGGAAATCGCGCGCAGCCTCGCCGAGGGGCTGGCACAGCTCAAGCAGCGGAGCTTCGACGTCATCCTGCTCGACCTCACCCTGCCCGACAGCATCGGGTTGACGACGTTTCTGCGCCTGCAGCCCAAGGCGGGATTGCAACCGATCATCGTTCTCGTTAGCCAAGGGGATGAGGACATCGGCACCGAGGCCGTCGCGCGCGGCGCGCTGGATTTCCTGGTCAAGCAACAGGTCATCAGCACGTTGCTCGCCAAGGCGCTGCAGTACGCGACCGAGCGCACGCACACGATGCTGGCGCTGAAGGCTTCGGAGAGTCGCTATCGCGAGCTGTACGAGAATGTCGTGGCCGGCGTGTTCCAGACGACGCCGGACGGAAAATTCATGGCAGCAAACCCCGCGCTGGTGCGCTTGCTCGGCTACGCGTCCGAGGACGAGCTGCTCGAGCTGAGCATCGGTGAGGATTTATACGTACACGCCGAGGACCGCGCCAACTGGTTGCGCAACATGGCGGCGGCCGGCGAGATCCGCAACGCCGAGCTCGTGCTCCGTCGCAAGGACGGCCGCAAGATCGTGGTGCTGGAAAACTCGCGCGCGGTGCGCGACGAGCAGGGAAACATCCTCTATTACGAAGGCACGCTGACCGACATCACCGAAGCGCACGAGTTGTCGCGGCAACTCTCTTACGAGGCGAGCCACGACGCGCTCTCCGGCCTGATCAACCGGCGCGAGTTCGAGATGCGCCTGCAACGGGCGCTCGATGCCGCACAGGCGACCGGCACCAGCCACGCGGTCTGCTACCTGGACCTCGATCAATTCAAGATCATCAACGACACCTGCGGTCACGTCGCCGGCGACGAATTGATCCGACAACTCGCGCACCTCCTGCAAAACCGGGTGCGCAGCAACGACGCACTGGCGCGGCTGGGCGGCGACGAGTTCGGGCTGCTGTTGCACGATTGCTCGATGGCCGACGCGGTCGGCATCGCCAACGCGCTGCTCAGAGCAGTGGAGCAATATCAATTCGTATGGGGGGCGAGCACGTTCACCGTCGGCGCCAGCATCGGCGTCGTGCCGTTGAGCAGCAACTTCCGACGGATCACGCAGGTGCTGCAAGCTGCCGATGCGGCGTGCTATGCCGCGAAAGACGAGGGCCGCAATCGCGTTCACGTCTACCAGGAAGACGATACCGTCGTCGCGCAGCGGCACGGCGAGATGCAATGGGTGGCGCGCGTCAAACGCGCGCTGAACGAGAATCGGTTCTTCCTCGAGGCGCAACCGATCGTGCCGATCCTGGAAGCCGGCACGCAGCCGACTGCGCCGCGCTCGTACGAGTTGCTTCTGCGCATGCGCGAGCTGGATGGCAGCGTCGTGCCGCCGGGGGCATTCCTGCCGGCCGTCGAGCGCTACAACCTCACGCAGCGTGTGGATCGTTGGGTGATCTCGAACGCCTTGCACTGGCTGGCCGCGAATCCGGCGACGACTCAGCGGATCGGGCGCGTCTACGTGAATCTGTCGGGAGATTCCCTCAGCGACCCGCAGCTGCACGATTTCATCCGCGCCATGCTCGACGAGACGCGCGTGCAGCCGGTGAAGATCGGGTTCGAGATCACCGAGACCGCAGCGATCGGCAACCTGACGCGCGCCAATCAACTGATCGCCGAGCTGCGCCGGCTCGGTTGCGCGTTCAGCCTCGACGATTTCGGTAGCGGCGTCTCGTCATTCGCCTATCTCAAGGCACTGACCGTCGACTGGCTGAAGATCGATGGCCTGTTCGTCGGCAACATCGTGCACGATCCCGTCGACCACGAGATGGTGCGCTCGATCACCGACATCGGCCATGTGATGGGCAAGAAGGTCGTCGCCGAGTCAGTGGAGAGCACCGCGGTGCTGGAGCGGCTGAGGCAGATGGGTGTCGACTACGCTCAAGGCCACGCACTCGGCTCGCCGATTGGGTTGGACGCGGTGTGACTCCTACGCCAGAACCACCAACAGATCCTTCGAATCCACCTTCTCTCCCGCATGCGTCGCGACTTCTGCGACCGTTCCATCGTGGTCCGCCCTGACCGTCGTCTCCATCTTCATCGCTTCGATCGTCACTAACACATCACCGCGCGTCACGCGCCCACCCTGCGCGACCGGCACGGTGACGACGGTGCCCGGCATCGGCGCCGCGACGTGATTCTGATTCGTCGGATCCGCCTTGCGCCGCGGCGGCTTCAGCGCAACGTGACTGCGATCCGGCACCTTCACCGACCGTGGCTGCCCGTTCAGCTCGAAGAACACCGTTCGCGAGCCGTCTTCCAACCCGTCGCTGACCGCGACGAAGCGCACGATCAGCGTCTTGCCGCGCTCGATGTCGACGCTGACTTCGTCGCCGGGCTCGAGGCCGTAGAAGAACATCGGCGTCGGCAGCACGGTGACCTGGCCGTAGTTCTGTCGCGCCTGCATGTAGTCGAGGAACACCTTCGGATACATTAAATAGGACGCGAACTCCTCGTCGGTGACTTCTCGCCACGTCTTGCGATGGAGCTCGGCGCGCGCCTGTGCCAGATCGATCGGCGGCAGCACCTCGCCCGGCCGCACCTTCAACGGCTGCGCGCCTTTCAGCACCTTCTTCTGCAGCGCCGGCGGAAAACCGCCGTACGGCTGACCGAGATCGCCGCGGAACAGCGAGACCACTGATTCCGGAAACGCGATCTGCGTGTGCGGGTCGAGCACCTGCTCGGGCGCGAGCCCGCTCGTCACCATCAGCAACGCCAGGTCGCCGACGACCTTCGAGGTCGGCGTCACCTTGATGATGTCGCCGAACATCTCGTTCACCTGCGCGTACGCGCGCGCCACTTCCGGCCAGCGCGTGTCGTCGATGCCGAGCGAGCGTGCCTGCTCGCGCAGGTTCGTGAACTGGCCGCCGGGCATGCCGTGCACGTACACCTCCGACGCGCCGGAACGCAGATCGCTCTCGAACGCGGCGTAGCAGTGCCGCACCTGTTCCCAGTAGCCCGACAGAATGCGCAGACTCTCGGCGCTCACGCCGCTGTCGCGCGGACTGTGGCGGAGCGCTTCGACGATGGAGCCGAGGTTCGGTTGCGATGTCAGTCCGCTCATCGCATCGATCGCGCCGTCGACTGCGTCGGCACCTGCTTCGATCGCCGCGAGCACGCTGGCTGCGGCGATGCCGCTGGTGTCATGCGTGTGGAAATGAATCGGCAGCCCGGTTTCTTCCTTCAACGCTTTCACCAGCGTGAAAGCCGCGCGCGGCTGGCAGAGGCCAGCCATGTCCTTGATCCCGAGAATGTGCGCGCCCGCACACTTCAAGTCGCGCGCGAGCGCGACGTAGTACTTCAGGTCGTACTTCGTCTGGCGCGGATCGGTGAGATTGCCGGTGTAGCAGATCGCCGCCTCGCACAGCTTGCCCGACTCACGCACGGCGTCGATCGCGACGCGCATGTTCTCGACCCAGTTGAGCGAGTCGAAGATGCGGAACAGATCGATGCCGCCGCGCGCGGCTTGATCGACGAAGTAGCGCACGACGTT
>Ga0310811_10011873_pt1 | contig 11305 bp, 15 predicted proteins | sample YCmetagenome_FD_207642 | JGI IMG/M metagenome (GOLD analysis project Ga0310811, IMG submission 207642) | Soil microbial communities from experimental microcosm in Duke University, North Carolina, United States - YC | ecosystem: Engineered > Artificial ecosystem > Soil microcosm > Unclassified ... | reverse complement strand
AAGACCGGTCCCCTGCTCCAGCCCACCGCCGCGACGGACGGACGCGCTGCCGCAGCCGCCGTGCTGGGCGAGACCGGCGGGCTGCTCCGCTCGGTGCTGCTGTGGACGTTCGGTGTGTTCCTGCTCGTCGCCGTGCTGGACATGGCGTGGCAGCGCCACAGCTACACCAAGAAGCTCCGCATGAGCCTGCGCGACATCCGCGACGAGGTGAAGGAGAATGAGGGCGATCCCTACATCAAGCAGAACCGCCGCCAGCTCCACGAGGAATGGGCGAGCCAGAATGCGGTCGGCGCGGCGCGCGATGCCTCCGTGCTGGTCGTCAACCCGACGCATATCGCGATCGCCATCGATTACGATCCGGAAGGCTGCCCCGTCCCCGCCGTCAGCGGCAAGGGCGAAGGTCCGCTAGCGCAAGCGATGCGCGAGGCCGCCGAGGAGGCAGGCGTGCCGATCGTTCGCCATGTGCCGGTCGCGCGAGCCCTGTTCGAGCGTGCAGCGGTCGATGAACTGATCCCCAAGGACATGTTCGAGGCGATCGCTCAGATCATCCTGTGGGCGGGCCGCGTGCGCGCGGGCGACGCCGCCAACCATGCCGATCTCGGCCAAGCGCAGGGGGCCGCCTGATGGATTCGACCATGGGCACCGCACTCTCCGGCCTGTTCGGCACGATCATCGCGCTCGCCATCGTGCTGGGGCTGGCGTGGCTGGTGCTGCGCGGTCTCCGCCAGTGGCAGGATCGCGGCTTCGGCCGCCCGGCCGACCTGCCGGACCATACGATGCGCTTCATCCGCGCGCTGCCGATCGGCCAGCGCGAGCGGCTGATGCTCGTCGAGGTGAAGGGGGAATTGTTGCTGATCGGGGTTTCCCAGGGGTCGATCAGCCTGTTGCGTAACTGGGGCGAGACGGCAGCGCCGCCGCCCATTGGGGAGAGCGCTCCGTGAGCACAAGACCAACGTCCCTCCGATCCGGGCTGCGTTCGATCGAGCCCGACCGCGCGCGGCTGCAGACCATGCTGATCTCCGCGCTCAACCAGCGGAAGATCGAGGACATGCGGACCAGCGCACGCCTCGCCCCGGTTCGCGACCGGGCGGCGGCGGCGGCATGGATCCAGTTCGTCACCGATCGCGGCCCGATCTCGATCGCACCCTTGCTGGTGGACGGGGCGCTGGCTCGAACCACCACCGCCCAAGGCCAACCCGATGGCGCGAGCGCCGCCGCCACCCTCGCGCGGATCGAGCCTTTGGTCGCGGCGCTGGAGGCGGTGCTGGGTGCGGCGCTCCATCCCGACGGGCTGGTGAGCGATCCGGGCGACGAGCAATTGCTGATCCGCCTCGATGCCGATGGCGCGGACGGGGCGATGCGTCACCGCCTGCTGATCGCGGTGTCGCCGTCGATGGATGCCGATCCGATCGCGACGCCGCAGATGCTCACCGGCGCGCTCGCGGGTCTCCGCCTGCGCTGGACCGCACGGCTGCCCGCCCCCGCCATTCCCGCCCCGCGCCTCGCGACGCTGTCGAAAGGCGACCTCATCCTGCTCGGCACCGGCCCGCACGTCGCGCGGCTGTCCCTGCCCGGGCGCAACGACAGACCCGCCGGCCGCATCGATTTGGCGAGCGGCCACATCCTCCTCACCCAGGATCCGCACGAGAGGGACGACATCGTGACCGACCCGACTGCCGAGACGAATGCCGCATCCGAGGCCACCTTCGTCGAGGCGCCTTCCGAAGGGTCGCCCGACTGGAGCGGCGTGCGCGTGCCCGCCACGATCGAATTCGACGGCGGCGGTTTCACCGCGGCCGAGCTGGCGACGCTCGGCAAGGGCAGCGTCCTCCCCCTCCCCTCGGCCGGCGGGACCATCGCGGTGCGTGTCGTCGCGGGCGAGAAGGTGGTCGCCGAGGGCGAGCTGGTGACGGTGGGCGAAGGCTTCGGCGTGCTCGTCACCGCCACCCGTGGGCAGCAAGAGGACTGACCGCGTGGATCTGTCGACCTTCACGCCCGGTTCCGCGCTCGTCGTCGTCATCGCGCTGGCGATCGCGCCGTTCTTCGCGGTGATGGTGACGAGCTTCACCAAGATCGTGGTGACGCTCAGCCTGCTCCGCAACGCGCTCGGCCTCCAGCAGGTGCCGCCCAACATCGTGCTCAACGGACTGGCGCTCGTGCTATCGCTCTATGTGATGTACCCGGTGGGGCAGCGCATGCAGGCGGCCGTCGCGCAGAGCCACCAGACGCACGTCATGGGCTCCACCACCTCGATGATGGATACGGCCAATGTCGCCAAGGAGCCGCTGCGCGACTTCCTGATCAAGCACAGCGATCCCAACGAGCGAACCTTCTTCCTCAAGACCGCGCAGCGCGTCGCCGATCCGGATCGCGCGCTCGACATGAGCGACCGCGACTTCGTGGTGGTGACGCCCGCCTTCGTGGTGAAGGAGCTGAGCCTCGCCTTCCAGATCGGCTTCCTGATCTTCCTGCCCTTCCTGGTGATCGATCTCGTCATCTCGAACATCCTGCTGGCGATGGGGATGATGATGCTTTCCCCCACCACCATCTCGCTGCCGTTCAAATTGCTGCTGTTCGTGCTGGTCGACGGCTGGGTGAAGCTCGCCCACGGCCTGGTGCTGAGCTACACATGAACGGCGATTTCCTCGCGCTGACCAACGACGCCTTGTGGCTGGTGCTGATCCTGTCTGCGCCACCGATCATCGTCGCCTCGGTGGCGGGCCTGCTGGTCGCGGTGCTGCAGGCGGCGACGCAGATTCAGGAACAGACGCTGCAATACACCGTGAAGTTCTTCGCGATCGTGCTGACCCTGTTCGTCACGGCCTCGCTGCTGGGCAGTTCGCTCTACCGCTTCGGCGACCGCGTATTCACCGATTTCCCCGGCCTGATCCGGCAGTCGAGATGAACTGGGCGGACCAGATCCTCCTCCTCGGGGTCGCCACGGCGCGCATCGCGACCGCGTTCCTGATGCTGCCGCTGTTCGGATCGGACACCGTGCCGGCGATGGTGCGCAATTCGATCTTCATCGCCCTCGGCCTGATCTCGCTCGCGCTCCAGCCGCCCCTCTCAACCGCCGTGATCGAGCCTGCCCAATGGGTCGCGATCTTCGCCAAGGAGGCGTTTTGCGGCATCATCATCGGCTTCTTCTTCGGATCGGTGCTGTGGGCGCTCGAATCCGCCGGGCAGATCATCGATCTCAAGGTCGGCGCGACGATCGGCCAGATCACCGATCCGCTGACCGGTAACCAGACCTCGCTCAACGGTGCGTTCCTGAGCCGCCTCGCCAACATGGTCTTCATCTTCTCGGGCGGGCTGTCGCTGCTCGTGAAGGTGCTGATGGAGAGCTACGCCTTGTGGCCGATCGCCTCGCCCATGCCGAAGCTCGACCCGCGCGGGCTGACGCTGTTCGAAGGCGAGTTCGGGCGGATGATGGTGCTCGCCACCCTGTTCGCGGCGCCCGTGCTGACCGTGCTGTTCCTGATCGATTGCGGGCTAGGGCTGATGAACCGCTTCGCCCAGCAACTGAACGTGTTCAGCCTATCCCTCTCGATCAAGGCGTTCGCGGCGACGGCGGTGCTGTTCCTGCTGGTCGGCTCCTATGTCGATGCCATCGCGCGCGACGTGATGAGCCGCCCGCAATTGATCGAGGCGATCCTGAAGGGCGTCGGCAAATGATGGCGCAGCCCGCGCCCGAACCGCTGACCGAGGACGAACGCCTCGCCGCGATCGCCGAGCTGCTGCGCAAGGCCGATGCGCTGCCCGGCGCGGCCGCCCCCGTCAGCCTCGGCGAGCATATCGTCGAGGCGGCGCGCGTGCCGAAGCGTCACCGCGAATCGCTGCTCCGGCTCACCCCGATGGAGCTGACCTGCATCCGCTTCCTCGGCTGGGGCCGATCGAACGGCGACATCGCGACCCTGCTGCTGATTTCGGAGAACACCGTGCGCGTCCACCTCTCCAACGTGGCGCGCAAGCTGGAGCTGGACGGGATGCGGGAGCTGGCGGCGCTGGCCGGCCTGCTCTTCTACCCGTCCGAGTAATCGAAACGACTAGGGAGGCTAATCGGAACGCTCAGAGCCGCGACGAAGGTCGAATGCCATAACGATCCCGTCGAGCCAGCCAGTCGGTTCGACACGGCCACCACGGACGGTGGCGTCGAACCGATCGAAACGAAGGAGAAATGCGATGTCCGGTGGTCTCAGCCCCGCAAGCCTCATCACCCAGGCCGCCCTTGGCGTGATGACGGGAGGCACCAGCCTCCTCATGGAAACCGCGATGCGCACGGTCGTATCGGCGATCGGCCAGCAGGTGATCGGCCAGCTCGGCCAGGAGATGGGCCTGCCGTCGAGCGTGATCGAGATGGCGCAGGGTGCCTTCGCCGGCGCCATGGGCGACATGCAGGGCGCCGAGCAGGGCTTCCAGGGCGCGATCCAGGACGTCGGCTCGTCGTTCGGCGGCAGCCCGACCGAGATGGGCGAGGCGCAGTCCGCCGGCCAGACGCTGGGCAACATGATGCTCGACGGCATGCGCCAGGCGGCCAACGACAGCGACGATGGCAACGGCGTGAAGGGCCGCACCGCGCAGGGCGGCAGCCTGCTGATGAAGATCGCCATCGCGCTGGGCAAGCTGATGGACCAGAAGATGACCGACATGGCCAACCTGACCGACCAGATCGGCGCGCTGGGCAGCGGCAGCGGCAACCAGAGCAAGCTCGGCGAGCTGACCGGCAAGCTCCAGGGCCTCAGCCAGGAGACAAGCCTGCTGTCCAATGCCCTCACCAACACCATCAAGACCATCGGCGAGTCGAACTCGACGCTGGCTCGCAAGAGCTGATCGTCTTCCTCTCCCCGATCCAGAAGCTGCAGGCGGCTCCAAAGCCGCCTGCAGTCGTTTGTAGGCCGTATCGACTAGGGAGACATGTCATGGCTCGATCCTTCGCAAGACTTTCGCTGGCCGCGATCACCGCCGCCGCGCCGGTCGCGGCGCTCTGCGCGCAGGATTTCAGCATGGTCGGGTCGAGCGTGGCGGGCATCACCATGCCGCAGGTGCTGAATCCGTGCTCGGGCGGCTGTGGCGGCGGAGCCCGATCCGGCGGCGGCAGCGCACTCGCCATGCGGGCGATTCGCGTTCCCCCCCGGCCAGCGGCGGCCACGATGTCGCTGGGCTATGTCGCGACGCCGGCGCTCCGCCAGCAGGTGCTGAACGACTATCTCTCTCGCGCGCGCAGCAAGGATCCCCGGGGCACGCAGGCGGTGCAGCAGATGTTCGCCCGCTACGACTACACCCGCATCTACGAAGGCGTCGCCCGGCCCTACGGTCTTGGCGGGGATGACGCCGCCAACGCGATGAGCGCCTATTTCATCCTCGGCTGGATCATCGCCAACGGCCAGTCCGACGTGCCCGGCGGGGCGGCGGCGGTTCGTGCCGTGCGGGCGCAATTCGCCGCCACGCTGAGCCAGAGCCCGGCAGGATCACCCCGCAACCGCGCGCAGCTTGGCGAGGAGCTGAAGGTCCAGTTCGCGATCATGCACGCCGGCTGGCAGGGATCGATGAAGGAACATAGCCAGCGCGCCTATGCCGATGGCATCGCACGTCAGTTCCAGCAGCAGGCCGGCATCGACCTGCGCTCCACCTCGCTCGACGCGCGCGGCTTCGTGCGGCACGGTTGAGGCCCGACCGATGACCCCGCACTTCGCGGAGAGTTGTAAGACGGTGAGGCCCAGGCTCGCTCCGGTACTTGCGGCCGCCGCGATCGGCCGACCGGGATGAGCGCGGTCCTCCTCTCGAAACGCCTGCTGCTCCGTCCGATCGCGGCGGAGCATCGCGACGCGATAGCCGCGCTCCATGCCGACCGGCGGGTCACGGCGCAACTGGTCGACGGCATCCCCGACACCCCGGACAAGGCCGAGACGCTGCTACGCTGGAACGCACCGATGGCGGCACGGGGCCATGGCACGTTCGCGGTCCATCATCTCGCTTCGGGTGCGCTGATCGGCCTCTTCTCGCTCGTGCCGTTCGGTGGCGACGAGGTGCTCCTGGAACTGGGCGGCCGTCTGTTTCCGGCCGCATGGCGCGGCGGCCTTGCGATCGAGGCCGCGGCCACGCTGATCGATCACGCCTTCGGCACGCTCGACCGCGAGCAGTTGGTCAGCGCCTTCCACCCCGATCATCGCAGCGCCCCCGCCTCGCTCGCCCGCCTGGGCTTCGTCGAGGATCACGGGGGCACGCTGTTCGGCAACCCCGTCCGCATCATGCGCCTCACCCGCGATCGCTGGATCGCGCAGGGCTGCGAGCCGGTGCGTTCCCAGCGGACGGCTAGTCGTTCCGATGATGGCGGCGGCGGGCAGGACGCGCGATACGCACGATCATCGACGGCCCTTGGCCGAGCAACTGGACAGATGACATGATTGTCTCCCGCCTCTCCTCGATCCTGCCGCCCGGAGCGCAGGAAACGCCCAGCGCCCAGCAGGTGAAGCAGGAGACGCAGGCCGCGATCGGCGAACTCGGCCATCGCACCCTGTCGTGGGCCTCGGCCAGCGCCCGGGCGAGCGATTCGGGCGCGGAAGCCTGGCTGTCCGCAGCGGGCGTCGCGAGCGATTTCGAGCCGGACGCCGGGAAGCTCGCCCAGCGCGGCGACATCTACGATCTGCGCGGGATGAGCAGCGACATCGCCTCGCGGATGGGCGCCACGCCCGCGCAGGAAGGCGCGCTGCACCGCGCGCTGGAGGATTTCACCCGCGCGGCCGTGGTGCAGACCGCCGGCCTTTCGGGGGCCACGCCCGAACGCCAGACCGCCGGCCTGCGCGACGCGCTGGAAAGCGCGCTCACCGGCGACAGCGAAGACGGTATCGACGGCGTTACCGCCCGTATCGAGCAGGCGACCGCGACGTTGGTCGATCGAAACGGCGGCTGATGGCGATCGAGCCGATCGGCCGCAGCGTGGCTCGGGATGTCACCGACGTCACCGATCCGCTGGCACAGGAGTCGGATGGTTCCCCGCTGGAGCGGCTGACACAGCAGCCGTCCGCGCTCGATCGCCTCGTCGCCGATGCGGGCGCGCTCGGCAAATTCCGCGAGGACCAGCCCAACGCGCTCCCCTCGGGCACCAGCAGCTTCACCGTGCCGATCGCCCAGACCATCGCGCATGTCGAGACCCGGCTCGGCCAGCCGAACGAGCGTGTGCTGAGCGCCCCCCTCGCCGCCGCAGCGCGTGAGATCGCGCCGCCGGCACGGGCGGCCGACGTCACCCGTCTCGGTATCCACACCACCGATATCCGGGCGCACGGCGTCGCGCCGAAGCCGGATATACGGACCGACACCGATAACCGCGCCACCGCCTTCGTGCGCGGGAACCGTTCCGCTTCCGAAGCGTGATAGCAGGCGCCATCTGAGGGGGAAGACGATGCATGTCCGTCACCTGATCCTGCTCGCCACCGCCACCGCCGTGTTCACCGCTGATGCACGCGCGCCCCGCGAGGGTGCTCCACAGCGCCCGACTCTCGCGGTGGTGCCGCAGGGCGGCGAACAGGCGCTGCAATACGGGCCGACCATCCTGCCCCGCCCGTTCGGCGGCGAACTGGTCGATACGCTCTCGATCATCGGCCGCTACCAGGTCGGGCGCGACACTCTGTTCCTCGTACGTGGCAGCGGCGGGGCGAGCTGCCCGTCCCGCTACGTCGTGGTCGCCCCGTCGCGCGGAGGAACGCCGCTGGTCACTTCTCCCTTCGGCAGCTGTGCGCTGGCGACCGGGAAAGTGGTGCGGGGGCAGCTGATCGTCGCGATGGACGCGAACATCGCCGGCGGACCGGCGATCCGTTACACTTATGCGGGCGGCCAGATGCGCCCGCTCGACGCCCCGCCTCCGCAGGCGACCGCCGACACCACCTGCCGCAGCTACGATTCCGCCGGGCCGGCCGGGCAGGATACGATGCTCGCCGAGTTCGACCGGACCTTCCCCGATCAGTTCCGCCACGGGAGCCAGCTGAAGAAAGTGTCGATCGCGCCGGACGAGCTGCGCCGCCTCGTCACCGGCCTCGCCTGCTTCTCGACATGGCCGGGCGCGGACAAGATCGTGCCGCACGCGGCCACGCCGCTGTTCGCCAGCAAGCGTTATGGCGACGCCTCCTTCGCGGCGCTGGAGACCGTGTCGCAGACGCCCGGCGTCGATGCCGGCGTGGTCGCGGCGGTGCGGCAGTTCGGCGCCGAGATGCGTTATTATGTCGGCAGGCGGACCGCCCTCTAAGCGATCCGACTAGCGACCCTCCCGAACCCAACGCCTAGTCTCCGCCCATATTCTTGGAGGAGGGAGTCATGTCGGTATCCTCGGTTCAGGGCGGCACGCCGGTCGGTGCCAGCGGGAGCAGCTCCGGCAGCTACACCGTCCGGTCGGGCGACTGCCTCTGGAACATCGCCAAGGCGCACGGCGTCTCGCTGGCGGAGCTGGAAGCGGCCAACCCCCAGATCGCCAACCCGGACCTGATTTTCCCCGGCCAGCACATCGCCATCCCGGGCGGATCGGGATCGACCGGCGGCGTGGGTGGCGTCGGCGGCACGCTGGGTGCGGGCGACGGCAGCGTGGCCGATATCGCACGCTCCTATCTCGGCCAGAACGCCTCTTCGCTGAAGACCAACAGCAACGACAATCTGCCGATGGATCCCAATTGCCCGTCGAGCGAATGTTGCGCTAATTTCGTGTCGGCGGTGCTGGTCCAGTCGGGCGAACTGCCGGCGAACCTCCACACGGACTCGGTCGAGCAGTTGAAGGAAACGCTGCAATCGCGCGGCTGGACGGCGGTCCCCGCGTCCGAAGCGAAGGCCGGGGACGTCGTCATCATGCAGGGCGGCGGGATCTCGCATACGGAGATCGTCTCCGGCCCGGGCCAGATGATCGGATCGAACAACATCAATGCCGACGGCACGCAGAAGGTCAGCACCAATTCGCTGAGCTATGCGCAGAGCCATGGCGGCCTGATCCTGCGCGCGCCGGCGAGCGCGGCGCCCAAGGCCGCCGGCGGCACCGCGCCGTCGGGCGACGGCACCGAACCCCAGCGGATCGACCAGGCGATGCAATATTTCGAGGGCCAGGGCTGGACCAAGGCGCAGGCCGCCGGGATCGTTGCCAACCTCGATGCCGAAAGCGGCCTGCGCAGTATCCCGCAATATGGCGGCGGGCCGGGTTATGGCATCGCCCAGTGGGAAGGGCCGCGCCAAGCCGAGTTCCAGCGCTGGTCGGGCCATGACATCCACGGCTCGTCCTTCGCCGAGCAGCTGCGCTTCGTACAATATGAGCTGACCCACACCGAGGCCGGCGCGGGCAACGCGCTGAAGCAGGCCAACGACGCGCGCGAGGCGGGGCAGATCGTCACCCGCCTCTACGAGCGGCCGGCGGATACGGCGGGCCAGTCCGTCGCCCGCGGCAATCGCGCGGCGGACATCTACGCCAACCACTGATCGTCACGGCGGGGACGGCGCGCGGCGGCAACGTCGCGCGCCGTTTCGCCGGAGCCCTCAGCGACTGGGGAAGATGCTGGTCGGCGCGCCGTGGCGCTTCGCCCACAGCACCCACGGCACGTCGCTCGGCCCGATCGCCTTCTCGATCACCGACCAGCGGCCGTCTCGCCGCCGAAGCAGCGCCATGTAGCTGCGCGACAGATAGCCCTGGGCGGCGGGTGCGGCCATCGGCGTCGTGCCGTAATCGAGCGGCGCGCCGGACGGCTCGACCATGGTGGCGAGCAGGAACGCCCAGTCGCCCTCGCGCTTCAGCTGGCTCACGTTGAACTTTACCGGCTTCTTCAGGGCTTCGATCACCGGCACGCGCGCCGCATCGAGGATCGCGACGCGGGTCGCCTCGTCGGTCACGGGGCCTGCCGCCACGGTCGTCGCCATGAATATCACCTCGATCATGTCGCGCTCCGGCTAGACCGCCCGCCGTCCGGGCGCGCTAGTCTTTCCGATTATGGCCCGCCCGCCGCGACGGGCGCAGTCTTCCGGACAAACAGGCGGAGGAAGCCCATGTTCCAGGCGGCAGTCACCGGCACGGTGCGCACCCAGGCATCGCCATCGGCCACCCCGGCGCCGGTTACCGCACCGGATAGCGGATCGGCCGCCTATCGCGCGGACTGGCGCCTCCCCTCGCCGCAGCCCGGCCCGGCACCATCCGCCCCCGCGACCACCACGACGCCCGCACCGGCCAACGACACCGATCTCGTCGCGCGCGCCAAGCAGGATGCCCTGCTCTCCGCCGACGTCTATCACGACGCAGCGACCCCGCCGCCGGGCTTCCGCGTCGCGGATGCCGCCGATCTGGAGAAACTGGGCCTGTCCCCCGAAATGCTCGAACAGCCCGGATCGAGCTTCCGCGCCCGCGTCTACGCGACCGGCGAGGGCGCCAGCGAACGTTACGTCGTCGCCTTTCGCGGATCGCAGACCGGCGAGGACTGGAAGAACGATTTCGAGCAGGCCGCCGGCTTCAATTCGACGAGCTATTCCAAGGCGCTGGAGATCGGCAAGACGATCGCGCGCAGCGACGCGAACGTCACCTTCACCGGCCATTCGCTGGGCGGGGGACTCGCCTCCGAAGCGGCGATCGCTTCGGGTCGCGAGGCGGACACGTTCAATGCGGCCGGCCTCGCCTCCGGCACCATCTCGGCCGCCAAGGCGGTCGCGCAGTCCAACGGGCGCGGGACGGCCGACGTGCAGGCCTATTCGGTGCCGCACGAGATCCTCACCAGCCTGCAGAATGGCGGCGACCGTGCGATCGGCGGGGTGCTGGGCGACATCGTCGCGGGGCCGATCGGCGGCATCGCCGGCGGCGCGATCCTCGATGCACCGTCCGCCTACGGCACGCATCACGAACTGCCGGAGGTCCGTCCGCAGGGCGTCAACTGGTTCGAGGGCCTGAACCCGATCAGCCGCCACGGCATCGACTGGGTGCTGGCCGGCGCGGCGGCGTTGCACTGAACGATTGACGTACCGGGCGCCCTGCCGCGACCATGGATGATGTGCCTTATGCCCGCCTCCTGCTACCCGGCCTGCTCGCGATGAGCCTTGGCGCCTGCGAGCCTGCCGACGCGCGCTGCTTCGCCGCCGACACGGTGCTGCCGACGCGTGCGGAGGTACTCGCCAGCCCGTCGCTGGGCGGATCGGGGCGCGATCTCGCCGAGGCGCTGCTCGATCGTGATGGCGCGCACGCGAAGCGGTTGCTCGATGCCGATCCGGCGCTGGCCCGGCTAACCGTCGGCCGCGATCACGACATGCTGACGGTCGCGATCGCGAGCTGCGATCCGGCGCTGGTTTCGCTGCTGCTCGA
>Ga0310811_10011871_pt1 | contig 11305 bp, 9 predicted proteins | sample YCmetagenome_FD_207642 | JGI IMG/M metagenome (GOLD analysis project Ga0310811, IMG submission 207642) | Soil microbial communities from experimental microcosm in Duke University, North Carolina, United States - YC | ecosystem: Engineered > Artificial ecosystem > Soil microcosm > Unclassified ... | reverse complement strand
GGGTTCCAGTGGCCAACGTAGAAGAGCGGGTCGATCCATTCGAGGAACGCGACCCGTGGTGTATTCGCTGCCCGCGCCGCCGCCTCGCGCACCTGCTCGATGCGCGCCTCCAGCGAGGTGACGAGCGTGCGGCTGGCCTTCAGGTGGTTGGTGGCCTCGCCCAGCATCTCGATATCGCCGAGCATATCGCTCAGCGAGGTCGGCTCCAGATTGATAACCTCGGGGATGTGGGGCAGATCGCGGATGGCGTCGAGCACGTCTTCCATATCCACCGCGCAGACCGCGCAAAGCTGTTGCGCGAGCACCAGGTCGGGCTTCAGCTCAGCCAGCAATTCACGGTCGATGGTGTAGAGCGAGTGCGCGTTGCTCGCCAGCTGCTCGCGCACGGCTACATCTATCTCGCCGCTAGACATGTCGGGCCTGAGCCGCGAACGGGTAATCTGCGGCTTGCCAAGCACGACCGAAGGATAGTCGCACTCGTGGGTTACGGCGACCAGCAGGTCGGCCAACCCCAGCGCGCAGATGATTTCGGTGGCGCTGGGCAGCAGCGAGATGATGCGCGGCGCGTGCAACATGGAACACCTCACAGGGGCGTAATCGCGAACGAGCCAGCTATCCGCCGCCGCGTCTGGATGGCTCCAGGGGTGATCAATTCGCGGTCATGACAATCTGTCTGGCCCAGCGCAGAACGACCCGCGCGTTATCCAGCAATTCCTGCGCCTTGTCCGGCCCAACGGCATCGTCGGCCAACTCGGCGGGCAGATCATCGGTCAGGAAATTGGCCGGGTGATAGGGCGTCAGCGTGTCCAGCGTCTCCAGCAGATCAGGCGGCGCGTTCACCAGCATGCCCAGCGCGCGCAGATCGTGGTCGTAGGTGGCGCGCCCGTCGTGGCTGAGCACGTAGACCGCTTGCAGCGACGTCTCGGCCACCTGATTCGACAGGTCGGCGCAATTATAGTAGTTGGAGGCGGCCAGCGCCAGACCCGCGCTGGAGAGGTACTGCGCCGCCTCCGCCCAGATACCCAGCGCCTCATCGAGACTCATGCCAACCGCCTCCTTACCTGCAACGACATCAGGAACCGCCGACAACATCCGCCTGTGGGTCCCGCGCCGTAGGTCCACTCGGCTGGCGGCTAAAGCCGCGCCTAAGCGTTTCGCTACACTCCACGGCAAAGTCCGCCTTCGCGGACTCCCCAGACCTCGCCCAACGCTACTCGCTCCCCCTACCCCCTCCCCTACGAGGGGAGGGGGTAGGGGGAGCGGTTCGCCCCACCGTGCATCAGCTCGCCAGATCGGCGGCCAGAATGGCGGGCAGCTCGGCGATGGCGACGCGGCGCTGCGCCATGCTGTCGCGCTCGCGGATCGTCACCTGCTGGTCCTCCAGACTCTGGAAGTCCACCGTAATGCAATACGGCGTGCCGATCTCGTCCTGCCGCCGGTAGCGCTTGCCGATGTTGCCGCCGGTATCGTCGTACTGCGTCAGGCCTAGCCCGCGAATCGAATTATGCACCTCGTGCGCCAGATTCACCAGCGGCTCCTTGCGTGAAAGCGGCATGACGGCAGCCTTCACCGGGGCCAGCTTCTTGCTCAGCCGCAAGACCACGCGCTTCTCCCCCTCGACGATCTCCTCGTCGTAGGCGTCGCAGAGGAAGGCGAGCGAGGTGCGGTCGGCGCCCGCGGACGTCTCGATGATGAACGGCACATAGCGCCGCTGCGTGGCGTCGTCGAAGTAGCTCAAATCTTTGCCGCTGAACTCGATATGCCGCCGCAGGTCGAAGTCGGTCCGGTCGTGGATGCCCTCGATCTCGCGCGGGCCGAACGGGAACTCATAATAGACATCTACCGCCGCGCGGGCGTAGTGCGCCAGCTCCTCGGGGCCGTGCGGGTGGAACGAGAGATGCTCGCGCTTTATGCCAAGGTCGAGATACCACTGGAACCGCCGCTCGCGCCAGTAGTCGAACCACTGCTCCTCGGACTCAGGGTCGATGAAGAACTGCATCTCCATCTGCTCGAACTCACGCATGCGATAGGTGAAGTTGCCCGGGCTAATCTCGTTACGGAACGCCTTGCCGATCTGCGCGATGCCAAAGGGCAGCTTCCGGCGCATGCTCTGCTGCACGTTCTCGAAGTTGACGTAGATGCCCTGCGCCGTCTCTGGCCGCAGATAGACCAGCCCAGCGTCTTCCTCGATGGGACCCATGTACGTCTTGAACATCAAATTGAACTGGCGCGGCGCGGTGAGTGAGCCACGCTTGCCGCAGGTGGGGCAGACGTCGGGGTCGCCGCTCATCTCCTCCACCTGGTCGGCGCGGAACCGCCCCTTGCAGTTGGTGCAGTCCACCATCGGGTCGGTGAAGACCTCTTCGTGGCCCGATGCCTGCCAGACGCGCCGCGCCATCAGGATGCTGGCGTCCAGCCCCACCACATCATCGCGCATGCGGGTCAAGGTATCCCACCAGTCGCGCTTGACATTGTTCTTGAACTCGACGCCGAGTGGGCCGTAGTCGAAGACCGCGTTGATTCCGCCGTAGATTTCGCTGCTGGGGAAAATATACCCGCGCCGTTTGCACAGCGAGATAATGTCCTGCATCCGGTCGTTGCTGTCGCGCTTGTCCATAACGTCCTTCTCCCCGCTCCAAAACAGCGATGAGCCACGGCTACCATGCGGCTATACCTTGCCAGAATCTGTCCACTACCACTATCCGCGCTGGCAGAAACGCGACGCGCAAAAAAAGGAAGGCGGGGGAACTCGCCCCTGCCTTCGCGGCGTCTTCTCTGCATCGTTGCACAGCGACATAGGACACAGCTGAACTGATGTCTGGCTGGGCCGCACTTCAACGGCATTCTATCCCGTGGCGGATGGGCTGTCAATGACGGCGCGCTGGCACGAATAGTGTTGCATGGATGCGCATGTACGGTATAATGCGCGCGTCACCACCCGGCACATCAGGAGGCGTCCGGTGAACGGGCATCCGAAGGCCTGTGGGGACATGCGAAGAAAAGGCAGGGGCATGGGCGAGGATACCAAACAGCGCGATGTCATGGTCACATCTGATGTGACGCCTGTAGAGAGCAAGAACCCAGTGGAGCCCTCCGCAACTGATCAGGCGGAGGCTGAGCCGCGACTGGCGCGGCGAATCGCTCCCTGGGCGATGGCAGTCATCGCGCTCGTCCTCGTGGGTATGCTGGCGTTGCTGTTCGCGGACACACACTCGACCGACGCCGCCGTCCGACCAACGCCGACCGCTACCCCCGCGCCGACGATCACCCCCGCGCCGACGGCGACGCCACAGCCGATTGATGGCTTCCAGTTCTATCGCGATCCCTCGAATCACTACATCATTCAGTATCCGGTCAACTGGGAAGTTTCCTCCGATAACACGAGCCAGGGCATCGAGTTCTGCGACGACTGCACCAACCCCGGCTATATCGTTCAGGTCAACACGCCAAGCAATCTCGGCGATGTGGGGCCGCCGCCCAACCAGAGCTCCGCCGCCGACTGGGTGACCTATGCGTTGAATGGACTCGCCTCGCATCTGCAGTCCGGAACCCTGACCGTGCAGGGCCCACAACAGGCCATCGTGATCGGCGGGGTGGTCTGGCAGAGCGGCGGCGCGACGGTCTCCGACAGCAGCGGCGGCGCGCGCTTCCGGGTGCAGGTCTATGCGACGGTCTATGAAGGCAAGCCCTATATTCTGGTACTCTCTACCACGGAGGATCGCTTCACCGCCGGAACCATTCAATTCTTCGGGCCGATGCTGCAGAGCTTCGAGTTTATTCCACAGACGCCGTAGCGTCCAGGGTTCGCAACACCCGCTAGAGGAGCCAGAATTCGCCATGGCATTTTGGGCATTCACCCCACGCCGACGCGCCGACGCCGCGCCCGGAGCGCAGTCCGCTGAGCCAAACGGACCAGCCGCCGCAACGGGCGAGACGAGCAGCGTAGAAGCATCGGCTACTACTGTCGTGCGTCCCGTTGCCATGCTGCCGCTGCGTGTCCTCGTCTTCGTCGGCGGCATGGTCTCCATGCTGCTGGAGATGTCGGCCTCGCGGCTGCTCGCGCCCTACTTTGGCACCTCGCTCTTCATCTGGGCCAACCTGATTGGCCTGGTGCTGATCTACCTCTCGGCGGGCTACTTCCTCGGCGGCAGGCTGGCGGACCGCTATCCCAGCATGCGGCTGCTCTCGATCCTGACGACCATCGCCGCCCTGGCGACCGGACTGATCCCGTTCATCAGCAGGCCCGTCCTCGACTGGTCGGTCAGCGGGATGACCGAGGTCAACGCCAGCGTCTTCTATAGCTCGCTGGTGGCGGTCATTCTACTCTTCGGCGTGCCGATTACGTTGCTGGGCATGGTCTCGCCGTTCGCCGTGCGACTGAGCGCGCGCTCCGTCGGCAGCACCGGGCGCAGCGCGGGCGGCCTCTATGCGCTCTCCACCGTCGGCAGCATCGTCGGCACCTTCCTGCCGGTGCTGCTGCTCATCCCCGGCATCGGCGTCAAGCGCACGATCATCACCGGCTGCGTCCTGCTGCTGGCGGCCTCGCTCTACGGCCTGCGCTTCTGGGAGCGCATCGCCGCCGCCGTTCCTGGCGTCCTTCTGCTGCTGCCGCTCTTGCTGCCGCAGGTGGTCCCGATGGGCGCGCTCAAGACGACGCCGGGCATGATCTTCTCGCAGGAGTCGTTCTACAACTACATTCAGGTGGTGCAGACGGCGGATGGCACGCGCCAACTCGTGCTCAACGAGGGCGAGGCGATCCACTCGGTCTACAACCCCAAGCAGATCTTGACTGGCTGGTACTGGGACTACTTCCTGGCGATGCCCTATTTCAATCAGGGCGAGAACGCAGGCAAGGTCAAGCGCGTCGCCATCATCGGGCTGGCGGCGGGCACGATAGCACGCCAGTTCACCGCCGTCTATGGTCCCGTGCCAATCGACGGCGTCGAGATCGATCCGGCGATTGTGGATGTCGGACGCCGCTACTTCGATATGACCGAGCCGAACCTGCATGTCCACACCGCCGATGGCCGCACCTTCATGCGCGCCACGCATAACACCTACGACGTGGTGGCGATTGACGCCTTTCAGCAGCCCTACATCCCCTTCCAGCTGACGACCAAAGAGTTCTTCGAGGAGGTACGCGCGCACATGTCGCCGACCGGCGTCCTCGTCCTGAACACCGGCCATACCCGCACGGATTACCGACTGGCGCAGGCGTTCATCAATACACTGAGTCAGGTCTTTCCCAGCATCTACGCCTTCGATGTGCCAGACACCTTTAATACCGAGATCGTTGCGACAAATAGCCCTACCACTCTGGCCACTTTCCGTGATAACCTTAGCCGGGTGTCCGCGGACTCACTCCTTGGCCGCGTCGCGGCGGAGGTGGTGCCGGTCGCGCGTGTGGCAAAGCCCGAGGCAGGCGGCATTGTGTTCACCGACGATCAGGCGCCGGTCGAGCAGTTGACGGACCAGTTGATTCTGAACTATATCCAGCAGGGCGGATGAAGGAGCAGGCGGCGCATGAGCGTTATGGCGATTGTCGGCGCGCAGTGGGGTGACGAGGGCAAAGGCAAGATCATTGACGAGCTGGCCGACCGAGCAGCGTACGTCGCGCGCTATCAGGGCGGCGGCAACGCGGGCCACCGGGTGCTCCACGGCGAGAAGGAGTTCGCATTCCATCTAGTGCCGGCGGGCATCCTGCACGATGGCGTCACCTGCATCATCGGCAACGGCGTGGTGGTGGACCCGCGCGGGCTGCTGAGTGAGATGGATGATCTGCGCCAGCTTGGCGTTGACCTGACTCGCCTGTTCATCAGCGAGCGCGCCCACGTCGTCATGCCCTATCACTTCACGCTGGATCGCCTGGAAGAGGAGAGTCGCGGGTCGGAGCGTATCGGCACGGTGCTGCGTGGCATCGGCCCCGCCTACGTTGACAAGTACGCGCGCAACGGCATCCGCATGGCCGATCTGCTCGATGTGGATGCGTTTCGCGCCAAGCTCTCCGCCGTTCTCGACCAGAAAAACCGCCTCATCATGCAGATTTATGGCCAGGAGCCGCTCTCGCTCGAAGAGATCCACACCGAGTACGTCGGCTACGCGCAGCAGCTTCGCCCATATATCGCCGATACGCAGGCGATGCTCCAATCGGCCTACGAGCAGGGCAAACCGATTCTGCTGGAGGGCGCACAGGGCGCGCTGCTGGATGTAGACTTCGGCACCTATCCGTTCGTCACCTCTTCCTCGACCATCGCGGGCAACGCCTCGACCGGCTCCGGCCTCTCGCCGCGCTGCATCGAGCACGTGCTGGGCGTCTACAAGGCGTATATCACGCGCGTCGGCAGCGGACCGATGCCCACCGAGCTCTTCGACACTGACGGTGACAAGCTGCGCGAGGCTGGCCACGAGTACGGCACGACGACGGGACGCCCGCGCCGCTGCGGCTGGTTCGACGCTGTGGCGGGCCGCTTCGTCGCCAAGCTCAACGGCTTCGACGGGATGGCGATCATGAAGCTGGACGTGCTCGACGACTTCGACACGATCCGCATCGCGACATCCTATCGCATGGGCGACCGCGAGCTACACGCCCCGCCCGCCAACCTGAACGACCTCGCCGCCTGCGAGCCGATCTACGAAGAGTGGCCCGGCTGGAAGACCTCGACCGCGGGCGCGACGACGATGGACGAGCTACCCGCCGCCGCCCGCCGCTACCTCCACCGTCTGGAAGAGCTACTCGATACGCCGCTGACGCTCGTCTCGGTCGGCCCCGGCCGCGGCCAGACGATTCACCTCCGCGAACTGAGCCTTTGACTATGGGACATTAGTGAGTGCTGGGGAGTACGCGCGGCGATGAAGCTGCCCGAATTTGCGAACGCAACGGTAGATGAGCGAAAAATCACGACATACCTGCTCTCACTGATTCATCCTATTGGACGCAGCAAAGCGCGCTATTTTATCAGCTATGGTTTTTCTGCGGATGCGTGGCAGATACTGGCCGACGCGCTAAAACGCCATGCTGTCGAGAACGACATGGTGGAAGTCTTGCCAACACCGCGTGGCATTAGTTATACCGTTGAGGGAGAATTAGCGACGCCTTCAGGTCGCAGACCCAAGGTGCGCGTGGTATGGTTTCAGGAAACGGGAGAACTTTCGCCACATCTAGTGACAGCATATCCACTGAAAGGCACGAGCAAATGATAGAAGAACTTTCCCAGGTCGTGTTGCTCGTTGATATTCCAGAGCATCAATTGCGAGTTGGTGACGTGGGCGTTGTCGTTGATGTGCATCCAGGCACACCTGCGACAAGCGGCGTTGCAGGCTACAGCGTCGAGTTCGTTACCATGAGTGGAGATACGATGGCGGTGCTCGAACTCGATGAAACGCAGATACGCCCCGTTCGCTCAACCGACATCGCCCATGTGCGCGAGCTGGCCAGCGCTTCGTAATGCCTACTCCATAAGGAAAACTTGTGACGCCTAACGCCTATTCTTCGCTGTGGTTTCGCCTCTTCATGCCCTTGCAGACGGACGAATCCACCGAGAAGGATGTCGCTTTTCTCACCCGCCAGCTTCCCCTTCCGCGCTATGGGCGTCTGCTGGACCTCTGTTGCGGATACGGGCGACATGCGATGCGACTGGCGGCGCGCGGCTATCAGGTGACCGGGCTAGACCGCGACCCGGAGGCCATCGCAGAAGCGGAGCGCCGCACGCGCGCGGCGAACCAGCAGGCGACGTATCTCGTCGGTGACATGCGTGAGGTGGGCGCATTGCCCGGAACGTTCGACGGCATCATCAACATGTGGCAGAGCCTGGCCTATTTCGATGAGGCGACCAATGCCGAGGTGCTGCGCCAGGTACGCAGCAAGCTGACGCCAGGAGGGCGCTTCATCGTGGACATCTACAACCGCGACTTCTTCGAGCGCAATCAGGGCCAGAAGCGCCAGGAGATCGACGGTATGATCGTCGAGTCGGATGGATATATGCAGGGCAATCGCTGGCACTCGGTGATTACTTATCGCGACACCAATGACGCCATCGTCGGCGGCGATCATATGGACTGGCAGATGTTCAACCCGAACGAGTTTGTAGCCCTGGCGGCAGAGTGTGGCTTCACATCGCGACTGGCCTGTACCTGGGCGGACAAGAACATCCCGCCATCCCCAGATGTCGCGCGGATGCAGGTCGTCCTCGAACGGGTCTAAGCGGATGTGTGTTTGGGCTAATGGGTGTTGTCGCATAGATATGAGGCTCAATTAGCACTGAATCGAGGCTCCTATGCCACACGAACTCCCATTACAAAGCGTCTCGCTGGATGGCGAGATGCCACAGCCATATCAGCGTCCTGTGCCTCCACAGCCGTCTCCGAAGCGCTGCCCCAATACACAAAAGCTTTGCATGCGTTGTCAGCGGCTCCTGCCAACCGGCGATATTGGGCAACTTTGTACCGTATGCCGAACTCTTCCTATGCCCAAACAGCAGTCTCCGCTAATGATGGGAACGGAAACTGCGAATAGACAACTGGGGATCCCGCAAAGGCCGTGTGTCCGCTAAGGTCACTGATCAGCGGGGACTCCGCACGATTGGGGTAAGTATGGCTACGAGCACACGGCCCACGGGAACCGGGATGACCCAAGCTGACGGCGTGCGGGAGGCGCCGTTTGCGTCGTCGTGGCGGCGCGCACACTTGACGGTGGACCAGCGCGTAGCCAGAGGCCGGGCTGCGCGCCGGGAGGCGCCACGGTCCGAGCATGGGCGGTGGAAGGCGGCGTCGGATCGCCCGGACCCGGTGGCGCTGCTGGAGGAGCAGGCGGCGACCCGGGTGCCGGAGTTGGTGCCGATCCGGTATGGGCGCATGCTGGTCTCGCCGTTCACCTTCTACCGGGGGGCGGCGGCGATCATGGCAGCCGACCTGGCGTCCACCCCGGTCTCGGGGATCACCGTGCAGCTGTGCGGGGATGCGCACCTGTCGAACTTCGGGGTATTCGGCACCCCAGAGCGGCAGCTGATCTTCGACATCAACGATTTCGACGAGACCCTACCCGGCCCGTGGGAGTGGGACGTCAAGCGGATGGCGGCCAGCTTCGAGGTCATGGGCCGGTTCCGCGGCTTCTCCCCGAATGACCGGCGTGCGATCGTCACCCATGGGGTGCGGGAGTACCGGGAGCGGATACGCCGGGCCGCCGGGTTGGGCACGCTAGGCGCGTGGTATGACCAACTCGAAGCCGGGGTGCTGCTCAACCTGGTCCGCCAGCAGGTCCGCCTCAAGCAGCTGGACAAAAAGTCCGCGCAGCAGGTGGAAAAGCATGTGGCCAAGGCCTATACCCGTGACAGCACTCGGGTGCTGGCCAAGCGGGCAGCCACGATCGGTGGTGACCTGCGGATCGTGGCTGATCCGCCGCTGATCACCCCCATCGAGGATGTGATCGTGGCGGGAACCGAGTGGGAGGATCCGGCTCAGCTGATCAAGAAACTGCTCGCCACCTACCGGCACACCCTCGGCAGCCGCGGTCATCCGCTGGAGGAGTTCCGTTATGTGCACGCCGCGCGCAAGGTGGTCGGCGTAGGCAGTGTCGGCACTCGCTGCTACATCCTGCTGCTCACCGGCCGCGACGAGGACGACCCGCTGTTCTTGCAGGTGAAAGAGGCACAAGCCTCGGTGCTGGAGGCGTATGTGGGCCGCAGCACCTACCCCCACCACGGCCAGCGTGTGGTGATGGGCCAGCAGCTGATGCAGGCGGCCTCCGATATCTTCCTCGGCTGGCAGCGGGTCAAAGGCATTGACGGAGTGACCCGTGACTATTACGTGCGCCAGTTCCATGACTGGAAGGGCGGCCTCGACGTGGAACGAATCACCATACCCGGCGCCACGCAATACGCGCGGTTTTGCGGGGCGACGCTGGCCCGCGCGCACGCCCGCTGGGGCGACCGGATAGCGATCGCGTCATACCTCGGCAAAGGCGACATGTTCGATCGGGCCATCGCCGAGTTCTCCGCCGCCTACGCTGACCAAAACGAACGCGACTACCAGATCTTCACAGAGGCTGTGAACTCCGGGCGGCTGATTGCCCAAACCGGCGTGTAGAGACCTGCGGTTGCGCCGGGCCCAGCAGGATTCGCGCCCTTCTCAGACACCCTACAATATGCTGCTACGTCCCCGTGTAGTAATACACCGCATAGCCGGCGACGACCGCGCGGGTGTAGCCCTCGTGCGGCAGCCCCGCAGCCGCGGCGAGTTGGGCGAACTGCTGGTCCTGCACGCTGCCGAGCGTAAGTAGATAGGCGGGATGCGGCGTGCGCGCCAGCTCATCCACCCACGGTTGATAGCGGTTGGCGTTGAGCGTCAGATTGGCTTTGCCGGTCTCGCCACGAATCGCGCAGTGTATCCGCTCGTTCACCTCGAAGGCGACGCGATAGCAGGCCCAGTAGTCGTTGGTGTAGTAGGCGGTGACCTGGTGGGCGTCCAAGAAGGCGATGATCGGGCGGTCCGCTGGCACAATTGGTTGAGCAAAGCGGGTGGCATCGCCACCATAGGCCAGCGTCTGCGCGCCACCATAGAGGCTGCTCGCCAGCATCCAGAGCAGCCCCAGCGCGGCTATGGTCGGGACGACGCGACGCCAGGAAGTGCGGGCGGTCAAAATCGCGCCTGAAGGACCTGCGGCCACCAAATCCGCCTGCGCGGACTTCCACTGGATTGCGCTCGACACACGCATGAACACAGGTCGCGCCACTTCCCACAGCACACCGACGAAGAGTGGCGTCGCCAGATAGAGCGGCAGCAGGTAGCGCGCCGAGGTGAACTGGAAGTTGGCGGCGTCGCGGCTAGTGAAGAAGAGCGCCAGCGTCATCAGCGCGACGCCGAGTAGCATCGCTCTTAACCAGCGGCGCGCATTCTTCGCGGCGGTCGCCTCAGACGTCAGTTGCGCCGCCTCACCCTCACCAGCTGATGAGATACGCATGCCGCGCCGGGCCAGCCAGTCGCGCACGACGGCCAGTTGCGGCGCCAGGCGCAGCCAGAGCCACAGCCAGCGTCCAAGCTGCCAGGCGACCACGCTGAGCAGGAAAAGCGCGCCCAGCGAGATCAGTACATTCGGCGCCTGGCACGTCAGGTCATTCCCGGCGGTGGCGCTGGCCATCGCAGGCGGATAAGGATCCCAGATATTGCCCTTGGTGACGCAGACGTGCGGGCCGCCCGCCACGACCGGTAGCCCGACGGTGAGCGCCCCGGCGGACTGGAGCAGCACACCCGAGGGGTTGCTTTGATGCGAAAGCTGCTTATAGGTGGCGTTGCCGGTCGCGAGATTGAAGCT
>Ga0310811_10011870_pt1 | contig 11305 bp, 10 predicted proteins | sample YCmetagenome_FD_207642 | JGI IMG/M metagenome (GOLD analysis project Ga0310811, IMG submission 207642) | Soil microbial communities from experimental microcosm in Duke University, North Carolina, United States - YC | ecosystem: Engineered > Artificial ecosystem > Soil microcosm > Unclassified ... | reverse complement strand
GGCTATTGTATCGGACGCACGCCGGACTGGCGATCCGCGCCATCGGGGAACGACTGGAGTCAGCTCGGGTCTCGGGTGTGGACGTGCCTCGCTGGCGCTGGATCACACTGCTCATCGGCGGCGCGCTGGGCGGCGTCGCAGGCGCGACGCTCGTGTTGTCTCAGTCGGGAACATTCGCGGAGGGAATGTCGGCGGGGCGTGGTTTCATCGCGATTGCCATCGTCGTGCTCGGCCGCTGGCGCCCGATGGGCGTGTTGATTGCTTCGTTGTTGTTCGGCGCCGCCAGTGCCCTCCAGTTCCTGTTCCAGGCAATGGGTTGGAGCGTGCCCTATCAACTCTTTCTCGCGCTTCCTTACGTGCTCACGCTGCTGGCCCTCGCGGGCTTTGCGGGACGCCGGATAGAAGCGCCCGCCGCACTCGGTCGCGCCGGATAAGGACACGCGGTTGGACGGGCGTCGCCTAACAGCCCGTGTGCACGCTCGTCCACCGCACGCGCCACGATCCGTCCGACTGGCGCTCGATTAAGGCGTACGCGTTGGTGTCCTGGCCTTCGCGCAATACGAATAGTCCAACGTGTGCCGGTGACGACAAGCGCACCGCGGCGAGGACGTCCGTCGTTTCGATTACCTCCTCCAACCCGCCGGCCCGCTCGTGATAGGCGACGTGGAAAGGCGCGTCGGGCGTCGCCGTGCTGCGCTCGCCGATGAGGAGGGTGTGCTGCTCGAGGGGCGACGCCTCCTGGTTGAGCCGCCTAACGAGGTCGGCTACGACGCCTTCCGTGCCGGGAACCGGTACGCATAGCGAACCGAAAACGGAATCCCGCGAAAGGTCCGACTCGTATCGTCCGGCAGCGCAGACGCAAGCCGAGTCAAATCAGCCGCCAGGCGTGCCGAATCCGTGCCCGACATGCCGTCGAGCGAATCGAGGCCCACGGCCGAAACACGTTGTTCCACGAATCCGACCGTCCAGCCTGCCGACCGTGTCGTGTCTCGACCGACCCCGAGCGTCGCGGTGGGCCATTCGACGCACTCATCGCCCGCCCATTCCTTCGAGCCCGCTGAAATCACCGGCACTCGGGCGACTGCACCGTCGCGACTAACGAGGGAGACCGAGTCCCCGCGCAAGGTGGAGGCATCCAGTTGCAACGTGTCGGGCACGGTGCTGTCGCTGTAGTCCGGAAAGACGACCCACGCGTTCGCCGCGGATGCGCCGCGGGCCAGCACCACCGGACCCGCGCTCGAGTCCCACTGCGTGGCCGGCGCCGGCGCCGGTTGCGTCGCGACCGACTCGGCTGCGTTAGGCGGAGCGGCGCGCGTGGGCGCGGGCTGCCGGGAGCGTTCGCACGAGGCGAGCAGCACGACGAGCACGAGGGGCTGCATCGCAACACGACAGGCCGCTGACATGCGTGCAATCTTCTTGTGCTCGATGCGGGCGTCAACAACCGCGACCCGCGACGCTCGTGGGTCAGCGCGGCGGAAGAAATCGACCAACGAGATCCCAATGCCAGGCGTCACGCCGAATGCCCGTGCGCGGATCCTTGAGCGGCTTGTATTGGAGACGCTCCGGAGGGAGCCCAACTTCGCGACCGTAGTCCAACAATCGCTGACGATCGGTGGATACCAGATGCGCCATCGGCTGCCCCCGGTACACGTGCCGGTGCAGCCACAGGCCGCCATCCATGGCGAACGTCATTCCCAATTTTCTGTTATCGAATTCGCGATACCACTGCGTCAACGCACTCCTCGACGATCATTGCCGCGCCGCATCTCGCTAGTTGCAGGCGACGACGGACTCCACAGTGGCAGGGGACGGCGGGGTAGCGGTGCCAATGTAGATCGCGCACACTGACGAAGATGCGCCGGGATGGCTCGCCGTTGCCGACCAACCGGATGGCGACGCTTCGCCAATTGTCACCGTCGTGCCTTGGGACGGCGAATAATTGATCGCCGTCAGGCTGGTCGAGTAGACGTCGTTCGTATAGTAGTACGACTCTTCAGCGGTCGCGAGATTGCGAAGGTCGGACCGCATCGTTGCCGTGTATGCCCGGCCTTTTGTGGCCGAAAACTTCGGAATCGCGATCGAGGCAAGGATGCCGATGATCACGACCACGATCAGCAACTCAATTAGGGTGAAGCCTGTTTGGCGGCGAGACATAGGACGTTCCCCATGACCGATGATTGACGCCACGACCCCGTGACTCAGGAAGCCGTGCAAGGGCAATGGAGGTGCCGCTTGAGCGGGTTGTGATAAGGCCTTGCGAATAGGAGACTTATGGCGGGCACAGCGTGGTACAGGAGGTATTTTGACCGCTCGATTTGCCATGCTTGTGGCAGACTGCAATGCCAAATGAGACGGGCTTAAGCGAGCGTCCTGCGCGGTTAAGTCACTGGGTGCAGCCGATCACATCCTTGAGCGTGGCCGGCGCCAGAACCGGCGCGTTGCCGTAGTAGATGGCGCACGTGGCACTATCGCCGGCGTAATTCGCCTTGGCGGCCCACCCAAGCGTGTCGGCCGACACCATGCTGATCGAGACACGAGGACTGTTGCTGTACCGGATCACTCGAAGATCCGTGCTATACGTCCCGGTGATGTTCCAGTAGGCTGCCTCGGTCGTGCCGAGATTCCTCAGGTCCTTGACCATCGTCGTCAGGTAATAACGCCGCTCGTACTCGTGGTAACGCGGAATCGCCAGGCCGACCAGAATTCCAATGATGAGCAGCACGGCGATCAATTCGATCAACGAGAAGCCGTGTAAGGCGCCGCCGCGGCGCCACTCCGCGCTCAGGTGAGCGCCTGAAGGCTTCACAACAAGACGTGGATGGGTCGTCGTAAGCACAACGCCGTGCACGGGTGTTCTCCGCCGTCGGATCGTTGGAGGCGACAGGGATGTTCATCAAGACGACTGATTCTCCCTAATGTCTCGCTCGGGCATCACTGCTTCGTATCGAGCCAGTTGTCACCGACACCGATGTCCACGACCAATGGAACCGAGAGCTCGGCGGCATGCTCCATCTCGTGACTAACGAGCTCGCGCAATGACGCGATCTCGTCGGTCGGAGCCTCGAACACAAGCTCGTCGTGCACCTGGAGAATCATGATCGAGCGCGCTCCACGAGTGCGCAGTGCTTCGTGGATGCGTATCATTGCGATCTTGATGAGATCCGCGGCAGAGCCCTGTATGGGAGAGTTGGTGGCTGTACGCTCGCCGAATTGTCGCACGCTGAAGTTGCGATCGCGTAACTCCGTGATGTAGCGGCGCCGGCCGAACAGCGTTTGCACATACCCGTTCTCGCGCGCGAATTCGACCATCGAATCCAAGTAGAGTCGAATGCCGTGGAATCGCTCGAAGTATTCGCTTATGAATCGCTTCGCTTCAGCGGGTTCAATGCGTAGCTGGCGAGACAATGCGTTGGCGCCCTGTCCATAAATCGTCGCGAAGTTGATCGTCTTGGCGCGCGCCCGCATGTCCGAGGTCACCTGTTCGATAGGCACGTCGAAGATGATCGACGCCGTTTGTCGATGGATGTCTCCACCGGCGCGGAAGGCATTGACGAATGCCGTGTCGGCGGAGAGATGTGCGAGCAGGCGGAGCTCGATCTGCGAGTAGTCGGCGGCGATCAACTTCCAACCCGGGCGCGGAATGAAGCCGCGCCTGATGTCTCGACCGAGCTCGCGTCGAATAGGGATGTTTTGAAGATTTGGATCGCTCGACGACAGACGCCCCGTACTAGCGACAGTCTGATTGAACGATGTGTGAATACGCCCGTCCCCCGGATGGACGAGCGCGGGAAGCGCATCGAGATACGTGCCCTCGAGCTTCGATAACTCACGGTATTCCATGAGCAGCGACGGAAGCGAGTGGCCCTGCTCCGCCAACTGCTGAAGCACGGACGCATCGGTGGATGGCCCGCTTGGAGTCCGCTTGAGCACGGGAAGCTCCAGTTTCTCGAACAGAATCTGACGAAGCTTGGGATTCGAGTTGATGTTGAAAGACTCTCCCGCGGCCTCGTAGATGTCCTGCTCTACGCGCTCCCGTTCGCGCTGAAACCGCTCTTTCAGTGAGGCGAACCACGGCCGGTCGATCGACACACCCTGCCATTCCATTTCCGCGAGCACACCTACGAGCGGCAGCTCGATTTCGCACATGAGCTTCGCGAGCGAGTACGCTTCGAGCTGGGGCTCGAAGAGCGCGCGCAATTGAAGCGTCATGTCCGCGTCTTCGCACGAATAGTCGCGTGCGGCGCTCACCGCACATTCGTCGTACGGCACGGCGTTGCGACCTTTGCCGCAGAGGTCATCGTACGTCGTCATCTTGTGGTCGAGGAACTCGAGCGCAAGGACGTCCAGGCCGTGCGAACGGCGACCCGGATCGAGCACGTAGCTCGCGATCATCGTGTCGAAGTCGACGCCCACGAGCCTAACCCCGGCCCGCCGCAGCACCAGTGTGTCGAACTTGGAGTTCTGAGCAGTCTTGCGGACCGTTGGATCCTCGAGTAGCGCGCGGAGCGGCGCCAGCTCGGCGGAGTCGAAGGCCGGCAAATTCCGGATGGCGGCGGATGCATCGGCCGCTGACGGCGGCGCGGAATCGGGAAGCAATTCCTGTTGAGCCGGCCGGTGCGGGCGATGCCGGAACGGCAAGTAGTACGCTTCGCCGGGCGCAACGGCGATCGACAAGCCGACCAGCTTCGATCGCAGGGGATCGATCTCGAGAGGGCTATCGGCGTCGACGACTGTCTCCGTATCGATGGCGATGTACGGCACGGTGCGAGCGCGCGCGTAGACCTTCTCGAGTGCGGCAATCGTGTCGACCGTGACGTACCTCGCGCGCTTCGCCGGACGCGGCGCGGCTGTCGCATGCTCTTTGGCGAGCGAATGGAATTCGAGGTCGACGAACAACTCCTTCAGTCGTGCGTGATCGGGTTCGGAAACAGCCAACGCTGACAGGTCGAGCGAAATCGGCAAATCTTCGCGAATTGTGACTAATTCCTTGGACAGGCGCGCCGCGTCGGCCTGCGTTAGGAGTGCTTCGCGTGGCCGCTTCTTGGTGATCGATTCGGCGTTGGCCAGGATGTTCTCGAGCGTTCCATACGTGGCCACGAGCTCGGCTGCGGTCTTGTCGCCAATGCCCTTCACACCCGGGATGTTGTCGGATGAGTCTCCGACGAGCGCCAGGTAATCCGTGACCCGATCGGCCGGGACGCCGAGCCGCTCAGAGGCGTTTTCGGTCGTGACCCATTGTTCTTCGACGGCGGCAGCGCCGCCTCGACCGGGATTGAGCAGTCGCACGCCGGGACGAACGAGCTGCTGAAAGTCCTTGTCGCCGGAGACGACGACCACATCGAGCCCTGCATCGACGCCGAGTCTTGCCATCGTGCCGATGACATCATCGGCCTCGTAGCCCTTGAGTGTGATGACGGGGACCTTGTACGCATCGAGAAGGCTCCCGATGCGTTCCATCCCACGATCGAAATCGGCTTGCAGCTCTTCACCGAGTTTTTCGCGCGTCGCTTTGTAGTCGGGATAGCGTTCGTGACGGAAGGAAAGCCCCGAGTCGTGCACCCAGCCGAGGTAGTCGGGCCGGTGCGTTGCGAGCAGGCGCTGCAGGAAGTTGACGACGCCCCAGGCAGCCGAAGTATTTTCGCCGCGGCTGGTGGTAAGTGGCCGAGCGATCAGGGCGAAAAAGGCGCGATAGATGAGTGCGTAACCATCGACCAAGAACAGACGGGCAGGTTCTTTTGGCGGCATAACGAAAGGTCACCCGACCGCGCGGGCGACACCAGTGACGTGTTGTTCGGCGAGCCGCGGGCCAAAAAAAGAATCCGCTTTGCGATGAGCGTCGCAAAGCGGATTCGTGCGAGCCCGGTCTCCAGACACCAACGCCTGCCACGCGTTGGAGGCAGGCGGAAGCGGGGATCGAATGGCCCGTGACTAGAGGAGCGTCTAGCTCACCCGCTGAACGTTGGCGGCGTGCAGCCCTTTGTCGCCGGTGCGGATTTCGAACTCGACCTCCTGTCCTTCGGTGAGCGTCTTGAAGCCGTCCATCGCGATTGCGGAGAAATGCACGAAGACGTCTTCGCCGCTCTCCTGTTCAATGAAGCCGTAACCTTTGGCATCGTTGAACCACTTCACTTTCCCTCTGGCCATTCGAGCAGCCTCCTGCGGGGTGAAACGGATCCTGCACGGCGTTGTGCGGGGCAAGGCCGGCGGCGGCTTTGCGGGCGCCTATATAGTTTCGACCTGCGATTTTGTCAAGAGAACGCCATGCGGCACAAGAAGATACATATTCCTTCATTCGGATGTGGGGCCTCGGCCTTGCGTTAGGCAGTCGCGGTGGTGGGCGTGAGCAGGGTGACGTGCATGGGGAGCCAGCAGGCTAAGCATCGAGGCCGCAGTTCAGCGGCTTCTGTTAGACGTAAGGCGCCAGATATGGGGCAGCATGGCGCCAAAATGCTCTTGTCCCCTGAATTGCATTGCCGGACGCTAGCGAGCTGGCGGGCGGCGATTGTGCTGGGAACATGACGTGGCTGTGATGGGGATGAACGGCGACACAGACCGCATCGAAGTGCGTTGCGGGCCGCAACTAACGATGCGCTACGCACATCGTGCTTGCTGGCTTATTGGAGTCCAGTTAGCTTCGCCGGCGTGAGTCGCGAGAACCTCTCCGGGACGACGCTCGCTGGGTACAAGCTCCACGATATGGTCGGCGAAGGAGGAACGGCGGTAGTGTACCGCGCCGATCATCCGCAGCACGGCACTGTCGCGGTGAAAGTGTTGCGCGAAAAGTTGCGCAACGACAAGACGGCGGTCGCGCGGTTCCTGCGCGAGGCGACGTATGGGACGAAGGTCATTCATCCTAACGTCGTCCGCACGATCGAGATCGGCGAGGCGCGACCGGGTCTGCACTTTCTGGCCACCGAATGGGCGCCGGGCGAGTTGCTCGAGAAGTACGCGAAGCGGCACGCGCCGCTCCCTCCGGCGGAAGTCGCGGCGATCATCCAACAAATCGCGGAAGCCGTGCACGCGGCGCACTCGGCCGGGATCATCCATCGGGATCTCAAGCCCGACAACTTGATGTACGATCCGCCGACGAAGCGGGCCAAGCTGCTCGACTTCGGCATCGCGGCGCAGACGGATCTGTCGCCCGATGAGCGCCTAACGCGCGCGGGCTTTTTCGTCGGCACGCTCATGTACGTCGCGCCGGAAGCGTTGTCCGGGCAATTGGTGACGGCCGCTGCGGATCAGTACAGCCTGGCTACCATCGCCTATTACTTGCTTTCGGGCTCTCTCCCGTACACGGCGAAGTCGCAACGCGAGATGTTCACTCAGCTGCTCTCGCAGCCGCCGATTCCCCTGTTGGCGTCGCGCAAGGGACTCGACGTGTCGCCGGCGGTCGAGGCGGTGGTCATGAAAGGGCTCGCGCGCAATCCGTCCGATCGTTATCCGGACACGTTGTCGTTCGCGACCGCGTTGCGTGCGGCTGTCGAGGCGCCGCCGGCGCGCAAGGACGGTTTGCTCCGACGGGTGCGTTCGCTGCTGCATCGCGACGACCCGGAAGCACCGCGGGCGTAGTTGCGTTAGCTCGAGCGCGCGGCAGGGCTTGCTTCCGCCGGCGCATCTGCGTGCGACGCCGGGCGCATCGGTTCCTGCTCGACCGGAATCCACACGGTAAACGTGGAGCCCTTGCCCAGCTCGCTCTCGATGGCGATGTCGCCGCCTAACAGGCGGGCGAGGCGCCGCGAGATAGCGAGGCCCAGCCCGGTGCCGCGACGGATCGAGTCGCCGCGCGGCCCCGCGTTCACCTGCTCGAATTCACCGAAGATCCGCTCACGCTCGTTCGCTGCGATGCCGATGCCAGAATCCGACACGTCGAGGGCGATCCACCCGCCGCTCGGCGACGATGGGCCGGCGTTGGCGAGGGGCGGGCCGCCTGGTACGGGAGCCGGCGTCACGAGCTGCGAGGTCACGGCGGAGATCAGCGGGCGCGCCACGCCACCGTGACTAACGCTTGGCGGCGGAGGCGGCTCGAGGTGGCGGGCACGGATCGTGATGCCGCCCGAAGGCGTGAACTTGGTCGCGTTGCTGAGCAGGTTCATCAAGATCTGGCGGAGGTGCATCGGATCGGTGCGCACGCGCGGCAGCTCGGTGCTCACGGCGATCGAGAAGTCCAATCCGCGTTCGGCGATCAGCGGCTCGACCTCGCTTGCCACCGTTAGGACAAACGCGCGCAAGTCGATCGTTTCCCGATGCACCTCGAGGCGGCCCGCCGCCATCTTTGCGAGATCGAGAATCTGATCGACCAGAAGTCGGAGATGACTGGCCGACGACGCGATGCGCTCGACGGGCGATATCTGACGCTGGCCGAGCTCTCCGTACACGCCGTCGCGGAGCAGCTCGACGAAGCCGACGATCGCGTTGAGTGGCGTGCGTAGCTCATGCGAGACGTTGGCGAGAAACTCGCTCTTGGACCGATTCGCGCGGAGCAACTCGGCCGACAGCCGCTCGAGCTCCGCCGATCGCTCCGCGAGACGGATGCCTTGGCGCCGCTCGTGGAACAGCATGACGATCAACGCGCTGAGCGTGGCCAACCCTATGCCCCACACCAGCGGCCGGATGTTCGCGTAGCTCGAGCGACGCATCACGATGACACGCCACTCGCCGCCGCCCGGTATGGGCAGTGTAGACGACGCGGTGTCGACAGCGGATTCTCTGGTGAAAGCACGCGCCGTTGCAGCAACCGTGTCCTTGCCGGCGACGATCACCAGTTGGCCGTGCACACGCGGCCGCGCTTGCATCACGCTGGAAAGGATGGCGTCCGTTGTGATGGTGCCGCCCGCGAAGCCGCGAAATCCCTTCCCCACGTAGATGGGCTCGAGCATCACGACACCCCGATCGCGTGTTATCATCTGCCCGGGTTTCGTCAACTGTCCCGCGTGGGTGGCACGAGCGGTAGCGGCCAACCGTCCGATGTCGAGGACCGACACCGTGTCAACGTCGAGACCCTCGGGAAGTCGCGGGGACGCCGAGCCGAACAGATGCTGCTCGCGTACGTGACCTGCCGTGTCCGTGATCCAGATTCGGCGAAACGAGTTCGCGTACTGCGACATCGAGCTGACGAGCGACTGGAATTGCTCGCCTTGCACGACTCGCGTCGTGTCGAGGTAGAGTCCGCGGATGGATTGCAGCGCTTCGGTGTGCACAGCGAGGAAGCCGCCGACGAGCGCGGCGGATTCGGCTGCTTCGACCTGGACTTGTGCGCGATTGGAACTCGACAGCGAGCGGTCGACCGCGTACAAACCGGCGAGTGCGAAGATGAGCGCCAGCGACAGCGCAATCGACGACGCGCGAAGACGAACGGCTCTGGTCGACAGGTGCATGACGGCGCGGCAGTCAGCGAAAATCGGCATGCGGCGCGGTGCGCTCGCGACTCAATTGACGTCGAAGACACGCGCCGGTAAGCTACGGCCATGACCGACCAAGAACGACTCGTGACGCTTCTTGCCACGCGTTCGGCGAGGCGTGGACAGTTCGTTCTCGCATCGGGCCGCTCGTCAACACTGTACATCGACGCCCGCCTGACGACAATGAGTCCGGACGGCTTGTCGCTCATTGGGCCGCTTGGGCTCGCCTTACTCGAAGAGCGCCGCTGGGACGTCGACAGCATTGGCGGACTGACACTCGGTGCCGATCCGATTGCGTATGCGATCAGCTACGCAAGCGCATGTTCGCCGCGTCCCCGCCGCGCGTTCACGGTGCGAAAAGAGGCAAAGACGCATGGCACCTCCAAACTGATCGAAGGGCCGTTCGCATCGGGCGACCGCGTCGCGATCGTCGAGGACGTGATCACGACCGGCGCCTCTGCGTTGCGCGCGATTGACGCCGTGCAGGCGGAAGGCGGCAAGGTCGTGGGCGTCCTGGCGCTCGTCGATCGCGAGGAAGGCGGGCGCGAGACGATCGAAGCGCGCGGCATTCCTGTGGCCCCACTCGTGCGCGCCCACGACATCGTCGCGCGCCTCGGGCCTGTTTCTCCTTAGTCGATCGCATCCTTCGCGATCGCCGCTGCTCGCGAGGTGAGCGGGTCGAAGGTTCGTAGCGTGTGCAGGTGAGGGCGCACGAGCTCATCGCTAAACCGATGCAGCATTCCCTCTCCGTTGTATCGCTCGCGGAATTCCAGTGCCGTCAGGCCGATGAGCATTCGCACGTGGCGGCCGAAACTCTGCGGCGACGAGTAGTCCATGCGGTCCGACACGCTCGCGACGGACAGTCCGGGATTCTCGAACGCACGGGCCGCTCGCACCAGCCGCGCCATCGCCAGGTATCGCTTGGGGGATGGGAGCTCGGCGCGAAAGAAGCGGCTCATCATGGTGGTTGGCAGCACCAACAGGCGCGCCGCGAGCGCGCGCACGCTCGAGGCACCGGCGGCACCATCGAACAGCGAGGCGAAAAACCGCCAGCAGCCCTCGGGCACGCCGATCAGATCGAGCGAGAGCTGGCCTAACGCAAGGCGATCGATGTCGCTGAAGAACTGATTCGAGAGAAGATCGCGGAGCTGGCCCCAGCCTTCGGGGTGCCGCACATCGACCAGCGACTTGACTCCCGATTGGCCGAGGCCGAGTACCGCGCGCGGGGTGTCGCGCTGCTCGTGGGAGAGGAGGGCGACGGCGGTGACGCGCGGGAATTCGCGGACGAGGCGCGCGACGGCGTAGAGCTCTTCTTCTCCGCATCGCGCGACCGACAACACGACGGCGCCGGCGCGTTGGCCGCGAAGATCGTCGAATACATCGTCCAACGAATCGCGGTGCAGCGCTCGGTAGCGGCCTTCCCCAGCAGCATCGACTCGCGTGCGTTCGACCGGGAGCAAGACCGTGGTTACCGGCTCCAGCGGGAGTGGTGTGAAAGCGATCGGTTGCACGGTGTCCTCCGGCGTGTCGAAGCGTGATGCGCGGATCGGGAGCGCGCATCACAATTGCTCGCCGCGTCAGCGGGGCGTCACTTAGGCTGTGAATGGCGAGACACGCCGGGTGCCAGTATCTTTCCATTAGAGCGAAACCGGCCGGACGGTCGCGGGAGCGCAATCTCCCCGAGGAAAGTCCGGGCTCCATAGGGCGGACCGCCAGCTAACGGCTGGGCGCTGCGTTGCAGCGACGGAAAGTGCCACAGAGAACAGACCGCCGGCGGATCATTGCCGGTAAGGGTGAAACGGTGGGGTAAGAGCCCACCGCGCATCTGGCAACAGGTGCGGCACGGTAAACCCCGGTTGGAGCAAGGCCGAATAAGCGGCGAGAGATGGCCCGTCTCGTCAAACACG
>Ga0310811_10011867_pt1 | contig 11306 bp, 7 predicted proteins | sample YCmetagenome_FD_207642 | JGI IMG/M metagenome (GOLD analysis project Ga0310811, IMG submission 207642) | Soil microbial communities from experimental microcosm in Duke University, North Carolina, United States - YC | ecosystem: Engineered > Artificial ecosystem > Soil microcosm > Unclassified ... | reverse complement strand
ATCTGCTGGACGCCGGCGCCATCGCGCACCACGGCCGAACCGTCATGGAAGCGCTCTCGTGGCAGCCGCAGCTTGGAAGCCGGCTGCTCGTGTTGTCACGGCAGTCCGGGGATCAGGTCGCGTCGATCCCGATCGGATCCTGCTTTTGCCTTCATATCGTGAATGGATTCGAGGACGGTCCCGACACGATCTTCGACGCGATTGAGTACGAGCGGCCGATTTACGAGCAGTACGACGGCATGCCCGATCTGTTTGCGAACGTCGGGCCAGGTCAGCCCGTTCGCTTCGTCGTCGATGCCGCGCGCGGCGTCGTGCGGGAGCGAGTGAAGATCGCTTACATGTCGGCCCCGGATTTCCCGTCGACGAATCCGGGACTGACCGCGCGGAGATACTCGGAGTTCTGGATGCTGGGTATTTCGGCCACCGGGCGTCCGGGACGCAAGTTCTTTGACGAGCTGGTCCGCGCGGATTGGTCCTCGCCCGGGCAATACGCCGTGTACCGCGCGCCCTCCGGCCGCGTCTTCGCCGGCGAACCCGCCGTCGTGCCGGACCGATCGGGCCGCGAGGCATCCGTCGTGATCTGCCCGATGTGCGATCTCGAGCGCGGCCGCTCGAGCATCGCCATCTTCCGGGAGAGCGACATGACGGGACCGATCGCCACGCTGGATCTTCGTCACTTGCTGCCGCCGCTGTTCCACTCGACCTTCGTTCCCGGCTGATTGACGTTACCTGCGCAGCAGGTATCTGTCGACGTACGCAACAACGACGTCGCCATGCTGGTTGACGACGCGCGTGTCGAATGTGATGAGGCCGCGAGACGAGTCCACCGGACGTGTCTCAACGACCTTCTTGTAGACGACGATCGTGTCGCCGATGAACACAGGTGACGCGAATCGCAGCTTGTCGAGACCGGCGAAGGCGATCAGGGCATCGGCGAAGAGGTTCATCCGGGTTGCGAGACCGACGGAACAACTCAGCGTCAACATGCCGTGCGCGATGCGCCTGCCGTACGGCGACGCCTCCGCAGCGCGATCGTCGAGGTGCACGCCCGACGCATCCCCGGTCAGCGCCGCGAACTCCGCGACATCGTCTGCCGAAATCGTCCGGGGGCCGGAGACGAATTCCCTGCCGAGCGCGAGATCCTCGTACACGCTCATTGCGCGTGCAGCGGACGGATCAACCGCAGGGCGGGTCGCGTGTTGTACGTGTCGCGGTAGGCTCGATGCGATTCGTCCTCCGGGTACCGCTCCGAGGGCGGATAGGGATAAGCCGTCATTGCATGGAACGGCAGCGGCTCGACGGACTGCGAGAAGGCGGTATTCGCGTCCGCGTCCTTCGCCCAGCCGTCCACGCGCAGCAGGAAGTCTCGCGTCCAGCCTGGCGACAGGGCCGGCAGGCCCGCGGCGGAGAACCGGAGCTGCAATTCGTCCCCCGACCCCATGACCACGAAACGATCGTCGGTGCCGATGACGAGCGGCGTCACGTCGCCGTAGCGCGTGTACAGGCCCGGCGTCGGATTCCACATCGACGCGAAGGCCACATCCGCATACTCGAACGCTTCGGGCCGCCTGCGCTCCGGATCGATCGTTGCTCGCGAAAAACCCCGAAATCGGATCGCGCCGGCCGATGGATCGATGGGAGTGAGCCGCACGTGCGGGGGCGACGGATCCGCGCTCAGAAAAATTTCATCCCAATAGACGCACAGGTTGGTCACGATGCGGACCTGCCGCGACGCCGACCGGAATTTGCCGGTCAGATCCACGACGATCGTCTTGGGCTTGCCCGCGGGCATGCCCATGTCGCCGATGACCGTGGTCCAGCGTCCGTCAGCGTCCTTCACCTGCAGATAGGGCGTTATCAAACCGCGCGAGTCTTCCTGCGCCGCGCCCCGGAACGTGCTGCCGTCGGCCCAGTCGACCCATCCGGTCAGGACGAGCAGGGCGCGGTTGTCCGGAGCTCCGTCGCCGAAGTCGAGTTCGAGGTCGTGCGGCTCGGCGACGCCCGCGTAGTCGCGGCGAAAGTTCTCCGCATACACGCCATCGGCGGCGAGCAACGCGGCGCGCACGTCTCCCCCGCCCTGCCGCGCGCGAGAAGGATAGATGCGGCGCGTCACGCCGAAGAGGCGGAACTCCGGAAAAGGCGGCGCCTTGAACTTGTCGTTGGCAAACACCTCGACCGCGGCCGGATGATCCACGGCGACGAGCTGCACCCGATCGAGGTACGACACTTCGCGGAGCTCCTCGGTGACGCGGACGTCGTAGCCGTCGCCCTGCCTGACGAGCGCGCCGTGCGGAATGCGTACGTACTCGTGATCGTCGACGGGAAAGAACGTGCCGTTGCCGGCGCTCGCACCGAGCGGCGCGACGCCGAGCACGTCTGTCACGAACTGGAATCCACGACCGTTCCAGGTGAAGATCATCGGGCACGAGCCTGAAAGCCGCGGCGCCTCCTTGTACGAGATCGCCGCATCGGCCCTGGGCCGCGTCTCGTTCTGAATGAGCCCGTTCGGCCACGTGATGCGAACGACGTCCACGGTGGACCGATCGCGGAGGCCGAACGTCATCGGGACGCCGGCGTATCGCCGTTTCTCGTACCGCGGCCCGGCCTTGACCTCGATTTGCGCTTCCGGCGCGAGCACGAGGTTCTTGACGCCCGTGAGCCCAATCCGGATCCAGTGGTGTCTCGTGACGGTTTCATTCCTCAACAAATGCAGAGAGCCATCCGCGATCACCCCGAGGAGGTCGGTACGGCCATCCGCATCGAAATCCGCGGCCGCGGCCGCGGCGAGGCCGTTGAGGATGGGCGCCGGCGTGCGCGCGAACTTCGAGCCGCCGCCGTTCCGAAGCACGGCGCCGCTTCCCGCGAGATCCATCAGTCCGCGGTTCTCGAGATCGGCCGGCGTGACCTGGCTGGTCCCACCGAAGGCGCCGGCAGGCGCGAATCGCCCGCCACGGTTCCCCAGCACCGTTACGCCGTTCGGACCCGCTGCAATCAAGTCGACGGCCCCGTCGGCGTCGAGGTCTTCTGCCGCAAGCTGACGTGTGCCGGCGGCAACCGCGTCGATCGGCAGCGGCTCGTACCCCGCAGCGAGCCGATCCCGGTACAGGATCCCCGCATGGTCCGCGTACGAGACGACGAAGTCGTGCCCGGGCTGATCGGGAATCACATTGAGCACGACGGCCGCCAGCGCATGGCCGCCGGCCAGTGGAAGATCGCGCGTCTGATCGCTGAATCCCGCCCGGCCGTTGTTGCGCAGGAGCACGCTGGACGCGCCCAGAAGGAGGAGATCGAGATCGTAGTCGTGATCGTAGTCAATCCACGCGGCCGCCTCGAAGCGCCCCGCGGGCAGCGAGACCGGCGCGCGCACGAAGACACCGGCGCGGTTGGCCAGCACGGCCGCTCCCTCATCCGTGACGATGCAGAGATCGGGAAGCCCGTCATTGTCGTAGTCGCCTGCCGCGACAGCCCGCACGCCCTTGAACGATTCAAGACCGGAATGCTCGACGAGGGTCTCGCCGTTCCTGAACAACCTGGCGCCGGCGCGGGACCATGCGATGGCGTCAGGCCGGCCGTCGCCGTCGGCGTCGAGGACCAGCACACCCGCGGTGTCCGGCTCGAGTCCGGTCGCCAGACGCGTGTCGCGGAAGGCCAGCATCGCCGGAGGAGAGGCGTCCTCCGCGTCGCGCGGGTCGGCCGGATCGAGAACCTCCGCGTAGCGGCTCCAGTCCACGTCTTCACGGACCGAACCGTCCGCCTGCTCGCGCTTCAGGCGGAGGAACTCCGCCTGTTCCCTCGCGGCGGCGTCGCTGCGGCCCGCGTCGCGGTCGAGGTTCGAGAGCTGGAAGTGCGGCGCCGCAAACCCAGGGTCGAGCGCGGCCGCGCGCGCGAACTCCGCCCTGGCGTCGGAGATGCGGCCGGCCAGGCGATACAGGTATCCGAGATTGAAATGCGAGATCGGTTCGTCGGGGACGAGCCGTACCAGGCGCTCGAACTGGAGCGTCGCGCGCCGATAATCGCCCGCCTTCTTGAGCTCCACGCCAAGGACGAACCAGGAGTGCGGAATCGACGGATCCTGACGCTGCGCGCGTTCCAGTTCCGCGATCCCCTCGGCCGTCCGGCCGGCCCGCAGGAGGGCGAGGCCGTAGTTGATCCGCTCACGGGCCGAGTTTGGCGCGAGGGCCAGAGCCTTTCGGAACTCGTCGACCGCCTGCCGGTGGGTTGTCGGGTTCTCGTAGAACGCCTTCCCGAGGGCGCGGTGTCGGGCCAGCTCGTCGCTTTGAGGTTCGCCGCCGAGCGCGATCACAAGCGCCGCCGCGGCTGCGGCGAACCATCGCGTCACCTGGCGTCCCCTTCACGCACCGTCGTGATCCGATCGACGGGCGCGGCCACGCGCTCGACCAGGCCGCTCGGCCACCTGATCCGAATCGCGCGGACAACGGCGTCGGCGCCGAGGCCGACGTGCATGCGCGTCGAGCTCTGGCTCGCGTAGCCGTTGCCGCCGTTGACTTCGCGGATGAGCGTGCGCGACGGCGTCTCGAACGTGACCCGTGCGCCGACCGCGTCCCTGTTCGAGCGCGTGCCGATCAACTTCAGCTCGATCCAGTGTCCGGCGCCCCGTGTGACGTTGTGGAACATCAGCGCCGCCTGATTCGCGTCGCTCTGAATCCAGTCGAGCCGCCCGTCGTTGTCGAAGTCTCCGAGCCCGATGCCGCGGCCGTCGCGATCGTTGTCGACATGGGCCGCCGCCGCGACCTCCTGGAACGCTTGGCCCCCGGCGTTCCTGAACAGCTTCTTGCGCTGATAGCCGCTCCAGGTCCTGTTGCCGATGGCCGGCCAGCTGCGCAGATCGCTGAAGTCGACGCCGGGCTTGACGATCATGTCGAGCATCAACGGAATGTAAGTCTCCGGCCCGGCAGACCGCAGGCCGTTGACCACGAAGAGGTCGGTCCAGCCGTCGTTGTCGAAGTCCCCGAACTTGGCGGCCCAGCCCCAGCCGGTCTCGCACGTGCCCGTCTCGCGCGCCACATCGGTGAACGTGCCGTCGCCGTTGTTGTGCCACAACATGTTGCACTCGCGCATGTACTCGTCAGTGATGTTCGTCACGTAGACGTCCAGCCAGCCGTCGTTGTCGTAGTCTGCGACGTCGACGTTCATACCTTTCTTCGTATCGAAGCCGATCGCCTTGGCCGTCACCTCGCGGAACGTGCCGTCCCCATTGTTGAGGAACAGACGATCCGTGCCGTAGTCGCAGGCCAGATAGATGTCGGGAAGCCCGTCGTTGTTGAAGTCGCCGTGCCCGACGTCGAGCGTCCAGCCGGTGTGCCGCGCCAAGCCGGCCCTGGCCGTCGCGTCCTCGAAGCGGCCGCCGCCGGCGTTCCGCCACAGCGTGACGCCGCCGCCGTTGGCGGCGTTGTCCAGATCGGTCGGCAGCACGTGCGGGTCGCCCAGATCGAACAGATTGACGGGCTTGAAGTAGTTACCAAACAGCAGATCGAGCCGGCCGTCGTTGTCGTAATCGAAGGCGACGACCGCGATGGTGTTCGCGAACGCGGCGAGGCCTGACTGCGCCGTCACATCCTTGAACGTGCCGTTGCGCTCGTTGTGATAGAGGATCGGCGTGCCGAAGCGCGCCACGAGCAGGTCCGGCCGGCCGTCGTTGTCGTAGTCGAACCAGAGCGCGTCGGACACGATGGCATTCCTGTCGTTGCCGCCGCCGACGCCGGCGGCGGCCGTGACGTCGGTGAAGTGCAGATGGCCGTCGTTGTGGAGGAGATGGCAGTGCATCCCCGCGCCCGAATCGGTCAGGAACACATCTTCCAGGCCATCATTGTCGTAGTCGGCGACGGCGACCGCGGCGCCGCCCGACGTGAAGGTCCCCAACACGTCCGCGTACGGCCCTTTGAACACGCGCGTGTGATGCCGGATGGCGACCCGCGCTTTCACGCCGATCTCTTCGAACGCGATCGACGTGCGGCCGGACGGCAGCCCCAGCGTCAAGACCACGGCCGCGGCAGCCGCCGCCGTCCAGGGAAGCGTCATCGCGCCCACAACTCCTCGAGATTGGTGTCAACGCGGCGGGATGAATCGTACGTGTCGTTTATCAGCGCTTTGAGCGCGGACGGCGTGGCGCCGAGGCGGGTTTTCAGCGCCGCGTTGTCGGGAAACTGCTCGAGGCCGGCGCGCCAGATCGCCTTCGCTTTCTCGGCTTCGTCCATGATCCAATGGCCATCGCCCAGCGCGATGAAGGTGCGCACATGGTACGCGTGCGCTTCGTCTGCCTGCTGCATCCGCAGCGCCTCTTCGAGGTCCGCGATGCCAAGGCGGGTGCGGTCGAAGATCTTCGGCCAGTACAGATAGCTGTTGCCGCGCGTGTAGTACCCAATCCACGAACGACGCAGCTCGAGAGCGCGCGAGAACTCCGTCAGGGCCCTGTTCGCCAGGATCACCTGGCTGATTGAGCCGGCCGTGGGGATCTTGTCGACGTACGCGAATCCATAGTTCAGGTGCGCATTTGCCGCGTCGGGATGCTCCGTCGCCAAGGTCTCGAAAAAGGCGAGCGCCCGGTCGTACTGCCCGGTCCGGATAATCGCCATGCGGTAATCGTTGCCCGCGCGCAAATCGTCGGGGGCGCTCGACAGCGCGGCCTCGAGGCGGGGCAGCGACGGATCGTCCGCCGGCGACTGCGGCATGCCGGCGCCGATCCGCCACGCCGCGGCCGCCAGGGTCGCCCAAACCGTCAGGCGGCGCATCATCGCCGGACGGCCGCCGGGGCAAACGGCAGCGGCGCACGTTCCCCTTCGACGAGCCGCAGCGTCTTGTCGGCGGCGATTGACGTGAAGGTCTGACGCAGGCCGGAGGGCCAGCGCACTTCCAGCGTGTCGATGCGAGACGACGCGCCGAGGCCGAAGTGGACGCGGGCGCTGCTCTGCGCGGCGAAGCCGTTGCCGCCGTCAACGAACTGCAGGCGGGTCCGGCCGCCGGTCGTGGCACGCACCTGGGCGCCGACCGCGCCGCGATTGGACTTTGTTCCCTCGAGCACGAACGCGGCCCAGTGGGGGCCCGCGGGCATGACGTTCCGGTACAAATAAGGACTGCTGTTGGCGTTGGCCACGAACATGTCGAGACGGCCGTCGTTGTCGAAATCGGCGACGGCCACGCCACGTCCATCGCGCGTGGAATCGACACCGTGCCGGGACGCCTGGTCGATGAACGCGTGCCCCTGCTCGTTGTGCAGGAGCTTCTTCTTCTGAAACCCGCTGAGGCTCTTCGATCCCATCGGCGGCCAGTTGCGCGCGTCGGCCAGATCCACGCCGGGGCGGATGATGAGCTTGAAGATGTCGGGCACGTAGCTCTCGGGCCCGGCCGAGACCCAGCCGTTGGTGACGTACAAGTCCAGCCATCCGTCGTTGTCGTAGTCGAAGAACCGTGCTCCCCATCCCCATCCGGTGTCGTAGGCGCCCGTCTCGCGCGCGACGTCGGTGAAGGTGAGATTGCCATTGTTGCGCCAGAGAAAATTTCCCTCGCGCATGTAATCGTCGGTGATGTTCGTCACGAACACGTCGAGAAGGCCGTCGTTGTCGAAGTCGCCCCAGTCCACGTTCATGCCTTTGCGCGTGTCGAAGCCGATGGCCTCGCGCGTGCGATCCGTAAACGTGCCATCGCCATTGTTTACGAAGAACCGGTCGGTCCCGAAGTCGCACGCCACATACAGGTCGTCGTAGCCGTCGTTGTTGGCATCGGCGTGCCCGAGATCGAGCGTCCATCCGCTCGTGCGCAGCCCGACCCGATCGGTGACATCCGCGAAGTGCCCCCGGCCGTCGTTGCGAAACACCACGACCCCGCCGCCGTTGTTCGCGGTCTCGAAGCTCTCGGGGAAGAACCGCGGCGTGTCGGGATGAAAGACGTCGACCGGCGGAAAGTAGCAGCCGATGAAGAGGTCGTTGAAGCCGTCGCGATCGTAGTCGAAGGCGACGGCCGTGATGGCGTTCATGTAGCGGTCGAGGCCGGCCTCGCGCGTCACGTCGACGAACGCGCCGTCCCCCCGGTTCCTGAACAACTGGCTGCGCCCGAACCGGACGACCAGCAGATCGGGACGGCCGTCGTTATCGTAGTCGAACCAGAGCGAGTCCGCCGACGCATTGCGATCGTCATTGCCGACGGCAACGCCCGCGCTGACCGCCACGTCGGTGAACGTGAAGTTTCCATTGTTGTGATACAGGTGATTGCGGCCATCGCGCGATGAATCGGTGACGAAGATGTCCTCGAAGCCGTCGCCGTCATAATCGGCCACCGATGCCGACGCGCCGAGGGCCGTGTAGCCAGCCATGATCTTGGCGTACGGATTGTCGAATTGACGATTGTGATGCGGACGCTCGACGCCCGCCGCGCGCGTGACGTCCACGAACCACGGGCGCGCCCCGTCAGGCGCGTGGTGCGCCACGAAGGCGGTCATGGCCACGACAAGGCCACCAGCCACCGCGAGCTTCATAGACAGACTCTGGCCGGAATGGGCCGGATGGTCAAGCCATCGGACCCTAGCTGCTCTTGTCGTCCTGCACGATCTGCGTCAGCCGCTGGCCGTCGATGTCGACGTCGATTTGCGTCCACACCGGGAAATGATCGGACAGTTGGAACGTGAATTGTTCCCTGGTGTAGTGGCCGGACGGAAACAGCGCGGCAATGCCCTTGTCGTTGACGAAGAAGTCCAGGGCTCCGCCCGCGTCCGTGAAGCGCTTCTTCATCGTCGGCAGGTGCAGGATCTGATCGTAGCGGGCGTCGGCCTTGAGATTCGAGCCGCCGATCATGCGATCGCCGACCTTGAGCTGTCTCAGGGAGTCCGGAATCTGCAGCCCTTTGCCGGTGAGCGCCTTGAACAGCTTGTCATCCAGCTTCGGGATGTTGAAGTCGCCCATGACGATCAGATCCGTATCCTCGGCGTATTGGCTCCTGAAGCGCGTGTCGATCCAATCCGCCAGCAACTGAAGCTCGGCCTGGCGCGCATCGAGGCTGTCGCCCCAGCGTGCGTGGGTCGCGATTGCGATGAAGTCGAAGTTCCCCGATCGAAACGAGCACATGTACGGCGCGCGCCAAAACGATTGCTTCGCGAGATACTCCTTGACCTTCTTGCTCCGAGGCGCATCGATCTCGGCGGCCAGGCCGTTGAACGTGACGGCGCGGCGATCGAAGAGGAACCCGACGCGCTCGTCGTTGCCGCCGGGATCGTCGATCCAATCCGAGTACACGACGTCCCAGCTCGGCCCGAGGAAGGGCAGCACGCGTCCGAGGTCGGTCAGGTCGTTGCGGAGCTCGACGAGGGCGATCAGATCGAACTGCCCGAGGATCTCCGCAATGTAATGGATCGCCGCCAGCGTCCGTCGTACCTTGCCGAACTCCCTGATGTTCCAGATCGCCACGTTGATCGTCTCATCGAGTTTCGAGGACGGGATCTTCGCGGCGTCGATGCGCTTCTTCAGCGTCAACAGCCCGTGGGCGATCTCGGGCGACACGGCTCCGTGGTGCATCGGCGCTCCTTTGAAAGCACGCCAATCCTACCCCTCGAGCGGAAGATCCGTGATCGCGATCGGGTGATTGACGTCGTGGAACGACATGCGCGAGAGACCGAGCAGCGTCTTCAGGCGATCGGCCTCCACTTTCATGGGCCCGGGCGAAGGCGCGGATCCCGGCGCGGGCTGGGGGAACGCCGTCGACATCGCCGTGTGAAACGAAACGTGCCCTTCGACCTTCTGCATGACCTGATGGATATGTCCGTTGAGGACGGCCACCGATCCAAACCGCTTCAGGTACGAGAGCGCGCGGGCGCTGTCGTCGGTGCCCCATCCCCACTCCGGGTACACCGACCAGAGCGGGATATGGGCGAACACCACGATCGGCGTGCTGCTTTTCAGCCGCTTCACGTCCTTCTCGAGCCAAAGGAGCTGCTCGTCGCCAAGGCTCCCAAGGCCGCCGGCTTTCAGATTGACGACGTTGACCAGGGCGATGAAGTGCACGCCGTTGGTGTCGAAGCTGTGCCAGCCGGCCCCCTGCGTGCCCTTCCCAAACCGCTGGAGATAGCTCTGGCCGTCATCGCCGAGCACGTCATGTTCGCCGGGAACGTAGAAGACCGGCAGCGCCAGTTCGGACATCACCTGCTGCAGCGTGTCGAACTCCCCCGGTTTCGACAGATGCGTGAGATCTCCCGTGTGCAGCACGAAGGACGGCTGCTCGGGCGCGGCCTTGATCTTGGCGATGGCCTCGCGCAGCGTCCCGGTCACGTCCGTGTTCGCGGGCTTGTCGAAGCCGATGTGACTGTCGCTGATCTGCGCAAAACGCAGTCCGCCGCCGCTCATGCCCCTGGCCATGGCTCCGGCCGCCGCACGCTCGATCGGACTGCCTTTCAGGACGCCGCCCGCCATCGTCCACAACGCCCCGGTTCCGACCCACGCCATGCACTTCAGGAACCCGCGGCGATCCCACTCGGCCTCGTCGTGATGTTTCGGTGCCACACACGCCCCCTTTTCAGATGTGTAGACCGCGCTGACCGCCGATCTATTCCGGGGCGGTTGGAGACCGGTGTGGCAATCGAGAGAATCAGCGCCTGCCGGACGAACCGAGGGTGCAGATCGAGTAGAAGTCGAAGATGGGCGACCCGATCGGCCGGTCCCCCCGGTACGTACGTGAAAGCTCCGACGTCTTGAAGTGCTCGAGGAGCTCGAGGCCCAGCTCGCGTGCGAAGCTTCGAATGTCCCGGATGCCGGACAGCCACGGGGCGCCCATGGCGGCGAAGCTTTCGACGAGCGCCGTGATGCCCGCGTCACCCGTCGTCTTCGAAATCACCGCCTCGCCAAGGTAGTCGAACGACGCGCCGAATCGCGTCACGTGCGCTCGGATCTCCGTGAGGATCTCCTTCACGGTCTCCAGCGGCAGGTACATGACGTTGCCTTCCCAGATGAAATAGGTGGGAAGGCCACCGTCGAATCCGTTCCGCCCCAACAGATCGATCAGTCCATCGGTGACGTAGTTGCCCGGGATGAACGTCACGTTGGCGTCGACGCGGTGGTCTGCATAGCAGGACTGCTTCAGCGCCAACGTGGCGGGATCGTCGATCTCGAAGTAGGCCACGCCGGGCGCCGGCTTCCTGACGGCACGGGTGTCCAGGCCGGCGCCCAGAATCACAACCTGCCGAAAACCCTGGAGGAGGTGTCTTTCGAGACTGTCGTCGAAGTATCTCGTCCGGATCCTCACCATGTCCCTGACGGGAGGAAACCTGGCCGCGAGATGCGCTGCGGCCTGACGGCTGTCTTCGCTCA
>Ga0310811_10011865_pt1 | contig 11309 bp, 16 predicted proteins | sample YCmetagenome_FD_207642 | JGI IMG/M metagenome (GOLD analysis project Ga0310811, IMG submission 207642) | Soil microbial communities from experimental microcosm in Duke University, North Carolina, United States - YC | ecosystem: Engineered > Artificial ecosystem > Soil microcosm > Unclassified ... | reverse complement strand
GGGGCCAAAATCGCGATGCGCCGCATTCAAAATGGCGCCCCTGACAGTTTCCATAGCAGCGCCCATGCCTTGGGATTAACCGTGCCGCACAAAACGGTAGCGGAACCGGATTGAAAATGCTTACTTTGCTGCGTTGCGCTGCTCGTCTGCCCGCCGGCGAAGCCGTCGGGTTCCCGCTCTCGGTGTCGATGTGTGAGCCCATGGCAAAGTCTGACCAACCCACCACGATCAAGAAATACGCCAACCGGAGGCTCTATAATACCGGCACCAGCACCTATGTGACGCTCGAGGATCTCGCGGCGATGGTGAAGGATGGCGAGGACTTTCTCGTCTATGACGCCAAGACCGGTGACGACATCACCCGTTCGGTGCTGGCGCAGATCATCTTCGAGCAGGAAAACAAGGCGGGACAAAATCTGCTGCCGACCACATTCCTGCGTCAGCTGATCCGCTTCTACGGCGACAGCATGCAGATGGTGGTGCCGAAATATCTCGAGCAGTCGATCGACACCCTGACGCGCGAGCAGGAAAAATTCCGCAAGCAGCTCACCAACACGTTCTCGGGAACGCCGTTCGCGCCGCTCGAGGAACATGTCCGCCGCAACATGGAATTATTCCAGCAGACGTTCTCGATGTTCAAGCCGTTCGTGCCGCCGCGCGGCGGCGTCAGCGTCGCCGAACCTGAGAAGGTGCCGGAGCCAACGGCTGACGAAGACAATATCGACGACCTTCGCCGTCAGATGAAGGACATGCAGGAACGCCTCGAGCGGATGTCGAAAGAGCCGAAGAAGGACGAGTAGGACTCTTTCTTCGCCCGCCTCTCTCCCAACGTCACCGCGGCGAAGGCCGGGGCCCATACCCGCAAATATTGATTGGTTAGCGAAGCCATCTGCACGGTGAGCGGATCGTGCCGCGAGAGCCGCCGCACCAGCTGTTCGTCGCGGAATTCGCGGCCGCTGGTCAGCGCTTGGGGAAGACCGCGGCCGCGTTATCGCTCCAGGCGATGGTGTCGGCGGCAAGGTCCCAGACGAAAGCCGCCTGCCGGAGCGACGCGAGGATGCTGGAGGCTTGCGGGACAGCTTGCACCGAGGTCGCCTCGATTCGGGACAGCCCAAGGACCGGCCAAGGAAAGGCCAGGTGAATCTGGTCGCGTGAGGATAGTGGCTCTATCGAATCAGACGCCAGGCAGAGTTCATAAATAATCTGGAAACCACGTTTTCACATGTCACAAACCGATCGGGAACGAACCGACACGCATCGGCATAGGCCTTGCGAGGGTCAGATCGCAGTGGGGAGTAACGTCCCGAAACGTGACAGTTCTGCCGGTTACGGTGTGCGATGCTTGGTACCGAACGATCAGAAGATATCCTGGACGGCGAGGTTTTGGACGCCGATGCGCCGGCCTGTGTCGAACTGGTGCCGGTGATCCAGACCGTGCAGTTGTCGCCGAAGCCTGTCTTGGCGCGGCCCGACCCTGTCTTCGTCACCCATCTGATCGCGATGGCCGATCAGGCGCCTCAGACCCGCAGCCTGCGGCGGGGCTCGCTCGAGGACGCGCAGACGGCTTACGGCGCACACATGCAGGAACGACGCAGCGTGGTCCGGCGTACGCGGCAGGTCATCTGATCAAGTTCAATTTTCGGAATGACGATCAGCGCGGCGGCGTGCCGGGCGATGGTTGCACGCCACTGCCCGGCTGCAGGCCCGGCGAGGCGACTTCCGGCGACGCTGCACGAGGCGTCGTGGGCTGCGCGAGCGTCGGTTGATCCGGCAGCACGGGCTCGGCGGCCGGCGCCGCCACCGGTGGCTCGGCCTGTCTTGCACTCTTCCTGGACACCGCAGGTGCGGTTGGAGCCAACGCGCCGCGACGCCGGCGCAGCGCCAGGCCGGACAGGAAGTCCACCAGCGCCAGTGCGGTCAACAGGAAAAAGGTGGACGTGCCGAATTTCGGCCACAGCACGAATTCAGCCGCCGCCGCGCCGAACACGATCAGCGACAACAGATGGTCGGTGAAATATTTCGCGCCGGGGCGCGCGCCTTTAACGATCTCGAGCAGCAGCAACAGAATTCCGACCGCAAGCAGGATGTCGCTCAGCGTCACCGGCCATTCCACGCCCGACATCAGCGCGATCTTGAACAACGGTTCGCCGAAGCGAACCTCGGGCATCAGGAAGGCGATGATGTTGTAGATCGCGAGCGGAATCAGAAGCAGCGGAAAGCCGATCATCGGCGAGGCCTTACCTGATAAGGAAAACCGGAACGTTCCCGGGTGAAGCTTTGCCCCTCACCATCGGGAACCGTCACCCCATTCGTTGGCCGAATTCGGGCAGGCGCTGCAGGCCGCAGCGCCCAAATCCCCTGCCGATCAGGATTCCTTCTTGGCCTTCAGAACCTGGCGGCCCTTGTACATGCCGGTTTTCAGGTCGAGGTGGTGCGGACGGCGCAATTCGCCCGAATCCTTGTCCTCGGCATAGGTCGGCTTCTTCAGCGCGTCCGCCGAGCGGCGCATGCCACGCCGCGAGGGCGATGTTTTTCTTCTGGGAACGGCCATAACGGTCCTCTAGGGGTGTTGTCGGAGGCATCGTCCTCGGTTGCGGACCGCCCGGCGCTGAAAAGCACGGGCTGCGATGCCGATAAGGCCGCGCTTATAGAGGATGGGCTGGCGTAAAGCTAGGGTCGGATGCGGTTAAAACGGGCCAAAATCGGGTTCAAAAACCGCGATTCTCGCTCCAGCACCGCGCCAACGCCGCAGCATTGGCCCGCGCCATATAGGTCCCCGCCAAACGCCGCACGCCGGGGCCGGGATTGCGGGCGCTGCGCCGCACCGGATTGGGCAGGATCGCCGCCAACAGCGCCGCCTCGCGCGGCGACAGGGTCGTGGCTGAATGGCCGAATGCGTAATTGGACCCGGCCTCGGCGCCGAACTGCCCGGAGGGTCCGAGTTCGGCGATGTTGAGGTAGATTTCGAGAATCCGCTGCTTGGGCAGCACCAGGTCGATCCACATCGCCAGCGGCAACTCCAATGCCTTGCGGACCACGCTGCGGCCAGGCCACAGGAACAGGTTTTTCGCCACCTGCTGGGTGATGGTCGAGCCGCCGCCCGACACCTCGCCCTCCTCGTGATCCTCGATCGCGTCCTGCAGTGCGCCCCAATCGACGCCGCGATGACTGCAGAATTTGGCGTCCTCGGCGCCGACCACCGAGCGCGGCAGCGCCGGCGAAATCGCCTTGAAATCGATCCATTGCCGCGAGACCGGCGCGCCTTTCAGCCAGCGCCAGGCCATCAGTGCCGAGACCGGATGGCCGGTGCGATAGAACGGCGTCACCAGATAGGGCAACAACAGCGCCACCAGCAAAATCAGCAATAAAATTCGGACAATGCGCAAATTGAGATGCTTCCGGTTCAGCCCCGCCGGCCAGGGCCGCTCAACAGGGCCCTCGGGAGATGACATCTCCAGGATATTCCGCGGGTTTTCCAGCACTTTTAAGGCGTTTGCGGTCGCCTGGCGGAATTGACTGACGGCGTGCCATCAACGATTGTCCGGCCAAATTGATCTGGAGCTATTCCTAAATGACGACCGTGACTGCAGACTTTGCCAAGCGACTGGACCAGACCGCGGAGGATACCGAAGCCCTGCTGGCGAAGCTCTTGTCGGACACGTTGTTGCCCGACGAGATCGCGCGGCCGAAGCGGCTGATGGACGCCATGCGCTACTCGAGCCTTGGCGGGGGAAAACGCCTGCGGCCGTTTCTGGTGGTCGAAAGTTCGACCGTGTTCGGCGTTCCGCGCGAGGCAGCGCTGCTCGCCGGAGCCGCCCTTGAATGCATCCACTGCTACTCGCTGATCCATGACGATCTGCCGGCGATGGACAACAGCGATTTGCGCCGCGGACGGCCGACGCTGCACAAGAAGACCGACGACGCCACCGCGATTCTCGCCGGCGACGGCCTGCTGACGCTGGCGTTCGACATCGTCACCCGCGACGAGATCCACAGGGATCCGACCGTGCGTCTGCTCTTGACCCGTGCGCTGGCGCGCGCTTCGGGCATCGGCGGCATGGTCGGCGGCCAGATGCTCGACCTCGCCGGCGAAGGCCGGTTCGGCGACCGCGAGCCGGTCGACGTGGCGCGGCTGCAGCAGATGAAGACCGGCGCGCTGTTGCGCTATGGCTGTATCGCGGGCGCGATCCTCGGCCAGTCCAGCCAAAGGGAATACCAGGCGCTCGACGATTACGGCCGCGCGCTCGGCGAAGCCTTCCAGATTGCCGACGATCTGCTCGACGTCGAAGGCGATGCCGCAGCGCTCGGCAAGCAGACCGGCCAGGACGCGGCGCTCGGCAAGACCACCTTCGTCACCCAGCTCGGCATCGACGGCGCCAAGCAGCGCGTGCGTGACCTGTTGGCGCGTGCCGATTCGGCGCTGTCGGTTTTCGGCGCCAGGGGCGACGTGCTGCGCGCGGCGTCGCGCTTCGTTGCCGAGCGCAAGAATTAGGGAAACACATGTCCGGCAAGGAATTCGAGGAACACCTTCTTCGATTCAGGAGAATGCCGGTCCCCCTGCGCGTGGTCTATGCGCGGCCACGCACTTTCTTCTCGATTGCGGTCGGGATCATCGCGTTCTTCCTGCTGCCGGGGTCGCTGCGGCTGGTGACGCGGCTTCTGGTCGGCTGGGATATCTTCGTCGCACTTTATCTGGTGCTGGTCTTCACCATGGTGCTGCGCAGCGGCATCATGCATATCCGCCGCAACGCCGTGCTCCAGGATGACGGCCGTTTCCTGATCCTGATGGTGACCGCGCTCGGCGCGTTCGCCAGCATCGCCGCCATCGTGTTCGAACTCGGCGCCTCGAACCGCAGCGCGCCCGGATTGATCCTGGCCACGGTGACCATCGCCTTGTCATGGGCGGCGGTGCACACCGCCTTCTCGCTGCACTACGCCCATGAATATTATCGCGGCGGCAAACCGGGCGGCCTGCAGTTTCCCAATGGCGACCCGCATAAGGACGCCGACTACTGGGATTTCGTCTACTTCTCGTTCGTGATCGGCATGACCGCGCAGGTTTCCGACGTCGGCATCACCGACAAGACCATCCGCCGCACCGCGACCGTGCACGGCATCATTTCATTCGTGTTCAATACCGCGCTGGTCGCGCTGATGGTCAACATCGCTGCGAGTGCGATCTAGACTAGTGCCAAAACAAAAACTACGAAAACAACCCCATGCACAGTAGGAATGGGGCCTCGTATCATCCGAAAACGCAAGATGTAGGGGGTATCCAGGACGCGCCGAGTCACGGTCCGCGTCTCGCTACGCCGCAACAGCCTTGAAGGTGATACGGCCCTGCTCACCGGCCTTGCGGTAAGTCCGCATCACGATCTCGATATCCAGGGATTGGGCAAACCAAGATCGGAACGCATTGCCGCTGCCCTCATAGGCTTCGATTTTGCGTTTGGTCATGGCTTGCGCCCTCCTTTGTCTGCGCGCGAACGGTAATGCTTCCCAACATCACGCAGGCGAAAGGCGCGTTCAACCTCGGGTCATCCACGATAATAAGCGGGCCAGCTATCGTTCTCGGCGCGCTGGAACGACGCTCGGATCAGTCGCTTCAGTTGCAAACTTCCACATTGCCTCCGCTGCCATCGCGAGGTGCGCCACCCTGATATTCGATGCGGCAGCCGCGCCTGACCGGACGGCACATGGCCGCGTCGCAAACGATCTGGCCCGATCCCCCGGCCGACACGCGGGGCTTGGCGATGCTGGCCTCTGGCAGGGACTGGATCCGTTCCCGAACCGGACGCTCGGAACGTACCGGACGATCACTCTCCTCACGACGCGCAACCGGCTTCCTGGCGCGGCGCTTCTCGCATTCATTGTCGTCGTTGAGCACCGAGCCCTCGGCGCAGGTGATTTTGCTGCAGCGGTCGCCATCGGCCTTGAAACCGTGCTCGCAGACCAGCGGACAGACCCGCGACGGCTTCAGCTTGATCGCATCAAGTGTGTCGACGCTGGCGACCTTGGCGTCGAGTTTGGTTCCGGCATAGCGGTTGAACAGCGTCAGCGAACGCTGCGAGGCGGTATTCCAGTCGCCATCGGCCGCCCCCGTCAGACAACCGACGCGGCGCAGCTCGGCCTGCACCGATTTGGTGATCTCGGCCGGCGGCGGGCCGGCGTTCAGGGCCGCGACATTGACCGGCTTATCCTTGTCGGATCCGCCCCTGTCGGACGGGGCAGCCTCGACCGCAACGCGCTTTTGCTCCGCCGCGGCGGCCTGATCCTGCGCTAGCTGCTTGGCCTTTTCAGCGGCGATGCGCGCCTGCTCGGCAGCCCTGGCGTCGGCTTCCGCCTTTGCCTGCTGCGCCTTCTGGGCGCCCTCGGCGGCAAGGCGCGCCCGCTCCTGTTCGGCGAGGCGGGCCTTCTCGGTCGCGGCGACGCGGGCTTCTTCGGCGGCGATCTTGTCGAGCTGCAACTTCGCAAGGCTGGCATAGAAGCCGTCGGGGTACTGCGTGAGGAAGGCGTTGAGCGCGCTCTTGTTGCCGATCTGCAGCGCCAGTTCGTAGTCGCGGCGGGCCTCGGCCTGGGCGCTAAGCGCGGGCACGGTTGCGGCCGCCGCCGCCGCGGGCGCCGGCCGGGTCGGGGCCGGCACCAACGGCACGTCTTCGCCGCCGAGCGAGCCGTAGACAAACGGCTCCTGCTTGTTGCCGGTCGTCTTGAGCACTTCGTCGCGGACGAAGCCGAATGCCCGGCGCACGTCGAGCCCGGGCGTTGCGAGGTGGTTCGCCAATGCGATCGTGAACGGGCTGTTCTTGCCGTCGCCATCGGCGGCCGTCGAACCGGCCTTGGCCGAATAGGCGATCAGCACGTTCGGGCTCGACGGCTCGACCTTGGCAAGGCCCTGCCCGATCGCGCGCGAAGCCACCGTGCGTTTCATTCTCTTCGAAAACGGATTGTCCCGGCAGGCGTCGAGAATGACGAGCCGCAATTTCTTGGCCGGCTCGATCGCAATCAGCACACGTTCCAGCGAGAGCGCTTCGTCGTAGACGTCGGTGTCGCGTTCGAGCTTGGCATCCACCGGAATCAGATAGTTGGCGCCGTCGACCTCGATGCCGTGGCCGGCGTAATAGACGACGGCGATATCGGCGTCGCGGGTGCGGTCGGCGAAGTCGCGCAGCGCGCGCCTGGTCTCGGCCGCCGGGAGATCATGACGGGAATCGACCACATCGAAGCCGGCATCCTTCAGCGTCGCGGCAATCCGGGCGCTGTCGTTAACCGGATTGGTGAGCTGAGCGACATTCTGGTAGGCAGAATTGCCCAGCACCAGCGCCACCCGCTTCTGGGCAAACGCCGGCTGGCACACCATCAGCAGTGCCGCGGCGGCAAGCGCCCATCGATACAACCCAGGATATCCAGACCTCATCACGACGCTCCGGAACCTTGCTTTTTCTAGCATATCGGCCTGCCTAGCATAAGCCTTTGCCTGAGCTTTGTGAGCTGCGTCACGAACCCCGTCGGCCCGGTTCTCACCACCCTTTTGTCATTGGTCGGGCGCACGGGCCGCCGGTTCGCCCCGCTTTGCCGGCCACGGTTTTCGGTTCAAGATCGGGCGCCCTGCATCCATCGCCGATCGGAGCACGACTCGTGCGTAAACTCGTTGCAATCATGCTTCTGGCCTCGATTCCAGCCTTGGGCCTCGCGGCCTGCGGCGTGGTCTCGACGCTGGTGGACGGATTTAAGTATGCGCAAGCGGTCGAGGCCGACCTTCAGGAGGCGACCGGCGTAAAGCCCGCCGTTGGCTTCAATTGGCACAATGGCCGGCTGGCGTCGGTGACCGTTACGTTTCCGCGACTCTATGAGGCCAGGCCGCTCGGCGAACTGGCCGAATCGGCGCGCGCAGCCGTGACCAGGGAATTCAAGCAAACGCCGGAGAAAATCGTGCTCGCCTTCACCTTGAGCGCTGTGCCGGGCCGGACGGCGCAGGCCGGGCAAGCGCCTGTCCACGCCATGGAGTAGCGACCGCAACGATCGTCGGGCGCGCAAAGCGAATGGCGAGCATATTAGGCCGGCACTTTCTTTAGATGATCGGCCAGTGTGTTCAACGTGCGCATCGCCGTACTGAACTCCGGCTTGTCGCCATAGACCATGTCGCGCACGAAAGTGGCGTAGCCGCCCACGAACACCTTGTCCTTGGGAATGCGCTCGATCGTGCGCAGCGTTTCACCCAGCGGGTCCTTCTTCCACGCCGGGAAACTGTCGCCGCGTGTCGCTGCATCCGCGAGCATCACTTCATAGGACAGCGCGGCAGCTGCCTTCATATCGTACGCGTCGCGGATCATGTGCAGATCATAGATGTGCCGGACCAGCGTTGGATCGCGTTCGGCGCGCAAGCCCGCCAGTTCCGAGCCCGCGCGCCATGTTAGCGCAACAAATTTCTCGGCGGCGGTCTCCAGAACGGACGAACAGGCGATCTTCGGCAATTCCGGCGCGCGGCCATAGGCCTCGGCGATGAAGGAGATCACTGGCTTGTCCACGGCGTCGCGCCGCAGCGGAAACACGGCGGTTTCAATCTGGACGTCGGGCCGCAGGATGCCCTTGCCCTCCGCAATCGGTTTGGAGGGCAGTTGGTATTTGGTGTAGTGGCCCTGGTACATGGAGAGGCGGTGCTTCTCGTTATCAGGATCGAAAACAAAGCCCGCGCCCAGCAGCGCGTCGGTGATGACCGTCCGCAACTTCCGCAGCTCGCCGCGGGAAGGCGGTTTGTCGCGGAAAATCTTGAGATCGACGTCTTCGGACATGCGCGTGGTGAGCTTGTGCGCGCGGCTCAACGCCGTGCCGCCGCCGAACACGAGGCGGAAATCACCGGTACCCGCCGCAGCGACGGCGGCCAGCGCCTTGACGACATACCAATCCTTCTCGACCAGCGCTGGGCCCGGAAGCCCAAAATGCTCCTGGACTTCGAGCAGCTGTTCGAGGGTTGGGTTATCGCTCAAGGACAAGCTCCGCGTTGCGGTACCGCAGATGACGCGAGAAGCGGCCTTTGACGCGGACCACCGGGTTCACCGGCACCTGCGTCGAGCGGCCCTCGTTATACGCGCGCTCGGCCTCGGTCGGCTCCCATTTGACGCCAAGCTTGTCGAGCGCCTGCCGTGCCACGCCAGCGAAGCCGTCGCGGCTATAGAGCATCGGCTTGCCGCTGAGGCTCGAAACGGTTGCGCGCCCGTAGACGCCATAACCGAGTCGCACCAAGCGGCCGTCATCCACAAGCTTGCGCAGCGCGCGCAACACCTGATCCTCGCCGCCGAGCGTTTTGAACTCGCGCGTCAGGAACACGTCCTCACCCTTCTTGCGCGCGATCCGCTGTTCTATCTTTTCACGCAACGTGTGCTTGCGAGGCATGATCGATCCTCCTTGCAAAAACCTGACACCTATTATCGACAAAAACCCGACATCAATCAAGAAATAATATAACATATTCAATAGCATAAAATATATCAATGGCTTAAGACGGTCGTTCCCTGGCGAGCCGGGAGCGCACATCCTTCATGATACGCGTTCGCGTTCCGCGCATCGCCTCCGACGTCGGCTACTGGCCGCCGACAGTTGACGCCGCGCAAAAGGTCAAGGCAATGCTCGACGCCGGCACGCCTGTGACCTTTGAGGGTATAGAAAGTACAAACATCATGATGCCATGGCGCTTCAAATGCGATTGACAACAGTCCGTTGGCGAGTGGGTCTTCAGCGTCCAGCGATGCGCGCGCGTCCGCTTACTTCTTCGCCGTGATGTGCCCCTGATATTGCGGCAGGTCGTCGGTGATCGAGAACCAGGGCGCCTTGGAGCCGACGAAGATGTGGGCGCTCGGGCGGATCGAGGGTTCATCGACCAGCGTGCCCATCGCGACATGGGCGTAAGCACCGTCGCGCACCACCGAATACAGCAACGAGCCGCACCGCCGGCAATGCGCGTTGTGGCCGGTAGCATCGCCATGGATCATCACATTGTCGCCACCGCTGGCGATGCCGAGCTTGTTGCGCGCAATACCGGCAAACGGCTTGAATGCCGAGCCGGTGGTCCGCCGGCAATTCGAACAATGGCAATTGAGCGCATATTCGAACGCATCCGCGACAACGTAGCGCACCGCGCGGCAAAAGCATTCTCCGGCAAGAATGCGAGCTTTCGAACTGGCTGAACCCGTCACGTTCAACTCCTTGCAGAGATCTTGAAGTCACCCATAGCGTAATTGACCGGTCCGTGGCTAAATTCAACCCGAAACAAACCTGCATCTCCGGGAGGACTGCCGTGAGCGAAGACCGATCGAGCGTCGAAGCCGTCGTCAAAAGCTATTTCGACGGCCTTTATGAAGGCAATGCCGACAAGCTCGGCGCGATCTTCGACCCCTCCGCCGATTTGCGCTGGGTGGAAAAGGGCGAGCTGCAGGTGCTCACCGTGCCGGCCTGGCTGGATCGCGTGCGCAAGCGGCCCTCGGCAAAAGCAGAAGGCAAGCCGCGCGAGGATTTCATCGTCACCATCGACCGCTCCGACGACAACACCGCGTTCATCAAGGTGCGCTGCCAATTGCCGCCGCGCTACTTCACCGATTATCTGGTGGCGATGAAACTTTCCGATGGCTGGAAGATCGTTTCGAAATCCTACCGTTACGATCTGCGCGAGTGAGTTCCCCTGTTACCTCGCAGCAAAGGTCGTTACCGAGCCTATTCGGGCTTGGGGACGCCTGAGATCTGGATGAGCTTGGCGATAGCTCCGTTGTCCGATTCCTTCTTGATCACATCATAGATAGCGTTGCCCAGTGCGCCGAATGCTGCGTCAAGCCATCCCCCGCCCGCGACTGTCTCCAGATCAAGGGTCGTCAGCTCGCGAATTTCGTTGTTCAACCTGGTCATCGTCATTCCCCTGCTGCATCCGGTGAGGACAATTCCTCGGCCCGTAGCGACAGGGATATGCCAGTTTGATCCGCCCATCTGTGATGGCGGTCACGTCAGTTCCCCGGGTAACACGTAGCGACGACTGAGTGATTGAGATCACACCATCGCCGAAAGTTACCACTCCCCCGATCATGTCCGAGTGCGTGCTTCGCTCGAAGAGGACTTTAAGCGCGAACGTCCGCCGACGTTGTTGCTGCGTGGCCGCGCCGGCGGCCGAGGTTGCCCCATAGCACGCGCAACACGATTGCCGGGTGCAGCAATTTCGGCGGCGGCGCCTCGAGGTTGGCGACCTCGAGAAAGGCGGCCGTAAGCTTCGCGTCGTGCCGCGCCGCCATGTGCAGCTTGCCGATATACCAGTTGATGAAACGCACTTT
>Ga0310811_10011864_pt1 | contig 11309 bp, 14 predicted proteins | sample YCmetagenome_FD_207642 | JGI IMG/M metagenome (GOLD analysis project Ga0310811, IMG submission 207642) | Soil microbial communities from experimental microcosm in Duke University, North Carolina, United States - YC | ecosystem: Engineered > Artificial ecosystem > Soil microcosm > Unclassified ... | reverse complement strand
AACGCCGGTCGTCACGCGGCGGAGGCAGCATGGACGGGATTTTTTCATCAGCTTCGGCTTCCACGCAGCGACCTGGCACGAAGGGTTTCCGGGCCTGGTTGGCGAAAGCAAGGGCAGGTGATCGCGTCACCTACTTCATCGGCTTTCTCGCGGCCGGTACCGGTCCGAATGGTGCATTACTTCCCGCGGCTGACCGCCACGAAGTCTTTCACGAAGCCCAGATCGCATGGGCCGCCGCAGAGCGAGGTCTAGTTCATCTGCTTCAGCGGCGGCTCGGCCAGAACTGCTTCGAGTACCTCGCCGTCGCGCGGCCGCAGGCCGCCGCGCACGATCACCATCGTACTTAAAGAGGACGATACCATGGTCGACGGCCGCGCGGTGCATGGTGCCTCTGAAGCCGGCGCCAAGAACCTGCAGGGTGATCTGTTAACCAGCGAGGAGCGAACCAAGTCGCCCAAGCGCGGCGACCGTTCCCACATCCACCTGAGGTCGCTTGATGGCGAGAAGGCCGTCGTGCCCGGCATGGCGTCGTTCGCGGGCGGTGGGCCTGCAGGTGCCCCCTGCCGGGACTGCATCCACTTCGGGGTGGTCGCCGTGCAGACCGGCATCGATGATGTCGAGATCAATCGCGCCGGCTGCGCCATCTACGCCAACCACATGGGCCACGCCGGTCCGACCACCCACCGTGACATCCGGGTTTGCCCGGCTTGCAAGCACTTCGTGGCCTCGGCTGAGCGGGAGTGGCACTTCATCATCGAACGGGCGGGCAAGATCCACGGCGTCGACAAGCTTCCGCCCGAGCTCCCGAAGTGGCGGCCGACGGGGAGCTCGGCGCCGGAAGGGCCGGCGAAGGCTAACCGGCCTCGCCGATAGGCTCGTCGTGCTGCCGCAGGAATCTCTATTCCGGCCGAAAGGGCCCCCCGAACTGAGGGACTACCAGCGCGCCGTCATTGAGCGAATAGAGACAGCAATTCAAGGCGGCGGCCGCCACCTCCTCCTGCCGGCACCGACGGGCTCGGGCAAGACCGTGATCGCGGCGCAGGTCGCCGCCGACGCCGTGACCGCGGACAAGCCGGTGCTCTTCCTGGTCCACCGGCGTGAGCTGGTCCAGCAGGCCAGCCGCAAGCTCTACGACCTCGGCCTGGACCACGGCATCATCGCGGCGAGCTTTCCGACCCGACCTGACGCATTGATTCAAGTCGCGTCGATCAGCACGCTGCACCGCAGGACGGTGCGGTCCTCCGCCATGGCGATGCCGGAGGCCGAGCTGCTGGTGGTGGACGAAGCCCACCACGCGCCCGCGCGCACCTGGACGCGCATCATCAAGTCCTATCCGAACGCGGTCGTGCTCGGGTTGACGGCCACCCCCTGTCGGGCCGACGGGAGGGGGCTCGGCGCCCAGTTCGAGGCGCTGATCGAATGCCCCAGCATCCGCGAGCTGATCGAGCTGGGCTACCTGGTGCCGACGCGGGTCTTCGCGCCGACCAAGCCGGACCTCGAAGGCATTCGCACGGTCGCGGGCGACTTCGACGAGGAGCAGCTCGAGCAGCGCTTCGACCAGCCGGTGCTGGTCGGCGACATCGTGACCCACTGGCACCGCCTGGCCGGCCGCCGCCGGACCGTCGTGTTCGCGATCTCGCGTGCACACGCAGTCCACCTGCGAAACGAATTTGCTCAGTCCGGGGTCGTTGCCGACTACCTCGATGGCGATACCCCCGCGCAGCAACGGGATTTGATCCTGGCCAACCTCAAGAACGGCGCGGTCGACGTCGTGGTGAACGTCGGGGTGCTGACCGAGGGCTGGGACCAGCCCGAGGTGCAGTGCATCGTGCTGGCCCGGCCGACCAAGAGCTTCGGCTTGTACCGGCAAATCGTCGGCCGCGGCCTTCGGCCCGCGCCCGGGAAGGACCACCTGCTCGTACTCGATCACGCCGGAGCCACGCATATGCACGGGCCGGTCGAGACCGACGTCATCTGGACGCTGTCCGAGAACGAGCGCGCGCAGCCGGTGCGCACCGGCGGCAGGAGGGGCGCCGATGTCCGGAAATTGGTGGACTGCCCGGAATGCTCGATGGTCTTTTGGCAGGCGCAGGCCTGCCCCAACTGCGGCTGGCGGCGGCAGGTCAAGCCGGACCCGGTAGAGGTCCGTGACGGCGATCTCGTGCTCCTCGAAGGCGGTCGAAGCCATAAAGCGGCTTACACCGATATGGACAGACGCAACTTCCATCGTCAGCTCCTGGCACTCCGGAGCGAGCGCGGCTTCCAGCGCGGCTGGGTCGCCCATACCTACAGGAAGAAGTTCGAGGCCTGGCCGCCGTACAGCTGGCGGGATGATGACCCTTTGCCGCCCAGCGACGAGGTGCGCGCGTATGCGCGGTCGCGGCTGATCGCGTTCCACCGGCGGCGACTGAAGGGCGGTGCCCGTGACCAGCACCGCTGAGCTGGCGCGCGGCCATTGGCGCGAGATCCTGTTGGCGCTGGGGGTCGAGGAGCGCTTCCTCACCGGCCGGAACGGGCCCTGCCCGGTATGCGGTGGCAAGGACCGCTTACGATTCACTGACTGGAATCAGGACGGCTGGTACTTTTGCAACCAATGCGGCCCGGGTTCGGGCATCTTGCTGCTGCGCCGCCTTCACGGTTGGGACCATGCTGAGGCCTGCCGCCAGGTCGATCGAGTCCTAGAAGCCGATCCCCGGCCTGCGCCACCTCCCAAGCCCGCACGGAGCGACGCCGCCAAGAAATTGGCGATCGAACGCGTGCTGGAGCTCGCCAACAAGCCGGAGATCGTGTCCGCGTACCTCACCGAGCGCGGGATAGCGGTCTCCTCGACGGTGCTCCGCGGGCATCCGGCCTGCGATTATTACGACAGCGACCGCCGCCTGGTGGGTAGCTTCCCGGCCGTAATCACGCCGATCTTGGCGCCCGATGGGATGCTCATCTCCGCCCATCGCATCTACTTGGCCGACGTCGAGCCGCGCAAGAAGACCATGCAGGTCGTTGGGACGCTGAACGGCGCGGCGGTGCGCCTGCACGAGGTCGAGGACGAGATGGGCATCGGCGAGGGGGTCGAGACCTGCCTCGCCGCGCATCAGCTCTTCGGCATCCCGACGTGGGCCGCGCTCACCGCGCATGGCGTCGAGACCTTCGAGCCGCCGCCCGGCATCGAGCGCCTGCACATCTTCGCGGACAACGACAGCAACTACACGGGCCAGCGAGCGGCCTACGCGCTCGCCCAGCGGCTGGCCCGCGCTGTGGAGGTCTTGGTCAACATCCCGACGGAGTCCGACACCGACTGGAATGACGTGCTGCGCCAGCAGGTGGGCACATGAAGAACGGCAAGGCCAAAATCGAGTCGGTCGAAGGTTTTGTGAAGTTACCCAGGCATGTTGTCGACCAAATCATCGCGGCTCGCCTCAGCCTTGCTGCGTGGCGGCTGCTTGTGTTCCTGATCCGTGAACTCCTTCGCCATGGCGGCAGGGACAACGGTCAGCTCGAAGCTCCATATCGGCAACTGGTTGCCCTTGGCGTCAGCTCGGCGCTTATCGACAGCGCCATTCGAGAACTAGAAGGAGCGGGTCTTGTCCGATGCCTGCGCGGTCGAAGGCGAAACCCGAACCTGTTCGAGTTGACGTGGCTGCCCCGGCTCGAAAGCCATCAGAGTGGCCGCAGGTTTGCCACCTCATCTGAGGCAATGTTGCCACCTGATATGAAAGCAAAACACTGAGGATGCCACCTGAGCTGGAAGCAAAAGCACGAAACTTTTGCCACCTCATGCAGTAGCGCTATCTAGATGTATCTTGTCAGGAGGGTGTCTCTACACAGGAGATGTCTATAGCGCAGGTGAGGTGGCGCAGGAGGCAGCTGAGGAGCAAGCAAGGGAGCGCCATCATGATCTACTGGACGCCGAAGATGGTCGAGGAGAGCCTGACGAAGGCAGTTTCAAACCTAGGACGAGAGGCTCGAGCAGAAGCGGAGCCGCCATGTCCCTTGTCCCCAGAAGGGGCGTTGCTCTGGTTCCTGTGGTTGGAGCCAGAGGACGCCGAGCTGCTGTGGATGCGCGTCGATAGTCGGCCGTGGAAGCAAATCTGCCGACACTTCGGCATCTCGCGGGCGACGGCGAACCGGCGTGTCGAGTACGTGCTGTCGGTGATCGCGTGGAGGCTCAACCACCAGCACTTACCGCTGACATGGTCTTGCCGGTACCTGGTCGAGCGTACGCGCGCAGTGTCAAGGGACGTGTAGGGCTAGCTGTACGAATGTGCGAGACATCTACGAGGTAGACAGCGAGTCGGCGTAGGCCGATTGATAGCGGGCGAGTCGGTGATGTCGATCATGCGCACGCTCAAGCCCAGCATTGCGGCGGCGACCCTGCACACCGCCAAGCCGCCGCCGAAGAGGGCTGACAAGTTCTACCTGTCGCGCGAGTGGTTCGAAGTGCGTGATCGTGTTCGACGAGAAGCACGAGGACGATGCGAGGCACCGGGGTGCGGACGAGCTGAGCGCCGGATGTTCGTCGACCATATCGTCGAGCTGAAGGACGGCGGCGCGGCGCTCGACCGGTCGAACCTTTGGCTGCTGTGCGGTGGCTGCCACTCGCTAAAGACCGCCGCCGAGAGGACGAGGCGGACCGCTCAGAGTCCAAGGGGGCGGTCGGTGTAAACGACGGCGTCGCTCAACAAACCGCGCCCGAGCGCATTGAGAGAAAATTTTCCCGCGCGCAAAGCCCAAAACCGCGGCTGACGGCGGCGGGCAGTCGAAGGAGGCCTCATTGACCGCCAGCTGTCCCAAAAGCCTCCTGTTGGGCCAGAAAGCCGCCCCTGTGCCCGCGGAGAAGGGCCAGCCCTGGCCCGCCGACGCCGTCGAGCGGCGGCCGGTCGCCGCGCTGGTGCCGTACGCCCGTAACGCGCGCACGCACAGCCCCGAGCAGGTGGCGCAGGTCGCGGCGTCTGTAAGGGAGTGGGGCTGGACCGTGCCAGTGCTCGTGGACGAGCAGAGCAATATTATTGCCGGGCGCTGCCGGGTCCTGGCGGCCCAGCGGCTGGGGCTCGGCGAGGTGCCGGTGATGGTGGCGCGTGGCTGGAGCGAGGCACAGAAGCAGGCCTACATCATCGCCGACAACAAACTGGCGCTGAACGCAGGCTGGGACGAGGACCTGCTCCGGATCGAACTGGGTGAGCTCAAAGGTCTGGGTGTTGATCTCGGGCTGACCGGCTTCGGCGAACTGGAACTCGACACTCTACTCGATCCCGCCACAGGCAAGACGGACCCGGACGACGCGCCGGAGCGGCCCGCCGCGCCGGTGGCACAGCCGGGCGACTTGTGGATCTGCGGCGAGCATCGCGTGCTCTGCGGCGATGCGACGAGCGCGACCGACGTCGAGAAAGTGCTGCGGGGCGAACTCGCCGATATGTGCTTCACCGATCCGCCCTACGGCGTCGACTACGCCAACTCACCCAAGGACAAGCAGCGCGGCAAGCACAGACCCATCTTGAATGACCATCCGGGCGCGGAGTTGGAGGCGATGCTCCTGGCTGCCAACACCAACGTCCTCGGGGTGACGAAGGGCGCGATCTACGTGTGCATGGCCTCAGCCGCACTCGATACGTTGCAGAAGGTATTCCGTGATGCCGGCGGGCGGTGGTCGACCTTCGTGATCTGGGCCAAGCACACGTTCACCTTGGGCCGGGCCGACTACCAGCGCCAATACGAGCCCATTCTCTACGGTTGGAAGGACGGTGCCGACCACTTCTGGTGCGGCGCACGCGACCAAGGCGATGTTTGGCATTTCGATCGGCCGGCCAGAAACGACCTGCATCCGACGATGAAGCCGGTCGCACTCGTCGAGCGGGCGATCCGCAACTCCTCCAAGAGCCGAGACATTGTGCTCGATCCGTTTGGTGGATCCGGCACCACAATGATTGCTGCCGAGCGAACGGGTCGGCGTGCCCGTCTCGTCGAGCTCGATCCGAAGTACGTCGATGTCGTCGTCCAGCGCTGGCAAGCATTCACTGGTGGCAAGGCGACGCTCGAGGAGACGGGCGAGACGTTTGCGGAGATGGCTGCGCGCCGCCATCGGCCCATCGACGCGGCGCCGGCAGTCGAACAACAGGGAGCTGTCCCATGACCCAGCCGCGCGGTCGCCCGCCGCATGTGCCCACGAAGGAGACGCAGGATCTGGTCGAGTCGCTGTCGGGTTTCGGGATCCCGCAGCCCGACATTGCCAAGCTGATCGGCATAGATCCCAAAACCCTTCGCTTGCACTACGCCGAGCAGATCGAGCTGGGCGGCATCAAGGCCTCGGCCAAGGTCGCGCAAAACCTGTTCAACATGGCCTGCAAACCGAATCGAGAGGGCCTGCAGGCTGCTATCTTCTGGCTGCGGGTGCGGGCGCATTGGTCAGAGTACACGCCGCGGCCGCCTACGGAGCCGCTGGGCAAGAAGGCTATGGCCGAGCTCGAGGCCGGCACCGCCGGGCAGGGCACCGAGTGGGGTCACCTGGTGAATTGAAATGCCCTGGGATTTGTCCGTCCCGGACTGGGAAGAGCGCATTCGCGAAGGGCGGTCGTTGCTGCCTGCGATGCCTGACCTCGATCGGGGCAGAGCGGACCGAGCCATCAAGATCTTCAACAAGCTAAGGCTTCCGGATGTGCCCGGCGCTCCGGCGTTGGCGGAGGCGGGGGGCGAGTGGTTCCGCGAGATTGTCGGCGCCCTCCATGGATCGGTGAAGCCGAACACGCGCGAGCGCATGATCCGCGAAGTCTTTTTGCTCGCGCCGAAGAAGAGCTCGAAGACGTCCTACGGTGCGGCGCTGATGTTGGCGACGCTGCTGATGAATGATCGGCCCCGGGCAGAGTTCTTGCTGATCGCGCCGACGGTGTCTCTGGCCCACATCGCCTTCAACCAGGCACTGGGCATGATCGACAAGGACCCCGACGGCTTTCTGTCCAAGCGGATGCACGTTCAGGAGCATCTCCGGAAGATCACAGACCGCCGGACCAAAGCCACGCTGGAGATCAAGGCGTTCGACACGAGCGTGCTGACAGGCGTAAAGCCAGCGGGCGTGCTGCTCGACGAATTACACGAAATTGCCAAGGCCCCAGCAGCCGAGCGCCTGATCGGTCAGCTTCGCGGTGGCCTGCTGCCTAACCCAGAAGGCTTTCTGATCTTCATCACCACGCAATCCGACGAGCCACCGCGTGGCGCTTTCCGATCTGAACTAGCGGTGGCGCGCGCCATCAGGGACGGCCGTTCGCAAGGCGCTATGCTGCCCGTGCTTTATGAATTTCCGGAGGACATCGCGAATGACAGGGCCAACCCGCCTGCGTGGCAGGACCCGAGCCTCTGGTGGATGGTGACGCCCAATCGCGACCGGTCCGTCTCGATCGCCCGATTGGAAGAAGACTGGGAGAAGGCGAAGCTCAAGGGGCAGGGGGAGATCGTCCGCTGGGCCTCGCAACATCTTAACATTGAGATAGGTCTGGCCCTCCGCTCTGATCGGTGGGTGGGTGCCGACTACTGGGAGAGCGCTGCCGACAGGACCCTGACGCTGGACGAGCTTTTGGCGCGCAGCGAGGTCGTGGTCTTGGGTATCGACGGTGGCGGACTTGACGATCTGCTCGGCGTCGCCGTGCTGGGGCGGAATGAGAAGACGCGGAGTGGATGCTGTGGTCGAAGGCCTGGGCTCATGTATCCGTGCTGGATCGGCGCAAGGGCGAAGCGTCAGTGCTGCGTGACTTCGAGGAGGCAGGCGAGCTCGAGATCTATGATGAGTTCGGTCAGGACATCCATGACATCGCCCAGTTGGCGCAGCGAATCGACGAGAAAGGTCTCCTGTGCGCCGTGGCGCTCGATCCTTATGGCGTCGGTGCAGTTGTCGATGCTTTGGATGAGGTTGGCATCGCCGGCGAGGATCGAATTGTTGGCATCTCCCAAGGGTGGAAACTCACGGGTGCCATCAAGACGGCAGAACGAAAGTTGACAGATGGATCCCTAAGGCACGGCGGTCAGGCGGTGATGTCCTGGGCGGTCGCCAACGCCCGCGTCGAACCGAAAGGCAATGCGATCATCATTACCAAGCAGGCTTCCGGTTCGGCCAAAATCGATCCGCTGATGGCCGCGTTCAATGCCGTCGCGCTGATGTCCACGAACCCCTGGTCGTCTCGGCCGAGGATCTTTGTGATATGAGTAGCTCAGCCTGTACTAAAGATCTTGCGAGATGCCGCCCTGCGCTGCCTTAGTGGTCGAGCATTCGTATTCCGCCGTGGTCGAGCGCCAGCGCATACTCAACCCCGTGAATTGCGGCGATAGGCCCTGTTTGTTGCAGTATTCGATAGCCCACGGCCGAGCTTCGCTTTCGGTTTTGGCGCCTACAACGGACAATGAGTGGCCGCCCGGGACTACTCTGATCAAATTCGATCCCTTGTAAGGATTATCACTCGGTGAGCAGGAACACAGTACTGCCATCGTCGAACCAATCCGCAGGAGTCCGAGCCCGTGGTGCATTCGAGACTCCAGAATGTGCGGATAGTGTCCCGAAGGTTTCCTACCCGTTAGCTGTAGCTTTTGTGCCCGAGACTTCCACCGGCGCCGGCTCCTCGCCGCCGACCACGCGGTAGACCACGCCGGCGAAGGTGGCGCCGATCAGCGGCGCCAGCCAGAACAGCCAGAGCTGCTCCAGCCGCCGGCGAACAGCGCCGGCCCGGTGCTGCGCGCCGGGTTCACCGAGGTGTTGGTGACCGGGATGCTGATCAGGTGGATCAGGGTGAGGCAAAGGCCAATCGCGATCGGCGCGAAGCCCTTGGGCGCTCTGCCGTGGGTCGCGCCCAGGATCACGAACAGGAAGCCGAAGGTCATTGCGACCTCGCAGGCGAAGCCCGCCGCCAGCGAATAGCCGCCCGGCGAATGCTCGCCGAAGCCGTTGCTGGCGAAGCCGGCATGGACGTCGAAGCCCGCCTTGCCGCTGGCAATGGCGTAGAGCACGCGGCCCCCGCGATCGCGCCCACCACCTGGGCCGCGATGTAGGGCACCAGCTCGGCCGCCTTGAAGCGGCCGCCCGCCCACAATCCGACCGATACCGCGGGATTGAGATGGCAGCCCGACACGTGGCCGATGGCGTAGGCCATGGTCAGGACCGTCAGGCCGAACGCCAAGGCGACGCCGGCAAAGCCGATCCCGAGTTGGGGAAACGCGGCGGCCAATACGGCCGAGCCGCAGCCGCCGAGAACCAGCCACGCCGTGCCGATGAACTCAGCGAGAAGCTTCCGCGCCATATGTAGATCCTTGATTAGGTATGCCGCTCGCGCTGGCAAAGATCGCTGAACCATCGCACTACAGCAAATCCTCACGTTGTCAGCTTTGACTAAAATCATCCGCCCGAATCCCACGCGCTGCGCTTTACCAGTTTTACACCTCCTCTCCGTTTCAGCGACAGCCGCTGGCCTTCGTCGCGCGCGTCGTTCTGCGACGGAGGGTTGGGACTATGCGCCAGGGACCGCGACGAGCGCGAAACGAGACACGAGGTGCTAAACGAGCGCCGATACGGCAGGCGTTTTCCCGTGTGCGAGGCTCGCGGCCTTCCGGCGATGCAGCACCACATGCTCGGCGCTGACCGAGCCGACCAAATCCCGCGCCTTGAGCTTGGCGAAGGCGCGGCACACGGTCTCCAGTTGCATACCCAGATAATCGCCAATGTCAGAGCGGGTCATTGGCAGCGCCAGCGGCCGCGTCGGCAGGCCTCTTTCCGCATAGGCTTCCTCCAGGAGATGCAGAAAGCGAAGGAGGCGCTCCGCTGCGCTGAACTTACCGACCGTCACCAATTGTTCAGCCGTGCGGTTAAGAGCCCGCAACACTTCCTCCTCAAGCGCCTTTCCGATGGCAACGCTGGCACCGGTGAACTTGCGAAGCACACTCGCATCGACCGCACAGGTAGTGGCGTCGGTGATGGCCTCGCAGTCGAACATATGCGTACCGTCGGACTGAACGAGGTTGCAGATGTCGCCGGTAAAAAGAAAGTCGACGATCTGCCGCCGCCCCTTCGGCAGCGCTATGGACCGGGCGAGAACACCGGAAGCGACCCGGTGCAGGCTCTTAATAGGTTTGCCAGCGGCGAAAAGCATTTGGTGTCGCGCCCATTGTCGCTGAGCGCCATGCTCGAAAAGCTTCGATTTGCCCTCACAATCAAGCGTTCTGGAAATCCCAGGTAACGTCACAGGATCCGTCGGATGCGCAGACGATCTGTCCAACATTGGCGCCTATTCAGCTGCCAGACGTTGCGCGTTGCGGGCGGCCGCGATCCTGATGCGCGCGAGATCCTCGACGCGCTTCTTGCTGACCGCGTTGCCGCCGCCCGCGGTGTCGGCGAACAGCGCGAGCTTGTCCATCTCGTCCTCGACCACCGGCGACAGGGCGAGGTCCATGTAGTCGTGGCGCCGGGGGTCGTTGCTGACCTTCCGGCCGATGCGCCAGCCCTGCCACGCCAGCCGGGCATAGATCCTGAGCTTCCGGCAGAACTCGACAGCGACCTTGACGTGGAAGACGCCCATCGATTCGATCGGCATCCCGTAGCGCCGGTCGCGGCGGTACTTCATGCGCACGATGCCGCCCTCGAGCGGATGGATGCCCTCGGCCTCGAACATGATCTTGAACATGGTCATGAACCGGACGGGCTCCGCCGGATTGCGGCCTTTGATGGCACCGTGCCGGCGGGCGACGGTCTCGATGTGCTCGGGCGTATAGTAGGTCCGCCACGCGTCGCGATAGGTCTGCTCGAACTCGGCGTCGCCCATCCTGGGATGATGGACGACGCGGTGATGCACGTCGTACTTGTTGAGGTCGGGGTCCATCCACACGCCCTGCTTCCACAGCGTCTGGTGGTCCTCCGAGCCGGGGAGCGGCGTCAGGATGAACAGCTCGAGGATGTCGAGCGGCAGCTCCTTCTTGATGATCTCCATGTCGCGCAGGATCGAGTCGCGCGTGTCTCCGGGGAAGCCGAGGATGTAGCCCGCCCAGGTCGAGGCGCCGGAGGTGTGCCAGGCCTGCAGCATCCTGCGGTACTCGGTGATCTTGTTCTGCCGCTTCTTCGCCGCCAGCAGGTTGTCGGGATTGACGTTCTCCAGCCCGATGAAGACGCGAAAGACGCCGGCCCAGCGCGCCTTGGCAATGAAGTTCGGGATGCGATGGCACTGGGTGTCGACCTGGATGATCAGGGAGACCTCGATGCCCTCGTTCTCCTTGAGCTCGATCAGCCGGTCGAAGAAGTCCTCCCAGTGCTTGTTGCGGGCCATGTTGTCGTCGGTGATGAAGAACGCCGT
>Ga0310811_10011863_pt1 | contig 11309 bp, 13 predicted proteins | sample YCmetagenome_FD_207642 | JGI IMG/M metagenome (GOLD analysis project Ga0310811, IMG submission 207642) | Soil microbial communities from experimental microcosm in Duke University, North Carolina, United States - YC | ecosystem: Engineered > Artificial ecosystem > Soil microcosm > Unclassified ... | reverse complement strand
CGTTCCTGTATCTGTTTAATACTCATTGTGAGTACCTTGGCAGCAGGTTCAGTAGTACATAAAGACTCTAAGCATTGACTAGTCCTGACCATTGGTCCTACCTGTTTTGCGCTGAGGGAGTGATCATCATAACTCCACACAGTCTGTTGGGATAAGATTGTCTCAAGACATCCTTCATCCAGGATACAAGTACATGTTTTTCATTTTGTTTTTCTTTCTTTCTTTTGTCATCATCATAGTCATAGCCACACGCATTGCTGACCTCACACAGTACCTTCTACTGACCGTAGCTTAGGTATCACTAGAGAACCACCCACGAACAACCACATTATCAGTCATCAGTATTTGTCTGGATCGCTGACCATGGAGATAGATTGGTTTTGTAGGTGTTCCATCTATAGATCATCTATCTAAGAAGACACCATATTTGCAAAAGCCTTTGGCTATCAAAACTGTATGGGCGTATTTGCCCAGATAGTCCTCCCTTGTGCAGCACCCTGGTACACTGTGCCAGCTATAGCAGCCTGAGATCAATGTATTCTGCAATGGTTGATTCGGAATTCTTGCTTTCTACCATGCTTTGTAAATTATATACAGACATTGACAGGCATTGGATCACCTTAAATATGTGAATTTTCCATTCTTACAATATGTATTAGATAGATATCAAAATAAAAAATATCAAAATTACAATTAAAAACAATCAAAATTACAAATAAAACATTGATTTCAAGTCATTACAATGAGTTAATTGACATTGCAACCTGGTTTCAGCACATTACAACAGCAATTGCCATCACAATTACAATCAAAATTACAAATAAAACATTGATTTCAAGTCATTACAATGAGTTAATTGACATTGCAACCTGGTTTCAGCACATTACAACAGCAATTGCCATCACGATTACAACCAAAATTATAATGTGATTGCAATTGCGACTCTATTATTGGAGGTGCTATCAATGCATGCTCGGTCTTTGAATATTGAAATGCCTTAAAAGGCACTGAAACTCAAATTAGGAATTTGGGACATCAGCAGCATGTCTATTTACCCAACTGCATCCTTCCATATGCTGTATGTCATACATTCATTATTAAAGCTTTCTTCAGATGAGGAATGACTCACATTGTTTGTAATAATGGGTCTTTCCACTTGTACCTACAGCTTTCTGATGCTGTCCATGCAACATAGGAAAGATTGATGTCATGTTATAACACTCATCTGGAGAAAAGACAGTAACAACCCCCATAGTGACACCACTGTCAAAATCCCTATGTGAATGGTACTGCCATGTTCAACTGGGGACACAACCAGGTCAGAATCTTCATAGGGCCACAAGTGGGGCATGAAATCAACATTGATGATGAGAAGTGGCTTGCTGAGTTCAGGAATGAAGTGTGGTAAGCTCACACCATATACATCTGCTGCTGTAGAGTCTAATAATGCTATTGAAAGCCAGGTGTAGAGGAAGTGACCTGCCTTCAGCAGGATCTTCAAGGAGATTATTCTTGTGACACACAATGTAAAGTCTATGCTGTGAGCTTGAAAGGGAACAGTGAAGCTGTACCTTACTGTACTAAGCTCATCTTGTTCTCACACAGTGACATTGCTGAGTTATAAGTTAATGGGCCATAAGTGCCCAGTTGCAAGTATGTACAAGACATGTGATCTGAACTGTTGGCTAGGCAATACAACAAGTTTGGGTGTTGGAGGCAATCACAGATAAGCAAATAGCCATGGCACCTGTGTCTTTTTGTGCCCATGTTATTGTCAAAATCTACTATCTATCCACATTTTATAACTCAATTTCTAACTGTAATTCTCCCAGGCCATCTCAAAAGTTGGGCATTGCACCAAGGTATTGGAAAATGCACCAATGCAATATGTTTTGACCCACACAAACAGCCAAACTCAGATGATCAAACTCACATTGCCTTTGTCATCATCACCAACCACATGTTTACCATAACCATGCTCTGCAGTAATTGCTCCTAGTCATTTCTCTGGGCATTGATGTGAACTCTACAATCACGGACTGTCACAGCCACAGTACACAAAGTGTTAATCAACAAACCTATTAGGGCAACTAGGCTGGATTTGCTGCAGCAACATCCACAAGCTCTCACGACTGACTGGCTTCCCACACCTCACACATATTCCACCTGGAGGAGAGAGGACAACTGAATCTGAGATGGCATCAAATATTTTCAGTATGTGGCAGCCTGCCATAACCAGTCTTCATCCTGACATAGCAACATGTTCTTCTGGTTTGGACATGCATGTAGATGCCAGACATTTTCCATTAATGCAAAGCAGTGTCACATCATGGTTCTGAAAATGAGGTTTGTTATCCAAGGCGGACTTGGATACAGTAGGAGATCTCACTATTGGCTCTGTAGTACTAGTAGCGCAAATTTTTCCCAGTGAGTTTGTCAGTCATGGTTGCTGACTCAGGGCACCTTCACATGAGTGACACTCCAAGTCTCACCAGGTCCAGCTTGATAGTGCAATGCGCTGCATCTGGGTCATTGGCTTTCGAGTTTTTTTATTCATTTTAATGGTGTTGTGTAATGTGCCAGGTTGCTCCTGGGAAAGGATGTCAGACACTCAAGGACTCAGTATACATTGTGCAGCCCATTCTTTCATAAGAGAGTGAGCACTCTTGCCAACCAGAGGAGACATGATCACACGAAAGAGGCAGTTGCATCAAATTTTGCTCCAAACTCATCTGCAAGCACAGAGTCTGAGCTAGTGAGTCACCAACTTTCTAGTACTTTGAAAGTTGAATTAAACATTTGGACATGACCATTGACTCACTCATCTACCTTGGAGAATCTTGGTCATTTGACATGTGAGGGACCATCTAAGTCTCAGGCCAATGGCACATTGCAGGCTTCTGAAGTCAATGTCTATGGCCCATGGAAGACTCAGTCTCTCCAATCTCACGGACTCACATCCTCATGACTCAGAGAAGCAGCAAACACAGCAGGCATTGATTGATATAAGGACCCCGAACATACTTCAGACATCCTTTTGAAAATATTTCCTTTTCTGACCATGTCCTTTGACCAAACATGGGATAAAACATGTATTATAATATCATTTATATCATTTTTTGTATTCAAATTTATGTTTCTGTGCAGGATATACTGCAAATGTTAGGACAGAATGTCCGAAAAATGGCAGAAGCACAAACATTTTTCATGTTAGAATTACAAATACACATCATGTAACCACACTGTACATTAGATGCATGAATGGATCCAATAAATTGATTGGCACAAATGGAAATACTAATACTATTCACAATATTTTCTTTGATAGATGAATTGTTGTGATAAAGGTATTTGCTGGAATGGGCAGAATGGACCCAATCACACCAGACAGAATTGATTGCATTCATTACAATATTTAGAGGTGTGCCAGCGAAGAGAGCACAATCAAATGACAGCGCTAGACCCCAGATTTTAGGCAGTGTGTGGCTGTGCCATCCCAAATCCAGTTCCTTAACCAGCAAGTACAAGAACGTCGAAGTAGCTGCCAAGCTCGTCCACTGTTCAAAGACCAGTACAACTGCCGCGCGTGTGCGCTCGCTGTAAGTCCGCTTGCCTCGTGGCCAGTCTAACACATTTTTGACATTTTTATGTCTTCATTCATGTGTAGATGGAACAAGATAAAGATCATGCGTTCATTCAAGGCCGACCCACATCCCTCGATCATCCCATTTCACTTGTTTATCATCACCCTGTTGTATGCGCTCATCACGATGTACATCCTACTTGACGCATTTTTGATTTCATGCTTGACAAATCAAATGACTTTATTGCAGGGCATATTTACCAACCCTCGTTCCAGTTGAGGTATCTGAACCCCACGCAAAAGAATAGTTCCACTCACTGTTGAGTGGTGTCCACTTCCTGCACGAGCGTTGGGTCGTGCATAATGACATCAAGTACGTTATTAACCCTTTCTGTCCTTGTCTTTTGTCATATGCTGTGCCAACCAAGTTTGCATGTACCACAGACCTGCCAACATCCTTCTCTCCCACAAGAGTACACCCGTATTGGTTGATTTCGGGTTTGCAGAGAAGTATGACCTTTCTTCCCCTAAAGCATTCCATAGTAATTTGACATACAGCACCCCTGAGGTTCACATTTTCTCTGCTCTATTTTGTGTTAGCGTGATATTTAAACTTTCCATGGCATGCAGTTATCTCTCTCCAGAACGCGCTCATGGCCTTCCCCATGACACCCACAAGTCTGACATATGATCACTCCTTTTTCGAGATATTAGTTGGTCGCATGCCATTTGAGTATGAAGAGGGTGAGCAGTTTGCAAGCAAAGCAGACTTGGAGAAGTACTGGGGCAGGACAGTGAGTGTAGTTCTCGGTTTTTCCAGTCAAACAGGCAGATAGTTAATTATCCTCATTGAATAGATGGGCGGCAAATGGGTAGGCTCATACACCATTCGCAGGCCCGCAGAGAAGCTCCTCAAGTGCATGATTGTTCCCAATGCGGATTAGAAGTGTATGGCAGAACAGGCCATGGCTGATCTATATTGGCAGGCTGCAGCCGCAACAGCAGTTCCAGACAAACATGCCCTTAGTAAGTTGCATCGTATTTTGGTCAGAAAATGTTCACTTATCATTATCAGAGAAAAATCCGCCTCTGCTGTCATTTCCCCCACGAAGCAAATGCCTATCCATATACTTTCATCCTCATTCATATCTCCCCCATTGAAAGACGCCTCCACTCCAAAAGATGCTGTACCCAAAGACGCGTCTGCCTCGCGGCTTTTCGACATTTCGCTCCCCTGGTCATCCAATTCTCATTCTCCCTCCCATTCCTCAGCATCTCGTCCAGTCTCCCGCAAAATTATTATTCATTTGGTTTCTTTCCACTTTCTCATTTATCAATCACACTCGCATCCTTAGCCGACTCTAATATTTCAGTGTGGATGGTTGCCATTCTCCGTGTTATTTCTCTGTCGCTATGATTGATCTCATTCCATTCCCCTCTTTTGGATTATACATACCCTGCTCGTCATCAAGTTCTGATTGCTCTTATCTATTGCTATTGTCATCATTTGCCCTCTTTCACATTATCCACACCTTCAACCTCCCTCATGCTCACGTCATTTGTACGATTTTGTTTACGCATTACATACTTCATCAATGTCCTGGTTATTACTTTTTATGCTGCCATTCCACGTCTTGGAATGTTGTAGATTGTGATTCCTCGTGACATTTGCAGTGAAACACTAGAAAATTCATTCTATCTGATGATGCACAGGGCAGACAACAAAAGTGATGGCACACTCTGATAAAGTAATGTAGTAAAACCTTCATATCCATGTATTCGCAGAAATGTACTGCATCCATGAATCAACTCATGCGACGATCTTCTCCCAGCTTTCCAATCCAAAAATCCCAGGAAGTTGCACCCATGCGTCTCATTGGGACTTCAAAGCTTCATGTGTTGGTGTAAGGGAGCACAGCTTTTACACATAAGTAGCTTCCTGGAAAATACTCTCATGATCCGTGCTGTATCTTACATGATGATGTCTGCACTCGATATGCACAGCAGGGGCGGATCCTGCTGGTACATTTGTGGGGACTCGGAAGTTAGCCGACAAAGTACGTCAATCAGAGTTCAAAACCAATTCAACCCGTGACTCTAGAATCATAAGCACCAAACCCCTTATTTGATTAAATCCACCATGTCAATCGGATTCGGTGCATCTGATATGCAAAAGTCTGTCAATATTCTTTATTGGTGATCAGGTATGCTATGAAACTCCATAAGCTTAGTACAAGCTTGCAATGCTCACATATCTCCCCAGCTATATACATTGGAGGGTACTTGTTCCCAGAGCGAGTGAACTTCCATCGAGATGGTGCTGAAGGAAGATATGCAAGTTCCCACCCCGAAGCCATTCGACTTGGCCCGGTTCTTGGCAGCTACCATGACATTCGTGTCAAGTGTGGAAAACGCCCATGTTTTCTTCGACAACAAAATCTTCATGAAGATCGCCAAGTCAAGACAACTACCCAGTTCGATTCATATCCCCAAAGACATGATACTGAGGAGCAAGGAGGATACGATGCATATCAAGGGACTTTCAGTAGTTAGTGCGTTGTGTGTTGTATTTTCAGCACGTGAAGCATACTGATTTACCCTGATAGCCCAAGAAATTACTGTTGAACTCACAGACTGGGCATGCGCCACCGGAACAAAGATAACATCTACACATCGCTCTGGCAGTGAAAATCTATCAAAGGATCCTGTGAAACGCAAAATTTTTTGGGATGGTTCCAAGCGCAAAGCCCCCAAAGTCGCCAAAGTTACTGAAGCTGTGTCTTGAGCAATGACTTACAACCACCTGCCCTGGTTGACCCACAGTGCCAAATATGCGGTATATTCGGCTCAAGTTACGGCTACTTCTAACAAGGACCTCTATAAGGGCTTAAAAGCAATGACAAAGAAGGATCCTCCTTCCCATTTCTATTTTGAGATGGTCTACGTGAGCTTTCTAATGACTTCATTATTTACTTTGTGCTCATTATGAATACAGTTCTCCAAAGAGGAGCAGGATGCAAGAACAGCAGAGGAGAAAATAGATCTGGACATGGGAAGTATATTCAGGGGACCGCAAGGACTATTGCCCCAACTAGATGGGTATGCTACTTGATTTTTTGTTTTTGTGCACGTTGTCATGTTGTCATGATGTTTCAGGGAATATATGTCCCAGATCTTCGTCGTAGGCTCTACATTTTGATCAATAAAAAACGTGCTGATGAATCGCAGGGTCAAAGTACAGCACAAACAACTGGCATTGGCAGACATATGTCTGGCCGGTTTATTCCCACTGTCGAACGAGGGTCTCAATCTAACGTGGGTGCACATTTTTTGCACGTAAAGTTGTCTCATGATTGCTCAGAAACGGCCATGTTGCAAGTCCGTGCCAGCCTCTCAGTTGGTTTCCTTTGATGTGTGCTGACAATTCACCCAGAATGGAATCAAGAACTCCTGTATGGAGGTGGGTTCCTTGTGAGGCTCGTATATGACCAGGAGATTCGCAAGGTCCAGGAAGCTTGGCCTACAGTCAATGGTGTTAGTGTCGCGACTGCTGACGCTTGGGCGTCAGCTTCAAGAGAGAAGGCCTTGTATGCCATGCGCTACTTCACGTTCCAACCATCCACTCTGGATGCCAAAGTGGCAAGAATCTTGCAAGAAGCATTGTTCAATTGTTTCGACTATTCCTCTAACGTTCATTTCCCCATTTTGACAAATTCCGGTATTTGTAACACCAAGGATGTTCGGGAGATTCATGCTGACTTCGCCTCATTCATGAAAATGGTGCTTACACAACTTCCCACGTCACCTGGCGACCCACCTAATTTAGTTGACACCCTCCCTGAGAAGTATGGTGTCTGGACGTACACGTGTTCGGACGTGGTGAAAGAATTACAGGGAAGGATCTTGCAAGAAGACGAAATGATCAGTTGTCTGCGGTGGTGGGTTGGCTTCATAAGTTCACTCGAAATCGATGAAGAGAGGGAAACAACCCTCACATTCCTGTCCAGTCCAACAGACAATGCCAAGTTGCGAATTGGAAATTCTACGTGTGTTATAGAACTTCGCAATATCACCAAGTTTGTCGATGGCAATATTTGGCTCCCTTGGCTCCAGTCGGACGATGCTCTTCCTCCAGACACCATCCCATTTTCGTTTACAAGGCCTCTTGACCGACAACACATTTCCCCATCTCTTTTGGGGCAACCAATGACAGTTGTGGACTGGCTGAGCCATCTAATAAGCCCTCAGATAGACGCAGCCCATGACATCTGCAAAAATTCTGCCTATTCTAACCATGTCTTGAGTGTTTTGGGGAAAATTTGGCCCATGATGTCCAGTGACATGGAATCCGAGGCAAAGGATCTCATGCAGGACTTCCCATGGATCACAACGAATCTAGGATTCCGGCCCCCTGGTGGAACGTATTTTCCAGAAGCAGACATCTTCCGTGATTTGCCTGTTGTCTCTGTCAATCTGTTCAATCAACAGATTCTCACTGTACTTGGCGAGTTCGGGGTCAAGCAGCATCTTAAGTTTGAAGAGTTGTTTGCCAAGTGCATTACATTTCAAGGCCTTGATTTAATATTGTTAATAGTTTTTCAGGGCAGATAAATTGAGCACATAGTTGGCTACGGAGATGATCAGATATCTCAGCACTGACCCAGACGCCATGGAGAGGCTGGAGGATATCGGAAATACACCATCTTCCCTTGCAATAAAGGTGGGAAATACTGCATCCCTGACTTGTACCTTCCACATGGGGAGATACGTCTGCTGGGCCTACCAATTCTCACTTGGTCATGCAGGATCGATAAAGATTCCGAGGATGGTACTTTGTTTCCTTCTGCAATATTTTCTCTCACTTTTAGCTGACTTTATTCCAGAGCAACTTTTGATCGATATGGGATTCCTTCAACACCCGCCCTTGGAGAAGCTCATTGATATTGTGGGAGATCCTGACCCTAAAGTTCAACGTGCTGCCTTTGGGTACCTTGCAAGCAAGTTTGATGAGCTCTATGATATGGAGTATGATCCTTCGAAATATGAAGACATGCCATTTATACAAGCTACCCGAGACAGTGTGAAAGAATAAATTTAGCTAGACTGAATAGACTAGTTCCACTTATCCTTAATTGCAAGGGAAGCTGAAACTTAAGGACTTAGTGACCTATGACGACCTTATGTCAACCCGACAGCAATAGTGCACTGAGTAAGTCTGTAACTAAGTAGCGCGTTGGCGGGCGATTTTTGAGAACTGCGGCGGGCAAGGATATGGTAGATAACCCACTGGTATAAGGCGCGGCGATATGAGTGGAGTGAGTATTGGCAGGCAACGCGTTGGCGCTAAACACAACTACAGGGAGGAGCGGATATTGGCAAGCAATGGGCTGGCGCTAGATGCAACTCAGGGAGGAGCGGGTATTGGCAAGCAATGAGCTGGCGCTGGATACGACTATAGGGAGGAGCGGATATTGGCAAGCAATGAGCTGGCGCTATACGCAACTTCAGGGAGGAGCGGGTTTTTGGCAAGCAATGAGCTGGCGCTGGACGCAATACAGGGAGGAGCGGGTATTGGCAAGCAATGCGCTGGCGCTGGATGCGACAGGTTATAAGCGCGACCTTGCGAGAGTGAGGGCCTGAGTAGTAGCACGCGACTGCGGGAACTTAATAGCACGCGCAGACACAGAAGAACAATAGGATTTGAAGATTGCGCGACTATGGAAACTACTAGGTGACTCCGCTATATGACAGTTGCCCGCGGGAAGAGGAAGTAAGTAAGAACTATCTACTGCTGGTCCTTATATCGTAGTGCATGAATATATGGAAGGTGTAGGTGAAACCTGTAGCGATGTAAGCGCGGCGCGTTGTATCTGTAGGTAAAGCGGAGGATTGACGTTGCGCGACACAGGGATACATGTAATACGGCCTGCACCAGTAGCTTTAGCAATGATAATCAATGGGAATTTACGCACCAGTGGAGGTAAGCGGGCATAGACAGGACATGGGGGAGCGCGATACCGACATCAGACCGGATTCTACGTAGGTGTGTGACAAGCGAGGCCAGTTATGGGAATTTATTCAATATCTGCCCAGCGCTAATGTGTTTGTCACATCTGCGGGAGACTTGAATACCGACTGTCCCCAGTTGGTCCCATCGTCGAGAATGGACTTAGCAGAATTTTCTGTCCAGGGGACACATGACTGATTGCTACCCGATATGGAAGTGATGGTTGGATTGTGGATAGCGATTAGGTTGTGGACACGAGGAGTCAGAGAAGCGCTGGGTCGAGGGTGAGAATTGTGGAAGTGCTGCGGTGGTCGCGATTAGGACAATAGATGGAAGTGTGGAAGCGCGGGGGAATTAGACACGGTGCGGGACAATGGAAGAGTGGCCACGTTGTGGACGGGATTGCGCTTCCTTATAAAAACCCTATCAGGTCCCTCACTATCCTTTTCCTCCAACTATTATCCTTTCAACATGTCTACCTTCAGTTTCACTACTGTCGTTAACCCCAACATCGCACGCCTTCAACGCACTTTCGAAACTCTGCGAGCTCGTCTGGCGGCCCTCGCAAACACTATCCCTGAGGACCGCCCCAACTTAATACTGCAGAAGGAGGCATGGTCGTGCGACTGGGTCAAAATCGTCGTAAGTCGCATCTTTTTCTGACTAGATCTTTCTTGCTGACTCCCTCTTAGCAGGATTTGACTCAAAACGCGGCAGATTGTAACACCTACAATCTGACGCTTTCTCTTTCGTCAGAGGAGAACGAGCTCAGGCATAAGGCCGAAAGCGCATATGAGCATTTCGCCATGCAGATCCACGCCTTCAAATTGGAGGCCCAGCGTCAGGCTGACGAGCGCGCCAAAACCGAAGCGCAAGAAGTTTCACGATCCGCAGAGGCTGATGTTCAAGTGAGCGCACATGAAGATGATGAAGACGCCAATGGAGAAGTGGAGGAGGAATCTGTCCAGCATGCTAAGGGAAAGCGCACTGTAGCCAGGGGCCGCAAGCTAGTAAGTTTCCGCTTTTCTCTCTTCTTTTATCGTTACTAATTCCGTTATTTGCAGAAGACTGGTCGTATGAGTGTGGCTAGAAAGGTCCCTGTAGAAAGGGTCCATGCGGTCAAGTGCGCGCATTGCGCTAAATCCGGCACCATCTGCACTGGGAAGGAGGGCGTCGCGTGTACGCCTTGCCGGGATCGCTGCAAGGGTTGCAAGTACGCGACTCACAGATGTGGAGGTAAGTTTCCTTTCTCTTAGTATAACTGTTGCTAATGCTTTCCTAGTTGTCCAAGCCCGCGTGGCTGCTGTCGCTATTGCGCGGGTCGCATCGACGTCTGAGTCCGCGGCTGTCGCTGAAGCACCAATGGGTGCGCAAGTTCTGATTCGCCGCCCTAGGACCACGCCGCCGTCTTCCTCCTCAGAGCTATCCAGCGATTCTGGGGAAGAGGATGAGTCCCCCGCTGGTCGGGAGTCTGAGGGTGGTAGGTGTGAGCGAGAGGAAAGCGTCGATGTCGGGATAATCGACCTGCTCATGGAGGCCGACGCGAACGCGGAGGACTTGATTCTGGAGGGTCGGTTGCGGACGCTGTGGGTGCGCATGTCCACCATGCATAGCATGGTTCTTGAGTTGATGAGTGAAGTTGAGCTTATCAACTTGGAGCTCAAGAAGAGGAGGTCCCGTTAGATAGCGTCTCATTCATTTCCTTTTTCACTTCTCTTG
>Ga0310811_10011862_pt1 | contig 11310 bp, 5 predicted proteins | sample YCmetagenome_FD_207642 | JGI IMG/M metagenome (GOLD analysis project Ga0310811, IMG submission 207642) | Soil microbial communities from experimental microcosm in Duke University, North Carolina, United States - YC | ecosystem: Engineered > Artificial ecosystem > Soil microcosm > Unclassified ... | reverse complement strand
CGCCCAGTGGAGCACATTCGACTCATCCTCATAAAATTGCAACAACGACAGCGCCAGCGGGATCACCGCCCCTTCATACGCCCCGATGTCCGCCGCGTTGGCGCCCGCATCCGGCCGCACGGCCTCCGCGATGTCGTCCGTGACCCAGCCATAAGACCCGTTGGTGCCGTTGGGGGGCACGCCGTCCGCCCCGCCGGTGCCCGCGGCCGAGTTCAGGTGGAGCCCGTCGTCGATGGTGCCCCACTGACCGTCCGGGCCGGCATAGTTCCCCGAGTTATAAAAGGTCGGCGTCTGCGCGATATTCCCCACGACGCTCCCGCCGGCGGGATAGAGGGCGGCCTCGGGGAAGTCGTTGTATTTGAGCTTGAGCGACGCCGTGGAGCTCGTATAGAAATTGTCGGGGTTGTTGTTCCAGAGCATGTTGTTGTAGAACTTCACGCCTTCGCCCCCGACGTCATAGAACCCGCCCCCGGAGCTGCCCGCCGTGTTGTTGTAAAAGGTGCAGTTCTCCACCGGCTGGGTGCTGTTGTTGTAATACCCGCCCCCGTCCACCGCGCAGCGGTTGTCGACAAAGACGCAGTTCACAAAGAAACCCGTCCCCGCCGTGTGGTAATACCCGCCGCCGTTGGACGCGCTCCCGCCCGCGATGTTCGCCTGGAAAACCGTATTGCTGTCCTGCGGCGAGGCGCCCCCGTTGTCGTATTGACCGGCCCCGTTGCCGCCGTTGGTGACGTTGGCGCGTATCAGGCAGTGGGAAATGACCGGGTTGGTGGCGTCGTTATAAAACCCGCCCCCGCCGGCCCCGGTGGTCGACGTCGACGTGTTGTTGGCGATCGTGTCGTAGGCGTACAGACACGAGCCGCCGCTGGAGTAGATCCCGCCGCCCATGGACGCGTTGTTGTTGTTGAAATTGCAGTGCGTGATCGTAAAAGAGGTCCCCCCGGTATTGGCCATACCGCCTCCGTAAGTGGCAGCGACATTCTGCGTGAGTGTCGTATAGGACATCGTGAGGGTGCTCGTGCCGTTAAAGAAGAACGCGCCTCCGTAGGCATTGACGGCGTGGTTGCCCGTAAAAACGCAGTTATGTATCACATCCCCCGAGCCGCTGTTGGAATAGATCGCGCCTCCGCCGGTGGTCCCCGCCGCGACAAAGGAATAGTTCCCCGTGAACGTACACCCGCTAAAGGTCACCGGCGAAGACGTCTCCTTGGAGATCGCGCCCCCGTTGCCCTGCGCCGTGTTCGACGTAAACGCGCAGCTGGTAACGGGGAACGCGTTGCAATTGCCCAGGTAGAGCGCGCCGCCCTCTCCGCCAGCCTGGTTGGCGATAAAGGTGCAGTTCGCCAGTATCGGCTGGGATTTCATCGCGCAGATCCCGGCCCCAGTCGCCCGGCTGAACGCCTGCCCGCCGATGGTGATCGACCCCGTCCCGTTCGCCTCCCCCGAGTCGATCTTGACGCCGTCCAGGATGGCGGTGTTGGACATATTGTAGGTGGCGATGACGTGGTAGCAGTTGTCCGTGACGTTCCCCGCGGTCCCGATGTCGCCGGAGAGCGACGTAACGTGCGTGGCCACGTTGCGCTGCGACAAAAAGCTTTCCGTCCCGGCAAAACCCCCGTACACCGCAACGCCGTTGGTCAGCGCAAAGGCAAAGTCCCGGTTCGTCGCCCCGCCGGTGCTCCCCGCTGGATAGGCGGTAGGGTAGTACACCCCCGCGGCGATCCACACGGTATCCCCGCTGGCGGCCGCCGCGAGGATACCCTGCAATTGCGCCGCCCCCGCGGCGTTCGCCCAGGAGCCTAGCCCGGTGCCGGTTCCGGCGGCGGTTTGTTTGACGAAATGTTTTGTCTGGCCCAGGGACGGCAGATATAAGAAGAACGCAAGCCCGCAAACGAGTTGGACTGCTTTCATAGGGATGGATTTGGTTCCCTAAATCTAGCTATGTTCCCGCTGCTATTATAGAACCCGGATGAGGATCGAAGCCTGGCTACGGGCGTGCCCGCTATTCTTTGACGAAGGGTATCACCTGTCGCAGTCCGTTTACGACGTCGAGTTCGAGAAAATACGTCCCCGGCGCGAGACCCGCGAAAGACAACGGGTTATTTCCCGTCGCCAACGACAGCACGCGCAGTAGCCGCCCCGATGCGTCGAATATGTTCGCATTCCCCGGCGCCGACACATACAGCGTCGCCGATGATACGACCGGGTTCGGTCGCAACTGCGCGAGCCCCGGGCCCCGCCGCACCATCACGACCCCGCTCCACTGCGTGCTCCCATCCGCCAGCATAACCTCCAGCTTGTAATAGAACACCGGGGCCACAGACGTATCCGCATACGACATAACGCTGCCACCCAACGACGCCACCGGCGAGAACGCCCATCCATCGGAAGACCGCGTCAACACGAAGCTGGCCGCCGGGGCCGCCACCGACCAGTGTAACACGCCCAAACCATCCGCATAGAATTGCACCAGCGACAGCGCCAGCGGGATCACCGTGCCCTCATACGCGCCCATGTCCGCGAGGTTCGCGCCCGCATCGGGCCGCGCGGCATCGGCGATGTCGTCAGCGGGCCAACCCACCGAGCCGAAGCTGCCGGCCGGGGGCACCGCATCGGTCCCGCCCGTACCGGAGGGCGACGCCAGGTGGAGCCCATCGTCGATCGTTCCCCATTGACCGTCCGGGCCGGCATAGCTGCTGGCGTCGTAGAAGGTCGGCGCCTGCGCCAGGTTGCCCACGACCGTCGAGCCCGCGTAGCTGCCGGATTCGGGAAAGTCATTATAGAGCAGCGTGAACTGGGCCGTCGAGCCGCCGCCCAGGCCAAAGCTGTTGGGGGTGTTGCCCCACAGCATGTTGTTGTAGTATTTGGCCTGCTCCCCGCCTTCATCGTATACCCCCCCGCCGGTCGTCCCCGCGGTGTTGTGGTAAAACGTGCAGCTCTCCACGGGTTGCACGCTGTTGTTGTAATAGCCGCCGCCGTCCCCGGAAGCGCTGTTGTCGACAAAGACGCAGTTCAGGAAAAGACCGGCGCCGCCGGCGTGGTAATAGCCGCCGCCGTTAGCGGAGTTGCCCTGGGCGCTGTTGGACTGGAAAACCGTATTGCTGTCGATGGGCGCGGCCGCCCCGTTGTCGTATTGCCCCGCGCCATTGCCACCGCCGGTGGTATTGTTTTGAAAAAGACAGTGCGACACCACCGGGTTGGCCGCGTCGTTGTAGAATCCGCCCCCGCCCGCGCCGTTGGTCGACGTCGCGGTGTTGCCCTGGAGCGTGTCCCAGGCATAGGTACCGCCCGTGCCGCTGGAATACACGCCGCCGCCCCAGGCGGAGGTGTTGGCGCTAAAATTACAATGCGTGATGTCGAAGCCCGCCCCGCCCACGTTGGCCAGCCCGCCGCCAAAGGAAGACGCGGTGTTCCCCGTGAGGGTCGTCCGCGTCATCGTCAAAGCGCCGGTCCCATTATAGAATACCGCTCCGCCATAGGCGTTGAAGGCTTTGTCGGCAGAAAACAGACACCCCTCTATCAAGTCACCCGAACCACCCGCGGAGTAGATACCGCCTCCGCCGCTGATCCCCGCCGCGACAAACGACCAGTTGCCCGTAAACGTGCAGGAATCGAAGGTCACCGGCGACGCGGTTTCCTTGGAGACCGCGCCCCCGTTGGACAAGGCCGTGTTGCCGGAAAACGCGCAGCCCTTTATCAAAAGGGCGGTGCAGTTGGACAGGTACAGACCCCCGCCTTCGCCGTTGGCCTGATTGTTCGCGATGGTGCAGTTCGACAGCGTCGGTTCCGCGGCGATCATAAAAATCCCCCCGCCCAGGGTCCGGCCGAACGCCTGTCCCCCCAAGGAGATCGAGCCCGTGCCGTTGGCGTAGCCCGAATCGATCTTTATGTCATCCAGAAGCGTCGTGGCAGCCAGACCCGTGCCGACGAGCACGTGGTAGCAATCGTCCGGCAGGTAGCCTGCCGTCCCGATGTCTCCCGAAAATGACGTGGTATGACCCGCCGTGCGGTCGGTAAGAAAGGTCTCCGTACCCACAAACCCGCCATAAACGGCCACGCCGCTGGCGATCGTAAAGGCAAAATCGCGGTTGGTAGCGCCCCCCGTACTACCGGCCGGGTAGGCGGTCGGATGATACACACCCATAGCGATCCAAATGGTATCCCCGCTGGCGGCGCCGGCCAGGATGCCCTGCAGTTGCGCCGCTCCGGCTGCGCTGGCCCAGGACCCCACCCCGGCGCCGGTTCCCGTTTGGGTAACAAAATATTTCGTCTGGCCACGCGAAGGCAGACAAAGGAAGAACGAACATATGAAGAGCGCGAATCCGTAAACGAGAGGGACCGCTTTCATAAGGGTGGATTTGGTATCCTAAATTTACACAATAATTTTGACCCGGACTCGGGGTCCGCGACCTTTCAGGGGTACTTATAATGATGGCCGGCGGGTCCAACTTCCGGCAATTTTGAGAAATCGACGTATTTTTACGATAGCACGAGGATACAATGGCTGCTGTACACAATCTTTCCGATCAAGCGCTGCTGGCCCTGCTCAGGGAGGGCCAGGAAACCGCTTTTACGGAAATCTACCGCCGCTATTGGGAACGGCTCCTTGGGGTCGGGTACGCCTATACCCGCAACAAGGAGGCCGCCGAGGAAATCGTCCACGACGTCCTGCTTCGTCTGTGGCGTCAGCGGACGGACGTCCGCATCGATTCCCTCGGCGCCTATCTGGGCACCGCCGTGAAATTCTCCGTTTTCAAGGCCCTGCTCAAGGAACGGCGCCGCTCCGAAATCCGCGCGCGTATGCCGCTGATCGAAGCCGACTCACGCGACGAGGAAATGATCGAAGCCCGCTTCCTGAAGGACTACCTCGACGGTGTCATCGAAAGCCTCCCCGAAAAGTGCCGCCTCGTCTACCGCTACAGCCGCGGTGAGCAGCTGTCGCTCGTCGAGATCGCCGAACGCATGCAGATCTCCCCCAAAACCGTCGAATCCCACATCACCAAAGCGCTCCGCACGCTCCGCCACAGCCTGCAAGCGATTTTTTTCTGAGCCGGCTAAGGGATAAACGCCGGTTACGGGTACAATATATCAGAACGCGACCCGCCGCCAATGAATCGATACGGGCTCGCCGCCCCGAAATACTTGCGACATGGACCAGGACCGACTCCATAACATACTCCAAAAATACCTGGATGGCTCCGCCACCCCGGATGAGACCGCTGCGCTGCATGACTGGTACCGGTCGGCCGGCGCGACGGAGGTGGAGTGGCCCGCCGACGACCCCGCCGGGATCGACGACGTCCGCGAACGCATGCTGGACCGCCTGCAACGCGAGGCCTTCGGCAAAAACGCGGCGCCCGCGGCCGTTCGCCGCCTGCGCCTTGCGCTCGCCGCCGCAGCCATCGTTCTGCTCTTAAGCACCGTCGCTTACCTCCGATACATCCACCGTACCCCTCCTGCGACGCCCCCCATGGCACACGACGCGCTCCCCGGCGGCAACAAGGCCACGCTCATCCTGGGCGGCGGCCAGGCCATCACCCTCGACAGCGCCCACCAGGGTCTGCTGGCGACGCAGGGGGGGATAGCGGTGCAAAAAAGCGGCAAGGGAGAGCTTGTGTATGAAGGCGCCCCCACGACGGTCGAAACTGCCTACAATACGATCCTGACGCCCAATGGGGGCACCTATGCCGTCACGCTGTCCGACGGAACGAAAGTCTGGCTCAACGCCGCGAGCTCCCTCAAGTACCCGGTGACGTTTACCGGCGGCGTCCGGTCCGTCGACCTTACCGGCGAAGCTTACTTCGAAGTGGCAAAGGACGCCAAGCCGTTCACCGTACACTGTCTCGGCCAGACTATCGACGTCCTGGGAACGCACTTCAACGTCAACGCCTATACGAACGAATCGGCTATAAGAACCACACTGCTCCAGGGCAAGGTCAAGGTGAACAATACCCCGCTACAGCCAGGCGAGCAAAGCACGGTAGGCGCCGACGGAAAAGTACACATAATGAACAACATCGACACCGCCGAAGTCATGGCCTGGAAGAACGGCATGTTCCAGTTCGACGAAGCGGACATCGGCACGGTGATGCGCGAGGTCGGCCGCTGGTATGACGTGGACGTGGTCTACGAGGGCAAGCTCCCCGACGACCACTTCCGCGGCAAGATACCGCGCAACGTCAATGCGTCACAAGTGCTCCAGATATTGGCTATAGGCGGGATCGAGTTTACGATAGCAGGGAAGAAAATCTACTTGAAATAAGGGCCCACGGCCGGTTTTACCACCATCAAAGCTACCCCAACGTATGAGACATGTCAGCATGATGCTCCTGTTACTCCTATGCGCCGCCGCGGCCAGGAGCCAGGTGATCAACCTTTCCGTAAAAAATGCGAGCCTGGAAAGCGTCTTTACCCAGCTCGAAAAGCAAAGCGGTTACACCTTCTTCTATAAGGTGGAGCTCATCCGGACATTGCCGGCCGTGACCGTGGACATCCGTCACGCCACCATCCAGGAGGCCCTCGACCTGTGTCTGGCGCACGAACCCTTGTCCTATTCGATTATACAAAAGACCGTAGTGATCAAGCCCAAAGCGGAGCCCGCGCCCCAGACCGGGGCAGCGGCTCCCACCGGAGCGCGGCTGATTCGGGGCAAGGTATTCGACAGGGAAGGACGGCCGCTGGCGGGGGTGAGCATTGCGCTCGAGGGAACGGCGTATGGGTGGACGACCAGCGCCGACGGAACTTTTATCTGTGCGCTGGCCGGTAGCGCACTGGAAAGGAAACCGGTGTTCGTTTTCACGAGCGTCGGTTTCGCCCGGCAACGGCGCCCGCTCCCGCAACCGGGAACGGAGCTGGTCGTTACGATGCAGCAACAGATCAACGACCTGGATGAAATCCAAATGACCGCGTATTCCACGACGTCCAAACGGTACAACACCGGGGACATCACCACCGTGACCTCCGACGAGATCGCGCGCAACCCCGTGGACAATGTGCTGGAGGCGCTCCAGGGCCGGGTCGCGGGGATGTTCGTGACCCAGCAAACCGGCGTCACCAACGGGGCCTTCCGCGTACAGATCCGCAGCGTCAATACCCTCACGGGTACCGGCGGGAACGGCACGACCATTACACCGGGGTCCGGCGGGCAGCCGTTGTACATCGTGGATGGGGTCGAATACCCCGCCAACACGACCCTGCCCATGAGCAACGGCGTCTATGGCGGCGTCCAGCCGCAGGAATTCGGCAACGCGCTGAACTACCTGGACCCGGAAACGATCGAATCGATCAACGTCCTGAAGGGAGCCGACGCCACGGCCATCTATGGATCCAGGGGCGCCTTCGGGGTCATCCTGATCACCACCAAAAGGGCCAGGGCGGGTAAACCCACGCTCACCGCCACCGTATACCAGGGAGTCACCGAGCTGGGGACCTCCCCGAAGCTGATGAATACGCAGCAATACCTCGCCGTCCGGCACAATGCCTTTGCCAACGACGGTACGCAACCCGGCAACGCCGACCTCGATCTAAACGGCACGTGGGACACCACGCGCAGCGTCAACTGGCAAAAATATTTCCTGGGGGGACACGCGCCCACCACCAAGGTCACCGCCCGGTACAGCGGTGGCAGCGCGAACGCGAATTTTATGATCGGTGCCCACTACAACGAAGTCGGCAACATCCAGATCAGCAAGGGCAATGTGCGGTCGGGTGGGGTGGACCTCGGTCTCAACGCCAATACCAACGACCGGAAGGTCACGCTGGCGGTATCGGGCAGTTTCAACAACAACATCGACGACCGCGTCCTGATCGACTTTACCGGAACCAGCGGGGTACTACAGGCCCCCGATGCCCCGTCGTACTATTTGCCCAACGGCCAATTGAACTGGTCGACGGGCGCCAACGCGCTGAGCATCCTGAATTCGTCGTACTCCAACAATACCAATAATTTGCTGGCGAACGCCATCCTCACGATCATGCCCCTCAAGGGTTTGAGCATCATCGCATCGGGCGGCTACAGCTACCTGTTTGCCCGGGAGTTCAACGGCCAGCCCAGCTCTGTGTTCAACCCGCAAAGCAACTTCGCGTCCTCCACCGCCAGCATGGTGCGGCACTACAACATCGCCACGCTCAGCGCCGACCCGCGCATCCAATACAACCGGACGCTCTTTAAAAAACTCAACCTGCTGGCCATCGTGGGCGGGAGTCTCCGTAACCAGCAGACCGAGACGATGAGCATCTACGGCTATGGATTCGTAAACGACGAGCTGCTCAAGGACCCCGCCTCTGGCGCCAATACCAACAGCGTCTACAACCAGACACCCAGCCGGTATATCGGCGGATTCGCCAACCTGAAGCTCATCTGGGCGGACAAATACATCCTGAACCTCGCCGGCCGCCGGGATGGGAGCTCGGTCTTCGGGCCCGACCACCAGTTCGGTAACTTCGGCTCCGTCGGCGGTGGCTGGATCATCAGCGAGGAGCCCTGGTTCCGCGGGCTTAAACGCACGGTCGACTTCCTGAAGCTGGAGGGCAGCTACGGTCTGGAAGGCGCCAGCGGCGTATCGCCCTATTCGTACATCAGCACCTATTCGGTCTATTCCCCGTCGTATGGCGGCGGCAGCGGCGCCACGCCCAACAACCTTTCCAATCCCTACCTCCACTGGGAGACGGACCACAACGGCGAAGCGGGTCTGAGCGTCGACCTGTTCAACGGGGCCGTCAACCTGGAACTGGAATACTACCTCGACCACGTGGGTGACCAGCTGACCTCCCAGCCGCTGGCCAGCATCACCGGCTTCACGAGTTTTTTTATCAATTCCCCGGCCCGCATCCGCACCGACGGCCTGGAGGCCACGCTCACCACGCGCAATCTCCGGACAAAGGATTTTACCTGGAACACCCGGATCAATTTCACGATGCCGCACTCAAAATTGCTCGCCTACCCGGGCATCGAGAACCTGACGACCAACTATAACTATATCGTCGGTAAACCCATCACCGGGGTCAAGCTGTACAATTTCGCCGGGATCGATCCCCAAAAGGGGGTGTACAACTACACCAACGCCGCGGGCGTCAAGGGCGAATACGAGCCCTTTTTCAGCCCGACGCAGCTCAACCCGGCCACCGACAAAACGGGGTTCGTGGACATGTCCCCAAAGTGGTTCGGCGGCATTTGGAATTCCTTTACCTACAAGAATTTCAGCATGGACTTCCTGGTATCGGTCACCGACAAGGTGGGCCCTACCTACCTGGGATGGCAGACTTACTCCCTGGGTATGTTCAATACCAATTACCCAGAAGACCTGGCCGCCAAACGCTGGATGAAACCCGGCGACAAAGCCACCGTGCCCAAGGCCTCTGCCGGTTTCGAGGGTTTTCTCGACCAGCTCAATTTTGTAAATAGTACCGGCGCCTTTAGCAACGCGACCTACGCGCGGTTACAGAACCTGAGTCTCTCTTACGTGCTGCCGCGGCAGATAGCCCAAAAGGCGCGGCTCACCACGATCAAGGTTTACGTGTCCGGGCAGAACCTGCTTACGGTGTCTAAGTACGGGAGCCTTGACCCCGAGAACATGAGCGCCGGCCACATGCCGCCGCTGCGCGTACTGACCGGCGGATTGACGATCACCTTATAATTCTGATGTATGACGACACTATCCAAATATATCTTCTGGTGCGGCAGCGGGCTGCTGCTGGCCCTCACCGGTTGCAAAAAATACTTGCAGGTGCCCCTGCCCGTCAATTCCATTGCCGCGCAATCCGCCTTTGGCACCGACGCCGCCTCGGCCTCCTCGATGAACGGCATCTACGCCGCGCTGCTTAGTGACGGTATTTTCGACGGGAACGGCTCCGTCGGCTATCTCACCGGTGTATACGGAGACGAGCTTACGAGCTACTCCATCGTCCCCAGTTTCCAGGCCCTGTATACCGACCAGGTATCCAGCACCCAGGGAGGAGTGACCACCACCTGGTCGATGCTGTACCAGCAGTTGTACGCGATCAACCAGGCCATCCAGTACATCCCGCAATCCTCCGGTCTCCAGTACCGGAACCAATGGATGGGTGAGGCGTACTTCATGCGGGCGCTTTGTTACTTCTACCTCACCAACCTCTACGGGGACGTACCCCTGGTGGTGACCACCGACTACCTCGCCAACAATGCCCTGGCACGCGCGCCGCAGGCCAGCGTATATGCGCAGGTCGTCTCCGACCTTCAGATGGCGCAGGGTCTGCTCACCGATGCCTACCACGACGACGCCGGCAACGCCACCAGCGACAGGGGCCGCCCCAACCGCATGGCCGCGACCGCCCTCCTTTCCCGTGTATACCTCTATACGGCACAATGGGCAAGCGCCGAGACCCAGGCCGACAGCGTGCTCGCCGATGCCGCCGACTACCTGCTCGAGCCTCCGGCGGACGTCTTCCTGGTGAGCAGCAAGGAAATCATCTGGGGCCTGGAACCCATACAGACCATCTCGAACCCCTATATCAACTGGGACGTCCTCTATTATACCCTGACCCCCGGTACCGATCCCCTCGCCTCGAGCGCCGGCGTCAGCATGAGCGATTCGCTGGTGAACGCCTTCGAGCCCAATGACGCCCGCTTTGCCAATTGGGTCGGCATCGACAGCGTCCCCTCGAACAACCGCGTCTATTATTACGCCGCCAAGTACAAGAACTATTCGCAGACGCTGACCGCGCCCACGGAGTCGGTCGTTATGCTTCGCCTGGGTGAAGAATACCTGATCCGCGCCGAAGCCCGCGCCGAGCAAAACAACATCTCCGGCGCCGCCGCCGACCTCAACGCCATCCGCGCCCGCGCGGGTCTCGCGGCGACCGCCGCGGCAACCCAGCCCGCCCTGCTGGCCGCCATCCTCCACGAACGCCGCGTCGAGCTCTTTCTCGAGAACGGCCACCGCTTCCTCGACCTCCGCCGCACCGGCTCGCTGGACGCCGTCATGACGCCCACGGCTATCGCCAAAGGCGGCAGCTGGTCGAGCTTTATGGAATGGTGGCCGATACCGGTCAGCGACATTCAAAACGATACCCACCTCACCCAAACCCCCGGATTCCAATAAAATAACCCCCGCATATGCATACACGTTATAGTGCCCCCCGCCGCCCCCTCGCGGCCAAGCGCACCCGTTTGTCCCGCCGCCTCCTCGCCGCCGCGCTCCACGCCGGCCGGCCTTTCGCCGCCGCGCTCCTCGCCGGCCGCCCCCTCGCCGCCGCACTCGCGGTTTTCGCCGCCGTTTTGCTGGCGCAGCCAGCGTCCGCGCAAAAAAATCTCCTTTCGGACACCACGAAGGC
>Ga0310811_10011860_pt1 | contig 11313 bp, 8 predicted proteins | sample YCmetagenome_FD_207642 | JGI IMG/M metagenome (GOLD analysis project Ga0310811, IMG submission 207642) | Soil microbial communities from experimental microcosm in Duke University, North Carolina, United States - YC | ecosystem: Engineered > Artificial ecosystem > Soil microcosm > Unclassified ... | reverse complement strand
GCGACGTCCACCCCAACGCCCGTTCCGGTCCCCGTCCCCACGCCCACGCCAGTTCCCACGCCGGTCCCGACGCCGACGCTCGCACCGGTTCCTGCACCAACGCCGACCCCGACCACGCTGACCACGCTGACCGCGCCGGAGCCCGGCGGCCAGGTGATCGACGGTTCGGCGAACCCGCAGGAAACCCTGCGCGGCGGCCCCCTGGGCGATCTCATCATCTCCGGCCAGGCGGGCCATTCGATCTTCGGCGGCGGGGGCGGCGACCACATCGTCGTCAATGGGTCCGGCGCCTGGGTCGAGGGTGGGGACGGCGCCGACACCATTGAAGGGGGAACCACCGGCCTCACCTGGGCCTACGGCCAGGCCGGGGCCGACACCTTCGTCTATCAGGCCAATACCGCCGGCCAGCTGTGGGTGGGCGATTTCGAGTTCGGGACCGACACCCTCAAGATCCAGGGGTCCGCCGGGCCGGTGACCTGGCATGCGGCCTCGCACAGCGGGTTCAGCGGCATGGAGGCGGACATCGGCTCCGCCGGCGGCTACGTCTTCCTGATCGGGGTATCGACCGATCCCAGCGCAAGCATCGTCTTCGGCTAGCCGCAGCCTAGGCTGGGCCGCGCGCCCTGAGTTCCGCGATCGCGCAGATGATGTGGTAGAGCGAACTTGCGGGGGCCGGTTCCTCGCGGAAACGCCCATCCGCCCCCATCTTGTCGCGCCAAAGACCCGGGACGTCGGTATCGAGATAGCGGAAAAGGGCCTGCGCCGCGCCCTCCGCCGCCGCCAGATACCCTGCCCGGCGCTTAGGATCGCTCTCGGCTTCGGCCAGGATCAGACCGGCCTTCAGGCGTTCCGTGGCTGACCAGAGGCGCGCGACCGGATCGTGCGGCGTCGCCAGGTCGTCGAGCATTTCGGCGACGGCCACCCCGCGGGTCCAGTCCACCCCCAGTTCACCGACATCGAACAGCCTCTGGGCCGCGACATGGGCGTCCGCTCGCCCGCGCAGGCGACTCCAACGTTCCAGCAGCCAGGCCCATTCGAACTGGTGGCCCGGTTCGACGATATGCCCAGCCAAGGCCTGGACGGGTCGCCAATCGGCGTCGAACCACTCCAACAGGGCGCCCTGGGCGTTGATGAAGCGCGCCAGGCAAAGCTCGACGATTTCGTCCGCGAGGGCCCGCCACACCGGCCCGCCCCCCGCCTCCTCCCAGGCCAGCGCGGCCTCGAGCAGGTGCATGTGCGGGTTGGCGTAGAAGGGGGTCGCGCCGCCGGCCTCGACGAAACCGCCTGCCGGATGGGACCGGGTCGCCCGCAAGGTGGCGAGGAGCGACGTCGCCGTCTCGGTCAGGACCGGCCTTTGCTCTGGCGCCGCCTTGGCCGCCGCAGCCAGGGCCAAGAGGACGAAGGCCTGATCGTAGATCACCACCGTGTCGTCGGCGACGGTCCGGTCGGCATGGATCAGGGTGCGGAACAACCCATCCGGCCGACGGTATGCGGACATCAGGCCGTCGAGGCCGTGGGTTATCGCGTCGCGCCAGGGGCCCGGCCACCCCATCGCCGCCCCCGTCGCATAGACGTAGACCTGCCGGCCCTGCACCCGCGCCCTTCGATCGACCGCGACGGCCCGCCCCTGTTGATCGATGGCCTCATGGAAGCCCCCCTGGGCATGGTCCGCGCCGATCGCCCACCACAGGGGAAGGGCGCTCGCCATCAGCCAGCGCTCGAACCGGTCCCTGTCGGCGGCAAGGCCGCCGTCGGGTGCAAAGCTCAGTTCCGAGCGCGCTTCGAGCTTCAGCCGATCGACCGCGAGCTTGACGTCCTGGCTGGCGGCGAGGTCGCACACCAGGACGGCGTCGGATTCCACCACGATCCCGATGCGGTTGAGGCCGATCCCGACCACCAGCGGCCCCCTGGGGGCGCCGCGGAGCATGCTGTTTTTGCTGCCGATCAGCATTGCCTGCCCGAGCGAAGAATTGCCGTCGGCGTCGCGCGGCGAGGCGGCCCAGACCGCATCCCAGGCGCCGAGGTCCGACCAGGTGAAATCGACCGGCGCGACGGCCGCCCGGTCGGTCCGTTCCATCACCGCATAGTCTATGGAGATCTTCGGCGCCTTGCGGAAGCTGTCGCCCAGCCGCACCGCCGCGCCCTCATGGGCGGCCTCCGCCAGGGCGGCGTCCACGGCCTGCATCACGTCCGGCGCGTAGTGGGAGAGTTCCTCGACAAGCGTCGACCCGGCGAAGACGAAGTTGCCGCTGTTCCACAGATAGCCCGCGTCGATATAGGCCCGGGCCGTCGCCGCATCGGGCTTCTCGACGAACCGCTTCAGCGCAAAAACCCCCGGAGCCTCCGGCAAGGTGTCGCCAGCCTCGATGTAGCCATAGGCCGTGGACGCGCTGGCCGGTTTCACGCCGAAGGTCACCACCCGACCCAGCGCAGCGGCCTTCGCCGCCACCGTCACCGAACCGCAGAAGGCTGCGGCGTCGGAAATATGGTGGTCGGAGGCCACCACCACGGCGATGCCCTCGGGATCACGGGCGGCGATCCAGCCCGCGGCCGCCGCGATGGCCGGCGCGGAATCACGCCCTTCGGGTTCAATGAGGACGACCCCGCCGACGCCCAGGTCGGCCAGCTGGCGCTCGATCACCGCCCTGTGGGCGGCGCCGGCGACCACGATCGGTTCGGCCGCCCCGGAGATTCCCTGCAACCGGAGCACGGTGTCCTGAAACAGCGACCGGTCGCCGACCAACGGAATGAACTGCTTCGGCCGGGACGGACGGGACGCGGGCCAAAGCCGGGTCCCCGAGCCGCCGCATAGGATCACTGGATAGATCTGCATCGGCGCAGTTATAGGCGAGGCCCCCAAAGCCCACCATAGGGCCGCGACCCAATCCACAGCCGAAAGCATGGGCGACGAGGCGCTCGGCGCGCCTCCCGCGACAGGACGTCGGCCGGGACGCGCAGGCTTTGCCTTCGCTTCCGACCGATTAGGTGCGCCTAGGCGGCTCGACAGGTCCGAGGCGGCATCCTAAGGACTTTCGATGGACGATTTGCGGCGCGATTCCCACTCGACTCTGGCCTCCTATCTCGCGGCCGAGGCCCCTGCCGACGGCGCCTTGGCCGAATTGGTCGTGGCCGTGGCGGCCGCCTGCGCCCGGATCTCGGATCTGGTGTCGCGTGGCGCGCTCGCGGGCATACTTGGGACGGCGGGCGTCGAGAACGTCCAGGGCGAGGTTCAAAAGACGCTCGACGTGACCTCCAACGCCATGCTGATCGAGGCCGCGGAGGCCTGTCCGCACATAGCTGCGATCGCCTCCGAGGAGGAAGAGGACATCGTGGCCTTCCCCCCGGCCGGCCGGAGTGGGCGCTATCTGCTCCTCTTCGACCCGTTGGACGGCTCGAGCAATATCGACGTCAACCTGTCCATCGGCACCATCTTCTCGGTCCTGCCGGCGCCCGCGCACGCGATCACCTCGGCCGACTTCCTGCAACCGGGCCGGCGTCAGGTCGCCGCGGGTTACGTGCTCTACGGCCCCCAGACCACCCTGGTGCTGACCCTTGCCGATGGCGTCGCCTCCTTCACCTTCGACCGGTCGAGGGGCGAATGGCTGCAGGTCATGGATGGGCTTTCGGTGCCGCGGCAGACCAAGGAATTCGCGATCAACATGTCGAACCGCCGCCACTGGGCCGAGCCGGTCAGGACCTATATCGACGACTGCATCGCCGGTTGCGAGGGCGTGCGCGGCAAGGATTTCAACATGCGGTGGGCGGGCTCGATGGTCGCCGACGTCCATCGGATACTCAGCCGGGGCGGCGTCTTCCTCTATCCATGGGACGCGCGCGAGCCCGACCGAGCCGGCAAGCTGCGGCTCATGTATGAGGCCAACCCCCTGGGCCTGCTTGTGACGCGTGCGGGCGGCGCGGCGACGGATGCGCGCGAACCGATCCTGGATATCCAGCCGACCACCCTGCACCAGCGGGTCGCCGTCGTGTTGGGGTCATCCGAAGAGGTGGACCGCGTCACCGCCGCCCACGCCTGAGGCCGGTTCAGTCAGCGGTCGGCTTGGCGGGACGGCGGCTGTAGGACCCGCGCTTGGACTTGGCGTCAGCTTGCGTCGTCTCCGCCGGCGGGGGGCCGCCCGGCCGCTCTTTGCTCAGGGGCGGCGTGAGGCGCCGCTCACCGGTCAGGGTCTCGTGGAGTTTTGCGAAGTCCATGTCCTTTGCTCCATTTTGAAGCTCCGCATCTGCCGGCGGCAAAACCCGTGCCGCCACGGATTGGCCTCTCCAATGCAAAGGGTTAACGGCGCCCGTCAAGGCCGCGCCTCCGAAGATCAGGAGTGGCTTCATTCCGCGGCGGGGTCGTCTCCCCAAAACGCACTCGCAGGCAGTTGCTGTTTTGCCTAGAATAAAGCTGGGGCGGCTGGGTCGCGGTCCCCAAACGGCCGAACATCGTTGATCGTTCGGTACGGAAGTTGCAGAGAGAGGAACAATTTCGGGACGTCGCGCGTGGCAGCCACGCGGCGGCGTTCCTCGTCGTGGCAGTAGGAAAACTCGATTATGAACTTGGAAGCGATTTCGGCGGGTGTGAATGTTCCTCACGACGTCAATGTAATCATCGAAGTGCCCATCGGCGGCGAGCCCATCAAATATGAAATGGACAAGAAGTCGGGCGCTCTGGTGGTCGACCGCTTCCTCTACACCTCGATGCGCTATCCGGGGAACTACGGGTTCGTTCCTCATACCCTGTCGGGAGACGGCGACCCTTGCGACGTGATCGTCTGCAATACCCGGGCCCTGTTCCCCGGGTCGGTCATCAGCTGCCGCCTGGTCGGGGTCCTGCTGATGGAGGACGAAGCCGGAAACGACGAGAAGTTGCTGGCCGTGCCGTCGTCGTGGCTCACCAAGCGGTACGACGCGGTGATGAACTATTCGGACCTGCCGGAGATCACGCTCAGGCAGATCGAGCACTTCTTCTCGACCTACAAGGACTTGGAAGACAACAAGTGGGTCAAGGTCCTGGGGTGGGGCGACGCGGCCGCCGCGCAGCGCCTGCTGGTGGAGGGCATCGAGAGAAGCAACCAGGCCTGCGCGCAGAAGGCCGGCTAGGCCGCCTGCCGGCTTCAGGTCGGGCGACGCCCCAAACCGCGAACGCCCTAGGGTTGAGGCTTGGGCGGGGTCTTGGGGGCAGGCGTCGTCGCGGCCGGCTTCTTGGGCGGCGCCTTGCGGTGGACCGCAGCACGGCGGGACGGGACGGCCTTGGTTGTCGGAGCGGCGTCTTGCACCCCTGACGCGGGCGGAGGCGGCGGGACCGCCGCCTCCGGGGAAGGCTCTGGGGGCGGCAGCCTGGATTCGAAATCGCGCTCCAGCTCGCGTACGGCGAGCGGTAACGGGACGGTGGGATTGGCCTTGCAATAGGTCGTCAGCCAGTCGTCCACGACCTTTGGCTCTACGACGTCGAGCAGGGCGAGGTTGGCGTACGCCGCCCAGCCGCTCAGAAACCCGAGGGCCCAGTTCAGCGACACGGCCTTTTCCGCCGAGGTGATGGCCCCCGTCTTCGGCCAGCCGGCGCAGCGGGACGGACCCATGATGTTGAATTGAGGGCTCGAGGCCGGCGCATCGGCCGCTGTGGCGGCAGACGTCGCCACGAGCCAAAGAGTCAATGCGCCCGCCAGGCAATGGCCGATCCGAAACCGCATCCCTAATCCCTCGGGCTGATCGGCCCTGAAACCACACGTCCGTATCGAAAGACAAGAGGCTTTGCGCGCCGCTTGGCGGCTTGGGACGGGCGAGGAAGGGCCGTGCGAGGCGGCCCTTCTATGGTTCACGCCAGGACGATCACCACCACGCGCCGGTTCTGCGCCCGGCCGTCCTTGGTGTTGTTGGGGGCGACCGGGGCCTCGGCTCCGTAGGAGATGGTCGCCATCCGGTTCAGGGCCACGCCCTGCTTGTTCATGAACGCCCGCACGGCCTCGGCGCGATCCTCGCCCAGCTTCTGGTTGTAGGCGGGCGCGCCGGTGGAATCGGTGTGGCCCTGGATCTCGACATAGACGTTGCGGTTGTCGGTCTTCAGCTTCTGCACGAAGTCCATCAGCCGGGTCTGGGCCTCCGGCGACAGGCTGGCGCGATCGACCGGGAACTTCACCGAGTCGTCCGACAGCACCATCGAATAGAGGAACTTGCCCTCGGCCAGCTTGCCCGCCGCCGTGGCGCGCTCAAGCGCTTCGCGCGTGGCCTTGTCGAGGTCGGCGAGGCGGGTCTCGTGGGTCTGCAAGGCGCCCTTCTGCGCGGCGACCTGGGTGTCGGTGCTTTGCAGCTTGGTGTCGACGACGCCGACCTGTTCACGGACGAAATTCTTGGTCGCGCATCCGCCAAGGCCGAGCGCCCCGGCCGCAAGCGCGACAGCGGCTACGGCGACGGGTTTGAATGTCTGCATGGTTCTCTCCGGCCCTCAATCAAGCAGCGTTAACCTAGCCTGACCCACTCCGGCTTCATAGCCGCCGGCGCGTCCGATCGATGGCCGACGGTCTGTTTGCCGACAGAATGACCACCCGAAACGCCGCAAATCCGGAGGCGGCGCGGACCGATGGGATGCCGGGGAAAATTGATCGCCACGCGGACGAGGCGTCGTCGCTCAGTCGTTACAACAATAAGGACGAATTTAGCGCGCGAGTTGCTGAGACGCCCCGAATTGTCGCGCCATACTATAATGAATACACATTCACTACACTCCTTAAATCGCCATTCAACGTGAGTCCATTAAACGGAAGCTGCTATCTGTTCTTGTGGGTGAGGCGTCGGTTCAGCCGGAAGGCTGTCGCCGAGGGGCGGGGGTGGGATGAATACGCTGAGCGGTCCGGCCGCGCCGTTTTCCGGCAAGCGCTTTCGCCTGACGGCCGCGCTCTGCCTCACCGGTCTGAACCTGGGCGCTTGCGCCGGTCTAGGGCCCCGGCTCGCCGTGAGCGGGACGTCCGCCGCCCAGGTCGAACTTCTTCCCGCCGTGACCAAGCCCGCGGTCGCGCCCGATCCTACGATCATGGCGCCGGGGCCGACGACCCAGGGTCCGAAGGCCGCAAACCAGCGCTACGCCCGTGACCGCCGTGCAGGCGGCCACGCCGTGATCGGGGCCCCCTATCGGGTCGCCGGCGTCTGGTACAGGCCGGCCGAGCAGCCCGGCTATGACGAGGTGGGCGTGGCCTCCTGGTATGGGAGCGAATTCCACGGCCGACCCACCGCGGACGGCGAACGGTTCGACATGTACGCGACCAGCGCCGCCCACACGACCTTGCCGTTGCCTTCCATCGTCGAGGTGACCAATCTTGAGAATGGCCGTTCGATCCGGGTGCGGTTGAACGACCGCGGTCCGTTCAAGCCCGGCCGCATCATCGATCTGTCGCGCAGTGCGGCCCAGCAACTGGGCTATCTCGACAAAGGCCTGGCCCGGGTCAGGGTCCGCTACGTCGGCCCGGCCGGGCAGGGCGACTCCCTGACCCCCCTTTATGTGGCGCGGGCGTCGCGCCCCGAGGGCGGAACCCTCCAGCTCGCGGCGGCTTCGACGACCCGCACGCCGACGACGAAGACGGCCAAGCCAGCCAGGCCGCCGAGGCAGACCGCTCCGGCCGAGATGACCCTTGCCGAAAAGTACGAAGCGGGAATCCAGAGGATCTCTCTGGCGACGAACGATCGTCAGGCCATGCCGTCGTTCGGCGGCTCCAAGCTTGCGCCGCTCTGGTAGGACTATTCCTTCGGATAGGTCTGGTAGACGTCGTTCCGCCAACGGAAGTTGGTGTAGGTGATGGTGACGCTGAAATCGAGGGAGCGCACCTGGTGCCACCAGGCGAAGGGCATGAAGATCATCTCCCCAGGTCCAAGGACCACTTCGTAGGCCCGCGCCCCGGATAGGCGAGGGAAGGCCTTCAGGTCGAGTTTTGGATCCCTCAGGTCGGGGATCCTGCTGAAAACGTGGGCGTCGTTGTAGAGGCGTCCCACCTCGGACGGCGGCAGCATCAGGATGCGCTTACGGCCGACCACCTGGGCGATCAGATTGTTGGTGAGATCGTGGTGCAGAGAGGTGAAGGTCCCCGCCGGCCCGATCCACATCATGCCGTTGGGGGTGGCGACGGCCGGGTCCAGCAGTTTGTCGACGAAGCCCAGGTCGTCGTGCAACACCGACAGCGCGTCCGTGTTGCGGGCTGAATTGTAAGCGGTGATATAGGCGTCGTTGCCTGCGGTCCCGTCCGTGATCCGATCGATGAAGGCGTCGAACGGCGCCTCGCGCCGGTGGGCGTCCTTGTCCATCTCGAAGCGGGGATCGGCGATGCGGTCGCCCTGGTACTGGATCAGGCGCGAGCCGACCTTGGCCTTCAGATAGTCGGGCGTCCAAAGCTTGAGCGCCGGCCAGTCGACCATGTCGCCGGTGAGGATCACCGGCCGGTTCAAGGCGTAATAACGTTCCAGGAACTCGTCGGGATCGATGGCGTGGCGACGGTCGATCCCCGTCGTTTTCGGCGCGAGGTCGCGTTGCCGCTCGATCGCTTCGAGCAGCCATTCGCGCTTGGCCAGGGCAAGCCTCAGCGCCTGGCTCTCGGCAGTCGGCGAGGCCATGGCCGGTCTGGCGGGAACGACGTCGGCGACGGGGGCGAGGGGGACCTCCGGTGTGTCCGTGCGGTCGAAGGGACGTAGCCTGAGCTTGGAACGGTGATCGGAGACGAGGGCCTGACCATCGGGGTCGACGCCTCGATAATAGTGCTTCTGCCACTTGTCCGCCGGGGCCGTCGGCGGATCGCGCCGCATGCGTTCCTGGAAGGCGTCCCGCCCCTCGCTCCAGGCCTTGAAACGCGCCTGCGTGGCCGGATCGTCGCCGAGCGCCGCGAAGGTCGGCTCGAAGGTTTCGAGAGCGGAACGCTGCACCGGGAAAAGGAAGCAGAACGGCTCCATGGCGTCGAAGCGGATCCACTGGCCGGGCCGTGTGAACCGCCAGTTCATGGTGAAGGTGAACGGCGACCAGTCGGTCTCGATCACGCCCGTCAGCGGCGCGATGGCGTCCTTCTGCCGATTGGGCGAGCCGCCTACCCATAGGTTCCACCCCGGCGGCGTGCGGACGATCGCCTCGACATGAAAGGTGACCACGCCTTGGCCGAACAGGGATTGGGCGAGCCGGCCCTCGACCGCGCCGGCATCCGGCTTGATGGTGATCGCCTCGACGCCTGCTCCCCCATCCCAGGTCGCTTCAAAGCCGAAAGGATTCAGCACCTCCCAGCCGTGCGCATTGGCGATATTCAACGGCAGGCACCGGTAGGCGAAGGCCTCCGGCGTCGCGTCCATCCAGGCCCGCCCCGCCGGCGCCGGCCTGATCAACGGCACCCAGCCAGGATGAACATAGGCGATCAGGTCCATCCACGCCCCCAAGCTCGTCGCGGGTACATTAGCGCCTCGGCGAATGGCTTGACACGGTCAAGCCCTCGCGAACGCCCGGGTCGCGACCGCCGCCAGCCCGTCTATCCGAACATCAGGTCCGAGGCGCTCAAGGTGACGGCGCCGACGAGGAAGACCCAGGTCGAGCCGTGGTCGACCTCGATGCCGTTGTAGCCGAACTGCGAGGCGGCGTGCCACGCGACCTGGCCGGCGGTCTGGTCGACGAACTCCAGCTTGTCCACGCCCGCGACGAAGTCGGTGATGACGTCGTGGCCGTTGTTGGCGCGGAGCTGGAAGACGTTGTGGCCGCCGCCGCCGGTCATCCAGTCGCCGCCGGTTCCGCTGGCGATGGTGTCGTTGCCCGTCCCGGCCTGAAGCCAGTTGTTTCCCGAGGTGGCGGCCAGTGAATCGTTGCCGCCGTTGCCGAACAGGGAGTTGCCGCCGCCCTGGCCGATCAGGGTCTCGTTCGCCGAAGTGCCGTTCAGGGTCGTATGCGGTTGATCGGCGATCAGAGTGGTCGAAGTAGGCGTGGGAGTGGGAGTGGGAGTGGGAGTGGGAGTGGGAGTAGGAGTAGGAGTAGGAGTCGGGACCGGCGTGGGCGTGGGCGTGGGAACCGGGGTCGGAGTCGGGGTAGGCGTGGGGGTCGGCGTCGGTGTCGCGCCGTCGAAGATCAGGTCCGAGGCGCTCAAGGTGGTGGCGCCGATGAGGAAGACCCAGGTCGAGCCGTGGTCGACCTCGATGCCGTTGTAGCCGAACTGCGAGGCGGCGTGCCACGCGACCTGGCCGGCGGTCTGGTCGACGAACTCCAGCTTGTCCACGCCGGAGACGAAGTCGGCGATGAGATCGTGGCTATTGTTGGCGTGGAGCTGGAAGACGTTGTGGCCGCCGCCGCCGGTCATCCAGTCGCCGCCGGTTCCACTGGCGATGGTGTCGTTGCCCGTCCCGGCCTGAAGCCAGTTGCTGCCCGATGCCGCGGCCAGGGAATCGTTGCCGCCGTTGCCGAACAGGGAGTTGTTGCCGCCCTGGCCGATCAGGATCTCGTTGGCCGAAGTGCCGTTGATCGTCGTGCGCGGTTGGTCGGCGATCAGAGTGGTCGGTGTCGGCGTAGGGGTCGGAGCAGGCGTTGGCGTTGGAGTTGGAGTTGGCGTGGGGGTCGGAGCAGGCGTCGGAGTGGGAGTAGGAGTAGGAGTAGGAGTAGGAGTAGGAGTAGGAGTAGGAGTCGGGACCGGCGTGGGCGTGGGCGTGGGAACCGGGGTCGGAGTCGGGGTAGGCGTGGGGGTCGGCGTCGGTGTCGCGCCGTCGAAGATCAGGTCCGAGGCGCTCAAGGTGGTGGCGCCGATGAGGAAGACCCAGGTCGAGCCGTGGTCGACCTCGATGCCGTTGTAGCCGAACTGCGAGGCGGCGTGCCACGCGACCTGGCCGGCGGTCTGGTCGACGAACTCCAGCTTGTCCACGCCGGAGACGAAGTCGGCGATGAGATCGTGGCTATTGTTGGCGTGGAGCTGGAAGACGTTGTGGCCGCCGCCGCCGGTCATCCAGTCGCCGCCGGTTCCACTGGCGATGGTGTCGTTGCCCGTCCCGGCCTGAAGCCAGTTGCTGCCCGATGCCGCGGCCAGGGAATCGTTGCCGCCGTTGCCGAACAGGGAGTTGTTGCCGCCCTGGCCGATCAGGATCTCGTTGGCCGAAGTGCCGTTGATCGTCGTGCGCGGTTGGTCGGCGATCAGAGTGGTCGGTGTCGGCGTAGGGGTCGGAGCAGGCGTTGGCGTTGGAGTTGGAGTTGGCGTGGGGGTCGGAGCAGGCGTCGGAGTGGGAGTAGGAGTAGGAGTAGGAGTAGGAGTAGGAGTCGGGACCGGCGTGGGCGTGGGCGTGGGAACCGGGGTCGGAGTCGGGGTAGGCGTGGGGGTCGGC
>Ga0310811_10011859_pt1 | contig 11315 bp, 8 predicted proteins | sample YCmetagenome_FD_207642 | JGI IMG/M metagenome (GOLD analysis project Ga0310811, IMG submission 207642) | Soil microbial communities from experimental microcosm in Duke University, North Carolina, United States - YC | ecosystem: Engineered > Artificial ecosystem > Soil microcosm > Unclassified ... | reverse complement strand
TCTTTGTGGTGGTCGGATGGCAAAGTGATGCAATTTCTATCAAGTTACTGCAAATTTACTTTCGTAGATAATGAAAAAACGACCTTATACGGTCGTTTTTTTTTACGAAATAGTGAGGAAAATGCATGATATTCATTTAATTCGATACGTACACATTGGATAAGTTAGGGCATTTGAATACATGACCATGAAGAACTAAAGGATGAGACCTTGTCTATCCGCACTACAGGAAACGTCAAGCAGTTGCTTGAAGCTTGTGGCGGAACGAGAGCACTGGTCGGTAGCGTCTAAGGTTGGGGTAGACTACGCGCAAGAGCATGGTTTGGAAGTGGTGCGTGCTGAGGTCGAAGAAGAGACGCGAAAGAAGAATCATGGGGCTGGCTGACAATAAAAACAAAGCGACGGATCGAAGCAATACACCTAGAGACAGCAATTTCAGCTTTTTAGCTGTGCACAGTCCGCTACTCGCTGATCTCGGATCGACAGCCGAACGCGTCTATCCCTTCGATCCAGCCAGTTGCGTGCTCAAGCTTCGCTTGCTCGCCGAGTCAATAACTCAGGACGTTGCATCGCGCATCGGTGTGCGCCTACAACAGCCCACGCAAGCCGAATTGCTGCGAGCCGTAGATCAACGCCTCGGGCTGGATCCGCAGGTGCGACAGATGTTCCATCTGTTACGTCAGCGGGGGAACGAAGCGGCCCATCAGGCGAACCACGGCATCGGCTACCGCGAAGGGCTTGAGACGCTGAAGGTCGCACGGGAAGTCGCGTTGTGGTTCCACCGCACTTTTGGCAGCAATCCAAATTTCAAGCCCGTCGCATTCATCCTGCCGGACGATCCAAGCCAGAGGTTATTGACGCTGCAGCAGCAAGTAACCGACCTCACGCAGCACCTCCATCAAGTCCAAGCCGAACAGGCCGACAAGGCTCGGATGGCCGAGTTGTTAGCGGCTCAAGCGGAGCAAGAGAGATTGTTGGCAGAACGGGCAGCTGAAGAGCGTAGCGTGTACGAAAGCTTGGCTGACGAGGCTAGCACTCGCTACGCAGCCCTCAAAGCCGAGTTCGACGCACACCTCCAGACTGTCAATGCTCAGCCAGTAACTGCCAGCTTGCAGGACATTCAGGCCTTTTCTCAGCGTGCGACTCTCGCTGCTCAAAAGGTGGCAATGAACGAAGCGTCCACTCGCCTGGTCATTGATCAGATGCTCAGGGATGCTGGTTGGGAAGCAGACACGCTCGAGCTCACCCACTCCAAGGGTGTCCGTCCTGAGCGTAACCGCAACTTGGCGATTGCCGAATGGCCCACTGCAGGCAAACAAAGCGCTGATTACGTGCTCTTCGCAGGCCTCACCCCCATTGCGGCGATCGAGGCTAAGCGCATAAACATCAACGTGGCAGGAAAGCTTGGACAGGCTGAGCGCTACGCCCGTGGATTGAGCATCGAACCAGAGCACGAGGCAGCATGGCTCACCGAGGGGCGTCAATGCCCCTGGCCTGACGGGCAGGATAGTGTGTTCAACCTACCATTCGCATACTCGTGCAATGGTCGCCCATTGGTGAAGCAAAGTCCGGAGGCCAGTGGGACCTGGTTCCGAGATCTGCGCCACAAGGGCAACTTGGCCAAACCACTGCAAGGCTTCCACTCGCCCGAAGGTCTGATCGACCAGCTCCGCCGGAACAAGGCTGAGGCTGAAGCCAACCTGCAGCAAGAAGGATTCGCATACTTGGGCCTGCGTGACTACCAAGAAAAGGCGATTAGCGCGGTCGAGGTCGCACTCGGCGTCGGTCAGACAAACTGCTTGTTGGCCATGGCCACTGGTACGGGCAAAACACGCACCACCATCGGCCTCATTTACCGCCTCCTTAAAGCTGAGCGATTCCGACGCATATTGTTTCTGGTGGACCGCACGGCGCTGGGTAACCAAGCTATCGATGCCTTCAACGAAGCGCCGTTGGAGCAAAGTCAGCCGCTGTCCAAGATCTACAACATCGCGGAGCTGGGCGACATGGCGGCGGAAGCCGAAACTCGCGTGCAAGTGGCCACGGTGCAGGCCATGGTTAAACGCATATTCGGTAGCGACAATCCGCCTCCCCTGGATGCCTTCGATTGCATCATCGTGGACGAAGCACACCGAGGCTATGCGCTGGACCAGGACATGACCGAGGGTGAAGTCGCCCTACGTGACCAAGCTCAGTACCTTTCCACTTACCGGCGCGTCCTCGATTATTTCGACGCTGTCAAAGTGGGCCTTACTGCGACTCCAGCACGCCATACCTCTGATATCTTTGGCCGCCCGGTCTACACATATTCCTACCGAGAAGCCGTGGCCGACGATTGGCTAATAGATCACGAGCCTCCCGTCCGCTACCAGACACTATTGAGCCAGCACGGTATCCACTTCGATAGCGGCCAGCAGGTTGAGGCCATCAATCTTGGCACAGGCGAAATCGAAAGTGCTGAGCTGGATGACGAACTGCATTTTGAGCTGGAAAGTTTCAATAAGAGCGTCATCAACGAGTCGTTCAATCGCGTGATCTGCGAACAGCTCGCTCAGGAGTTGGACCCCATGGGCGAAGAGAAGACTATGATCTTTTGTGCCACAGATGCGCATGCCGACATGGTCAAACGTCTACTAGACGAAGCCTTCAAAGCTGTTCACGGCGACCAATACAATCAGGCCTCCGTGGCTAAGATTACCGGCGCATCTGATAAGGTAGATCAGCTCATACGTCGGTACAAGAACGAACGCTTTCCCACCATCGCTATTACGGTGGACTTGCTCACTACTGGCATCGACGTACCGCGCATCTGTCATCTTGTTTTCATGCGCAGAGTACGCTCTCGTATCTTGTACGAACAGATGATTGGCCGGGCTACCCGTCGTTGCGACGAGATCGGTAAGACAGTCTTCAAGATCTACGACCCGGTGGATTTATATGCCTCGTTGCAAGCAGTCAACACGATGCAGCCGTTGGTCAAGGACCCCAAAGTTACTCTGGAACAGCTGCTGGACGAATTGAACAACCCGGCCGCATACGAGGCCGCTGGCACTACGCCAGACCGCACCCATGCTCACGATGTGCTTGACCAGCTTAATCAGAAGCTCATGCGTGTGTTGCGCGATGCAGCACACAAGGCCGAGAAGAAGCCCGTGCTCAAAGAGAAGCTGGATCAGCTAGAACAGCAATGGGGCGTTCCTCCGCAGCAGTTGCACCGGCACTTACACCAGCTGGGGCAGGAAGGCGGGCCACAGGCTGCGGCCGACTTCCTTCGCCATAACACGCGCTTGCTTCTTCAGCTCGCCGAAGTCAAGCAGATCCTGGGCACAGCCTACATGCCCATCATCTCCACACATGCTGACGAGCTGAAAGAACGCAGTCAGAGCTGGGGTTTGTACGCCAAGCCTGAGGACTACCTCGACAGCTTCAGTCATTTCGTGCGCGAGCAGGTCAATCTATCGGCAGCCATGGCAACGGTGGTCAATCGACCCAAAGATCTGACCCGTGACCAACTTAAGGAAGTGCGGCTTCTCCTCGATGGTGCAGGTTACTCTGAAGCCAGTCTCAAGGCTGCCTGGAGAAACCACAGCAATCAAGACATAGCTGCTGGCGTTATTGCCTATATCCGACAAGCCGCGCTAGGCGAAGCGTTGCTGCCTTTCGATCAACGCGTGGCTCAAGCTATGCAGAAGATCTACACTCAACATCCTTGGACGCCAGTGCAGCGTAAGTGGCTCGACCGTCTTGCCAAACAACTCACGCACGAACTCGTCATAGATCATAACTTTGTGAATAATGCCTTTATCAACGACGGCGGTGCCAAACAGCTCGACAAGCTGCTTGGCGGCCAGCTTGAAGGGGTGATGAGTGAGTTGGCCGATGGTTTATCGGCGTCAGGTGGCCTGACAGTGCAACTATGAACCTAAATACCTAAACATAATTTTCAATGACAACACAAGATATCGTCCAGAAGCTCTGGAACCTTTGCGACGTGCTGCGCGATGACGGCATCAACTACAGCGACTACGTTACCGAACTAGTTTTGCTGCTCTTCATCAAGATGGAGTACGAGAACACTGAAAGTGGCATCCTTAAACGCCACAAACTACCTGCATATGCACGCTGGCCTGAGCTGCGCGACAAGAGCGGTCTGAACCTGCTACGCCATTACCGCGAAACCTTACTTAAGCTCTCAGCCAGTGACGACCGGCTGATTGCCGCCATTTACGCCGACGCTCAAACGAGCCTGAAAGAACCGCGCCATCTGGAACAGCTCGTCAAAAGCTTAGACGGGATCGACTGGTTCAGTGCTCGCCAAGACGGCTTGGGTGATCTGTATGAAGGCTTGCTGGAAAAGAATGCTAGCGAGACGAAGAGTGGCGCTGGCCAGTACTTCACGCCCCGCCCTCTGATCGACGCGATTGTCCAGGTTATTAAGCCCCAGCCCGGCGAGACCGTGCAAGACCCGGCGGCGGGTACGGCTGGCTTCCTCATCGCCGCGGACCGCTATATCAAGGACCAGACGGACGACCTTTACAACCTCAGCGAAAAGCAGCGTAAGTTTCAGCGCAACGACGCTTTCCTAGGCATGGAGTTGGTGCCCGGCACCCGTCGCTTGGCGCTGATGAACTGCCTGCTGCATGGCATGGAAGGAGACGATGAAGGCGTTGTGCACGTCGGCAATACGCTGGGTAGCGCCGGCAGCAGCCTGCCCAAGAGCCAGATCATCCTGAGCAACCCGCCCTTTGGCACAGCCAAGGGTGGCGGCGGCCCCACCCGCGACGACCTGACTTTTACAACCAGCAATAAGCAGCTCGCCTTTTTGCAGCACATCGTGCGCCACCTCAAAGACGGTGGACGAGCCGCGGTAGTCTTGCCAGACAATGTACTGTTTGAGTCTGGCGTGGGTGCTGACATTCGCCGCGACTTAATGGACAAGTGCCGCCTCCACACTATCCTACGACTACCCACCGGCATCTTCTATGCTCAGGGCGTCAAGACCAATGTGCTGTTCTTCGAAAAGGTAAGTCAAGCCGCAACCGGCAGCACGCAAGGGGTCTGGGTGTACGACATGCGTGCGAACGCGCCTAAGTTTGGCAAGCGCACCCCGCTAACCGACGCGCACTTCGCAGACCTCATCGCCGCGTATGGTGAGGAACCCAATGGCAATGCATTGCGGCAGGACCGGGGTGAGCAAGGCCGTTTTCGTTACTTCAGTCGCGAAAAAATCGCCAGCGAGAAAGGCGATAGTCTTGACATTACTTGGCTAAGAGACGATGGCGAGGAAGATGCTGTCGACTTGCTAGAGCCAGCGGTGTTGGCGCGAGAGGCGGTGGAGGAACTGAACGGGGCGCTCGCGGAACTGGAAGCGATCCTGGCTGAACTGGGCGAGGAAACCGCGCTGTGAAAAAGCTGCCCAAGAGTTGGTCTGAAGCATTGATTCGTGCTCTCATGAAGCCATTCCCCGATGGGAAGCTCGTACATCAAGGATGGAGTCCCCAGTGCGAGTCTGGACCGGCTCGTTCAGAAAATGATTGGGGCGCACTCAAGACGACTGCAATTCAGGACGGTGCATACCGACCCGAGCACAACAAGCGACTCCCAGATTCACTTGAAGCCAAGAAGCGACTTGAAGTTCATGTTGGTGATCTTCTGATGACCTGTGCCGGGCCAAGAGTTCGTTGTGGGGTTGCATGTCTGGTCAGGGAAACTCCCGCTAAGCGTTTCATCTCGGGAAAGATGTACCGTTTCAGGGCTAATGAAGATTTGATAGAGCCTCGGCTCTTGGAAGCTTTCTTACGTTCGCCGGAAACAAAAACCCGGATTGATGCTATGAAGACCGGCATCAGCGAAAGCGGCATGAACATCACGCACGAGAAGTTCTCTGAGCTCTTAGTTCCCGTAGCCCCAAGGCCGGAGCAAATTCGCATCGCCGACAAACTTGATATCTTATTCTCGCGAATAGACATACTTAATGCTCGCCTCTCATGTATTGGCCCCATTCTCAAGCGTTTTCGCCAGTCCGTCCTCTCCGCCGCAATTTCGGGGCGGTTGACGGAGGAATGGCGGGCTAAGCATGGCGTCGAAACAGGACGACAGACAACCCTTCAAGCAATCCGGATGTCTGATCGGGTTATTACATACGGCGTAATCAAACTCGGAGATGAAATGGCCGGCGGAACGCCGTGCTTGCGCACAAGCAATGTTCGCTGGCTTCGATTTGAGCTTGATGGAATTAAACACATTGACCCGGACCTCTCCGCGGAATATGGACGCACAGTACTACGTGGTGGGGAGGTCCTAGTAAATGTCCGTGGCACGCTAGGTGGTGTAGCCGTAGCTACTCATAGCATGGTGGGCTGGAATGTGTCTCGCGAAGTTGCCGTTGTCCCCGTTGACCAAGCCTTGGCAGTCCCTGCCTATGTATCACTTTGGATCGCGAGTGACGAAAGTCAACGCTGGCTGACAGGGGTGAGCAAGGGGGTTGCTTATACAGGCATCAATATTGAGGACTTGCGAACGCTTCCGGTGACACTCCCATTGAAAGTAGAACAAACCGAAATCGTACGTCGAGTCGAAACCCTTTTTGCCTTTGCCGATCGCCTGGAAACGCGCCTAAAAAGTGTACAGACCGCCACGGAGCGACTTACTCCCGCGCTGCTTGCCAAGGCCTTTCGCGGCGGATTGGTACCGCAAGATATTAATGATGAACCTGCTAGCGAACTGCTGCGACGACTGCAGCAGGAAGTGCCCTTGCCCCTTACAAAACGCGGACGGAAGAGCGCCGCATGAAGCTGCTGTCGATTGAGCTGTTCGGGCAATACAAAGGCCTGAAGGATCAGGCCTTTGACTTCTCAACGGTAGAGGGCGATGTTACCGTCCTCATCGGCGCCAACGGTTCAGGCAAGTCGCAGGTCATGGAACTCCTCGCCGAAGCTTTTGCCTACCTTGAACGGCAACAGCGAAAGGACTTCCGAGTGCGTGTACCGCTGGGCTATGACTTCCGCGTTACGTACGAGATAGCTGCGTCTCGCTACGAAGGTTTACGCCGCTTCGTCGTGGACACGCGGGATGGCCTTCGTATTGCGGTGTATCAGCTTGCCGATGCGCTTCACGACGGCGATGCGGAGCAGGTACAGATGAAGTGGAGACAAATCACGGCGGAAGGCTCATTGGAAGAGTTGGCGTTACCACGGGTCATCGGGTACGCCTCCGGCATGTCCGAGAACCTTCAGCGAGCCTTCATGCGCAACGCGCTTCAGTACTTTGACGTGATTCGGGTCAGAGCGAACCTGAGGAAGGAGCTTGCGCAGCCCAAGGTGGATGAAGAGGCCACGCTAGCCATCAATGAGCGTTATCTCAAGCGCAATCCGGGCATATTCGCGGCCGAAGGGGAGGACCCTGAATCGGGCCTTTTCAGGCTACGCGAGACAGACACGGCGATACCTAGAAACCTCTTCCTAGACTATGACTGCGCAGCGCTGTTGATCGCGACACTCGGCATGCTCCCGCGCGCTGATCGTGACAAGGTATGGGATGAGATCCCATTCCGCCACCCTGCGCGCGTGGTGTTGAGGTATGACCTGCGTGGGCAAGCGACGGCTTCGGACAACGCCCGCGACATCAAGCGCTTGATCGAATTGGCAGGACCACACCAGTGTACGCCGATCTCCCCGCGAACCAGCGAGCCAGAGTATGAGTTGCTGCAACTGGACTACTTGGCGGGCGATATCGAGATCGATTTTGAGGACCCGGAAGTCATTCGTCGGATGGCTGACAACTCGCGAGAGCCCGACCAGTGGTTCTCGGCCCTGTACAAGCTTCAACTTCTGGGTGTTGATGAATGGTCGGGCACCGTAAAACGCGCGCTGCGACGCGATAGCTTTCAAGACCATGTTGAGAAGCCGCTAAAGGGGAAGCTTCCTCTTTCGGTGCAAGAACTCTGGATGTCCGATGGCGAGCGAACGGTTTCGTTTGACGACCTGAGCGATGGGGAAGTGCAGCTTCTGTTGACACTCGGTGCCGTGCGGCTTTTCGGGGACGATGAGACGCTGTTCCTCTACGACGAGCCCGAAACACACCTGAACCCAAGCTGGCGCACTCGCTTTCACCTGGACTTTGAAAAAGCCAACGAAGCCAACGGAAAAGCTCAGGCCATCATCTCCTCGCATTCGCCCTTTCTGGTCTCTTCGCTGCCCCGAGAAGCAGTGTTTCACTTCAAAAAGGTCAACGGTGCAACGGAGATGACGAACCCGCCAGGAGAGACTTTCGGGGCATCGTTTGACGTGCTGATCAAAAAACACTTCAACCTGCGTGCAACGATCTCCGAAACCGCTGTCCAGGAAATTCGTGAGCAGTTGGAAAACCCTCAACTCACAACAGATCAAAAACTGGAGTGGCTTGAAAAGTCTATCGGCGAATCGATGGAACGTTCGTACCTCATTAACAAGTTGAGAGCTGGCTGATGCTGTTCGAGATCAGACCTAATCTTCAGCAGTCGGCGATCTTTGACGGGCTCAACCGCTTTCTTAGGGAGACAATGCTGGCCACCCTTGAAGGTAGGCCAGTAGACGAAACACACCTCCCGGTCGGCCTATGCGCTGCAATAGCTGGAAATCAGCCGACTTGTATAGCGGTTGATGCTCTCACAGCAAAGTTGTCGACGCTTGATCAAGGACAAAAGCAATCGCTCAAGGACGCATTAGCACTCAACACAGATCCTTGTGCGTTCCTGTCTGATCGGACAACACTGCTGCCAGTCATATCTGAAGTGGTTTTTCCTGCTTTGAAGACTCTCGCTGTTCACCTTTTTGAGCGCACGGCGAAGCTCAAAAGCGTGGAGCAGGCATGTGGTGAATGTATTGACGATCACTATGCTCGTTTCCGGCATGGCGACGCTCCAGGCAACGGCAATGTGTGCTGTGTTTGCGGGACCGAATATCTTGCTCAGATTCAGGCAGGTACGAACGACAACGAGCAGTGGCGTGGCCCATACGACCACCTACTCGCCAAGGACCTTTACCCGCTATACGGGGTCCATCCAAAAAATCTGCTCCCCATCTGTAACACATGCAACTCCAAGGCCAAGCTGGCCAAGGACCTACTGCTCAACGACCTTGGCCGGCGCCTCAGCTTTTCACCATGGACCGAATGGGCGTCAATGAACGAAATCGAGGTGATTGTCGATGACATGAACTATCTGTTTCCACGCGTGATCGTCAACTTCAGGAGCAATGATCCTGATCGACAAGAGAAGCTGGCGACCTGGGATGATGTCTACAAGATCAAATCTCGTGTGGAAGGTGAGTTCAAAGAGATGGGAGCAAAGGTCGCCGAGGATGCTTGCGCACCAGACGATGCAACCTTTCTAACGAAAATCCGACAGAGCGGGCTTGCCAGAAGTCGAGCACAACGGTTGACGCCGTTCAACTATTGGCGCGCACGTGTCTACTCAGCAGTAATTGGTATGAACCGGAGAAGCCGTGAGGCTTTGCGCCAAACAACTGCGCCGACACCGCAAGAAATTCAAGCCATGGAGGAGCTGTTCTTTCAATGAACAGCATCGCCTATGAGCTTCAGATTTAATAGCCCCGGCTGACTATTGAATCCACTCTGAATAAACTGTAAGTAATGACAAGACTTGTACGCTCTGATCGGGCTTCATTAGTCGCGACCTCCCGCTAACTCGACAATAGCAAGGAGCGATTCCATGGCGACGCAAGATACCGATGTGGCGACAGCGGAGGTGGGCGGCGACGCCTCTCCCAGCTTTTCCAGTAGTACTTCCTCTCGTAATACACAACAGCAGCGAACACCCTGCAGTTTCAATACGTCGGTCGATGGCGGCGTCAATGCAGCGCAGCAGGCGCGCGTTTCCGGCGCAGCGGCGATGGATGAGGCCGGGCGCGGCAATTTCGATACGGCGAAGGAGTATGCGAAGGACGCCGCGGGCTGCGTGAAGGAGCAGGGCCGGACGATGTTCAATGGTTAAAGGCAGTCCTGCAGAAATAGATTCTGGTTACTTCATTAGGTACGCCGCCTGACAATGTCTGCAATAGTTAGCATCATCGTCGTGCCCAGTCGTCCGGCACTCCTTGCAGGTCCTCGTGGCAGCGTGCCGCTCTTGTGAGATGCGAGCAAGCTCAGGATTAGCGGCGGCGATTGTGCCTCTTCGTTGGATTTAACCATATACCTTTGGACGTGAACTCTTGAGGAATTGACCAACTCTTCCTTGCGCTGATCAAGCATGCCGGTGTACACCGCGTACCGCAATAGAAAAGGGCTGCTTCACCGCAGCCCTTCTCAAATCAAGCTTACAAAATCAGATTTATTTTTTGGCAGTAGCGCTATCACTGCAAGTACCAGGCGTCGCCAGGTCTAGCTTCGATACAGCAGCTTTCCCCTCCTCTTCGGCGATGAGTTCTACGCCCGCACCGCCAACGAACGCGCCCATTTTGATGTACTGCCTGATGAAGTAGTTTCTACCTACTTCTGTAAAGAGCGACAGTGTATTAGGCGAGAACTCGGATTCGGTAGCGATGGCGTGATCCTTGTTGCCGGCCACTTCGGTATGGAAAAAGACATCCGGTGCGCTTTCGCCGACGCATTTGCCGTCAACCCAGATATCCTTCTTGAGCGCCTTGCCTACGAAGCTGTCGCGGTAGATATAGAGGCCGGATTGGCCTGCGCTCGGCTGGGCGAATTGTTTCGCCTTTTGCGAGGCTTCCTTGCTTTCCATTGGACGGACGCACAACCGGTGAACAATACGGCGGTGAGCGCAACGACGGTAAGGTTTCTGAACATATTTTTCTCTCCCTGAATTTTTTGAAGGTGGAACATTGATGAACTCATTGCGAGGCTAGACCACGGCTCTTGTTATTGATGGCGGCCTGTAGCTAAGCTTTGGTGCAATCAGAAAAATCGTAGCTATGCTGATGGTCGCAACGATCCAAGTCCATCCCATGAATGGGGTAGATTCTGTTACTTATGTATTCGACGATGAGATGATTTGGCTAATAACCGATTGCCAGCTTCGTCATTAGGTAATTGAACATCATTTCAGCCGCGTTGCTTCCTGCTTGGGCAACGGCGCCGCACAGCGCATGCAGTAGTTCGCATCGACGTCATGCCCGGTGGTCAGGCACTCCCTGCACGTCCTGGTAGTGACGTTCCTTCTGCCAAACCGCTGTGCAGCCATCTCCGATGTGACTATCCCCGTCGGCACGGCCAGGATGCCCCACCCGATCAACATAGTGACTGAGGCAATGGCGCGGCCCAAATTCGTTTGTGGCGAGATATCGCCAAAGCCGACCGTG
>Ga0310811_10011858_pt1 | contig 11315 bp, 10 predicted proteins | sample YCmetagenome_FD_207642 | JGI IMG/M metagenome (GOLD analysis project Ga0310811, IMG submission 207642) | Soil microbial communities from experimental microcosm in Duke University, North Carolina, United States - YC | ecosystem: Engineered > Artificial ecosystem > Soil microcosm > Unclassified ... | reverse complement strand
GGAGCTCATAGCCGCACAATCTTGACATTCGACCTCAATGTCCGGTTAAGAACTCTGTGACGCGGCGGTGATATCGCATCGTTATCGTCACAGAAATGTCCATCAAGATCGGCAAGGCCCTGGCCGCCGGCGCCACCGTCGTCGCGGCGATCGGGCTCCTGGCCCCCAGCGCTCCCGCTACCGCATCTTCCGGCCACTCATCCTCCGGCCACTCGGTGAAGGTCACCGTGATGGCCAGCTCCGACATCCACGGCAACGCCGTCAACTGGGACTACTTCAAGAACGCCGAGTATGACGACAGCGCCCACAACGACGTCGGCCTGGCGAAGGTCTCGACCCTCGTCAAGCAGATCCGGGCCGACCGCGGCGCCGACCACACGCTGCTGTTCGACTCGGGTGACACCATCCAGGGCACCCCGCTCGACTACTACTACGCGAAGATGGAGCCGGTCACCACGACCGGGAAGATCCATCCCATGGCCAAGGCCATGAACGCCATCGGGTACGACGCGGTCACGCTCGGCAACCACGAGTTCAACTACGGCCTCCCCCTGCTGGCCAAGTGGATCGACCAGATGAAGGCCCCGGTGCTGGGGGCGAACGCGGTGTCCGCGCGGACCGGCCTTCCGGCGTATCAGCCCTTCGTCATCAAGACGATGAAGGTCAAGGGCGAAAAGCCGATCAAGGTCGGCGTGCTGGGGCTCACCAACCCGGGCATCGCGATCTGGGACAAGGCCAACGTCGAGGGCAAGCTGAAGTTCCTCGACCTGGTCGCGACCGCGAAGAAGTGGGTGCCGGTCCTGCGCGGCCTCGGCGCCGACGTGGTGCTCGTCACCGCGCACGCGGGCGACAACGGCATGTCGTCCTACGGCTCCGACCTCCCTGTGGAGAACGCCTCGGCCCTCGTCGCCGAGCAGGTCCCGGGAATCGACGCCGTCCTGTTCGGCCACGCCCACAACGACGTGCCGCAGCGGTTCGTGACCAACAAGGTCACCGGGCAGCAGGTGCTGCTCACCGAGCCCGGCAGGTGGGGCCAGCGGCTGTCGGTGGTCGACTTCACCCTCACCAAGCAGCGCGGCAGGTGGAGCGTCTCCGGCAAGTCGTCCACCACGCTGAACACCAACACGGTCCCCGAGGACCCGAAGATCGTCGCGCTCATGAAGGAGCAGCACGACAAGACGGTGGCCTACGTCAACCAGGTGATCGCCCAGTCGAAGGAGCAGTTGTCCGCCGCGGAGTCTCCGTACAAGGACACTCCGATCCTCGACTACATCCAGCAGGTCCAGACCGATCTGGTGAGCAAGGCCATCGCGGGTACGGCCGACGCCTCGCTGCCGGTGTTGTCGATCGCCGCGCCGTTCAGCCGCAGCGCGGTCTTCCCCGCGGGCCCGGTGAGCGTCCGTGACATGGCCGGCCTGTACGTCTACGACAACACGCTGCTCGGCGTGAAGCTGACCGGCGCCCAGGTCAAGGATTACCTGGAGTACTCCGCCAGGTACTTCGCCCAGGTCGCTCCCGGCGCCCCCATCGACCTCGGGAGCCTCACCAACGCCGGCGGCACCCCGGACTACAACTACGACCAGTTGTCCGGCGTGACGTACGACATCGACATCTCCAAGCCGGTGGGGCAGCGGATCGTCGGCCTGTCCTACCAGGGGCAGCCGGTCGCCGCCGACCAGCAGTTCGTCGTGGCGATCAACAACTACCGCCAGTCCGGCGGCGGCGGCTTCCCCGGTGTGACCACCGCCCCCGTGGTCTACAACGCCCAGGTGGAGATCCGTCAGGCGCTGATCGAGTACGCCACCGCGTCCGGCACCATCGATCCCGCCACCTTCGCCGACCCCAACTGGAAGCTCGTGCGCGAAGGCGTTCCGGTCTTCTAGCACCACACCCCGGGGACTCGGCGTGGATCTCCACACCGGGTCCCCGGCCTTTTACGGCATTTCGCTAATGTGATGCCGGGAGGTACCAATGGGATTCGTTTCACGCGGCTTTCGCGGCAGGCCCAGAGATGAGGGCGTGAAGCTGCCGCCAGGCCAGTATCTCGTTCACGATTTCCCGGTGTTGTCGGCCGGGCCGACTCCGCGGGTCCCGCTGGACCGATGGGAGTTCGCCATCGACACCGAGGACGGGCAGACGCACCGCTGGTCCTGGCAGGAGCTGATGGCCCTGCCCGCCGAGACCCCGACCGTCGACCTGCACTGCGTCACGAAATGGTCGAAGCTCGGCACCGACTGGAAGGGGGTGTCCCTCGACACCCTGTTCGCCGACGTCGAGTCGAGCGCCGAGTACGCCCTCGTCTACTCCTACGGCGGCTACACGACGAACCTCCCGGTCGAGGACCTGCTCGACGGCAAGGCGTGGATCGCCTACCAGTTCGACGGAGAGGAACTCGCGGCCGCGCACGGCGGGCCGGCCCGGCTCCTGGTCCCCCACCTCTACCTGTGGAAATCCGCGAAATGGGTCCAGGGCATCCGGCTCATGAACGAGGACTGGCCCGGATTCTGGGAGACGGCCGGCTACCACAATTACGGCGACCCGTGGCGCGAACAGCGCTACCAGGGAGATTGAACGGCCGCAGGCTGGTCTGGCGCATCGCCAGGCTGGTCGAGATCCGTGACGAGACCCCGAGTGCGCGCACCCTGGTCCTCCAGATCCCCGGCTGGCCCGGCCACCTGGCCGGCCAGCACGTGGACGTACGGCTGACCGCCGAGGACGGCTACAGCACCCAGCGCAGCTACTCCATCGCCGCTCCCGCCGACGGAGAACGGGTCGAACTGACCGTCCAGCGGGTGCCCGACGGCGAGGTCTCGCCGTACCTGACCGAGGAACTCACCGTCGGCGACGAGGTGGAGATCCGCGGCCCGGTGGGCGGCTGGTTCGTGTGGCGGCCCAACGGCACCGCGCCCGTGCTGCTGGTCGCGGGCGGCTCGGGGATCGTGCCGCTGATGGCCATGATCCGCGCCCGCAGACAGGCCGGCAGCCGCACGCCGTTCCGCCTCATCTACTCGCTCCGCGAGCCGGGCGAGCGCTACTACGCGGAGGAGTTGCGCCTGCCGCACCCCGGCCTGGACGTGACCTACCTCTACACCCGTGCCGTCCCCGACGGGTGGGCCCGCCCGGTGGGACGGCTCACCATCGCCGACATGAACACCGGCGGCTGGCCTGCGGATTTCGGGCCCGAGTGCTACATCTGCGGGCCGACCGGCTTCGTCGAGACGGCCTCCGACATCCTGCTCGCCATGGGCCACGACGCACGTGCGATCAAGACAGAACGATTCGGCCCCACCGGAGGGTGACATGACCGAACCCGCTCAGGACTCCTATCAGGACGGCAACGCCCTGGCCGGCCCGCTGCGAGAGATCTTCGCCGTCGACGTCACCGCGGCCGCCGGCCAGTGCGTCCACTGCGGCCTCGCCGGGCCCGTCGCCTCGCTCCGGGTGTACGGCCCGGCCCCCGGCATGGTGGCACGCTGCCCCGGCTGCGACGAGGTGGTGCTCCGCCTTGTCCGCGGTCCCGACAGCGCGTGGCTCGACCTGCGCGGAACCGTTTCCCTGCGCATCCCCCTGCCCGGCCCGGGTGTGCCGGACGGGACCGGGGAGGGCCCGGCCTAGTACGGCAGGAGCCGCCCCTTGGGGGTCCGCAGGTCCAGCGGGAGCCTGCCTGCCGGCCGTCTCGGTCTGCGGACTCTGATCTGCCGTTGCATGACGACTCCAGGGACGAAGTGTGCTTACCCTGGCCACGATGCCGGGCGCGAGCCCGGCCGTCTCCGGTGCCAGCCGCCATTTGTGACGCAGGCCAGCGGAGTTTGCGGCATTACCGTTAGCTGCAATGCCCCGGCCGTCTCCCCTACGAGATCCTGGATTCATGGGCCTGCGCTGCCTGATCGTCGACGACAACGACCATTTCCTCGAGGTCGCGTGCGACGTGCTGGGCCGAGAGGGGATCGAGATCGTCGGCGTGGCGTCCACCCGGGCCGACGCCATCAGGCAGGCGGCGACGCTCCGCCCGGACGTCTTGCTGGTCGACATCAGCCTCGGCGACGAGTCCGGCCTGGATCTCGCCAGGGACCTCGCCTCGGGTGAAAGCGCGGAGTCGTCGAGAGTCATCCTGATCTCCACCTACGCCGAAGGGGACCTGGTGGACATCATCACGGCGAGTCCCGCCATCGCCTTCCTGCCGAAGGCCAGATTGTCGGGCAGGGCGATCAACGAGATCGTCCGGGCCGCCGAGCATCCCCCGGACCTGACCTCCCCAGACGGCGCCTCCCCCAACGGGCACTCTTCCTGGAGAGCCTGCGGCAAGCATCACCCCGGCCCGTACTAGCGGGAGTCGAGGAAGGTGATCACCGCGAGCACCCGGCGGTGGTCGTCCGCCGTCTCCGGCAGCCGCATCCTCGCCATGATGCTGCGCACGTGCTTCTCGACGGTGCCCTCCGTGATCCACAGCCTGTGGGCGATCCCGGCGTTCGACCGCCCTTCCGCCATCAGGGCGAGGACCTCGCGCTCACGCTCGGTGAGGAGTTCCAGCGGGTCGTTCCGGCGCCGGGCCGCGAAGAGCTCACGGACCAGAAGGGGATCGACGACCGAGCCGCCCGCGACGATCCGGTTGATCGTCTCGATGAAGTCCGTGATCGCCGTCACCCGGCTCTTGAGGAGGTAGCCGATCCGGTGGCCGGCGGCGAGCAACTCCATCGCCTGATCCACCTCGACGTGTGCCGACAGCAGGAGGATGCCCGTCCGCGGGAAGTCCTCCCTGATCATCTTGGCCGCCTCGAGCCCCTCGGTGGAGTGGCCGGGCGGCATCCGGATGTCGACGATGACCACATCGGGCTCGTGCTTGCTGACGATGTCGATCAGTTCGGGGGCGTCTCCCGCCTGGCCGACGACCTCGAACCCCGATCGTTCCAGCAGGCTCACCAGCCCCTCACGGAGCAGTACGTCATCGTCCGCGAGCGCTATCCGAGTCCGGGCAGGTACCGCCATTTCGTCGTCTCGCACCGGTCTGCGCCACCCCTCATCGGGCGGGTGCCACGAGGGCGATCGCATCGGCGCCCGAGAAGGTGGCCGCCCGATCTCCTCGGGCGGAGCCCGAGTATATTCAGTGACTGTGCGCGCACGACTGTTGTCGTCGTTGCTACGCCCAACGCGCCCACCCCTCATGACGGGGATACTGATAGGCGTTTTGTTGGTCGCGGTGGAGACCCTTGTTGCAAATCCACTGACGAAGGTCGCGCCACCGAGTTCCCTGAGCATAGTTTACTTGCCCGGCGTTCTGGCGGTCTCGGTCCTATGGGGGTGGGGGCTCGGGACGCTGACCGCGCTGGCCAGCGCGTTCGCCTTCGGGTACTTCCTCGTCCTGAGGATCTCCACGGGCCCGGAGTGGGTGGCTCTCGCCGTCTTCCTCGTCGTCGCGGTGTTGACCGGGTCCTTCGCGGCCCTGGCCCGCTCGGCGGCCGTCGACGCCGAGGAGCGCCGCAGGGAGGCCTCTCTGGCCGCCGAACTGGGCGGCCTGCTGCTGAACGCGGAGGATCTCTACGCGGCCCTCCGCGCCGCCTCCAGCCTGCTCGCCGTCGAGCTGGAAGCCCCCGGCCTGACGATCGAGATGGAACCGATCACGGACGACCGGCTGCGCACCGCCGTACAGCTCAGGGACGGCGGCAGGACGCTCGGCAGGGTGGCCGTCCCGAAGGACCTTCCCGAGCCGGCGCTTCAGCGTGTTCACGACCGTCTCCCCTGCTCGCTCAGCGCCTTGCTGCGGGCGGCGCTCGACCGCGAGTCGATCACGAAGGCCCTGAAGACGAGCCATGACGAGCTCCAGCGGGTCGCGGACGAGCAGGCCGCACTGCGGCGCGTCGCGACGCTGGTCGCACACCGGGTGGCTCCGGAAGAGCTCTTCGGAGCCGTCGCCGATGAGATGGGCCGGGTCCTCAAGGTCGACCACACGGCGATAACCCGGTTCGACCCCGACGGAACGTTCATCGTGGTGGGCTCGTGGAGCGTTCGCGGTCCCGGCTTCGTGGTCCCTGAAGGGACACGCTGGTCCGCCGACGAACCGAGTGTGGCCGGCATGGTCCGTCAGACCCGGCGACCGGCCCGGATGACGGACTACGCCACCAATGCCGGCGCCGTCTTCGAGCAGTCCAGGAAGCACGGGGTCAATTCGGCGGTGGGCATCCCGATCGTCGTCGAGGGACGGCTGTGGGGCGCGACGGTCGCCCTGTCGGCGGAGCCCGACCCCCCGGCCTGTGTGGAGGCGCACATGCTGGAGTTCACCGAGCTCGTCGCCACCGCCATCGCGAACGCCCAGGTGCGCCAGCAACTCGCCGCGTCACGCGCCCGTGTGGTCGCGGCCGCCGACGAGACCCGCCGCAGGATCGAACGTGATCTGCACGACGGGACGCAGCAGCGGCTCATCTCCCTCGGACTGCGGCTGCGTTCGGTCGAGGCCGCCACCTCGCCGGAGATGACGGATCTCAGGAAGCAGCTGTCCTGCGCCTCCGACGACCTAGCGGGCGTCGTCGAGGATCTTCAGGAGCTGTCGCGCGGTCTGCATCCCGTGATCGTGTCCAGGGGAGGCCTCGCCTCGGCTCTGCGCACCCTCGCGCGCCGCTCAGCCGTACCGGTCGAGCTGAGCGTGAGCGCCCCGAGACGCCTGGCCGAGAACATCGAGGTGACCACCTACTACATCGTGTCGGAGGCGCTGACGAACGTGGCCAAGCACGCCAGGGCCACGATCGTCCACGTCGATCTCGCGATCGAGAAGTCCCGCCTCTGCCTGTCCGTCCGCGACGACGGGATCGGGGGCGCCGACCCCGTGCGGGGCTCGGGCCTCATCGGCCTGCGCGACCGCGTCGAGGTGCTCGGCGGGACCATGGAGATCTCGAGCCCGCCCGGCAGCGGGACGTCCCTGCTCGTGGCCATTCCGACTCCGCCGGACCACCCCGGCAAGGGCTAGTCGTCGCAGACGGGAATCCTGAAGACGAACCTGGCGCCGCCCCCCGGCGACTCGGCCGCCACCAGCGTGCCGCCGTGAGCGTGGGCGATGTCGCGCGCGATCGCCAGCCCGAGGCCGGTGCCGCCGTGGTTCCGGCTCCGCGCGGTGTCCAGCCGGGTGAACCGCTCGAAAATCCGCTCACGGTCGTCCGCCCGGATTCCCGGCCCGTCGTCGGTCACGGAGAGCTCGACGTAGCCGACGCCACGCCGCAGATAGACCTCAACGGCATGCCGTGCGTGCCGCTGGGCGTTGTCGACCAGGTTCATGAGCACGCGGACGATCTGAGGAAGGGCCGCGTGCACGGTCACCCCCGGCTCGACGTGCAGGCGGACGGGCAGCCGGTCGATCCGCCGGACGACCTCGCGCTCGACGAGTTCCGACAGGTCCACCCGGGTCCGCTCGGCGTCCCCTTCCGCCCCGACCCGGACCAGCAGGAGCAGATCGGTGGTGATCGATTCCAGCCTGTCCACGTCGTACAGCGTGTGGTCGAGCAGATCAGGCAGATCGGTCTCCGCGGGGTGGAGTTGGGCCTCCTCCAACTCGGCGCGAAGCCCCGCAAGGGGGGTCCGCAGCTCGTGCGACGCGTCGGCGACGAACTGGCGCTGCCGGCCGAGCGCCTGGTCGGTGACCCGTTTGGCGTCCTCGATCCGGCCCAGCGTGCCGTTCACGGTCCGCGCCAGCCGGGCGATCTCGTCCTGGCCGGCCCACTCGGGCACCCTGGTGCTCAAGTCGTTGCCGTTGATGGCGGAGAGGTCGGCGCTGATGGCTTTCACCGGCTTGAGCGTGCGCCCCGTGATCATCCAGGTCGCCCAGGCGGCCAGGATGATCAGCAGGCCGTCCTGGAGGCCGAAGAACCGGCCGAACACCTCGGTCGAGTTCAGGCTCGCCGCCGGCCTGCCCGCGTAGACCACCGGCGAGTCCGCCTCAGGGTCGACGCGGAGAGCGGCGAGCCGGATGCAGCCCAGGTGAGCCGCCGACGTACAGGTCTCCACGTCCCGCTCGGGGTTGATCGGGGTCGGCCACACCTGGCTCAGGGCCGGCAGGCCACGAGCGCGCCGGGACGCGTCGACGACCTGATGGCCCGGATTCACGACCTGGATGAGGCCGACGCCCCCGACCGCCGGCCGCACAGGCTGGGACAGCCGCCCGAGGCGTACGGCCGCTGCGGTGAGGTCGGCCTGGCGCCGGGCCGCCAGCCAGATGCCGTCCGTGACCGCCTGCCGTCCCACGGCGCCCTCGGCGAGCGCGGTCGGTATGAGCAGGAGGACGGCGAGAAGCGTGACCAGGGCGGTGATGCGGCCGCGGATGGACCGTGGCCGCATACGGGCCAGACGGCCTCGTATACCCGCCACTGATCTGGACCTTCCGCGCACCACACTTCCCCCTTCGCATTCCGTATACTGTATACGATCTTTGTGCACCCGGCCTCACGGAGAGGGACTTGTGATGCCGACGGCCGTCATGTTCACGCGCCTCGCCGCACCCGTGACGCGGGACCCAGGTCCGCCTGCGAGTGTTCGCGGCTCCAGGCCGCCTTCGCGCCGGCCCGGTGCAGACGCCAGGCGATGCGTCACCTGCTCGAATCCCGGACACAAGTCAACGGGTACACGGCAATTCTAACAATTAACTGGATTCATTCAAGTAAAGGAACAGTTCCAATTTGGAGTGGAGACCGAGACACTCCGTCGTCCTCCTCTTACGTTGATCGCCTGTGATCTGGATGTGGTAGCTACTACGTACGACGCACCGCCTGACTTCCTGCCTGTTTGCGGAGATGGATATGAGCGACTTCCGCGTGACCGTTGAGACGCACCCGCCGTTCACGGTCGTCTCCGTCAGCGGGGAGATCGACATCATCACCGAGCCCGCGTTCCGCGCCCAGGTGGACGAACTCCTCGACCGGCCGGCGGTGCGACTGCTGTTCGATCTCACCGATCTCCGCTTCCTCGACAGCGCGGGACTCCGCGTCATCCTCGACGCGTACGGCCGGCTCGGGCGAGGCGACCGGGTGGCCGTCTGCGGCCTGCTGCCCAACATCCGGCGCCTGTTCCACATACTCGGCCTCACCGGCCGCCTCCCCATCTATCCCACCCTCGACGAAGCCCTGGCCTCAGCGTCAACCTCAGGATCAAGCTCAGGATCAAGCTCAGCCTCAAGGGGCGCCCGGCCGGGGGGCGGCGCCGCCGCCCAGAACCCCCACCCCCCCGCGTGATCATGCACAAGTTCGTGATCACACCCCCCGGCCAGCCCAAACCTTCCGCGTGATCATGCACAGGTTCGGCCGCACACGCCCTGACCTGCCCAGACCTCCGGCGTGATCATGCACAGGTTCGGCCGCACACGCCCTGACCTGCCCAGACCTCCGGCGTGATCATGCACAGGTTCGGTCACGTACGGCACGACCTGCACGAACACCATTCGTGATCATGCGCATGTTCGGCTGTCTACGGCACCACCTGGACGAACATCGTCCGTGATCATGCACAACCTGCGACCCCGACCGCGGTTTCAACCGCGGCTCCGGAACAGCGCATGTCGTTCGCGTCCGGCAGCCGCCATCCCAAATGCATGATCACGGACGATGTTCACGCAGGTCACACGGCACATTTCCGAACCTGCGCATGATCACGGCATACGTTTCCGCTGCTCAGGCACCGCGCCGGCGAGCCTGCGCATGATCACGCTCGGGGTCGTGGCCGGTCAGGGGGCGTGATCACGAACCTGTGCATGATCACGGCCAGCTGAGAGGGGGGACTACTGGAGGGGTAGTAGCCGAGGGGGAGGGCGTACTCCTTAGGCCGTAGGCGATGTGTCGCCGGGCGGCGGACGACGGGGCGACCCATGCCGGGACACCATCGCCACTGTTGGTCCACGTTGAAGGGAGCACGCCTTGCGCAAGGTCTATCTCGGCCTGGCCGGCCTGATGCTGGCCGCCGTCATGGTGCAGTGGTACCTCGCGGCCGTCGGCGCGTTCGACAAACCGCAGGAGGACGACTCGTTCGCACTGCACAGCATGAACGGCATGATGATCATTCCGATCCTCTCGCTGCTGGCCACCGTGGCCGCGGCACTCTCCAAGGCGCCCGGCCGTGCGATCGGGCTCACCATCCTCCCGCTCGGGTTGATCATCGTGCAGGTCTTGATCATCGCGCTCGGGAACGCCCTGAACGACAGTTCGGGCAACACCACCCCTGCCTCGCTCGCGGTCCTCGGGCTGCACGCGATCAACGGAATGGCGATCGCGGCGGTCTCGGCCATGGTGTTCCGCCAGGCACGACGACTCGCCATGGGCACGGCCGCGGGCGACACGCGGAACACGGCGGCGCGCGCCTCATGACCACCGCTCTGCTCATGACGCTCGACCTACTCGCCGCGGTTCTGGCCGCGGCGACGTGGCTGGGAGCCGGCGTGGCGGCCGCGTCCCGTCGCCCGAGGACGGCGCTCGCCCTCCTCGCGGCGGCGGTGCTCGCCTCGCTCGCCCGTGCGGGCGTCGTGGGCGGGCTCGCCGGCGCCGGCTGGTGGTTCGTCCAGGAGAAGGTCGCCGTCGCCCTGCCGCTGCTCCTGGTCACCGGGGTGGCCGCGACCGCACTGGCCGCTCCCCCGCTGGTCAGGGCGGCCCGTTCCCAGGCGGATGCCGGCGCCGCCGGATCGCCCGCCGTCGTCGTGGCGCTGCTGGGCGCGGGATACGCGGCGGCAGGCGGTCTGGCCGTCACGTTGCTGATGGGCTACCCCGCGACCTTGAGCACCGCGCTCGTCACCGTGGCCGTCGTCGCCGTCGCCATGCTGGTCACCTGGCGGATCGTCGCGGGTCCCGGCCGATCGCCGCGGATCGTCATCGCGATCACGCTCGTGACCGGCCTGGCCGGTACGGGGCTCGCCTTCTTCCCCTCCCCCGCGATGGACGACGGCCTCGACCACACCCTGAGCCACAGCGGCATGGGTCATCTCGCGATGGCCGCCGGCTCCCCGGCGAAACCGCAGGGCCGCCCGGTGACCTCGTTACGAGGGCCGGCCACACCCGCGGCGGGCGGCGTCGTCCGCCGCTACACGCTCTCCGCGGAGACCGCCGCCATCACCCTGTCGTCCGGGCGGAAGGTCGACGCGTGGACCTTCAACGGTCAGGTCCCCGGCCCGCCGATCACGGCGAACGTGGGCGATCTCGTCGAGGTGCTGCTGCGCAACGCGAACATCCGGTCGGGGGTGACGTTGCACTGGCACGGCTACGACGTACCGGCCGGTGAGGACGGCGTGCCGGGGCTCACCCAGGAAGCAGTCCTCCCCGGGCAGGAGTTCGTCTACCGGTTCCTCGCCGACCGGC
>Ga0310811_10011857_pt1 | contig 11315 bp, 17 predicted proteins | sample YCmetagenome_FD_207642 | JGI IMG/M metagenome (GOLD analysis project Ga0310811, IMG submission 207642) | Soil microbial communities from experimental microcosm in Duke University, North Carolina, United States - YC | ecosystem: Engineered > Artificial ecosystem > Soil microcosm > Unclassified ... | reverse complement strand
AGAACGGGATGGAATTCTGATCATCCGCCGCGATTCAAGGTTGATCTGGAATTTCATGGGATCGATCGCGGCGCCTGTGGCTATCAGTGGAGCAGGCCGGAGCACAGAGGATCGCTCTCGCCGCGCTATTCGGATCTCGATGGGGAATCGCTGATATGTCGATAGTCAAAACCCAAACATACGCAGGGCCTAATCTCACACTATCGGATGTCATGAACGCGAAGGCGCAGTTGGACTGGATCAGTGTTCAGACGCTTCCCGGTATTCCCTATAGATTGTGGCTCAATCTTTTGTCGCCAGTTGCCATGGAGATCGGAGCCTTGATGCTGCCGACATGGGCGGAAATGATGGGGATTGAAATCATCCCGAACCCAACGATGGAACCCGGTGAAGCGTTATTGATGGGGGCTGGTCCCGCCAAATCGGTACCGCTTACACTGGATGTCGTCATGGGAAGGGCGGACATCACTCCTCCGGACCACTATGGCATCCGTCTCGTTCTCGGAGAGGTGCAGTCATGAGCCGTGCTGCAACTATCCTCACGGCTCTCCGCAGGGATGTGGTCAAACACTATGCCAACCGCCGTCTCCATGAGGGGACGGTAGTGGTCCATATCTACGCATCACCCAAAACGCTCGTGGAGATCGGCGACGCAGTCCTGAATGCCAATTACACACTGGATCTAGGGGACGGTCAGATCAGTCCTGTGAGGATCCTCAATGGAAAACGACTGCCCCAGATTATCCTCAGGTCAGACAGCAGATTGCAGGATCATCACCTCTACGTCTCACGCCTGACAGCGGGCGATTGGGAACTGTCATTCGTTTCAGCTGAGACCCATGCGGTCCTTACCACAATCAAATACAACGACGACTTAATCAAGATCCATCAGGGATCGCCAGAGGAAACAAGGTGATGACACCAGATGAAGTAAAAGATCTCTTTGAGAAACTACGGTCGATCGGCTGTGAGCCGGGTGGGTTTGGCTCTCTCGACGACACGGGGATCACAGTGCGGATCCAGAGGGGCGAACGCTCAGAGGAGGAGTGGGTCGAGGCAGTCACGGATTATTATAATACACCGAGACCTACTCGTGAGTGCTCAAGCGAGGAAATCACGGAATTGGTGGCAGCCAAAAAAGAAGACGAGAAATGAAATCCACCGACACTGCATACAGCATGGCGATCCTCCTGACCCAGATTGCCATGCTGCTGACGGATGCGGCTGACGAGCTATTCCGGCTGTCTAATCTAGATGACGACCAGTACTCACCAGAGCTCAGAATCGCACCGCAAGAGTAAATTCGCGTTTTTTGGCCCTTAAGAGGTCGTTTTTACCACTAAGCCGTAAATATTCATAGAGGAAGAGACCAATCAAGGCTGTCCTCTTCTATGGATAACTACGATGACAAACACAAACACACACAGCGAAACAACAACAAAACAGACAGGTAGACCGAGACTCCCAACTGAGGGAGTTGCAGAGAGAATTTTGCGTAAACGCGAGCGTAACCGCAAAATCGAGATGGCGCGATATTACGATTCAGACCCCGTCGAGATATGGGCCAAGGTGGCGCTCAGAGACGCCAGAGCACGCGCTCGATATCACGATGGTGAATTTGCTTTGACGCTACAGGACGTGCTCGATTTGGCACAGGGTGTCACGACATGCCCTCTGACTGGTGTCACACTCACGTTCGATCGCGGACGTGGCTATTCGCATCCCGACAGTGCATCAGTGGACCGCATTGACAATGCCAAATCATACACCAGAGACAATTGTCACGTTGTAAGTCATGGCGGCAACATTGCCAAGAATCGTTTGACACTCGATCAGCTGGTCCAGATGGGCAATTGGGCGCGAGAGCAACAGCAGGCAGATCTAGAGCGTGGTCAGGAACGATTTGGTGAGTTGGTTAGCGCATTCTGTGACGTGGTGGAGCGATTCAAATCGCAGGCAGACAGACGCGAGATCTAACCATGCTGCGACTGGATACAGCCGGTGAGGAGTTGATCAGTGCCGCCATGGATCTGTACGACGCAGTAATGGAGATGGAGCAATCAATTACCGGTCTGTATCCAGATTGCGTTAGAATACACTCGAATAGAATGGCTACGGCATTAGCTAATTACCTGCGAGCGATACACGCCGCAACCTACAAACAATAAGAAACTAGGAGAAACCAAATGAATAGAAGTGATACCACTATGGCAACGACATACGACCCGGGTCGCTACTGGCACGAATCACGCACCATCGCGATCAGCCGTCTCAAGGGAGCACGATAATGGCCGCACGAAATCGAAAATACAGAGCAGACCGTCAACGCACTTTGCGTCATTATAGCAAAATCTTGCTCGACAGTGCAGACCACGTGATGGAGACCCTCGGGATAAAGTTTTTGTCCCTGATTGTGAGCCAGCATGTCCTCGATTCAATTCTGTCCGAGCAGGCGATATGCAAAACGACCAATATCACGTTCGATTACGACTCATGTGGTGATCCGAGGGTTAAATTCACGTCTCCAGCGGGCAGGGAATTCTGCGTCTCTGGTGAATTAGACTTCGAGTTGGATCGTGTGCAGTTTGGTGGACGATATAGTGAGGACTCACCGGAGGACGACAATCTGTACTGCGCAGGGAGGCTCAGATCACCCATGATCAGTTGGGGAGAGCCATATACTCAGCGTCAGTTCGTGGAGCGATATCGCTCAACCCAGTCAGATCGACAAATTACACTATGGGTAGGATGATCCTGCCCAAGACTTGAGTTAGCATTATGAGCAGTGACAGAGACGAGAATAAAGACGAAAACACCATCGATCCAACGCAATACCCAGATTTGGGGGCGATATGCGGCGCGTTCCTGAATCTGTACAGCGAGGGGTGGGACAAGGAGGCGCACGCCGTGATGGATCTTGCCCTGCTGACGTATGGCGCCGTATCACAGCGGGCACGAGACTATCTAGAGCAGTTTAAGCCGTACCTCGAATATCGCACGTGGCCGAAACCGCAGCAGGACTGGCTGAAATGAGCAGTGACGACAACGACAACGACGACGCCGAATACAACGATGAAGAATCAGTTGAATCTGGGGATGATCCTCAGGGTGAGATTGCTGAGGAGAAGCCGAAGGGTAGCTACGGGGGCTATAGACGTGGATCAGGACGGCCAGCAGGCTCGAAAACTGAGTCGGGCAAGGCCCAAACCGCAAGAGAGAAAAAGGCGGCTAAGAGCGAGGCTCAGCTGAAAGAGATCACCGAGGCTCTACGCGACGCCGGTGTTGATATGGAGCACAGTCGCTTCGCTCAGTGGGGACCCATCGAGGTCATGCAATACACGATGCAGTACTACCTCGCCATCTCGCAGCGAGCCAATGATCCCGATACGGTACTTCAGAATTTATCGAAAGCAGCGGCGGCGGCTCGTGATCTTGCACCATATGTCGCGCCTCGCCTTCAGAGCGTCGATGTAAATACAACGATCAATCGGGATCCGACTTCGATGAGTGATGCGGAACTACTTGCTATCATTCAAGGGGGAAGACGAAAGGGGTAAGGCAATTATTCCTTCACGCGAACTCCGTCCTATACCTCGTCGTCTGGGTCATTGGGTTCATGGCGGTCCTTTAGTTCTTTCAACCTTTCATGGACGAGATACGCCCGAATAGGGTCCCGGACGTGTTCATCACCAAGCTTGAACCTCTTGGTCTTGGCCGCATGTCTGAGTTTAATTGGTTTAGGTAAGGATAAGCGCCGAGGCACAGTCTGAATAGTGAAGACCACGCCTCTTCGACCCACAACGGATGCCGCGTCTAGTTTTGACACAGGAGGTCGCGGCGGCCTGACGGTTTTCGATCGCTTGCGAAATGCCTCCAGTGTCATCGCGACACGTGCACCATCTAGGCAGTAGACATTTTCATGAGCATTTGTGAACTGCATGAGGTTGAGTTCAACGACGTCACGTGAGTTGTGGAGGCGTTGCGAAGCTCCAGCTGGCTCGATGTGATAGACCTCGGCGTCGCTCAAGAAGAGCATAACTCTTGGGGAAAGCGGATAGAGAATGATCAAACCTCTAGACGCGAATCCCTGAGTTCGATCTTCCGGTCGAAGAGTCGGCATACTGTTGCAGCGTGCTATTGGATGATCACTTGTCAAAAAATCTTCCGACGTGTGGTTCAGCAGCAGGGTGCAATCCATATCCTCGATAAGGGGAAACATCAGTAGATGATTCAGTACCGCCTCCATCACCGCGTTGGTAGTTTTGAGAGTGACGGTATCGAGGAAGGCTAGCATCTCGCTGTTGCCCTCTTTCTCGAACTTATGTCTCAGCATGGCTCTTCCATACTCATCCGTCATGTGATCCATATCGTCGACCTCCGTCTGGGTCCGACCAGCTTGGAGCATAACGCATTCCAATAGGTGAACGTGGTCCAGACTGCCTCTTGGCGGCGGTGTCTTGGTCTCTAGGATCGAATTGATGAGAATATGGTGCTGACTCTCGATTTCCGAGAAGCGTTTCTCGAATTGTGGATTATGGGTGTAGAAGTAGTCCTTAGAACACTGGGATTTAATTGGTGCTCCGGATATAACTCGACTATTCTTGATATTGAAGAGGGTGATCTGCTTTCCATTCGGGGAAAATCTCCTCAAGTAGCTCCGAGGGACGTAATGGTTGTTTTTGAGTTTTGACGTCATTGCCTGATGCTTCGGAGTCGTAAGGGTATGCCAATTTCTATGATGCAAGACCAAATGACGTCCGACAATCCTCAGAGTGGAGAAAACGCTCACCATTAGCCAAGGAGCCTCGTGGGCAACGTAATCAAGTACACGCGGATGTCCCCACACCCACCAGCATGCGTTTACCATGCTCCTGAGCGTGCTGGGGCGCGTTTACCATGATCCCGCGCACATCCCTGCGTGACGCGATCTATAGCCCTGTAGCGGCCTTTCATGCGGCTATTTGAGAGGCCCGATCAATCACGTTTTTGACGCCAGTTGCAGTCCATGCCCCACCGCGAGGCGTCTGGATCTGCTGTTCCGTCAGGTATGCGGCGATTTTCCGCAGACTGGCACCCTCAGCGACCATAGGAGCAATCAGGACCATGATTTGGGCGCCGAATTCCAGCGCCCGAGCCGCTGCCGCTGCATTTCCAGCACGATGATCCGGCACATGGCCACGAAACCCGCCCAAAACCATCCCACGGGCTCTAGCAGCGCTCAGAGCCGCTTTGGTCCGTGCTGAGATCATCTCACGCTCATGCTCGGCGACAGCGGCCAGAATGTGGATCGTCAGCCGGTTAGCCGTTGGCATATCGACCGCCACAAAATCCACACTGGTTTCCATCAGGGCAGAGATAAATGCGACATTTCGGCTTAGACGGTCGATTTTGGCGATGATCAGCGTAGCGCCAGTCAGTCTGCACTGCTCCAATGCGGCTCTCAGCTGAGCACGATCATCGTTTTTGCCACTCTCCACCTCGACGAACTCAGCAATGAGATTCCAATTGCCGCCATTGAGATAGCCGGTGACAGCCTCACGCTGAGCCTCAAGACCCAGCCCGCTTTTCCCTTGCTTGACCGTCGACACGCGGTAATAGGCCACATAACGGGGAGCTTTGGTCGTTTTGGTCACTGTTCAGACACCTTCGTCGTTCGTTGAAGGTATTTATACATGTGCGCTGATCTGTCGGCAATATCCTTCGGCGCCCGAAATGACGACCGTTGTGTTGACGATCGTGATGACGCTGGTGATGGTGGTGCGAAACACGTGGTGATTGAGCGCCGCCATGATGATAGGCTTGGATACGATGCTTGGATACTAGGCTGGGTAGAGGCTTGGGCCGATGAGACACAGCATAGATGAAAGAAAGTGTGTATTGATGCTTGACACCGCAGTCAGTCGGAGGTATAATCAGCATCAGAGAGCAATAGTAACTCGACTGACCGCACACTTTACTTCACGATACTGCATCGTTGCTATGCGGTGTTGGCATGAAAGGGGGGTAGGGTCGATTTCCAGCCATGGCTAAGGCAGGGCCACCACTCCAAAAAATTTTCACAAAATTCGGATAATCAAAGTGTTAGGACGACAGTGGGTTCGAAATCCAATCCACGGACCTCGAACCCACTGTGATCAGAACTTCCGGGTATGGATTATCTCTTTACCTCGGAAAACACAGTAGTAGTCGCTATTGTCGAAGGCTGGTATCTGTGTATTTCCCGCCATCCTGATAGCTGTCGCATCGTCCGCAGCGTCTAGGGGGTATTGATCCACCAAGATGCCCTTGGCAGCCTCCGGAGAAGCTTTTTTATAGAGACGTAGGTCATAGTGAGGCATCGAGATCTCCTGTCATGTTTTGATCCCCTTAGGCCAGATAGCTCTAACTAGGCCGGCGAGGGCGTGCACCAAGTTGGCCAGCGCAAACACCATTGCCGGATCGAGTGCGTGAATCACGCTCCGTCTCCTGTTTGATTAAAACTGGTGAGTTGCAGCTGGCTAAGCCACACGCTGACAGGGTTCCGAATCCTGCCACCACAGGGGACTAGTAGCCCCTGCTTCGCCTTAAGGAACCGATCTTTCGACCGTGAAAGTCATCTAGCATCCCGCCCGGCACAAGGCAAGAAAAACGGGAGTGGGGGCGGGTGCGGGAGGTCTCAATAAATTCTGGACGCAATGGGACGAGAGATCGACGAGCCCCTGTGGCCAGACCATCAGAACATCGTTTATCTCAACGATATCAGACGCGCATGCGGTCCTGATCATTGGTCCACAGCGTGGCAGCAAGATCCACAGGATCCACCAACAGACTAAATAACTGCGTGCGATCGTCTCCCAGCCTTGGTTTCTCCTAAAACTCGGTACTATTCAGGGAACGGTCGCACAGACCGATAAATATCTCGGGTCCTCGAATATCTCCAGCGCTGCTGAGGGACCGCCTAAAAGTCATTAAGCCATTAAGTTACACATAGAAGTTTCTGTTTTGCGAAGAGCCGGTGGTGGACGCTACCGGCTCTTTTCTTTTGTGAGATCGGTCAAAGCGCCAACAGGAATAAATACCCGACAACTATCCGGTCCCGATGGACCTCGGGGTCCTGATGGCCGATATTGAAATCACTCAAGATGGTTTAGCAAAACTCCTTCTGCAACGCCGCAAGGCAAGAACCGACCTGATCGAATGGGCAAAACTAGTCCAGCCCGATGAGGAACAGCCCGCTAGACATCACATTCTCCTCATGGACGAGCTGACGCGTGTCAATGCGGGTCTCTGCACTCGTTTGATGATTTGTGCTCCTCCCGGAAGTGCAAAATCGCATTACGGAACTGTGCTTTTTGTCCCTTGGTGGATCGCCAACAATCCCCGTGGCTGCATTCTGTCATGTAGCAATACCGACTCATTGGTGAAAAGTTTCTCGAAGAAGATAAAACGCATTATCGATGAGCACTCTAAGACACTCGGATACAGTTTCGTCAAAGGGTCGGATTCCAATGACGAATGGGAGACGACCAATGGTGTCTCATACAAGGTCTTGGGTGTTGGATCCTCTTCACAGGGCCGTCGAGCCGATCTGGTGATCGTTGATGATCCCTTTCCCAGCAGAGAGTTGGCAAATTCCCCAACATATCGAGACAAAGTCTATCAGTGGTTTCGTGATGACATTATCCCGCGCATCAAGCCGGGTGGAAAAATCGTCGTCATCAACACGCGTTTCCATCAGGATGATCTAAGTGGTCGACTACTGGCTGACAATCCAGATCGATGGAATGTCGTTAGTCTGCCGGCTATTGCTGAATCGGATTCAGATCCACTTGGTCGTCAACCGGGCGAATTGCTCTGGCCCGAATACCACAATGCCGAATATCTCGACAATATGCGGGATGAAGTGGGCGCTATGGCTTGGGCCTCGCTTTATCAGCAGCGTCCAGCCCCACAGAGCGGCACGTTGTTCGATATTGCCCGTATCGGAAAATTACCCGCACCACCAGCTGGTGGTCAGATCGTGCGTGCATGGGATCTTGCGTGGAGTGCCAAAATGGCTGGTCGAGATCCTGACTGGACCGTGGGCCTCAAGTTGACGAAATATCCCGATGGTCGCTTAGTGGTCCTAGATGTAGTGCGTCTCAGGGGCGAACCCCAAGACGTCTACTCCGCTATCCAAAATACGGCCTCGCATGACGGGACGGGTGTGCGAATTATCATCCCACAGGACCCCTCCAGTGGCAAAGCAGTAGTGAGTACAATCACTACGCGGCTCAATGGCTACCGATTTGATGTGGTGCCGGTCAGGGCGAACAAGACTGAGCTGGCCTATCCAGTGGCGAGTCAGGTCAATGTGGGGAATCTATCGATTGTAGACGCGCAGTGGAATCGGGCATTTCTCGATGAGCTAGCGGCATTTGGGTCCACTGCCCATGACGATCAGGTTGATGCCCTGAGCCTAGCCGCCAGTGCTCTCGTCAAGCCACCGGGTCAACTCCGCAACCTCTATATCCCCCATATGGCCCGATAGGGTAAATAGTCGATGGATTGGCAAACACTTCGCGGCTCGATGCCGTACGACAACGACTTGAGCCCGAGAACTAATCGGCTCCTCGCTCTAACACGCGTGCTTGACGGCACTCATTATCAGCACCTCAAGACTCCATTCAGCGAGGAACGGACGCGATCGGGCGAGTATATCCCTCTAGATAAGCGCCGGCCCTCTACTCCCACTCAGCTATGCCGCACAGTGGTGGAAGATGCAGTTTCACTTCTCTTTAGTGAGGCGCATTTCCCTCAGATCCATGGCGCATCACCCCAGACTGGCAAAGCACTGGGAGATCTAATCCGTGACAGCCGTGTGAATGAAATCATGCACCGTGCTGCCAATCGGGGATCCGTGGGATCTGTCGCTATTTTGATGCAGGTCTTGAAGCGCAAAGTCTTTTTTAAAGTACTTCCGACTCCTTATCTCACTCCGGTGTTTGATCCCTACAATCCGGATCGTCTGCTATCCGTTACACGTCGGTACAAGGTTGATCCCAAGTCCCTCATTGATGCGGGCTATCAGATCGATGAGGCAGACGGTCAGCATTGGGTCCAGACCGTCTGGACTGATCAAGACGAGGAATGGTACTTGCCATATCCAGTTCAGGCGCGCGATCCGAAGAAACCCATAAGACCAGTGCTAGATCAAATTCGGACTGTCACCCATGGGCTTGGATTTTGCCCTGTGGTATGGATCCGTAACACGCCTACTGATGCGGACGATTGCGATGGCGAATGCACATTTGAGGCCGCGATCGACATCGTGGGTGAACTCGATGCCCTCACGTCTCAGAATGGACGCGGGCTCAAATATTCGGCAGATCCCACACTATGGATCAAAGAACCGTCCTTCGATCCCAATAGCGGTTCTCCTATCCAAATCGGTGGAGCAGCAGGCGCCATCATGGCATCGGATTCCAATTCTGACGCCAAGTTGTTGGAGACAAGCGGGGAGGGGTCTCGCGCTCTTATATCTCAGTGTGACCGTCTCAGGGCTCAGGCATTAGAAATGATGCACGGCAACCGGGCCGATGCCAACAAGATGTCCGCTGCACAGTCCGGCCGGGCTATGGAGATGATGAACCAAGGACTAGTCTGGTTGGCTGATCGAATGCGCATCACGTACGGAGAGGGCGGTTTGCTGGACCTCATGCGTATGGTGTGTGAGGCCTCGGCCGTGATCCAAGATGGGATCCTGATCGATTCTCAGCCCTATGTGGCGATTGATCCTACCGGATTGATGTTGAAATGGCCGAGTTGGTATGCCGTCACCTCCACGGATTTATTCGAAACCTCGAATGCAATCCAGACCCTGACTGGCGCTGGCGCTATGTCGCGTGAAACTGCCGTCAAGTTGCTTGCCTCAATGGTGGGCGTCGAGGACGTGCAGCAGGAGCTAAATACTATTGCTGCCGACCAGAGGGCTCAGATTGCGCTCCTGCCTCCGACGGTCGTGTCAGCCAGCGAAAATCCCTAACGGGACAGCCGATGATTCGGCGAGGGATCGGATTTCCCGGTCTCCAAGCCCTCCGCTAGATGCAGAGGCAATTTAGGACTATGACTATGTTTATTAGACCAACTATTCTCCGCAGCCAAGACACTGATGGGTCAGCTCCGGAAAGCACAAATACCAATGAATCCAAGCAGACCTTTAGCGTTGATTACGTGAGGGAACTGCGGGCCGAAAATAAAGCGGCAAGACTTAAGGCAGCCGAATTCGAGGCGGCCCTCCGGGTTGCTCAGGAAGAGGTGACCGAGTCAAAAAAAGCGGCCGAGGCACGAGTTGCTGAGGTCCAGACTGAGAGCGAAGCGCGGATCGTTAGATCTGAACTGAAGAGAATCGCAAATGCTGCCGGTATGCATGACCTTGATGGTCTCAAACTAGCGGATCTCTCTGGTGTCAAGCTGGACCATAATGGTGATGTTGAGGGAGCGGATGCTCTCATTGCAGCACTGAAGGAGAGCAAGCCGTATCTGTTCGCTGATGTATCAATTGGAGTGAAGAGTGGCACGACTTCTAATACCAAGCCAGCCCCTAAAGTGGCTGATCAGGGACCTCGCAATGTTCGCGACATTTCGAAGGACGAATACGAACGTGCTAAGGCCGCGATGTTGCGCGGTCAGTAACTAAAGTATTGGGCAAGTCGGGTCGGTCTTTATCGCCTCTTAGATAAATAACACGATACCGACACCCAGCAGTCAAGCATGGGTGATCTATACGTGGATTACCCATGGCGTTTAATAACCTTCCAGCCTCCCTCCAGCCGGCTATTCAGCAGGGCTTTCTTGATCGTGATTTCCGCGATGCACTCACTCCGAAACTTGGATTTCGTGATCTTGCCGAGCGTGAAATCTATCCTTCCAATATCGGTGAAACCAAGCCTATCACCCGCACGGGTTTGCTCCCGACGCTTGTTGGCTATTCCCAGCCCTACAGCAACACCGATATCACCGGTGGCATGACGTCTCAGAACTGGGGCGTGGAACAGTTCGTGATGACCCTCGGTCAGCAGAACGGATTCATCAATCTAAATGTCGGCACTGCCAGCGTGGCCCTGCCGGGTATTTTCCTTCAGAACGCTAAGAAGCTTGCAAATCAGGCTTTCCGCTCCGTGGATCTTCTGGCGTCTAGTTGTCTGAATGCTGCTTACGCTGGTGGTCAGTAACCGATGCGAGCGCGCCACCTGGACTCCGGTTGCGGCCAAGCCGAGTCTGCGTGATCTGATGATGGGCGGGGTCGATCGATGGATAATGTCACTGCTAGTGCCATGCATCAGCGCAGGCATGAT
>Ga0310811_10011856_pt1 | contig 11315 bp, 8 predicted proteins | sample YCmetagenome_FD_207642 | JGI IMG/M metagenome (GOLD analysis project Ga0310811, IMG submission 207642) | Soil microbial communities from experimental microcosm in Duke University, North Carolina, United States - YC | ecosystem: Engineered > Artificial ecosystem > Soil microcosm > Unclassified ... | reverse complement strand
GCATGTCCGGCCGGAACACGTTGCGTTCGCCGATGTCGCCAGCAAGTACCTTCACATGACGCTCTAGCGCCGCAGCAAGGTCGGTCATATATTTCATTATAGTCACGACATCACAGGCGATCCGCGAACCTAAAGAAACATACGCTGTGTTCGCGATATTAAGCGGCTGGGGAGAAAAGGTAACAGTCACCTTTCTCAAATCATGCACATTACAATACCCTTTCAGCTTCCCTTAATTTAAAGGAGGTGATCGTGAAGGAATCTCTTGCCTTAGTGTCCCTATTAGCTGCTGTTGCGCTTCTTGCCGGCTGCAATAAGCCCAGTGAAACGGCTGCTCCGAGCGCTGCAAGCGATACATCGGCTGCTTCGGCGCCGGCCGCTGCGGCGTCGGATGCTGCGCCTGCGGCTTCGGATGCTGCGGCTGCAGCTGCGGCTTCGGCCGCTGCCCCGGCATCGGGCGCAAGCCAGTGAGCGGCCTCATTCGGCGACACGGTGGTTCGATATCTACACGCTCAAACGGGACGCCCCGGCGGTTCATAGTGCCGCGCTGCAGCGCCACGGATAGTCATGTCCGCCACTTCCGGCAAATCTTTCGTGTCAAAGTGCTTCGTGCGCGGACGCCTGACCCCTGCGCTTGAACGGGACGGGCGGGACCAGCCGCGCCGTGAACAGCACAGCGACCGAGATCACGAACATGGCAAGAAATGTGATGTGCAGCGATTGATGCAACACGAGCCGCACAGCGGAATCCTGCGTGACGTTCGGCGCGTGAACCTCGAGGAGCTGCCTGATTTGACCCGCCGAGACCGCTACCGTGCTGTTCGCATGCGAAAGGCCGTAGTTGAGCACCGCACCGAACAGTGTTGCGCCAAGCGTATTGCCGAGATTGCGCGAGAACAGGTTGGAGGCCGTAGCACTGCCACGCTGAGTCGGAGCGACGATCTCCTGGATGAGGACCAGCGAACAGACACTTGCAATTCCCATTCCGAGGCCCATGATCAACGAACCGAGTCCGGCAAGCACCGCCGAGCTATCGGGTGTCAGCAGTGCAAAGACGATCGCACCGAGCGGCACGACACCACTGCCGAACACAAGGAGCCGCCGCAGCCCGAAGCGATGAAACGATTTCGCCGACAATGTCGCGCCAGCCGGCCAACCGACCATCATCATCGTGAGCGCGAAGCCGGCAACCACCGGCGTACGGTGCAGCACACCCTGGACATACATCGGCAAGAACGTCGTCAAGCCCATCATCGCCATGCCCGACAGCACCGTGGCGCAATTCGCGGCGGCAATCGGTCGATGGCCCCATACGTTGAACGACATCATCGGATCGACCGCGCGCCGTTCCTGGAATACGAACAGCACCGCACAGACGCAGAACACGCCGAACTCGGACAACGCGCGCCACGTGTTGGAAGTACCCGCATCGGTCAGCGCCATCATCAGCGAACCGATCGCGGCGGTGAACAGAACGGCGCCCGCGATATCGACCGACGGTCGTCCCTGCCGGTCCTTTTCGTGCAGAAATGCCACAAAACCCGCGGCGGACGCGAGTCCAATCGGCACATTGAGCCAGAAAATCCATGCCCAGGACAGGTCGCGGATAATCAAACCGCCAACCATCGGGCCGAGTACGGCGCAAATCGCCCAGACGCTCGCGAGATAGCCTTGAATCTTTCCGCGTTCGTGAGCGGGATAGAGATCCCCGACGATCGTCATCGCGATGGGCTGAATGGCGCCTGCGCCGATACCCTGAATGAGGCGGAATACGATCATTGCGGGCATCGACCACGCGAAGCCGGCAAGTACCGAGCCTACCAGGAAGATCGCGATACCCACGAGCATCACCGGCTTGCGTCCGTAAAGATCGGCAAGTTTGCCGAACACAACCGTCATCGCAGTCTGAGCGAGAAGAAACGACGAGAAGACCCAGCTATAAAGAGGGAGCCCGCCGAGTTGCGTGACGATCTGGGGCATCGCGGTGGCGACAATGGTCGCCTCGAGAGCGACCATCGCCATAGAGGCCATCACAGAAGCAATGACGAGAGAACGAGTTGACTTGAGGTCTGCGGACATGGGATCGGTGTGAGCGACTTTGCCGGCATGTTCCGCCGTCGCCGTCTAGTAGGCATGGGCCGTTTATTCCGACGATTATGCCGTGTCCGTGCCAAACACGCTTGAGCCGCATACGCTGGCTATCCGAAGCGCTTATAGCTTACAGATTCATTGCTCCGGCTTGAGATTCATACTTCTGCCGCGCTCGCATGCGTTGCGCGCCGCGTCATCGAAATCGCAGAAACCCGCCTTGACACCTGCCCATCCGTGTCCGATCATCTGATCAATAATAGAGCAAATGATCGACCGGTAACAGGGAGCATACCGGCCTATCTCAAAACTATGACAGCAGACAGCGGTGCGATTGCAAGACAAGATCGCGATCCTAACGGACGCCGCGAGCGGCATCGGCGCAGCCGTCGCACGGCGCTTGCACCGCATCAACGTCAACGGCATGTTGAGTACAAATCGACCCGGCGCACCGCGGCATAGGCAGATTTGCGTGACATCTTCGAAGCGATCATCACTAGATCAATAAACAACGGAGACATGCATGAAACGGCAATCCAGACTTGCAAGCTCCCGGCGCTTACTGCTGGCCGGCCTGGCCGTTTCGTTCGCAGCGGGCGGCGCGCTTCACGCAACGGCCGCGTCGGCCGTGACCGTGACGATCGCGATGCTGAATAATCCCGACATGATCGAGTTGAAGAAGCTGTCGCCCGCCTTCGAAAAAGCGAACCCGGACATCCAGCTCAAGTGGGTGATCTTGGAGGAAAACATACTGCGCCAGCGTGCGACGACGGACATCACGACGGGCAGCGGCCAGTTCGACGTGGTGACGATCGGCACGTACGAGACGCCCCAGTGGGGCAAGCGCGGTTGGCTTGCGCCGGTGACGAATCTGCCCGCCGACTACGACCTCGACGACGTCGTCAAGACCGCGCGCGACGGCCTGTCGTACAACGGCACGCTGTACGCGCTGCCCTTCTACGTCGAAAGTTCGATGACGTACTATCGCAAGGACTTATTCGCCGCAAAAAAGCTGACGATGCCCGATCAGCCGACCTATGACCAGATCGCCGACTTCGCGGGCAAGCTGGCCGACCGCGCGAACGGCATCTATGGGATCTGCCTGCGCGGCAAGGCTGGCTGGGGTGAGAACATGTCGTATGTGACGACGCTCGTGAACACGTTCGGCGGTCGCTGGTTCGACGAAAAGTGGCAAGCGCAGCTCGATTCGCCCGAATGGCACAAGGCGATCACTTTCTACGTGGATCTGCTGAAGAAATATGGGCCGCCGGGCGCCAGCTCGAATGGCTTCAACGAGAACCTGACCCTGACCTCCTCCGGCAAATGCGCGATGTGGATTGATGCAACGGTCGCCGCCGGAATACTCTATAACAAACAACAGTCGCAGGTCGCGGACAAGATCGGCTTCGCGGCCGCGCCGGTCGCCGTAACGCCGAAGGGCTCGCACTGGCTGTGGTCGTGGGCGCTGGCGATTCCGAAGACGTCGAAATCGCAGGACGCGGCGAAGAAGTTCATCGCGTGGTCGACCTCGAAACAGTATATCGAGCTGGTCGCGAAGGACGAAGGTTGGGCATCGGTGCCGCCGGGGACGCGGATTTCCACGTATCGGAATCCGAACTACCAGCAGGCGGCGCCGTTCGCTGCTTTCGTGCTGAAGGCAATCCAGAGCGCCGACCCGAATGATCCGACCGTTAAGAAAGTGCCGTACACCGGGGTGCAGTACGTCGGCATACCGGAGTTCCAATCGTTCGGGACAGTCGTCGGACAGAGCATCGCGGGCGCGCTCACCGGCCAAATGTCGGTCGATCAGGCCTTGAAGGCCGGCCAGGCCACGGCAAATCGCGCGGTCAAGCAAGCGGGCTATCAGAAGTAAGCCGACTAGCGCGCCTGACGCGGCGGACCTCCGGCACGCTGCGCGGACGATTTCGCCGACGCGATGGCCGTCGCCGCTTGGCCGTCGCCGCCCGGCTCTCGTGCCGGGCATGCGTTGCAATGCTTTGAGGGCAACATCATGGCTCAGTTGAATCCTTCCCTCGCAAACGGCCCGCGCGCCGGCCAGCCGGCGCTCGGACGCCGTCCGCCGACGCGGCTGCTGCTCGCGCCCTCAGTCGGCGCGCTGCTGCTTTGGATGGTGATCCCGCTCGCGATGACCATCTGGTACTCACTGTCCAACTACAACCTGCTCAACCCGGACGCGCGCGGCTTTGCCGGCCTGGCGAACTATCAATTCCTCGCCTCAGACCCGGCATTTTGGCCCTCTATCGTCAACACCCTCGTGCTGATCGGCTCGGTCCTCGCGATCACCGTCATCGGCGGCATCCTGCTCGCGGTACTGTTCGACCGCAAGTTCGTCGGCCAAGGTATCGCTCGGCTACTGGTGATCGCTCCATTCTTTGTCATGCCGACCGTGTCCGCGCTGATCTGGAAGAACATGATCTTCCACCCGGTGTACGGGCTGATCGCCAGCGCCATGCTCAGGGTCGGCCTGCGTCCGATCGATTGGTTCGCCGACTATCCTATGCTGGCGATAGTCATCATTGTCGCTTGGCAGTGGCTGCCGTTCGCTTTCCTGATACTTTTCACCGCGATCCAGTCGCTCGATCAAGAACAGAAAGAGGCGGCGCGCATCGACGGCGCCGGACCGTTCGCGATGTTCTTTTTCATCACACTGCCGCATCTGAAACGCGCGGTCGCGGTCGTGGTGATGATGGAGACGATTTTCCTGCTGTCGATTTTCGCGGAGATCTATACGACGACCGGCGGCGGACCCGGCAACGCGACCACCACGTTGTCATACCTGATCTATTCGCTCGGGCTGCAGCAGTTCGACATCGGTCTCGCCTCCGCGGGGGGCATTCTCGCGGTCGTGTTGGCGAACATCGTGTCGTTCTTCCTCGTGCGGATGCTCGCTAAGAATCTGAAGGGAGAGTACGAAGCATGAATACGCTCGCTCAATCCGGCTCGCGCGGCAAGGCGCAGCCAGCCCCATCCGGCGATGTCATCCACGCTGCGCACGCCAGCGCGCACGCTCCGGCGCAACCTGCGCTCCAGCCCGCACGGGCGCCGACAGCCCGCACCGTCGCGCCACGCCGCGGCGGCTTCGCGGGCCGCGTCGGGCATGCGATTCCCGGCGTACTCGCCTGGCTGATCGCGCTGCTGCTGTTCTTCCCGATCTTCTGGATGGCGATCACCGCGTTCAAGACCGAGCAGCAGGCCTATGCGTCCTCGCTGATCTTTTCGCCAACGCTCGCAAGCTTCGGGGAAGTCTTCGCGCGCAGCAACTATCTCGCGTTCGCGTGGAACTCGATCCAGATTTCGCTCGGCGTCACCGTGCTGTGTTTGGTGCTCGCCGTGCCGGCCGCCTACGCGATGGCGTTTTTCCCGAGCAAGCGCACGCAGAAAACGCTGCTGTGGATGTTGTCGACGAAGATGATGCCGTCGGTCGGCGTGCTGGTGCCGATCTATCTGATCTGGAAACAAAGCGGCCTGCTCGACTCGATCGGCGGCCTAGTGATCGTCTACACGCTGATCAATCTGCCGATCGCCGTGTGGATGGCGTTCACGTACTTCTGCGAGGTGCCGCGCGACATCCTCGAGGCTGGCCGGATGGACGGCGCCGCGACGTGGCAGGAGATCGTCTACCTGCTGATGCCGATGGCGCTCCCCGGGCTCGCATCGACCGCGCTGCTGCTCGTGATACTGTCGTGGAACGAGGCCTTCTGGAGCATCAACCTCTCTAGCTCGAACGCGGCGCCGCTGACCGTCTTCATTGCGTCGTATTCGAGTCCCGAGGGGCTGTTCTGGGCGAAGCTGTCGGCTGCGTCGCTGCTCGCGGTCGCGCCGATTCTCGTGGTCGGCTGGCTGTCGCAAAAGCAGCTCGTGCGCGGACTCACGTTCGGGGCAGTCAAATGAGCGCGACGCCGCACGGCATCGCCGACCGCGACGGCGCGCACGCAGCGCAACACGACGTCACGCCGCAGCGTCCCAAGCCGAGTGTCGCGACGGTGCTGATCTGCGACTGCGACGGCGTGCTGATCGACAGCGAGACGGTCGCCGCACGGGTGCTTGTCGCCGAGCTCAAGCAGCGTTGGTCCGGCGCCGACGTGCTGCCGGCGATCGTGCCGCTACTAGGCCTGCGTATCGAACAAGTGCTCGCGGGCGTGTGCGCGAACCTGGGCCGCACGCTCGATGCGGACGAGCTGACCGACATCTGTCGCGCAGTCGAGGCGGCGGCAATACAGGCGCCGCGCGTGCCGGGCGTCGCCGACGCACTCAGGCAAATCCGCATGCCGATGGCGTGCGCCAGCAACAGCCAAACCGCGTATGTGCGCGCCGCGCTGGCGCGCACCGGTCTCGAAGGGTATTTCGGTGCGCGACTCTTCTGCGCGGATCAGGTGGCGCAGCCCAAGCCGGCGCCGGACGTCTATCTGGCGGCGGCCCGCGCGCTCGGCGTCGCGCCGGCGCAATGCCTCGTCGTCGAGGACAGCGCGGCGGGTGTCACCGCCGCATCGGATGCCGGAATGACCGTACTGGGCTTCGTCGGCACGGCCCATGCGCGTGCCGAGCAGGCTGAAGTGCTGCTTGCATCGGGTGCGTCGTGCATAGTCGAATCGATGGACAACCTGCCGCGGCTGGTCAACGCGTGGGGCGACAGGTTCAAGGGGAGACAGACATGGCAAGCGTCACGCTAAAGGACCTCGGCAAGTACTACGACGACGTCGAGGTGCTGCGCAACGTCGAGCTGGACATTCGCGATGGCGAGTTCGTCGTGTTCGTCGGCCCGAGCGGCTGTGGCAAATCCACGCTGATGCGGATGATCGCGGGGCTCGAGGACATCACCAGCGGCGAACTGTTGATCGACGGCCAAAACGTCAACGATGTGCCGCCCGCGAAGCGCGGCATAGCGATGGTGTTCCAGTCCTATGCACTCTACCCCCACATGACGCTGTATGACAACATGGCGTTCGGGCTCAAGCTCGCCGGCGCGAAGAAGCCAGAGATCGATCAGGCGGTGCGGCAGGCGGCAAAGATCTTGCACATCGATCACCTGCTCGAGCGCAAGCCACGTCAGCTATCGGGTGGCCAGCGGCAGCGCGTCGCGATCGGGCGCGCGATCACGCGCAAACCGAAGGTGTTCCTGTTCGACGAGCCGCTGTCCAATCTCGACGCCGCGCTGCGCGTCAAAATGCGCCTTGAGTTCGCGCGGCTGCACGACGAACTGAAGACCACGATGATTTACGTGACGCACGATCAGGTCGAGGCGATGACGCTCGCCGACAAGATCGTGGTGCTGTCGGGCGGCAACGTCGAACAGGTCGGCTCGCCGGATACGCTGTACCACATGCCGACGAACAAATTCGTCGCGGGGTTCATCGGCTCGCCAAAGATGAACTTCATTCCGGGCAAGATCGCGTCGATCGACTCGGACGGCATCGTCGTGCGCTACGATTCGGGCGAGACACAGAAGGTTTCGGTCGCATCGGCTCGCGCGCGTGTCGGCGATGATGTGACGGTGGGCATCCGGCCCGAACATTTGGCGATCGGCACGCTGCCCTATGGATTGTCCGCGCGCACGATGGCCGTCGAATCGCTCGGCGACGCCGCGTATTTGTATGCCGAGTCGCCGCTGGCGCCGGATGGGCTGATCGCGCGGATTCCGCCCCTCGAGCGGCACGCGAAGGGCACGCTGGTCACGCTGGGTGCGGATCCCGATCATTGCTATCTGTTCGATGCGCAGGACACCGCCTTCGAGCGAAAAATGGCGGCAGCCCTATCAGCGGCGTGAGCTTGGGCCGGCCGCCCTTGCTTTCGTCACGGCGCCCCCTAGGCGAGCCGCGTGCGCGTCGGCTCGAACAGCGGCCGCACGTGCCGGTACAACGCTCGAAAGCGTGCCAGGCGCGTGCGCAAAGCATCGTGCTTGCGCGCATCCGGAATAAATTCCTGGCTGACCGGCGGCTTGGTCAGCACCTCGTCCATCCGGCCGCCGGCCGCAAGCCAGCCGAGACGCGCGGCGCCGAGTGCGGCGCCGATTTCCCCGCCGCCGTGCGTGTGCAAGGTCAGTCCTAAGGCGTTCGCCAAGAGTTGCGCCCACAGCGCACTGCGCGCGCCGCCGCCGAGCAGCGACAGCGTGTCGACCCGCGTGCCGGTCCCGCGTAGCGCATCGAGCCCGTCCGCGAGCGCGAGCGTCACACCTTCGATCACCGCATAGCCGAGTACCGCACAATCGGTGCTCGGCGTCATGCCGAAAAACACGCCCTGCGCGTACGGGTCGTTATGCGGGGTGCGCTCGCCGGACAGGTACGGCAAGAACAGCGGCGCATTATCGAGCGTCGCTGGGTCGAGCCGCGCGATTTCAGCGAGCAACGCCGGCTCGTCCATGCCGGTCAGCTTGCAGACCCAGCGCAGGCAACTCGCTGCCGATAGCACGACGCTCATCTGAGTCCAGCGAGCGGGTATCGCGTGACAGAACGCGTGAACCGCGGACGCGGGATTCGGCAGGAAGCGCTCGCCGATCACGCACAACACGCCGGACGTACCGAGCGACAGAAAGCCGTCGCCCGGCTGGGTCGCCCCGATGCCGATGGCGCTCGCCGCGTTGTCGCCGCCGCCGGCCGCGATGACGATAGAACGCGACAGCCCCAGTTCGTGCGCGACGTCGGCACGCAGCGTGCCGGCCGGCGCATTGCCCTCGCGCAGCGCGGGCATCTGCGCACGACGCATATCGCACGCCGCGAGCAAGGCATCGGACCAGTCACGCGCGGCGACGTCCAGCCACAGTGTGCCGGCCGCGTCGGACGGATCCGAGAGTCGCTCGCCGGTCAGCTTGAGCCGAAGAAAATCCTTCGGCAGCAGCACGCAATCGGTCGCGGCAAACACATCCGGTTCATGCCGCGCGACCCACAACAGCTTGGGCGCCGTAAAGCCGGGCATCGCAAGATTACCGGCGACGCGATGCAGATCGGGCGCGCGGCGTGCCAACTCGGCGCACTCGGCATCGCTGCGCATGTCGTTCCACAGGATCGCGTCACGCAAGACGTGGTCGCGTGCGTCGAGACAGACCGCTCCGTGCATTTGCCCCGATAGCCCGATGCCCTCCACTGCCGCGTATTCACGCGGATACTTGTCGCGCAGCGCCCCCAGCGCCGCGCGCGTCGCGTCCCACCAGTCGTCGGGACGCTGTTCCGACCAGCGCGGATGGGGCCGCGCGATGGTGAGAGGATGCCCCGCGGCGCCGACCACGCGCGCGTCGCGGGCGAGCAGCAGGACCTTGACTTCCGACGTTCCGAGGTCGATGCCGAGGTACATGAAAAGTTTGCCGAAAAAACTAGTGTAGCTGGGCGAGCCACGCGTCGACACGCGCGAGAGCGTTGCGCACTGCGGCAACGAGCGCTGGTTGCGCCCCCAGGCTGCCCCATAGCAGCCGGTCTTTGCAAAACGCGTCGAGCGGATCGGCGGCTTCGAAGATCGCATGGGCGGCGGGGACGTCCATCAGCCCGTCCTGATACGCATAGGGCAGTTCGCCGCCATGCCAGCGCTCAAGGAAGCGGAAAAACAACGCGGGCAGTACCGCGGTCGCGTCCGGCGTACCGCCGCGTGCGAACACGTCGGCGAGCGTCGGCACGATAAAGCCGGGGATTTTCGAAAAGCCGTCGGCAGCGACACGCTGGTTCGTGTCCTCGACATAGGGATTGCTGAAGCGCTCCAGCACGACATCGCGGTATGCGCCGAGATCGATCGGGCTCGGCGTCAGTGACGGGATCACATCCTGGGTCACGTAGTCGTAAGCGAAACGGCGGATTGACGCGTTTGCGGTGCCCTCGTGGATGAAGCGCAGTCCGGCGAGCGTGCCCGCCCAGGCGATGCAGCTATGGCTTGCGTTGAGAATCCGGATCTTGGCTTCCTCGTAAGGCAGCACCGAACCGACGATCTCGGCGCCGGCCCGCTCCCACGCGGGACGTGGCGCGCAGAATCGATCTTCCATCACCCATTGAATGAAGGACTCGGCCATCACTGGGCAACGGTCTTCGAACCCGGTCGCGGCGAGCACGCGCTGCCGCACGTCGTCCGCCGGACGCGGCGTGATGCGGTCGACCATGGAACTCGGACAGGCCGTCTGCGCATCCATCCAGTCGCGCAATGCGCGCTCGCCGCGCCGTTCGAGAAATTCGCCCATGCCGGCGCGAAAGCGCTCGCCGTTGCTGCGCAAGTTGTCGCAGCTTTGCAGGGTAAGCGGACCGCTAGCGCGGTCGCGCCGCGCCGCGAGAATCGCCGCGAGTGCGCCGTAGATGGTTGTGCGCTCACCGGCGAGGTCGGCCGCGATGTCCGGGTGCGCCGTATCGAGCCGGTCGTGCTCGTCGAGATAATAGCCCGCCTCGGTAACCGTAAATGTGATCAGCTTGCAGGCGGGATCGGCGCCCGCCTCGATGAGTTCGTCGAGCGCCGGCGACCATGCCAGGACGCGGCCGATCGAGCGGATCGTCTCGTAACGCCGCTCGCCTTGCGGCGTGACCGTTTCCAGGGTGTAGGCGCCATGCTGCGCGGCAAGCGCGTCAAGCACCGCGTTCATGTCCGGGCGAATGTTGCCGACGGTCAGCGTCCAGTCACGCTCGCCCGCTTCGATCAGCCGATGCAGATACCACGCCTGATGGGCGCGATGAAACGAGCCCGCGCCGATGTGCAGCACTACGTTGCGGTCCATTGTCCGCCCCTCCCAGGATTGCGACGGACGTCCGTGCCGCGCCGTCTTATGTCTGCCTATTCAATCCAATTACGATCAAATGGTCGGATGCGGGTGAGCGGATGTCAAGGACTGGGCGCTACGGGCGTCTGGAGGGGGCGATTCAAGAATCAGGTGCAATGTTTAGCAAAAGCGGCCGTCTGATGGCGTCGGCGATGGTCCGGGGCCATACAAAGTCCATTTCAGTTAATTTTCGCTCCACAGTTCCAGATTGCCGAGACTGGCCGCCAGCTTGAGCCGCGCCGTGCGCCATTTTGATATTGCCAGCACGCGCTGCTTCTGCGCATCCGTGAGCGCCGTCTGCGCGTTCAGCAGTTCGGTGAACGTGCCGACCCCCGCCTTGTAGCGCCCGCGCGCGATTTCGAGCGAGCGCTGTGCATCGGCGAGCAGATCTTCTGAGTTACTCAAGTTCGCGGTGTCGGTCTGCAGGCTCTGGTAGCTCTTCCATACGTCGAGCGACACCTGCAGTTCGGTGTTCTGCAGATCCGCC
>Ga0310811_10011855_pt1 | contig 11316 bp, 10 predicted proteins | sample YCmetagenome_FD_207642 | JGI IMG/M metagenome (GOLD analysis project Ga0310811, IMG submission 207642) | Soil microbial communities from experimental microcosm in Duke University, North Carolina, United States - YC | ecosystem: Engineered > Artificial ecosystem > Soil microcosm > Unclassified ... | reverse complement strand
TCGGCCACGGGAACGGAGGACATAGCGACCGGAACCGAGAAGTCCCCGACCGGACGGGAGAACTCGGCGACCGGACGGGAGAACTCGGCGGTCTCAGGGTGTCGTGTCGTGCAGGGACTGCAGCAGGGCGGTGCCGTCCGGGCTGCCGAGGCCGGTGCAGGCATCCCAGCCCGCGGCGGCGGTGTAGGCGCCGTTGGTGCCGCTGGTGATGTCACGGAAGCCGGGCTGCGCCTTGCCGGGTTGCACGCCCTGGTAGAGCTGGGTCTGCACCAGCCCGAGCTTGCGGCCGGCACCCTGGGCGAGGCGGCAGATGAGCGCGGCCCACAGCGGCGCGACCGCGCTGGTGCCGCCGACCACCGACTGCTGCCCGTCGACGAGGATCTGGTAGCCGGTGGCAGGGTCGGCGTTGCCCGCCACGTCGGGCACGCCGCGGCCGGTGCCGCCGCCCGCGCGGCCCGGGACTCCGGCCGAGGTCTGGAAGTCCGGCACCGCGAACACGTCGCTGACCCCGCCGCCGGTCGCTCCGCCGCCGGCGGTGTTCCACACCGTTTCCGCCTGGATGGTGCTGGGCGGGGTGGCCTGAAGGTGGGTGCCACCGCAGGCGAGCACGTGCGGGCTGGAGGCGGGGAAGTCGACATGCTGGGCGCCGTCGGTGCCGCCGTCGGCGCTGCCGCTGTCCCCGCTGGCGACGCAGACGGTGATGCCCAGCGCCGCGGCGTCGGCGAAGGCCGCGTCCATCGCGGTGCGCGACTGCGCGGTCCACTGGTCTTCGGACTGGCCCCAGCTGATGCTGATCGCGGTGGGCGTCGGCGTCGCGTGCACGGCGGTGGAGACCGCGTCGAGGAAACCCTGGTCGGTGTTCGGCGCGAAGTAGACGAGCTGGGTCGCGCCGGGCGCGAGCGCGCCGGCGACCTCGATGTCCAGCATCACCTCGCCGTCGGCTCCGCTGGGATCGCCGGTCGGGGCGTTCTTGCCGCCGTCCACCTCGACCGCGCTGACCTGTGGCGCCGGGAGGTTCAGACCGCTGAAGTAGGTGCTGATGTCCGCGGTGGTGAACCCGCCGCCCAACTCGATGATCGCCAGCGTCTGGCCGGTGCCGTCGGTGCCGGACGGGAAGGCGTAGAGCGAGCCCAGCTGGTCGGGCGTGAACGACTGCGTGGCCGCGGGGTCCGCGGCCAGCCGGAACTTCGCGCGGGACTGGGGGCGCTGGTCCAGACCGAGCACGGCGAGCACGACGCCGTCGAGCTCCGCGGGAATCCGCAGTTCGCCACTGCGGGCCCGGTAGCCACCGGCGGGATCGGCGCCGCGGACCATGGTGAGTTCGGTACCGAACACCGCGCTCAGGGTTCGAGCCGGACCGCTGACCGTGACGCGGCGCGATCCGGGATGGACGTCGGTGACCGTCAGCCCCGCGGCGGTGAACACCCGGCGCACCAGGTGCACGTCCTCGCCGGACGCGCCGTAGGAATCGGCGAGCTGCTGCGGGGTAACGGTTTCCGGTCCCGACACCAGCGCCTGGTCCAGTTCGGCGCGGCGGCGCAGCACGACGGTCACCGCGATGACGGCGGCCGCGTCGACCGGACCGAGAACCTCGGCACCGGCCGCTTCGGGACGGACACTTCCGGAAAGGGAAACCCACTCACGTTCGGTCACCCGGGGCATCATGGCGCATCCACCCACCGCTCGCCAACCCCGGGCACGAACAAAACGGCGACCGGCCGCTGGAGGCGTCCACTTCGTCCTGATCGCGGGCAGGGTCCTCTTGTCCCCGCGATGCCGGGAACAAGACGCGGTCACCTCATGATCCGGCTCCGAAAGCCGCGACGCCCGCCTCGGCGACCGCGACGTCCTGCGGCACGGTGCCCGCGCTCACGCCGATCGCGCCGACGACCACGCCGGCGGCCGCCACCAGCGGGATGCCGCCGCCGAAGATCACCAGACCGCCGTTGGTGACCTCGATCCCGAACAACGGCGCGCCGGGTTCGGCGGCCTCGCCGAGGTCCGCGGTGGTCATCTTCATCAACGCGGCGGTGCGGGCCTTGGCGATCGCGATGTCGATGCTGCCGAGGATGGCCCCGTCCTGCCGGGCGAAGGCCAGCAGGTGCCCGCCGTCGTCCACCACCGCGACGTTCATCGGCTGGTCGATCTCCTTCGCCTTGTCCAGCGCGGATTCCAGCACGCGCTGGGCATCGGCCAGGGGCAGCCGGGACACGGATATATCAGACAGATCGGCCATGTCGGTCTCCTTCGGACGGTAGCGGTACAACGGGTTTGAACGGGATGCCGGTGACCAGACGGGCCGCGTTGTGCCCGAGCACGCGAGCCTGGGCCGCGGTGCCCGACACGGCGGCGGATTCCGGCGGCAGCTTGGCGTGGTGCACGCAGACGGTTCCCGTCGTGTCGACGCCGACCCCGACATCGAGCGCGGAGGACCGCGCGGCGGCATGCGCCAGCGTGATCGCCGGTCCGGCCTCGTCGGTGGTGGCGACGCCGACCGGCACGCCCTCTTCCTCCAGTCCGGCCAGGATTTCCCGCACGAGCGGCGAATCCACCACCGCCGCGGGGCACAGCACGACCACGGTGGGCCGCTCCCGTGGCGCACGGGCGGCCCGCCGGTCCTTCACCGGGATGCCGGGCACGACTCGGCTTCCGGATCGCCGGTCCCGCCGCGGGCCGTGCGCGCGTGGTTGGCCACCAGACCGGTGGCGACCGCGTTGCGCGGCCCCTGCGTCCCGCGCACGTTTCCGGTGCCGCAGACGACCCCGTACTCGGCGAGGCTGTCGGCGATCAGGTTCGGGATCTCGAAGTCCAGCGCGGAACCGCCCAGCACCACCACGAAGTCGATCCCGCGCAGGTTGCCGCCCGGCACGACCTGTTCCAGGGCACGCACGGCGTTGACCACGAACACCTTGCGCTTGGCCTCCCGGCGCACCTGCCGGATCCGGTCCATGCCGTGCCGGCTGGGGATCGGCTGCGGGCCGCCGTCGGTGAGCACCACGACCCGGGCGAAGGTGTCGGCGGGCAGCGGTGTGTCGAAGAACCGCACGGTGCCGTCCTCCAGGCGGAGGTGGAAGAAGCTTTCGGCCTTGGCCAGCGGGAACTTCTTGATCTCCTCGGCCAGCTCCAGGTTGTCCAGTCCCAGTTCGGCGTCGATGAGTTTGGTGACCAGATCACCCGCGCCCGCCAGGTGCACCGACACCACGTCGCCCTCCGCCGTGGCCACGGCCGCGTCGGTCGAACCACCGCCCAGGTCCAGGATCGCCACCGGCCGGCCGGTGCCCGGTGTGGTCAGCGCGCCGAGCACGGCCATCTCCGCCTCCACCCCGCCGATGCGCACGGCGACGCCGAGCGCCTCCCGCAGGCCCTCGGCCAGCAGTTCCATCGGTCCCTTGCTGGTGCGCACCATCGCGGCCAGCGCCACCGCGTTCTCCAGGGCGAACTCACCGGCCAGCCCGCCGGTCACCCGCTGCGGCACGAAGGTGTCCACGGCCAGCACGTCGCGGATCCGGATCTCCGCCAGCGGCGTGCCGGTCAGATCGGACATCCCGTCGCGGACCCGGGACAGCATGCCGCCGACGTGGGTGCCCGGCTCGCCGGCCGCGTCGGCCAGCGGCGCCACCCGCCGCGCGGTGGCCATGATCTCCGCGGCGCCCGCGTCCACGTCGACCGACCGGCTGGCCTGCTCGCCCAGCAGGGTCAGCCTGCCGGCGGGAATCCGCCGGTCGGTGATGTCCCCGGCGGGGGTGCGCACCACCACCGCCGAGCGGTTGCCGACCAGTGCCCTGGCCACCGGCGCGATCATCCGGGTCTGCTCGGCGTCGAGCCCGAAGACCGTGGCGATGCCGTAGGAGTTGGCCAGCGTGCGGATGGTGCGGCCGTGCTCGGCGACCTCGACCGCGGCGAGCATGCCCAGCGGCACCTTCCGCACCAGGGTGACCTCGTCGACGATCGGGATCGGCCGGTCCAGCCGGTTGGCGATCAGCGTGGCGTCGTCGGCCTGGACGACGGCCCCGGTGACCTCGACGCCGCGCGCGGTGGCCGCGTTGATCGCCGCCGCCGCGTCCTCGAAGTCGATCGTCTCGTCGATCACGCAGATCACCGGCTGTCCCGGCGCACGGCCGGGCAGGTCCGCCAGGCGCACCACGGTGCCGACGCCCAGTCCGATCCCGCCGGGCGTGCGCGGGTTGTGCCCGATCATGGTGGACTCGGTGATGATCGTCTCGGTGATGGTCTCCATGGCCAGGCCACTGATCACCGGGGTCGCCTCGTTGACCAGCACGAGCGAGAGATCGGCCGGCGAGGCGCCCGCCGCGGCCAGCGCCTGGCGGAGGACGCCGAGCACGCCCACCACGTTCTCGGTGGTGCCCTTGACCCCCGAGGTACGGCCCAGCGCCTGGGACAGGTACCGCACCTCGCCGTCGGCACCGATCTCCGCGGCGCACGCCTCCGTCGTCGAATTGCCGATGTCGACTCCGGCCACCAGGGTCATCGCGCCGTCCCCGGACCGGTTTCGCGCGGGATCACCGCGAACGAGCGAAACATGCGCTACTCCGCCTGTGCCGCGCGGATCCGGACGTCGAGTTCGACCGGTTCGGCACCGGCCCGGATGAACTCGGTCTCCTTGATGTGCAGCAGCGCCGCCTTGGCCTGCCAGCGCGGACGCGCCATGTAGTCGTTGCGCGAGGGCACCGGCTGGGGTGACTCGCCCTTGGCGTACTGCGCGGCGTTGCGGCCCACCTTGCGGAAGGTGTCGGTGTCCATCAGCGGGGCCTGCGGGAAAAGCTCCAAATTGGACAACCGGACCAGATCCTTCTGGTGGATCATGGTGGTGCCCCGGGACAGGATGCCGACGGCGATCCCGGAACCGGACAGCGCGGCCGCCCGGTGCGCGATCACCGCGAGGTCCGCGCTGTGCCGGAACCGCACCACCCGGGCCCGCACCCCCTGTTCCTCGACACCGGCGAGCACTTCCCGCAGCACCTCGGCAAGCGGAATGTCGACGATCGTCTTGGTGAAGAAGTCCCCGAAGGCCGGGGAAAGGCCGATCACGATCTCATCGGCGCGGACGCCGGGTGCCGCCACCCCGCGCTCGGTCAGTTCCAGGACCCGCTTTCCCGTCGTGGTCGCGTTCACCGCAGGTGTCTCCTCTCGGTCACCGGCTTCGGTTCTTGTGCCGGGGAACCCGCCTCGGCGGGGAACTCAGCCGACTTCCTCTTCGGGGTTGCGCGCGCTGACCACGTGCCGCAGCCGCTTCATCTCCTCCCAGCGTGCCCCGGTCGGGCGATAGCCGGTGCCGGGTCCGGCATAGTCGTTGGCGTCGTTGACCGCCGACAACGTGGTCAGCTCGGGGGTCAGGATCGCCGAGGTGTGCAGCAGGTCGCCGGACACCCGGTGCCGCAGCACGCCGAGCAGGGTTTCGGCGATGTCGGAGAACCCGCCGGCCTCCAGCCCCTTGACGATGTCCAGGCCGGTGATGCCGCGGTCCATGACCGACTGGGCACCCTTGAGGTCCTCCAGGACATCCCGGAAGGGCAGATCCTCGCTGCCGTGCGCGTAGGTGACGGCCTCGATCTCCCGGTCCGTGATGGGCGGCAGGCCCAGATAGTCGAACACGCCCTGCAGGGCGCGGGCCGCCCGGCCGCGCGCGGCCAGGATCTCCGCCTCGGGCACGTGCCGCAACGCACCGTCGACCTGGAGATCACGCTGGATGACGTTCCAGTCGTCGTAGTCCTCCGGGTCCAGATTGGAGCCGGCGAACATGTTGTCGTAGTTGGGCACCCCGGAATAGCCCGAGCAGACGAAGTCGGTGCCGGGCAGCAACTGGGGCAGCAGCCGCGCGGTGCGGCGCATGTCCGAGTGCGAAAAGGACTGGTCGTTGCCGGAAGCGCATTCCAGGTCGACGGTGCTGGCGATGAGGTTTTCGGCGAGCACCGCCCTGATCCCGGCCGGGACGGCACCGGGCACCCCGATGCAGCTGATCGAGCCGTTCTGCAGGCCCTGCACCCCGGCCCCCTTGGTCACCAGGATGCACCGGATCTCCAGGTACAGCATGGACTTTCCCTCGGCGTTGCCCATCTGCACCTCCGAACCGGTGCCGGAGGTGAACCGCATCTTGATGCCCCGCGAGGCGTAGGCGGAGGCCAGGAACGCCTTGGACCACGGCGTGTCGTCGCCGTCGCAGAACACCGGTTCCGTGCCATACACCGAAATCGTCTCGGCGTAGCCGGTGATGCCACGCATGCCCAGTTCGAGTTCGGTGGCCTCCTCCAGCGCGCACTGGGTGAGCACCCCCGGCTTGCCGGTCTGGGCCCCGACCTGGAGGGCGATCGCGACGAGCGGGGCATAGCGGACGACACCCAGAGTGGTTTCCAGTTCCCGGAATCCGCGCAGCGCCGCCTCGGCGGCGTCCGCGGCGACCTGCACCGGATTGTCCCGCGCGCTGGTGGAATGCGCCTGGTTGGCCGGTGTGCGGCGGGCGCGCATCTTCTGCAGCGCCATCATCATCTCCACCACGTTCATGGTCTTGACGACTTCCAGCAGCTTCGCCGGGGTCAGCCCGCGGGACACCGCGAGCACCTCGTCGCGGGAGACCTGCGGATTCACCAGCAGGTGCGCGATTTCCACCGCCGACCGTGCCATGGCCGCGGGCGCGGCGGCGACGTCGATGCTGTGGTCGGCGATGAACTGGTCGAGGAAGTCGAACTCGGCCCGTGGCCTGCCGTCCATCTCCACGATGACGCCGTCGGAGACCCGCAGGCTGGGTTCGGGGTCGTAGGGGCTGTCCATCGCGACCATGCCGACCTCGGGCCATTCCTCCACGAAGCCGTCGAGGTTGACCGGCCGGTTCTCCAGAATCTCGGTGCGCTTGGACCGGCGGGGCGGAACCGGCTGCCCGTCGGCGGCCGCGCTCATCGTGGTCATCTGCGGTTTCCCTTCCTACGGCGAGGTCCTGCCGGTGGCTGACGAGTCGGATGTGTCCCGCCCACCACCTCAGGGAGCCAGGATGTCGCGGCGCTCGTAGACGGCGGCGGCCTCACGCACCAGGCCCGCGCACAGCGTCGCGGCGTAGTCGCGCTCCAGTTCCGCCGCGATGTCCAGCAGTTGCTGCTTGGTGGCGGCGCGGGGCCGCAGGGCGTTGTAGATGGCCAGCACCTTTTCGTCCGGCAGCGCGGTGAGTTCGGCGGCCCGGCGGAAGTTCTGGCCGACCTGCGGGCGGTCGGCCGATTCGGCGATCTGCGCCTGCAACCGCAGGGTGTCGCCGGTGATGCGCAGGTCCTCGGCGGTGACCTCACCGGCGAGCACGGCCGCCATGGTGATCTCGTCGAGGGTCTTTCCGGTGGGAGTGCGCAACAGCTCCGGCCGCCGGGTGGCCAGCGGGTAGTCGTGCCGGGGGTCCAGGTCGTTCGCCGTCATGTCCGCCTCCGCCTCGTCAGCCAACCAATGAACAGAAATCCCCGCCGTCGTTTCCGGTGATCGCTGATCGGATTTTCGACCAGGTGCCGGGAAACGGTAAGCGGGGCGACGTTGCAGTCACGTTGCAGCCGGTGCCCCGGTTCGGGCGTTCACCCGTCCTCGGCCAGCAGCCAGGCCAGCCGCGCGGCGGCGACCGGCTGCCGCGCGTCGTGGGCGGGCAGTTCCGCGGCGAGCCGCTCGAAGACCTCGATGTCCTCGTTGCCCGGTTCACCCTGGCCGAAGGTCCACAGTGCCTCGAGATCGCGGTGTTCCAGCACCGCCGAGCGCAGCGCGATGATCAGCTGGTCGCGTTCGGCCCGGACGGTCGGCGACTCCGATCTCGCCAGCAACGGCGCGTGGTGCACGGTCGCCGCGGCGCGCACCTTGCCCGAGCGCACCGCTTCCCGCGCGGTGAGGAAGTCCGCCTCGACCCGGGCCCGCAACCGGTACGGGCGAGTGACCAATGTGGACTCGCCGAGTTGCGCGCGCAGCCGGTGGATCTCCGCGCGCACCGTCGTGGGATTGCCGCTGTCGCCGTAGAGGTGCACCGCCATCTGTTCGGCGGTGAGGCCTTCCGGGTGCAACGCGAGCACGGCCAGCAGTTCCGCGCGCCGCAGCGTCAGCGGTAGTTCCCGGCCGTCGAGCACCGCGCGGGGCCGGCCGCCCAGGAACGACAGGGACAGCGTCGGCCGCCGGGCCGGCGTCGCGGCCGTGTGGGGCAGCCGGAGCAGGTAGCCGTCCAACAGCGGTTCGACCAGCGCCTCGCGGCCGTCGTCGAGTGCGACCCGGTCGGCTCCGGGCCGCAACCGCACCCGGCCGGGCCACCGGCCGGGTGGCTGCGCGGCGATCACTCGGCCGGTCGAGGTGAGCAGCGCGCCGGGTTCCCCCCGCAAACCCGTCAGATGCGGCATGTTCCGCTCGCGCAGCTCGTCGTCGCGCGCCGTGATCAGGCCGCGCAGGTGGTTTTCGGCCAGCTGGGCGGCCGCGCCGACGAGCGAGACCACCGCGGGATGCAGCGTGTCGAGGCGGCCGCTGATGTCCAGCACGCCCAGCACCCGGCCGGTGTCGGGATCGTGGATCGGCGCGGCGGCACAGGTCCACCCGTGATAGGTGCGGACCAGGTGTTCCGCGGAATAGATCTGCACCGGGGCGCCGAGGGCCAGCGCGGTGCCCATGGCGTTGGTGCCGATCGCGTCCTCGGCCCACCGGGTGCCCTCGCACAGGCCGACCGGGTCCGCGCGCAGACAGACCGCGGGCGGCCCCTCCCGCCACAGGATGGCGCCGTCCGCGTCGGTGACGATCATGATGTGCTGCGCCTCGTCCGCGATGCTGACCAGCAGCTCGCGCAGCAGCGGAAGCACGGCCTGCAGCGGATGCACGGCACGCACCTCGACCACTTCGTCCGGTTCGTACACCACGGGTGGACGGTCCTCCTCCGGGTCCACCCGCGCGGCCAGGGATCGGCGCCAGGACTGGGAAATCACCTCGCGCGGCGAGGCGGGTGGCCGTTCGCCGCTGAGGACGGCGTCTCGCACCTGTTGCAACAAATGGAACTGCCTGACCGGATTCGAGGACAGAGGCATGGCCGTCGCCGCGTCGGCGGATGTGAGCTGCATAGGCACTCCCCGGCAACGTTGACGCAGGATGGGCGAACGGACACCGTCCACTGGCCCAGTTCGTCTCAGCATGCCTCAGCGTCGATACCGGGGCAAGCATGCCGATGTGCCACCGCGGCCCGGCTTTTCACGCCGTGCAACGTCGCTGCAACCGTGCCGCGGCTAGCTTCGCGTCCACAGCGAGGGATGCGAAGCGAGGGACACAAAAGCGAGGAGGCCGACGATGACGCGGTACGCAGCTCCCGGCGAGACGGGCAGCGTGGTGAGCTATCAGGCCCGCTACGACCACTTCATCGGCGGCGAGTACGTGCCGCCGGTGAAGGGCGGGTACTTCGAGAATCCGACACCGATCACGGGCAAGACGTTCACCGAGGTCGCCCGCGGCACCGCGGAGGACGTGGACCGCGCGGTCACCGCGGCCGAGGGCGCGGCGGGGGCGTGGGGCCGCACCTCGGCCGCCGAGCGCGCCGCCGTGCTCACCCGGATCGCCGACCGCATGGAACAGAACCTCGAAGCGCTCGCGGTGGCCGAATCCTGGGAGAACGGCAAACCGGTGCGCGAGACGCTGGCCGCGGACCTCCCGCTGGCCATCGACCACTTCCGCTATTTCGCGGGCGCGCTGCGCGCCCAGGAAGGCGCCATCTCCCAGATCGACGCGGACACGGTGGCCTACCACTTCCACGAACCGCTCGGGGTGGTCGGCCAGATCATCCCGTGGAACTTCCCGATCCTGATGGCCACCTGGAAGCTAGCCCCGGCGCTGGCCGCGGGCAACACGGTGGTGCTCAAGCCCGCGGAACAGACGCCCGCCTCGATCCACGTGCTGCTCGGCCTGATCGCCGATCTGCTCCCGGCGGGAGTGCTCAACGTGGTCAACGGATTCGGTGTGGAGGCGGGCAAACCGCTCGCCCAGCACCCGCGGATCCGCAAGGTCGCCTTCACCGGCGAAACCACCACCGGCCGGCTGATCATGCAGTACGCCAGCGAAAACATCATCCCGGTCACGCTGGAACTGGGCGGCAAGAGCCCGAACATCTTCTTCGCCGACGTGGCCGCGGCCAACGACGCCTTCTACGACAAGGCACAAGAAGGCTTCGCCATGTTCGCGCTCAACCAGGGCGAGGTGTGCACCTGCCCGTCCCGCGCGCTGATCCAGTCGTCGATCTACGAGCGGTTCGTCGGCGACGCGGTGAGCCGGGTCGAGCGGATCAAGCAGGGACATCCGCTGGACACCGAGACGATGATCGGCGCGCAGGCGTCCAACGACCAGTTCGAGAAGATCCTGTCCTATATCGACATCGGCAGGCAGGAGGGCGCGAAGGTGCTCACCGGCGGCGTGCCCGCCGACCTCGGCGGCGAGCTTTCCGGCGGCTACTACGTGCAGCCGACGGTGTTCGAGGGCGACAACAAGATGCGGATCTTCCAGGAGGAGATCTTCGGGCCGGTGGTCTCGGTGACGAGGTTCGACGACTACGACGACGCGATCAAGACCGCCAACGACACGCTCTACGGCCTGGGCGCCGGGGTGTGGAGCCGCGACGGCGGCACGGCGTACCGGGCCGGACGCGACATCCAGGCCGGTCGGGTGTGGACCAACTGCTATCACGCCTACCCCGCGCACGCGGCCTTCGGCGGCTACAAGCAGTCCGGCATCGGCCGCGAGACGCACAAGATGATGCTGGACCACTACCAGCAGACGAAGAACCTTCTGGTGTCCTACTCCCCCGACGCCCAGGGTTTCTTCTGATCGGACCGGCGGGCGTGGCCGGTGTGCGGCGATCGGCGCCACCGGCCGCGCCCCCGCGAGCGAGAAGGGCTGCGCCGATGTCGCGAGTGGACCTCACCGAGGCGGCCGCCGGCCTGCTGCGCAGGCTGACCGACCAGCACGGGCCGTTGATGTTCCACCAGTCCGGCGGCTGCTGCGACGGCAGTGCCCCGATGTGCTATCCGGCCGGGGAATTCCGCACCGGCCGCTCCGATGTCGCGTTGGGACAGTTGCGGGTGGACGGAGTCGCCGAGCCGATTCCGGTGTGGATGTCCCAGGCACAGTTCGAGTACTGGCGGCACACCCACCTCACCATCGACGTGGTGTCCGGGCGGGGCAGCGGGTTTTCCCTCGAAGCGCCCGAAGGCGTGCGCTTCCTGATCCGGTCCCGGCTGCTCACCGACGCCGAACTGGCCGAGCTCGCCGACGGCTGATCCGTCGCCCAGACCAGGCAGCCGAGCGTGATCCCGCCGACGGTGGCGA
>Ga0310811_10011854_pt1 | contig 11316 bp, 7 predicted proteins | sample YCmetagenome_FD_207642 | JGI IMG/M metagenome (GOLD analysis project Ga0310811, IMG submission 207642) | Soil microbial communities from experimental microcosm in Duke University, North Carolina, United States - YC | ecosystem: Engineered > Artificial ecosystem > Soil microcosm > Unclassified ... | reverse complement strand
CGTCAATTCCAGGGATAGTGTGCGACTCATAACGCCGCAGGGCCATGAGACGATCGACCGCGATCGGGTCAAGCTGGTGCAGACGCCGCAGACGTTTTTAAGCAGGATCCTTTTACCTTCTTTTGGTGTTGAATATCGCGTGGAGTTCACCGATGAAGCCACGGTTGTAGAGGCAGCGGGGCATGAGGTATGCCTGATCGAGGGGGAGGTGAATAATATCAAGATCACGACGCCGGTAGATCTGCTGGTAGCCGAGCAGCTACTGGCGTAGCTGCCACAGTATGTGTCCCGATGTTTCAGGAATATTTACCGGTACATAGTTGTCGTTGAGGAAGTTTCTCCAGATGGACTTTGCCGACTGGTCCCTCCAGGTGAAACCGGTATAGTCGAGAATATATTTTGTCCGATGGCCACGGAGGTCGCTGATGATGCCTTCCAGTTCCTGGTGGCCGGCGTCCCAGCCTTCGAACCAGTTCCAAAAATGGTGGTAGATCCAGTGGGAGGGCGCGAGGATGTGAAATTTATTGTAGGTATACACCCAGTTGTTGTCTCCAAAAATATATAGCTGATAGTCTTCGTGGTTGGTCGCAACGGGCTGGCGGCTCAGATAGTCGTATGCCGGGTAGGTCTCGACTATGTCCCGGTTGTGCCGGGTAAGGTGGGTGCCGTGCTGGAAGGCGTTGTAGAGCGGCAGGCATCCGATGAGGATGCCGAATAGCGCCTGGCATTTTTTGTCCGCGAGAAAACTGTTCCGCTGAAACGCGAAAACGGTGAAGACGAGGATCGTCAGGGTTGCGGAGAGCGGAAGGAAATAGTAGTTGAATGCGGGGCCCGATCTGGCCGAAAGAAATTCGGGGCAGAAGGCGGCGCTCAGCAGGGCGGCGGCGACTAGTTTTTTGTTTGCGGCGTCCTTTAGCCACAGGGCGGTGATGGCGAGCGAAAGTGCGATGAGCAGGGGCATTTCGCAGCTGGTGAACTCGAGGCCTTCTTTTAGCGCGCGCAAGTGTTCTGCAAGGGGTCTTTTTTCGGTGTACCAGGAGAAGTTGAAGACGAAGGCGTCCTGCCAGAAGGCGGTGAGTGCGTGATGGGTGCCGAAATAGAGAAGGATCGGGACGGTGACGATGGACGATCCGATCATGGTTTGAATCAGGCGGGTGGTAATGGTAGAAGCGGATCGGGTCAGGAGGGCATATATCAGCAGGGGCAGGAGTGGGAGGACCTGGTCCTGCTGCATGAAGAAGATGAGTGCGGTCAGGATGCCCATCCAATAGTAACGGTGACGGCCGGCGCCCATCAGGAAGGTAAAAAAGATGAGCTGGAAGACGGCGGTATATTCCCTTGTCATGCCGATGCCCCGGCAGACCTGGTAGTTGCGGAGCAGCAGGTGGAAAAGCAGGGGCAGCAGCCAGGGTAGTGCGAGGCGGTACTGGCGGCAGGTGCGGAAGAACAGTAGGGTGGCCAGGGAAGCCAGGAAGGTATCGATGATCCAGAGTCCCCAGGGACCGAGAAGGAGGCCAAAGTAATTTAGAAAAAAGATCAGCGGTGGTTTGTGGTCGAAGAGGTCGCGGTAGGGTATGCCGCCCCTGGATATGAGGAAGCCCGCATACCGGAATATTTCCTTGTCGTCATAGAAGAGGTCGACGGGTGGACAGTAGAGCAGGGATAAGAGCAGACATGCTGCCAGGAGCAACATTTGCTGCAGCCGGTAGTTCTTGCCGATGTCTGTGGTGGTGATGGTCATTTTATCTTTTTAACAACCTGGCCGGCCAGGGCAGATGGTTATACCGGTAAAAAAAATACGGCTGGTCGACGCTGCCGAAGTTCGCATAGAAATGTGCGATGCCAGGCTGATCAGAGCCTTCAAAATCGAGGGTCAGTCCGCTGCCTGCAAATTCCCGGACCAGCTGGTCCAGCAAAAAATGGTTGGCTTCTTTTTTTCGGCCATCCGGCAGGGTGGTTGACTGTAGCAAATATAGTCTGTCCGCGTCGCGGAACAATAAGGCGGTGGCCAGTAATTGCGGTTGTGGTCCGGTGACGGCGCGAATCAGGAGCTGTCCTCTTTTTTGCATCAGTGCGCAGAGCTGTTCGAAATGGCGGTAGTCTTCCGGCCGGAAATAGGGCAGTCTTTGGGCGTATTGGCTGTGGTAGCTGTCGAGGACGGCCGGTAGCTGGTAGTCCGTCAGATAGTTGAGTTCCGCGGCGGCTGAGAGCCGGAGGTTGCGGACCAGGTCTTTTTTGTAGCGGGAGGCCAGAACGTCGTATGGGTCGTTGAGGGCAAGGATGTAGTTGACGCGGGGTTCGGGGGAGGTATTGTTTACGGGGGGAACCGGGGTAGTATTTTTGTGGTTCAGGTAGAGTTCGGCGAAGCGAAACCTGGAATGGAGGGCCTGGAAGAAAGTGTCGGTCAGGGCGGGGCCGATATGGGGGCCGAAGATACCGAGCTGTTGGGTGAAGGCCGGCTGGTAGATATAGCGAATGCCCCATTTCCGTCTCCAGGGGAGGGGCATGACGGCCTCGTAGTCTCCGAGTACGAGTGCGCCCCACTGACCGGCGGCCATGTGGTCGAGGTAGAAATGAAAGCCGTAGACCAGGCGGTTGGAGGCTTTTTCGATACAGGCGTCCCACCGGCGCGCGTCGATGTCCTTTCCTTCCAGATAGCGGATATGGACATTGCCATTGCTCATACTTATGCCTACTTGCTCCCCAGGAGCTTCGCGAAGTTAAAGTTTGTGATGTCTATGCTGAATGAAAGTCGTTTCCAGAATGTGTTCTGATCGGGTACGGTCTTCAGCTGGTCGCCGAAGTCCTTGCTGTAGACCAGGGGGGCGTAGATGCGGACAATGTCTTTCAGCAGCGACAGCTGGAGGCCGCCGACGTAGAGGAAGTGGCTGGTAGGCGGATTGTCCTGCCAGGCTTCGGAATAGGTGCCGGCGTCGAAGAAGATCCTGAGGGGAACCCATGCCGGGACGATCTGCCGGGGCAGGGTGGTGGTGAGATTTAGGGCTGCCACCCAGTTGTCCGAGCGTCCCTGCAGGCCCTGGAAGAGGTCTGTCCTCAGATGGAGGTCGCCGTCGCGCAGCATGATCTGCTGGCTGGCGAGGCCGGTAAATTCAGAACGGCCGATGAAATAGTTGCTGTAGGTATAGTCTTCGTCGCCCCTGATGGCGGTGAGTTTGGGTTCGAACCGGCTGAGGTCTTCGCTGAGGGAGCGGGTTCCGATGTAGCCGAATTTGGCGCCGAAAATGCGTGCCTCGAGGCCTCCTCCTTTTTCGTAGTTAAAGAAATAGCTGCCGGTGAGGTTGATCCGGTAGAAGGAAGCGCCCTGCTGAACCTGCAGCTGGGCTTTGTATGGATAGAGCACCCGTTCGTCGCGGATGTCCAGGCTGAGCTGGTTGAGGTAGCGAAAATGGTATTTTCCCTGCGTGGGGTAGTAAACAGAGTCGGTGGATTTTTGTACGTACTGATCCAGCAGTCTTTCGCCGATGAGGAAGGTCTTCCATTCGATGAAGCTTTCCTGTGTGCCGCGAGCGTCTTTTTTGGGAAAGGTCAGTCGGAGGGTCGGGACGAGTTTGTAGTAACCACCGGTAATGCTTTTTCCATTGCTGTCGATGCCGGAAATGGTCGAGAAGCGCTGGCCATTTATTCCGAGGTCTATTTTTCCGAAGGTCCGGGTGGGGTACCAGGTATATTTCAGGCCGGCCGCGCCGACGACCTGGTGACTACCGGTGGCGTACATGGGCGCCAGGTAGAACTGGAATGGGTCGGTGGGAAGGTTATAATTGTGGATGAGGGCTCCGACCATGAACTTGTCGTATTTGTTGTAGGCCAGTGCCGGCAGCAGATCGATGTAGTCGAACTGTTCGGTATGGTTGAGGTTGAACAGGATGGTCGGTTTCAGCCGGCGGTGTGCCGGTGGTGTAAGCGGCCCTTTTTTGTCGAGGAGGGCAAAGATCCGGCTATTGTCGCGGTGGCTGGTCTCGTCGACGACGGATGCAAAGTCTTCAGGGTATGGGTGTCTGAATGCCCATCTGCGGAAGTATTCGTGCATGCAGCTGTCGAAGGTGGCTGTGCCGAGGGTATCGGCGAGCAGTCCGAGCCAGTAGCCTGTTTTGGCATAGGCGGTCAGGTAGTAGTTGGTCTCGGAGAAGTCTTCGGATGTGGTCGATATGGGCTGGTCGCGGTGCTGTGCGTAGGCGACGTCGAGGCCCCACTGTTCGTCGTCGGACGGGAGTTTGTTCTGCAGCCAGTCCGCGGGTCTTTCGGGTTTATATTTGGACGCTTCGTAGCGGGCGTCGTAGTAGGTATTGATGCCTTCGTCCATCCACGCGTAGCGGCGTTCGTCGGTGGCCAGTATGCCATAGAACCAGTTGTGGCCGACCTCGTGTTCAATGGTCATGTCGAGGGACCGGGGGCTTGCGTCGGGGGTATTGATGGCGGTGATGGTCGGGTATTCCATGCCTCCCGTGGAGCCGGCTTTTGTCTGTACGGCCGTGACGGTGTTATAGGGATATTCGCCGATGAGGGCGCTCCGGAATTTTATGGCGTCCCTGATATAACGGGTTGTGTTTTTCCACGCGTTACCGGCGACTGGCGTGTAGTAGGAATAGATTTGTATCGTCCGGCCGGAGGGGAGGGTCAGGGTGTCGTGGTCGGTTATAAATCGCCGGTCGGCGAACCAGGCGAAGTCGTGGATGTTGTTTTGCCTGTAGTGCAGGGTTTTGGTGGGGATCGGCGCAGATGGCGGTTTTGGGATGGGTTTTTGATTGGGTTTATGGATGGGGTGGCTGGGGTGGACCGGTGCTTTGGGCTTTTGAGCGGGGAGGGGGGGCGCTATTTCCTGCAGGTCCCGGGCGTCCTGGAGCTCGCCGGTGGCCGCAATTGTGTATGGCCCGGGGACGGTGATACGGACGTCATAGGAGCCGAATTCGCTGTAGAACTCGCCCTGGTCGAGGTAGGGTATGGGATGCCAGCCGTGTCTGTCGTAGACGGCGGGTTTGGGATACCACTGGGTAATCTGATAAGAAGTATAGGTCCGGCCGGTTTGCGGGTCGGTGGTCGTGGTGTAGCCGCCGCGCGAGAAGTTGTAGGGCAGCTGGACATGAAAGGGGGTGGACAGGGTTATACTGCCTCCGGGAGGAAGGGGGTTGGGGAGGATGACCTTTATGATATCGATGTATTGGGGATGGTCTTCTATCCGTGCTTCCTGGTCTTCTACGCGGAAGTTGAGGCGGTTGATATAGCCTTTTTGTTGTTTTTCCGAGAAATAGAAATCGGTGCGGCCGTTGGTGAGCAGCTGTTCGCTGAAGGCGGTGCGGTCGTTCTTGTAGGCGTTGGGCCAGCAGTGGATCCAGATGAAGGGGAGGGTATCGGGGGAGTTGTTGGCGTAGTTGATCTTTATGAAGCCGTCGAGGGTGCGATCGGCGTCGTTGAGGGTGACGTCGATGGTGTAGTTGACCTGTTGCTGCCAGTATTTTTGGGCGGAGGCGGTGAACGCGGCCGCGACGGTAAGTATAAGGAGTGTGAGTTGCTTCATTGGTTATTTGCCTTGTCCCATGAAGATGATCCGCAGGGTATGCACCATGATCTTCAGATCGAGGCCGAGAGAAATGTTTTCGATGTACATCAGGTCATACTTCATTCGTTCGAGCATTTCTTCGGTGTTCTCTGCATAACCGAACTGGACCATTCCCCAGGAGGTGAGCCCCGGTTTTACTTTTAAGAGGTAACGAAAATACGGGGTGCGGAGATATAACTGATTGACATAATATTCACGTTCGGGGCGGGGGCCTACGAGGCTCATTTCGCCTTTCAGGATATTCCATAGCTGGGGGAGCTCGTCGATACGCCATTTGCGCATGGTTTTGCCCCAGGAGGTGATGCGCGGGTCCTGGTGGGAGGAGAGGGCGGGGCCGTCTTTTTCTGCGTCGGAGTACATCGACCGAAACTTAAAGATCCAGAATTTGTTGCCTTTGTAGCCGATCCTTTCCTGTTGGTAGATGATTGGGCCTGCGGAGGACAGGCGGACGCGGATGGCGGAGTAGAGCATCAGGGGGGAGAACGCGATCAGGCCTATAACGGAGATGGACACGTCGATTAGGCGTTTGAAGTTGAGCTGCCATTCGGGCATGAGTCCGGTGTGTATGTCGGACAGGAGCGCTCCCATGACGTCGCTGGTCCTTACGGAACCGGAGAGGATGTCAAGGGTGCTGGGCAGCGTTTTGATACGGACGTCCTTGTTGCTGAGTTTTTCGACGATGGTTTCGAGGTCTTTGCGGGAGGAGCGTTCGAGTGCGACGACGACGAGCTGGATATCGTGGCGGTCGATGGTCGTCTCGATCTGGTCGGGTTTGCCCAGTTCGGGCAGGTATCGGGCGATGCCGTTGTTCTGCTGGTTGGGGCTGCTGATATAGCCGGCGTAGTGGTAACCGGACTGGCGCAGGCCTTCCCGGGATTCCTTGTAGACGCGAGTGGCGACGGCGTCGCTGCCGATGAGGAGTGCGTTGAAGGCGACCTTTCCTTTTCTGACCTGGTTGCGGGTGTAGTTGAGTATCAGGAGACGGCCGGTGAGGGTCAGGAGGAAGTGACTGAAGAGGAAGACGAAGTAGGTCTGATAAAAATAGTGGTAGTCTTTTACCGGGTCGTTGATGACGATGGCAAAGAATACGGTGGTACATCCTACGATGGAATAGATAAATGTGTTGGTGCTTTCGCTCAGCCGGGATTTCTGGTACAGGTTGCGGTAGGAGCCCATCAGGGTGTAGAGGGCGAGCCAGCCGAGGGGTATGGTACTGGTGCCGAGCCAGAATCGCTGGGTGAGCAGGAGTTTATGGTTATAGAAGATAGTTTCCGAGAGCAGGATCCGGCGGCTGAAGTGGAAGATAATGGAGGATAAGAGCGCCGTTGCATAGTCGCTGAGAATATACCACAGGATAGAGACTGTATGGAGCTTTCTCTGCATGCCCGAATCAGGTGTTGATCGTGTTGTGTTTTATCTTTTGAAGGATCTGGTGAGCGATGTCCATTGCCCGTAGTCCGTCTACTTCGGAAACGCGCGTTGGGGTGCTGGACAGGATTGCGGTGCAGAAGGCTTCCAATTCCAGTCTGATGGCGTTGACTTCGGGCACGGACGGATTGGAAAGCGCGATCGTCTTTTTTCCGTTGGGGGTCTCTATATCGAAGGAGAAAACGTCGAGGTCCTGGGGCGTTTTCAATTTTATGATCTCGGTCTTTTTGTTGAGGAAATCGATGCCAATATAGGCATCTTTCTGGAATAGTCTCATTTTCCGCATTTTTTTCATCGATATGCGGCTTGAGGTGAGGTTGGCTACGCAGCCGTTGTTGAATTCTATGCGGACGCTGGCTATGTCGGGGGTGTCGGTCATGACGGCGACACCGCTTGCGGAGATAGTTTTTACTTCGCTTTTGACGAGGCTGAGGATGATGTCGATGTCGTGGATCATCAGGTCGAGGATGACGCTGACCTCGGTGCCTCTGGGATTGAACTGGGCCAGGCGGTGGACCTCGATGAACATGGGGTGAAGGGGTGTGGATTGAACGGCGAGGTAGGCGGGGTTGAAGCGTTCGACGTGTCCGACCTGGAGTTTGATGTTCGATTCGCGGACGAGTTGTACGAGTTCGCGGGCTTCGTCCATGGTATTGGCGAGGGGCTTTTCCACGAATACGTGTTTTCCCTTACGGATGGCTTTTTCGCACAGGTTGAAGTGGAGGGGGGTCGGGGCGACGATATCGATGAGGTCGCAGGCTTCGATCAGGCGTTCGGGGTCCAGAAATCTTGGGATCTGATATTTACCGGCGACTTCCTGGGCGATGCTGTCGTTGGGGTCGTAGAATCCTACCAGTTCTGCTACTTTTATTTCTTTCCAGTTGTTGAGGTGAAATTTTCCGAGGTGACCGACTCCAAAGACGCCGACTTTAAGCATTTATTAATTTTTATTCGGCCCCAAACCTACACCAAAAAAATGGAAAGTGTGGGGACGGTTTGCTCGTTAAAAAATGAAGCACCACGCGGGGTGGTGCTTCGGGGGATGGTTTATAAAGAGTTTTAGTGTGTGTAGGAGGTCCCTGCAATCCTGGGCCGGATATATTTTACGAAATTCCGGAAGGTGAACGGGGTGTCCTGGCTCGGGAAGATCTTGGTTTTGATGACCAGTCTGAAGGTCATCAGGAATATGGGCATAAAAAGTATGAGAATGGTATAGAACCAGACGGAATAGGCATTCATGAACAGGGTGCGGATGCATACCTGGTTGGCCTTTTCGGTGCCCATGGTCAGGTTGAGGATGCCTTTTACGGAGGGGAAAAGGATGGGGACCTTTGTCCAGTTGGCGTAGCGGACGTCTTCGTAGTGATACTGGAGGTTATATTCCGGGGATACCTGTTTGGAATAATAGGTCCAGTTGTTCTGGACGTCGGCGAAGCTGGCGAGCCGGGCGTCGGGCCTGACGAAACAGAGGTCGAATGTGGGGTCAAGGATTACCCAGCTGGTGCCGTTGTAGGCTTCGACGAGATTGTGCGCGCCGTAGATGCCGTTTGCTTTCATTTGGGCGATACGTACGGGGAAGTGGTAGCTTTTGACGATGCGGGCCAGTACCTGGGAATAGCTGCCGCAGGCGCCCTGGGTGGTCATGAGGTCAAATGCGGTGGAGTGGATGGCCGCTTCGGCGCCCATGTCAGATTTACTGTCCTGAAAAGTATATGCTCTGTCGCTCATCAGCTGATGGCAGACATTCATGGATTTGACGAGGATGGAATCGGGCGTATCATTAGCGTCGATCCTTGCGTCGATGCTATTCTTGACGCTTCCAAAAAGGCCGTTCTCGTAAGTGGCCTCCATTTTGAAATAGCACATGGACGCGATTGCAAAGCCGTTCAGAAACATCAGGAAATACAAATTCCTAAAGGCAGCTTTAATAAGCAGGAAAGGGTACCTAAATCCCATAGTTTTTGTATAAGGTTGTATAAGGTTATTAACAGGTTTGGATCTACTACTTGCTTTAACGCCTAATGAGGGTTTTATTGTATGTAGCCGGATATTGACCTGGAAATTGTCCTATTATTTATGCTGTCTGAAAAATACAGCTAAAAAATACCCCTTTCCCATAAGCTTATTTGATCATATAATTCAGCCTGTCAGGGCCTATTCCGGTGGCCTTTAAGGCTTTCCATTTAGACGGCAGCCGGGTAGGCAGCTGCGTTATTCCGGAAGGGGTGATCTCGAGGCCGAGAAAGCCGTTCAGGACGGCCTGGAGCATACCGCCGGCGCCGGTGGCGAAATAGGGATTGTTGCCGGTGGCCGTTTCGGCGATAACGCCGAAGGGCGGGCGGAGATTGGGTCTATAACCGCCGGTAAAATCGGTCAGTGCCTTGTCGGGCATGCCCAGTCTTGCGTAGAGGATGGCGAAGATGGCGTGGGTCATCGCGGGGCCTTCGCCTACACGGGGTTCGTAGTAGTCGAGGTCTTTCCGGATGGCGGCGGGGCTGGTAACTTCCTTCAGGGGGTAGGCGAGGAGGTTGACGTCGGCCTGTTTGATGGACTCGCCGTTGTAGGCGGCGTGTTCGCGTGTGACCCCGTCGGGAAAGCGGAGTATCGGGATATTATTTTTGACGTTGAGCCAGTCGGGATCTGGTGTCAGGCCGAGGATGCGGGCTGCGTCGGTGGCGTCCTGGAGGTTGGTCCGGGCGGCGGCGTTGGTGTAGGCGTTGTTGTCCACGTTCTCGGCCCATTCGTCGGCGGCGACCACGTTGTTGATGTCGTAGTGTCCGGGGCCGTTGCGCTGTACGCGGCTGGCCCAGAAGTCGGCGGTGGCCTGGAGAAGGGGATAGCCTTTTTCCCTGAGCCAGGTCTTGTCGCGGGTGACGCAGTAGTAATTCCATGCGGCGATGCCCACGTCGGCGGTGATATGGTGTTCGAAGGGGCCGCTGAGCGCCCATACGGGTGTTTCTTCGTTGCCGCTGGACGCGCTTTCCCATGGGAACATCGCGCCTTTATAACCGTGGCTGGCGGCGTTGTGCATGGCTGCGGGCAGCCGCTGGTAGCGGTACTCCATCAGGGAGGCGGCAATTTTGGGCTGCAGGAGCAAAAGGGCGGGATACATCCAGATCTCGGTATCCCAGAAAGTATGGCCGTTATAACCGAGACCGCTGAGTCCCATCGGGGAAAGGCTATAGGAGGTGCCTTCGCGGGCGAAGGAATAGAGGTGATAGAGCATGAGCCTAACCTCACGCTGAGCGGCGGGGTCGCCGTCGATGACGATGTCGCTTTGCCATAGCTGGTCCCAGGCTTTTTCGTGGTCTTTTATCAGCTGGCGGCTGCCCTGGAGGGTGGCGAAGAGCGTGAGGCGTTCGGCTTCGTTGAGGGGGTCGTCGTCGTGGGCGGAGGTAAGTGTAGAGCCCACGATGGAGAAGTGGTATGTCTGTCCCGCTGTGAGCTTCTTTTTGAATTTGAGCAGGTGCATGTTGTTGTCCCACATTTCGTGGATGACGCGCGGTTCGGAGCCGTGGGGCTCGTCGAATACAAAGCTGTTGGAGGCGGCCATCAGGAGCTTGCCGGTAGGGCTTTTGGCTGTCGAGGTAAGCAGAGAAATGGTGACGTGGGGGCGGTCGATCTCGTTGTAGTAGTTCTCCACGTCTTTGAGCATGTCGGGGGCTTCCATGACGCTGGCGGGGACGATCTCGATGTCTTTATGGGCGGTGATGGTGATATCGACCAGGGCTGTATAGGGCAGCTGGCGAAGCGAGTACCAGGAATAGCTGACCGAAGCTTTGTCGGCGTAGTCGAAGCTGGTCGTCAGGCAGGCTCTTTTCATGTCGAGGGTCTGGCGGAAGCGGGAGAGCTGTTTGGAGCTTTCCAGGCGGCGGCCGTCTATATCGAGGTAGCAGTTGACGAAATTGAATGTTTTGAGAATATTGCTGACCCGGCCACGGCCGTAAAGGTCGAAGGCGCCGTTTAGGACGATGTCTTTAGCTTTGAAGGGTTCGGAGGAGGAGACCAGGCCGAGCATGCCGTTGGCGACTGTGACGCCGTAGTAGTTGGATGGGTCGATGGTGTCGGCTTTGACGACCCATGTGGAGGAGTCGGGGGCTGGGGCCTGGGTGTGTTGGCCGGGGGTTTGAGCCTGAGGGAACAGAGGGAGGAAGGTGCAGGCGGCGAAAAGCAATACGATGACGATACGCATGGGTACAATTTACCATATTATTTGTTAACTTGCCTTCAGACCTTATTCTATATGGAAAATTTTGCCAATGAAGCCGGCACGGCGGGTAAGGATCCCGTGAATATCGTTGCCGCCCTTCTCA
>Ga0310811_10011852_pt1 | contig 11317 bp, 10 predicted proteins | sample YCmetagenome_FD_207642 | JGI IMG/M metagenome (GOLD analysis project Ga0310811, IMG submission 207642) | Soil microbial communities from experimental microcosm in Duke University, North Carolina, United States - YC | ecosystem: Engineered > Artificial ecosystem > Soil microcosm > Unclassified ... | reverse complement strand
GGGCGTGGGCGCCCCCCGGGAAGCCCCGATTCAAGCCCCCATTCGCATTGCATCTGCGCCGGTAGTCAACCAGTATCATTCCAAAAAGCCGCTCTCTGGAGCGGCTTTTTGCGTTTTTCAAAGCAAGTTGTCCTCGATCTCGATCGTCTCTTATGTGCTATCCTCCGCCTTGCAAGTTTTATTAGGTCCTTCCCTGCAAGACTTGATTCGCAATCCGCTAAACGGTCAGGCCGTGTCGCGGAAGGTTTGAATTAACCCGCTATTCCTCGAGAAACTCGAAGAAAGGTGAGCGTAAGATGATGAAGCAATTTCAGCTGAACTCGTACTTGTTCGGCGGTAATGCGCCGTACGTCGAGGAACTGTACGAGCGGTATCTGGACAATCCGGCGTCCGTGCCCGAGAACTGGCGCGAGTATTTTGACGCTCTGCAAAACGTGCCCGCTTCAGACGGATCGGGCGCAAGCGACGTGGCTCACGGGCCGATCGTCGAATCATTTGCCCAGCGTGCGAAAGCAAACGCTTTCGTCCCCCGCGAAGCCGGCGAAAACCTGGGCACCGCGCGCAAGCAGGTTCACGTCCAGTCGCTCATCGGTGCCTATCGCTTCCTCGGGTCGCAATGGGCCAATCTCGATCCCCTCAAGCGTCGCGAGCGTCCTGCCATTCCTGAGCTCGAGCCTGCGTTCTACGACTTCACCGAAGTCGACATGGACCAGACGTTCAGCGCGGGCAACCTCTATTTCGGGTTCGAGCAGGCATCACTGCGCGAGATCGTCAAGGCCCTGCGCGACACGTACTGTGGGACGATCGGTGCCGAGTTCATGTACGTCGGAGACCCGGAGCAAAAGCGCTGGTGGCAGGAGCGCCTCGAGTCGATCCGCGCAACTCCGAACTTTTCGCCCGAGAAGAAGAAGCACATTCTCAACCGCTTGACGGCCTCTGAGGGTCTCGAGCGCTATTTGCACACTCGCTACGTCGGCCAGAAGCGTTTTTCGCTTGAAGGGGGCGAGAGCTTCATTGCGTCGATGGATGAAGTCGTCCGCCGCGCCGGCGCGATGGGCGTGCAGGAAATCGTGATCGGTATGGCCCACCGCGGCCGCCTGAACGTGCTCGTCAATACGCTCGGCAAGATGCCGTCCGATCTTTTCGCCGAATTTGAAGGCAAGCACGCAGACGATCTGCCGGCCGGCGACGTGAAGTACCACCAGGGTTTCTCTTCGGATGTCTCGACCGAAGGCGGTCCGGTTCACCTTTCGCTTGCGTTCAACCCGTCGCACCTGGAAATCGTCAACCCCGTCGTGGAAGGGTCCGCGAAGGCGCGTATGGATCGCCGCGGCGACGAAGAGGGCGCCCAGGTGCTGCCCGTGCAGATTCACGGCGACGCCGCATTCGCGGGGCAGGGCGTCGTGATGGAAACGCTGAATCTCGCGCAAACGCGCGGCTATGGCACGCACGGTACGCTGCACATCGTCATCAACAACCAGATCGGCTTCACGACGTCCGATCCGCGCGACGCACGCTCGACGCTCTATTGCACGGACGTCGTCAAGATGATTGAAGCGCCGGTGCTGCACGTCAACGGCGACGATCCCGAAGCGGTTGTTCTCGCCACGCAACTTGCGATCGACTTCCGGATGCAGTTCCACAAGGATGTCGTCGTCGACATCGTCTGCTTCCGCAAGCTCGGCCACAACGAGCAGGACACGCCGGCTGTCACGCAGCCGCTCATGTACAAGAAGATCGCCCAGCATCCTGGTACGCGCGCGCTTTATGCCGAAAAGCTCGTGCAGCAGGGCGTGATCACCGCCGAGGATGCCGACAACTACGTGAAGGCATACCGGCAGGCAATGGACATGGGGCAGCACACGATCGATCCCGTGCTCTCGAATTACAAGAGCAAGTATGCGGTCGATTGGATGCCTTTCCTCAATCGCAGGTGGACCGACGCGGCCGATACCGCTGTGCCTCTTGCAGAGCTCAAGCGCATTGGCGAGCGCATCACAACGATCCCCCCTAACTTCAAGCTACACCCGCTCGTCGAGCGCGTGGTCAATGACCGTCGTGCAATGGCACGCGGCGAGGCTCCGCTCGACTGGGGCATGGGTGAGCACCTTGCTTTCGCGTCACTCGTTGCATCGGGGTATGCGGTGCGCCTCACCGGTCAGGATTCGGGCCGGGGCACATTCACGCACCGTCACTCTGTTCTGCACGATCAGAACCGCGAGCGGTGGAACGACGGCACGTACATTCCGCTGCAGAACGCGGCAGAGGGCCAGGCCAAGTTCACGGTCATCGATTCGGTGTTGTCCGAAGAAGCGGTACTTGGTTTCGAGTACGGCTATTCGACGGCCGAGCCGAATACCCTCGTCCTGTGGGAGGCGCAGTTTGGCGACTTCGCCAACGGCGCGCAGGTCGTGATCGATCAGTTCATTTCGTCGGGCGAAGTCAAATGGGGCCGTGTGTCCGGTCTGACGATGCTGCTGCCGCACGGCTATGAGGGGCAGGGGCCAGAGCATTCATCAGCGCGCATCGAGCGTTATTTGCAGCTCTGCGGCGAGAACAACATGCAAGTCGTACAGCCGACGACCCCGGCGCAAATGTTCCACTTGCTTCGCCGCCAGATGATTCGCCTCTTCCGCAAGCCGCTCATCGTCTTTACGCCGAAGTCGCTGCTGCGTCACAAAGAGGCGGTGTCCGATCTCTCGGAGTTCGCGAACGGGTCGTTCCAGACGGTCATCGGCGAGAGCGATGCGAGCATCGACACGAAGAAGGTCAAGCGCGTGGTCGCTTGCTCGGGCCGCGTCTACTACGACCTCGTTGCGCATCGCCGCGAAGCCAAGGCGAACGATGTCGCAATCGTGCGCATCGAGCAGCTTTATCCGTTCGCGCACAAGCAGTTCGAAACGGAAATGAAGCGGTACGACAACGCGACGGAAGTGGTGTGGGTGCAAGACGAGCCGCAAAACCAAGGTCCGTGGTTCTATATCGAACATCACCTCAAGGACGGTATGAAGGAAGGGCAAAAGCTGGCCTACAGCGGACGTCCAGCCTCGGCCTCACCGGCGGTCGGCTACTACGCGAAGCACTACGAGCAGCAAAAGGCGCTCGTGGAGGGCGCGTTCGGCCGCTTGAAGAGCGCGTCGGTCGTCAAGTAACCGGATGACGCGAACCGGGAAAGCACAACAACGATGCTTTCCCGTGTCGTTTTCCGCGTCTTCGACATTGCGGACGATGCGCCACGGGTCCGGTTCGCCCCCACACCCCATACACTTTCAGGAAGGTTCAAATGGCTATTGTTGACGTCAAGGTCCCGCAATTTTCCGAGTCCGTTTCGGAAGGCACGTTGCTGCAATGGAAAAGGAAGCCGGGTGAGTCGGTTGCGCGCGACGAAGTGCTCGTGGAAATCGAGACCGACAAGGTTGTGCTCGAGGTGCCCGCGCCCGAGGCGGGCGTCTTGACGGAACAGCTCGTCCACGATGGCGACACGGTGTTATCGGAACAACTGCTCGCGAAGATCGACACGGAGGCGAAGGCGAGCGCTAGCGCTGCACCGGCTGCGACTGCCGCCGCAGCGCCGGCTTCAGCCAGCACCGTGGCATCGTCGGCATCGTCGACGTCAGTCGGCGCGCCGGCGTCGCCGGCTGCCAACAAGCTGATGGCCGAGAAGACGCTGTCGGCCGACCAGATTCAGGGCACGGGCCGCGACGGCCGCATCACCAAGGGCGATGTGCTGAGTGCGAATGGGCTCGCCCCTGCGAAGGTTGCTCCAGCAGTTGCGCCCGCGGCACCCGCACCCCGCCAAGTCAAGCCGTCCCTGCCGGACGTGAAAGCGCCGGCAACCGCTGAAACCTGGATCAACAACCGGCCCGAGCAGCGCGTGCCGATGTCGCGCCTGCGTCAGCGCATTGCCGAGCGCCTGCTCGAGTCGCAGCAGACGAACGCGATCCTGACGACGTTCAATGAAGTGAACATGGCCCCTGTCATGGAGTTGCGCAACAAGTACAAGGACAGGTTCGAGAAGGAACACGGCGTCAAGCTTGGCTTCATGTCGTTCTTCGTGAAGGCCGCAGTTCATGCACTGAAGAAGTTCCCGCTCGTGAACGCGTCGATCGACGGCACGGACGTCGTCTATCACGGCTACTTCGACATCGGCATTGCCGTCGGCTCGCCGCGCGGCCTCGTCGTGCCTATCCTGCGCAACGCCGATCAAATGAGCCTTGCAGACATCGAAAAGAAGATTGCTGAGTTTGGGCAGAAGGCCAAGGACGGTAAGCTCTCGATCGATGAAATGACGGGCGGTACGTTCTCGATTTCCAACGGTGGCGTGTTTGGCTCGATGTTGTCGACACCGATCATCAACCCGCCGCAGTCGGCCATTCTCGGCGTACACGCGACGAAAGAGCGTCCCGTCGTCGAGAACGGACAGATCGTGATCCGCCCGATGAACTATCTCGCGCTGTCGTACGATCACCGCATCATCGACGGCCGCGAAGCCGTCTTGTCGCTCGTTGCGATGAAGGATGCGCTCGAGGATCCAGCTCGCTTGCTGCTGGATCTGTAATTCGCGCTCGCCGCGCGCTAAAGCGCGGCATCACCACTTGTTTGGGTTGAGATTGCAATGGCGCGCCTTGATGCGCGTGCCATTGCGCGATCGAAAGGATAGTCATGTCCCAAGAATTTGACGTCGTCGTGATCGGTGCTGGCCCCGGCGGCTATATCGCTGCCATCCGCGCAGCGCAGCTCGGCAAAACCGTCGCCTGTATCGAGGAATGGAAAAACCCGGCCGGCACATGGAAACTCGGTGGCACCTGCCTCAATGTCGGCTGCATCCCCTCGAAGGCACTGCTCGCATCGTCGGAAGAGTTCGAGAACGCTTCGCACCATCTTTCCGAGCATGGCATCGCGGTGTCGGACGTGAAGATCGATACTGCGAAGATGATGGCGCGCAAGGACGGCATCGTCGAGAAGATGACAAGCGGCATCGAGTATCTTTTCAAGAAAAACAAAATTGCCTGGTTGAAGGGTCACGGCAAGTTCGTCGGCAAGAGCGACGCCGGTGTACAGCTCGAAGTCAGCGGCGAAGGTGGGAACGAAGTCGTCACCGCGAAAAACGTCATCATCGCGACAGGCTCGAAGGCGCGTCATCTGCCGAACGTGCCGGTCGACAACCAAGTGATCGCCGATAACGAAGGTGCGCTTGCCTTCGATTCGGTGCCGGGCAAGCTTGCCGTTATCGGCGCCGGTGTGGTCGGGCTCGAACTCGGTTCGGTTTGGCGTCGGCTCGGCGCACAAGTCACCGTGCTGGAAGCGCTGCCGCAATTTCTCGGCACAGCTGATGAAGCGCTTGCAAAAGAAGCGGCGAAGCTCTTCAAGAAGCAGGGACTCGATATTCAGCTCGGTGTCAGCATTGGTGAAGTTGCCAAGACGGACGCGGGCGTCACCATTGCCTACACGGACAAGGACGGCAATTCGCGCACGCTTGAAGCGGATCGACTGATCGTGTCGGTCGGCCGCGTGCCGAACACGGACAATCTCGGCCTCGAAGCCATCGGACTCAAGGCGAACGAGCGCGGCTTCATTGATGTCGACGAACATTGCCGTACGGCCGTTCCGAACGTGTTCGCGATCGGCGACGTCGTTCGCGGTCCGATGCTCGCGCACAAGGCGGAAGACGAGGGCGTGCTCGTCGCCGAGATCATTGACGGCCAAAAGCCGCATATCGATTACAACTGCATCCCGTGGGTCATTTACACGGAGCCCGAAATTGCCTGGGTTGGCCAAACCGAGCAGCAGCTCAAGGCCGAGGGCCGCGCGATCAAGACGGGGCAGTTCCCGTTCTCGATCAACGGTCGTGCGCTCGGCATAGCCAAGCCAGAAGGGTTCGTGAAGATGATCGCCGATGCAACGACGGATGAACTGCTCGGTGTGCACATCATCTCCGCCAATGCGTCCGACTTGATCGCGGAGGCGGTTGTTGCCATGGAGTTCAAGGCCGCATCGGAAGACATCGGGCGCATCTGTCACCCGCATCCGTCGCTTTCCGAAGTGATGCGCGAGGCGGCTTTGGCTGTCGAAAAGCGTTCGCTCAACAAGTGAGTAGCGGTTGGCGCATCAACAGCGGCGGCTTGACGGCCGCCGCTGTTCAGTGCGCCGATTCGGGCTGCATGCGAACGCGGGTAGGGAGTGTCCCGCCCGCCTTCACTTTTCGTTTGCCACGATGGACGTTATTGAATATTACGAAAACGAGCTGAATGCGCGCGGTTACGTTGCCGATGAAGCTCAGCTTCGGGCCGTTGATCGGCTACAGCGATGCTATGTCGAATGGGTCGCCTACAAGGCGCGACGCTCCAATGCATGGCGAAAGCTGATCGTGCATCCGGAATTGCCGCGCGGCATCTATTTGTGGGGCGGCGTTGGGCGCGGCAAAAGCTTTTTGATGGACAGCTTTTATGCCGTCGTGCCTTTACAGCGCAAGACACGCCTGCATTTCCACGAGTTCATGCGCGAGGTGCATCGCGAGCTCGAAGAGCTCAAAGGGCAGGCCGATCCATTGGACGAGTTGGCGCGGCGCGTGGCGAAGCGCTATCGGCTCATCTGCTTCGACGAGTTTCATGTTTCCGACATCGCCGATGCCATGATTCTCCATCGGCTGCTTAGCGCGCTTTTCAAAAACGGCGTGCAATTCTTGATGACGTCCAATTACGAGCCCGATACGCTCTATCCGGATGGTCTGCACCGGGATCGCGTGTTGCCCGCCATCGAGCTCCTCAAAGCACAGCTTGATGTCGTCAACGTCGACGCAGGCATCGATTATCGTCGGCGCACGCTTGCTCAAGTGTCCGTCTACCATACGCCGTGCAGCGCCGAAGCGGACCGCGCGCTGCGTACGGCTTTTTCCGGCCTCGCGGCGACGCCCGATGAGAGTCCGATCCTTCGTATCGAGAAGCGCGAGTTGAAGGCATTGCGGCGGGCCAATGGCGTCGTGTGGTTCGATTTCGCAACGCTGTGCGGCGGCCCGCGCTCGCAGAACGATTATCTGGAGCTGGCAACACGCTTTCACACCGTCATACTTTCTGACGTACCGCAGATGACGCCGCGCATGGCGTCGGAAGCTCGCCGCTTCACCTGGCTCATCGACGTCTTTTACGACCATAAGGTAAAGCTGCTGATGTCGGCTGCAGTCCCGCCCGAGACGCTTTACGTCGATGGACCCATGGCGAACGAGTTTGGCAGGACGGTGTCGCGCATCGTAGAAATGCAATCGAAGGAGTATTTGGAGGCGCCGCGCCGGCGCGTCAACACGTCGCTGACCTGAGCTGCGTATCGGCTTGCGGATGTTGCATTAGCCGATACGCATGAGGTTGCTCGAACATTCGGATTATTCTGATATTCACGGGCGTGTCTGGGTCATATCTTGTCTCTGTCTTCACGAAGGAGCCACCTATGACCCCTTATCGCGACATTACCGACGAGCAATGGCACCACGTGGTCTCACTGTTTCCTGAGCTTCAGCCCCGCACAAGCGCGCGCGGGCGCCCACTTGCCGATACACGGGCCGTGCTGAACGGTGTGCTTTGGGTGATTTACAGCGGCGCGGCTTGGTCCTCGATGCCGCGTCGTTATCCGTCCTATCAGACTTGTCATCGCCGCTTCAGAACCTGGTATTTGTCCGGCGTGCTGAAACAAGTCCTCGGCCGGCTCTATGGAGAGGCGGGCAACGCTTTATGCGACATGATCAAGCTGCGCATGAGGACCACTCTCAGCACCCGAAAACTCGACTTGCCGGTCTTCGCCAGTGTCGAGGCCCCGACGCTTTCTTACCTGGCTTCCTTGCGCAGGGCTGCTTGAGCGGACGATGAGCGGAGGGTGAACGCAATGCGTCGCCTGCTGGCGTCGATATGTCAGCAGGTCTAAGTTTGATCCCCTAGCATTTCCACGGTTCGCTATTGCGTTGCCACGCCTCTATCAACGGTAAACGGTGGGCAATGCTCAGTTCTCCGTGTGTTCTCCCGCAGGATCACTTTGCCGGATCCAGGTCTGTGACCGGCCAAGCAGCGAGATGCCGATATAACCGCGAACGATGAGCTTATGCCCATCATCCTCCAGGCGCATTTGGCATCGGTAGACCTTGCCGGATTCGGGATCGAGGATGTCGCCGCCATCCCACATGTTGCCGTCCCGATGCATATTCCTGATGATAGTCATACCCAGAAGGCTCTGGTCTTTGCGCTCATCCTGGCATGCGGTGCACCGGCGTACGTGCGAGGCGGCAGGGCCCAGTCCCTTGATGATCTTGCCGCTCAATGTGCCGTCGTCCTTCAGCGTTATCTCCACTAACGCTCTTGGTTCATGTGTACGGTCGTCGATCGTTTGCCAGACGCCGACCGGGGTGTCCGCTGCGTTGGCAAGGGCCGTTGCACTGCTCAGCAATACGAAAGCAAGCGTCGCGCATATCCCTACGCGTCTCGTGGCGGCGGGCTTCGTCGTCTCGGCATATTTCGAGCGATGCCACATATCGTCCTCCTTGCGAAATTGGCCTTTATTGCTTCTGCGCGGAAGCAAGGCGCTGCGTTTTAGTTCGTTCAGGATACGCGGAACCGGTTGGCGATCGGTTGAAGTGAGTGTTCTAAATTAGCGTGCTATGTGGTGCGTCAAACTCAGCGGTACGCCAAGGCGAATACGGGGCCGATATGAAACGAAACGGCCGGCTACTCATTCGTCTGCGAGAAGCTTGCTCCGGTGCGCACGCACGAGGGTCAGCGTTCATCTGCACGATCTCCGACTCGGACACGTCCCAATAGCTAGACATCAGCCGGAAAGTGTTGCGCGAAAAGTTGCGAAAGTCCCAAATATTCGAAGAAGAGCCCGAAATTAGGGAAACTGAGTGATAATGGCGCGCTTGAGTCAAGCTCTCTAATTAGAACTACTCGTGCAGGAATAGATAATGAGGCACTTTGCTCGTATGCGGGGAGCAGCGCTTGCGGCGCTGGTCGTCGTCGGGGGTATCGGGGTAGGCAGCGCTCGCGCGCAATCGATTGCGGATGGTCAAACGGCTGCATCAGCTCCCTTGGCTGGATCGGATGTGCTTGCTGCTGCCGCGCCGACGCAGGGCGCGCCGCTACCGGCGCTGGCAGCAACGGATTCATCGGCTTCGGCTCCGGTGGCTGACAATTCGAACGAGGCGCAAGGTAACGTAGCCGACCTCCAAAAATTGATGCAAGGCAACGAATTGACGGAGTTGCGCACGAGCTACAACGGCAGCTACGGTGCGAGCCTGATGCTCGATAGCAATGCGTTGACTTACTATGTCGTGCTGTTTCAGCAAAAGAACCTGTGGCGCGTGATCAAGACACAGGACGACGCACGTGCCGAGGCGATCTATGCCGATTTCGCGCGCAGGACCGTGCAGCTTGCTGATGTTGAAGTACGTCGAACGAAGCTTGCGGCGCAGAAAGCCTATACGGATCGGCTGATTGCGCTATCGCAGGCACGTGCTGACCGGCTTCAGGCCGATCTGGACGTAGCGCACCAGCAACAGACCATCGCCGCGACGCGACAAAAAGAGGCGCACGATCAAGCGACTGCTCTGGAGCAGCAAAAGCGCGCTGCTCAGGGGCAATTGCGCGATGTGCGCCGTCAGGTGCAGCTGCTCGAGCGCGAAACGGAACTGGGATTGCCGCGCTACGTGCATTGAGCGCTTGCCTCCGGTGCTGACGATCGATCAGCGGGCTGAGTGAGAAGGGGAGCGGGGTCGCGGCATAGGCTATTTGAGAGGCTGCGAGCATGAGTTTCCAATTGATTCACCCGCTTTTGATCGACCTTCCCGAGTCTGTCAACACAGAACGGCTGACAATACGGTGCGTGCGACCCGGCGATGGCTTTCGGGTGCACGATGCATTCGTCGACTCAATCGATGAGCTGCGGCAGTTTCCAGCGTCGTTACGATGGGCGCTGGAAGCGCCATCGATTGATCGATTTGAAGCATTTTGTCGGGAGGGGTACGCGAATTTCATTGCGCGGCGTGACTTCTGCTTCCTGCTGCTCTTGCGCGGCACCGATACGATGGTGGGTTGCTGCGGCCTGCATCGACCGAACTGGACTGTGCCGACGATCGAGATCGGCTGGTGGGGTCGCACGCCCTATACGGGGCGCGGGCTCATTACTGAAGGCGTGGCAGGGCTTCTCGACTTCGGTTTCGCGCACTTGCGTGTCTGTCGCATCGCTGCGTTCGTCGACGATCTCAACGAAAAGAGCGCACGCGTTTGCGAGCGCACTGGCATGCAGCTCGAGGGTGTTTTGCGCCATGAGAGCGCGGACCCTGACGGCACCCTGCGCAACACACGTGTCTACTCCAAAGTGCGCGAGCGCTAGTGAGCGCTGACGTATTCGGCGTCCAGCAACTCGGCCATCGCTGCCGTGTCCGGTGAGCGGATTAATGGGTTGGTGCTCAGACCTAGTGTTGAGCCGGTGGCAACACACCTTTAGTGTTCGGGCGTCTCGTCTTTCCTTGATCGCGGGGCTCAACGGGCGCTGCGGCAATTTCGGCAGGTTCCCCTTCTGGGTCGACGGCGATCGGATCGCTGGCAGGAAAAGTCTCGTCAAGCGCTTCGTCGAGCCTTTCGTCGAGCGATTGCACGTGATGGTGGGCGGGCGGTTGAGTCGTTGACATGACGGGCCTCCGCTTAGCGGTACTCGGACAGCATAGCGCTTCGCCGCGGGCAGTGGTGACTGTCGGCTGGCCTGAATGTACAAAATCCACCGTCGTTGTAATTGCTGCGTCAGGCGAATATCTTCGGACGTTCGCCATGGGCCGAGCCTGCACCGGAGCATTCGCCGCGGATCGACGGCACTCAATTTGCCTCTGTCGGCGAGTTCATTGTTCGAGACACCAAATGGCCATTCAGCAGACAGAACCGATCCGCCGGCTATATGCCCTGCACCTCGTCGATATCGAGTTGGACCATCTCGAGCGGGCAATCCGCCAACCTGGCAATCGCATGCTCAACACCGATTATTGGCGGCGTCGTGTTCAGTCGATCCGAACGCGATTCGAACTGACGCGTGAGCAACTTGCTCGCGTAGACGCGATCCTCGACCGGCTGGCCCAGCGCACTGGACCGACCGCCGTGTAAATGCTGCGAGAGGTGACCGCCCTCGGTTTCATTCTTCGTTGTGATCGCCGCCGCTGCCATCGCTGTTGCTGTTGCTGCCTGGCTCAGTGTGATGCGGTGCTGTGCTGAATGGGCGGCGGCGGCGTGTCACCACCACCGGGCCATCGCTGGTCCTGTCCCGCTCGCGATCTGACCCGAACGATGTGCCG